>JACCEE012741285.1_pt1 | contig 81317 bp, 65 predicted proteins | sample 7449931 | NCBI WGS metagenome assembly JACCEE01 (sample SAMN15323457, study PRJNA562643) | freshwater metagenome | isolation source: river surface water | place: USA:Blue River Watershed | collected 2017-08-19
AGCGCAAGCGCAAGAAGGCCGCCGCCGTCAAGCGCCACTACAAGCGTGTGCGCTCCATGCAGCTGCCCAAGAAGCTGTACTAAGCACTTCTTGCAAGACCTGCGGGTCTTCGCACAAGCCCGCTTTCGAGGACGCTCAAGCGGGCTTTGTTGTTTCTGCCCTCCCCATTTTTGACAGGAGACTCCCCATGAGCCTGAAAGACCAGATCACCGAAGACATGAAAACCGCCATGCGCGCCAAAGACAGCGAGCGCCTGGGCACGATCCGCCTGCTGCAGGCGGCCATGAAGCAAAAGGAAGTGGACGAGCGCATCACGCTGGACGATGCCGCCGTTGTGGCCATCGTGGACAAGCTGATCAAGCAGCGCAAGGACTCGATCGCCGCCTTTGAAGGCGCAGGCCGCCAGGACCTGGCCGACAAGGAAAAAGCCGAAATGGCCGTGCTGCAGGTCTACCTGCCCGCGCGCCTGTCGGCCGAGGAAGTGACCGCCGAAGTCAAAGCCATCGTGGCAGAGCTGGGTGCCAAGGGTCCGGGCGACATGGGCAAGGTGATGGGCGCGGTCAAAGCCAAGCTGGCCGGCAAGGCCGACATGGCTGAGGTGTCGGCTGCTGTGAAGGCGGTTTTGGCGGGCTGATCTTTCGACCCTCGTTCCGCCCCGAGTGTGGGGCGCACCGGACTCCTCAGAAGCCGCTGCGCGTCACACATCGTCGCCCGGCGCGCCCCACACTCAGGGCTGCGCTGGTGATGGTGGTTCAGCTCCCCGCCACCTTCATCCTGTCGACCAGCACCGAGCCGATGCTCTTGGCACCCATGTTGTAGACATCAGCGCCCACGGCCTGGATGCCCAAGAGCATGTCCTTGAGGTTGCTGGCGATGGTGATTTCCTGCACCGGAAAGGCGATCTGGCCGTTTTCGACCCAGAAACCGCTGGCGCCGCGCGAGTAGTCACCTGTCACGTAGTTCACGCCCTGGCCCATCAGCTCGATGACGAACAGGCCGGTGCCCAGTTTGCGCAGCATTTCATCCAGGTCGTCGCCAGGGCGGGTCAGGCGGGAAGTGAGCGTCAGGTTGTGCGAGCCACCGGCATTGCCTGTGGTGCGCATGCCCAGCTTGCGGGCCGAGTAGCTGGAGAGAAAGTAGCCGTCCACCTTGCCGTCGCTCACCACGTCTCGTGGGGCTGAACGCACGCCTTCGTCGTCGAAGGGCGAACTGCCCTTGCCACGCGGCAAAAACGGGTCTTCGTGGATCTGGATGTGTTTGGGAAAGACTTGTTTGCCCAGCGAATCCTGCAAGAAGCTGCTCTTGCGGTAGAGCGCGCCACCGCTCACGCCCTGCACAAACCCGCCCAACAGGCCAGCGGCCACGGGCGACTCGAACAGCACCGGGCACTCGGTCGTCGGGATCTTGCGGGCGCCCAGGCGCGAAAGCGCCCGCTCGGCGGCGTAGCGGCCCACGGCCTCGGGCGAGGCCAGTTCTTCCGGGGCGCGCATGGACGAGTACCAGGCGTCGCGCTGCATCTCGGCGTTGCGGCCGGGCAAAGAAGCGATGGGCGCCACAGAAATGCTGTGGCGCGAGCTGGCGTAGCCCCCACGAAAGCCGTGCGTGTGGGCGCTGAAGAAATGGCTTTGCTGGGCCGACACCGCCGCGCCTTCGCTGTTGGTGATGCGGCGGCTGGTTTTGAGGGCTGCGGCTTCGCACTGGAGGGCCAGCTCGGCGGCTTGTTCGCTGGTGATCGCCCAGGGATGGAAGAGGTCCAGCTCGCGCGGCTCGGTCTCGATGTCGCGTTCGTCGGGCAGGCCAGCCACCGGGTCTTCGGCGGTAAAGCGGGCGATGTCGTAGGCGGCCTGCACAGTGCGCTCGATCGCCGCCTGCGAAAAGTCAGAGGTACTGGCGTTGCCACGGCGGTGGCCCACGTAGACCGTCACCCCCAGGGATTTGTCGCGGTTGCGTTCGACGTTTTCCAACTCACCTTTGCGCACCGACACCGACAGGCCGCAGCCCTCGGACGCTTCGGCACCCGCGTCGGTGGCACCCAGCTTTTTGGCGTGCGTCAGCGCGCTGTCCACCAGGTGTTCAAAAAACTCGCGGCTGTAGCTGAAGCCACTGTGGGCAGAAGAATTGGAAGTGTTCACAAAAAGCGTTCCGAAATCGGGGCCGCGCGGGCGGCGGCGGGGGTGGCCGACTATGATACTGGCCCAAGAGAATCACTTGGGGCCCCGCCCCGCAAATCCCCACCATGTCCCGCAAGCCCAAAAAAGGTTATTTCGTCAAAGGCCACTTTGTGGCCGAAGGCAGCGAGCTCGACCAAGAGCTCAAGCTGGCCATGAAGTGGGGCCAGTCCACCAGCAAGACCGACGCCAAGCGCGAAAGCGAAGAATTGCAGGAACTGGGCGAAGCCTTGCTGACTTTGCGCGGTGACCTGTTCAAACCCCTGCCCCTGCCCGACAAGCTGGCCGATGCCCTGGCAGATGCCAAGCGCATCACCAATTTCGAGGGCAAACGCCGACAGATGCAGTTCATCGGCAAGCTGATGCGCCATCTGGACGAAGACACCCTGCAGGCCGTGCGCCACGCCCTTGAATTGCAGCGCCTGGGCCACAGCCATGACACTGACCAGCTGCACCAGGCCGAACAGTGGCGCGACCGCCTGATCGAAAGCGACGATGCTGTGCAGGAATGGATCCGGCAATACCCGGGAACCGACATCCAGCAACTGCGCACCCTGGTGCGCCAAGCCCGCAAGGACGTGGTGCCTGCCGACAACGCCGCGGTTTCACAAGGTCTGGCGCCTCGCCAGGGCCGCGCTTTCCGCGAAGTTTTCCAGCTGGTCAAGGCCACCCTCAAGGGCGCGGACAGCGCCGAAGCACAAGCCGACGAGAACGACGATGAGTGACACCGCCATCCCTACCGTCTCTCACGACGCCGTGAAAATCGGCATCGTCTCCATCAGCGACCGCGCCAGCACTGGCGTCTACGAAGACAAGGGCTTGCCTGCACTGCAGGACTGGCTCTCCCAAGCCCTGCTCAACCCCATCACGTACGAAGCCCGGCTCATCCCGGACGAACAAGAGCGCATCAGCGCCACCCTGATCGAACTGGTGAACGCCGGTTGCAACCTGGTGCTGACCACCGGCGGCACCGGCCCAGCCCTGCGCGACGTGACGCCTGAGGCCACGCTGGCCGTGGCCGACAAGGAAATGCCCGGTTTTGGCGAACAAATGCGCCAGATCAGCCTGAAGTTTGTGCCCACAGCCATCCTCTCGCGCCAGGTCGCGGTCATTCGCGGACAAAGCCTGATCATCAACCTGCCTGGCCAACCCAAATCGATTGCCGAAACCCTGGAAGGCCTGAAAGACGAGAGCGGGAAACAGGTGGTGCATGGCATTTTTGCCGCCGTGCCCTACTGCGTGGACCTGATCGGTGGCCCTTATATGGAAACACGCGACGAGGTCTGCAAGGCCTTCCGGCCAAAAACCGCCATTCGCCCACCGCGCGCCTGATCACGGTGCAGGAGCCAGCCCTGCTGGCGATACTGCCTCAAACCATCGCCAGCAGAACTGGCTCCGACAAGAAATCCAGCCTTTTGGGGGCTTGGGTATAATCCACTGCTCTGGCAAGAGCGACAGCAGCACCTCCGGACCGGCCAACGCCACAGCGCAACGCCCCCATGCGGGCAGGCCACCATACCGCAAGGACTGCACTCCAAATGATCGCCCTCCCCCTTGCCGCCTGCAGAAACCACCCCATTTGGGGTGTTCCCTGTATCCCCTGAAAAGCCCGCGCCGGGAGTTTTGGCGCTGACTGTGTCCGTGTTTCCTGTCTGTTTTTTGATGTTTTGAGGTCTTTCCATGCCCGCTCAAAAGCCGAAGAAGTCCGTCCAGGCTGCTGCAAAAACCAAACCCGTCGCCAAGGCTGCCGCTGCGCCCGCCAAAAAAGCCGTTGCGAAAGCACCGGTCAAGGCCGCAGCCCCTGCCAAGCCCGTGAAGAAAGCCGCCCCCGTGCCCGCCAAGAAGACCGCTGCCAAAGCCACTGAAGCCGAAAAAACCACCCAAACCAAAGCCAAGGCAGAACAAGCCGACGTCGAGGTGAAGAAGACCGCCAAGAAGGCTGCTGCTGAAGCAGCCCCGGCAGCCAAAACCGCTGCCAAGAAAGCCGCAGCCGACAAACCGGCCAAGGCCCCTGTCAAGGGCGCCAAGCGCGGCCCCAAGAAAAAAGGCAGCATTGCCGAACCCAGCGCTGACGACGACCTGGGTGACATTGAAGCCGAGTTGGAGGGCGAACCCGAAGCGGCACCGGCCGAGGGTGCAGAAAAGGTCAAGCCCCTGCGCATGAAGATCAGCAAGGCGAAGGAACGCGCCTTGATGAAGGAATTCGGCCTGGACGAAACCGTCCTGACCGAAGAGGAAATGAACAAGCGCCGCCAGCGCCTGAAGACCCTGATCAAGCTGGGCAAAACGCGTGGCTACCTCACGCACGCCGAAATCAACGACCACCTGCCCGACAAGCTGGTGGATGCCGAAACCCTGGAAGTGGTGATCGCCACCCTCAACGACCTGGGTGTGGCTGTGTACGAGCAAACGCCCGACGCCGAGACGCTGATCATCACCGACAACGCCCCCACCGGCTCGACCGAAGAGGAAGCCGAAGAAGCTGCTGAAGCGGCCCTGTCCACCGTGGACAGCGAGTTCGGCCGTACCACCGACCCGGTGCGCATGTACATGCGCGAAATGGGCACGGTGGAGCTGCTGACCCGCGAAGGCGAGATCGAGATCGCCAAACGCATCGAAGGCGGCCTGATGGACATGATGGAGGCGATCAGCGCCTCGCCGGCCACGATTGCCGAGATCCTGGCCATGGCGGGCGAGATCCGCGAAGGCAAGGTCGTGATCTCCACCATCGTGGACGGCTTCACCAACCTCAACGAAGCCGACGACTATGTTGCCGAAGAGGACTTTGACGAATTTGACGAAGCCGACGACGACGACGGCAAGGGCGGCTCCAAGGCCCTGACCAAGAAGCTTGAAGAACTCAAGAACCAAGCCCTTGAACGCTTTGACCGCATCGCCGAGCTGTTTGAAAAAGTGCACAAGGTCTACGACAAGGAAGGCTGGGGCACTCCCGCCTACGTCAAAACCCAATCGGCGCTCTCCGCCGAGCTGATGACCATCCGCTTCACCGCCAAGACCATCGAAAAGCTGTGCGACATGGTGCGCGGCCAGGTCGACGACGTGCGCAAAAAAGAGCGCGAGCTGCGCCGCATCATCGTCGACAAGTGCCACTACCCGCAGGACCAGTTCATCGCCGAGTTCAGCGGTCGCGACAAGAACGGCAACCGCGTGGCCTCGCACCTGCTGGACCTCAAATGGATCGAAAAGCAGGCCGCCTCCAATAAGCCCTGGGCCGCCGTCATGGGCCGCAACATCCCGCCAGTACAGGATATCCAGCAAAAGCTGATCGACCTGCAGTCACGCGTGGTGGTGCCGCTCGATGAGCTCAAAGACATCAACAAGCGCATGAACGCTGGTGAGCGCGCCAGCCGCGACGCCAAGAAAGAGATGATCGAGGCCAACCTGCGCCTGGTGATCTCGATTGCCAAGAAGTACACCAACCGGGGGCTGCAGTTCCTGGACCTGATCCAGGAAGGCAACATCGGTCTGATGAAGGCCGTAGACAAGTTTGAATACCGCCGTGGCTACAAGTTCTCGACCTACGCCACCTGGTGGATCCGCCAGGCCATCACGCGCTCGATCGCTGACCAGGCGCGTACCATCCGCATCCCGGTGCACATGATCGAGACGATCAACAAGATGAACCGCATCTCGCGCCAGCACCTGCAGGAGCATGGCTTCGAGCCCGACGCGTCCATCCTGGCCGAGAAGATGGAGATCCCGGAGGACAAGATCCGCAAGATCATGAAGATTGCCAAGGAGCCGATCTCGATGGAAACCCCCATCGGCGACGACGACGACAGCCACCTGGGCGATTTCATCGAGGACACCATCCACACCGCTCCGGTGGATGCGGCGCTGCAGGCGGGTCTGCGCGATGTGGTCAAGGACATCCTCGACAGCCTGACCCCGCGCGAAGCCAAGGTGCTGCGCATGCGCTTCGGCATTGAAATGTCTACCGACCACACCCTCGAAGAAGTAGGCAAACAGTTTGACGTGACGCGTGAGCGGATCCGTCAGATCGAAGCCAAGGCGCTGCGCAAGCTCAAACACCCCAGCCGCAGCGACAAGCTGCGCAGCTTCATTGACACGATGTAAGGCATAGCGCACGCCTGCCCTCAAAGCTTGCGTCGCCAGATGCAGGCTTTTTTTGTGGTGTCTTGTCCATCTACACAGCCCTCAAGACCGGTGCCAAGCAGCATCGATTGCGCCCATGCTGTTTGGCATCGTAGAGCGCACCATCGGCACGACGCATCCAGGCATGCACACCCTCGTCAGGCAACCTGGTGGCGATACCGATGGACACGGTAATCATGGCCTCCCGGATCAACTGCGTGCGCTCCACATCCAAACGCAGATGCTCGGCCAGTCCCTGCGCCATGGCCGTGCCCCCCTCCACCAATACAACAAATTCTTCACCGCCATAGCGAAACAAACGTTGTGATGGCCCCAAATCGGTCACCAACAAACGGGCCAGGCGATGCAAACAGTGATCACCAATGGCATGCCCATACTGGTCATTGACCGCCTTGAAATGGTCAATGTCCAGCATCAGCAAGGAATATTCTTTCTGGTCGCCCGCTCCCGCCGGCAGCTCGGCAAGCACGTCATCCAGCAATCGGCGATTGCCAGCCCCAGTCAGGCTGTCCACGGTGCTGTCCAGATAAAGGCGACGATTGTCTTGACGCAAGCGTGTCGCAAAGGCATAGATGAACACACTGACCAGGAGGCTGGTAGCAACAAATGTTGTAAAACCTGCCCCCCAGCCTTCTGGGCCAACCAGATAAACATGCGTCAGCAAGCCCAGGCCTGCAAGCGCCAGCGCTTCACGGGCACGGACCACAAAAAAGCTGGCGACAATGGCTGGGAAGAACCAGAAATGGCCCAGCGGTCCAAATTGATGGGACACAAACAAACTGGACAGGACATACAGACCCGCCATGGCAAATGCAATCGAACGCATCCATTGCCCGCGGATGCTCAGGTAGGCCAGCGCCAGCAGCAATGACACCAATACCAGGTCAAATCCACCTTGCACCCATTCACCACGCGCCAAACGCCATACCCCGAAGGGCGTGATGGCCAAAGCGGCCAAGGTACTTTGCAAGACCAGCAAGGCCTGCTCTGGGCGCATCGCGGTTAGCCTGCGCCAATAGCTTTCAAGTAAATTCACCGTCGTGGTTCCTTCGATCTGATCCGAAGAATACTCTCACAACTGCGGGCATCACCTGCCGCAGAGGCAATAAGACCTCAAGCTCCCGGCGCGGCGATGCGCGCCTGAGCAAACTCCAGCCACAAAAAAGCCCGGCAGAACCGGGCTAAGTTGTTGATTTAAAGATGTTTTGGAGGCGCGGGCCGGAGTCGAACCGACCTACACGGATTTGCAATCCGGTGCATAACCGCTTTGCTACCGCGCCGTGTGAGCTACAAAAAAGGGAAGCTGGTGCTTCCCTTTTTTGCTAGGAAAAAATGCCATTTTTTCCGGGTGTTTGGAGCGGGATAAGAGGCTCGAACTCTCGACCTATACCTTGGCAAGGTATCGCTCTACCAACTGAGCTAATCCCGCGTAAGCTGGCATTGTATACCAATACACGCCCTGATGGCTTGGCCCTTTTTCTGCACTCGGGTATGCCCTCATGCTCAAAATTTTATTTCAACGCACAATTATTTTAAGTTTGAAATATTTAAGTCTGACCCAAGGATCACACATGAAAATCGTCTGCATCGGTGGTGGCCCCGCAGGCTTGTACTTTGCGTTGCTGATGAAGAAACTCGGCCCGCAGCACGACATCACGGTGGTCGAGCGCAACAAGCCCTATGACACTTTTGGCTGGGGCGTGGTGTTTTCAGACCAGACGCTGGACAACATGCGCGAGTGGGACCCGGAAACCGCTGCCGAGGTGCAACAGGCCTTCAACCACTGGGACGACATCGAACTGCATTTCAAAGGGCGCACCATCCGCTCGGGCGGCCATGGTTTTGTGGGCATCGGGCGCAAGAAGTTGCTCAACATCCTGCAAGGGCGCTGCGAACAACTGGGCGTGCAACTGGTGTTCGAACAAGACGCAGACTCTGATCTGGATTACCTCGACGCGGATCTGATCATCGCCAGTGACGGCATCAACTCGCGTGTGCGCCAGCGCAGCCCCGAAGTGTTCCAGCCCGACATCGTGACGCGCCCCAACCGCTACATCTGGCTCGGAACCAACCGCCAGTACGACGCTTTCACTTTCCTGTTCGAGAAAACCGAGCACGGCTGGTTCCAGGCCCACGTCTACAAGTTCGACGAACAGACTTCGACCTTCATCGTCGAATGCCCTGAGCACGTCTGGCTCGCGCACGGCCTGGACCAAGCCGACCCGCAGCAGTCCATCGACTTTTGCGAGAAACTGTTCGCCAAAAACCTGCAGGGCGAAAAGCTGATGACCAATGCCCGTCACTTGCGCGGCTCGGCTTGGCTCAATTTCCAGCGCGTCAAATGCGCCAACTGGTCTCACTTCAACGGCCACAGCCATGTGGTGCTGATGGGCGACGCCGTGCACACTGCGCACTTTGCGATTGGCTCGGGCACCAAGCTCGCGCTGGAAGACGCGATCGAACTGGTGCGCCAGTTCAAGACCCTGGGCGACAGCGCCGACCGCATTCCCGCGGTGCTGCAGAAGTACCAGGCGGTGCGCGAGATCGATGTGATCCGCCTGCAAAACGCGGCCTGGAACGCCATGGAATGGTTTGAGGTGTGTGGAGAACGCTACTGCGACCAGTTGGAGCCAGAGCAGTTCATGTACTCCATGCTCACACGCAGCCAGCGTATCAGCCACGAAAACCTGCGCCTGCGCGACAAGGGCTGGCTTGAAGGCTACGAGGCCTGGTTTGCCGAGCGCACTGCCAGCCCCGGCATCAAGCCGCCCATGTTCACGCCGTATACACAGCGTTCGGTCACCCTCAAGAACCGCGTGGTGGTCTCTCCCATGGCGCAGTACATGGCGCAAGACGGTCGTGTGGGCGACGACCACCTGGTGCATCTAGGCGCTCGCGCCATGGGTGGTGCCGGTCTGGTCATGGTCGAGATGACCGCGACCAGCGCGGAGGGCCGCATCACCCACGGCTGCCCTGGCCTGTGGAATGACCTGCAAACCCAGGACTTCAAGCGCATCACCGACTGGGTGCATGCCAGGTCGGACGCGAAAATCGGCCTGCAAATCGGCCACGCCGGACCCAAAGGCTCTACTTGCCGCCCCTGGCAAGGTGCGGGCATAGACCAGCCGATGGCGGCCGAAGACCCCGAAGGCAACTGGCCCCTGATCGCCGCCTCACCCATGCCATATTTGCAGCACGGCATTTTGCCCCGTGCCATGACACGCAAAGACATGGACCGCGTGACCGCCGACTTTGTGGTCAGCACGCAGCGCGCTGTCCAAGCGGGCTTTGATTGGCTCGAACTCCACTGCGCTCACGGCTACCTGCTGTCGAGCTTCATCAGCCCGCTCACCAACCAGCGCAGCGATGGCTACGGCGGCTCGCTCGCCAACCGCCTGCGCTACCCACTCGAAGTGTTTACCGCCGTGCGTGCCACCTGGCCCAGGGATCTGCCCATGTCGGTGCGCATCTCAGCGCACGACTGGGTCGAAGGCGGCACCACGCCTGCAGACGCGGTCGAGATCGCGCGTGCCTTCAAGGCTGCTGGGGCCGACATGATCGACTGCTCGTCTGGCCAGGTGAGCGCCCAGCAAAAACCCACCTACGGCCGCATGTACCAGACGCCCTTTGCCGACCGCATTCGCCAAGAAGCGGGCATCGCCACCATCGCTGTCGGTGCCATCAGTGAGGCCGACCATGTCAACAGCATCCTGGCTGCGGGCCGCGCCGACCTGTGCGCCGTGGCTCGCCCACACCTGGCCAACCCGGCCTGGACTTTGAGTGAAGCCGCCCGGATTGGCTACAACGCGCAGGTCTGGCCCCAGGCCTATGTCGCGGGCAAGTCGCAGCTTGAAGCCGCTTTTGCCCGCGAGCGCGCCCTGCAAACCGCCAGCAGGGGGGACTGACATGCTGAACAACCGCCACGCCCTCATCACCGGCGCAGGCAGCGGCATTGGCGCTGCAGTGACGCTGGCTCTGGCCAAGCAGGGCTGCAGGCTCACGCTGGCGGGCCGCGCGCATGACAAGCTGAAGGCGCAAGCCGAGGCCTTGTATGCGCAAGTACCTGACGTGGCCATCATGCTCGCCCCCATGGACATCACCGATCCGCATGCGGTGCAAGCCGCCGTGCAGCAGGCGCAAGCTCAACTCGGGCCCGTCCACATCTTGGTCAACAACGCCGGACAGGCTCACAGCCAGCCCTTTGCACGCACTGACGCCACGCTCTGGCAACACATGCTGGACGTGAACCTGAGCGGCACCTTCCACGTCACGCAGGCCGTTCTGCCGCTCATGCTTGACACCGCAGCCTCGGGCACGCCCGGGCGCATCATCAACATTGCCAGCACCGCAGGCCTGATGGGTTACGCCTATGTGAGCGCCTATGTGGCCGCCAAGCACGGCGTGGTGGGCCTGACCCGAGCTTTGGCCTTGGAGCTGGCGTGCAAGAACATCACCGTCAACGCCCTGTGCCCCGGCTACACCGAAACCGACATCGTGCAAGACGCCGTGCGCAACATCGTCACCAAAACTGGCCAGAGTGAAGAGCAGGTCCGCCAGACCCTGGCCGCACGCAACCCGCAACAACGCCTGGTGCAGCCGCAAGAGGTGGCGCAAAGCGTGGTCTGGCTGTGCAGCGCAGGCAGTGGTGCCATCAATGGTCAGGCGATAGCGATTGACGGCGGGGAGCAAGCGGGATGAGTTCAGAGCAGATCGACATGGAAGTGCGTGCGCACGCAGACCACCACGCCTCGCTGCGCCTGTGGCTGCGCCTGCTCTCAGCCACCACCCGCATCGAAGACACCATCCGCCAGCGCCTGCGCGAACAGTTCGGCATCACCCTGCCCCGCTTTGACCTGATGGCCCAGCTCGAACGCGAAAGCGAAGGGCTGACCATGGGCGAACTCTCGCGCCGCATGATGGTCACAGGCGGCAACGTGACAACCATCGTGGACCAGCTCGAAAAAGAACAGCTGGTGCAGCGCCAGAACATGCCCGGCGACCGCCGTGCCTTTCGCGTTCGCCTCACCCCCGCCGGTCGCAAAGCCTTTGCCGCCATGGCCACCGCCCACGAAGACTGGGTGGTCGAGTTGCTGGCGCCCTTGAGCGAACGCCAGCAGGAACAGCTGCACAAATTACTGGGCACGCTCAAAGCTGGTCAACACACCCTCAACTCCAAGGAGACCCCATGACACTGCGCTACCTGCCTGGTCAGGCCCACCAGTTGCCCCGGCACAACCAGCCCATGGCGGGCTACCTACCCGAGCACTTTTTGCTGGACGTGAAAGACGGTGTGGCCACCGTGACACTCAACCGCCCTGAGCGCAAAAATCCACTGTCTTTCGATTCGTACGCTGAGCTGCGCGACTTCTTCCGCGCCCTCAGCTATGCCCCCGACATCCATGCGGTGGTCATCACAGGTGCGGGCGGTAACTTCTGCTCGGGCGGCGATGTGCACGAGATCATTGGCCCGCTGACCGAACTCGACATGCCTGGCCTCTTGGCCTTCACCCGCATGACGGGCGATTTGGTCAAAGCCATGCGCGCCTGTCCGCAGCCCATCGTTGCGGCCATTGACGGGGTATGCGCGGGCGCGGGGGCCATCCTGGCCATGGCGTCGGACCTGCGCTACGGCAGTGCCCGCAGCAAAACCTATTTCCTGTTCAACAAGGTGGGGCTGGCCGGGTGCGATATGGGCGCTTGCGCACTCTTGCCACGCATCATTGGCCAGGGCCGCGCCAGCGAGCTGCTCTACACCGGGCGTGGCCTGGGTGCCGAAGAGGCAGAACGCTGGGGTTTTTATAACCGCGTCTGCGCACCCGAAGTGGTGCTGAGCGAGGCGCAGGCCATGGCAGCCCAGCTGGTGGCGGGGCCCACCTTTGCCAACGGCATCACCAAGAAGATGCTGCAGCAGGAATGGAACATGGGCGTGGACGAAGCCATCGAAGCCGAAGCGCAGGCTCAGGCGATCTGCATGGCCACCAACGATTTCCACCGTGCCTACCACGCCTTTGTGGCCAAGCAGACACCCGTTTTTGAAGGCGACTGAGCCATGTCACACCCATCTGAACTGGACTGGCCATTCTTTGACGCAGCCCACCGCGACTTCAAAGTGCGGCTGGACGCCTGGTGCGCGCTGCATCTGGCGCACACCCACCATGATGAAAGCCGCGACGCAGTGGACGCCGAATGCATGCGCCTGGTTCGCCTGCTGGGCAGCGGTGGCTGGCTGCGCCACGCCGTGGCTGGCACCGCCTACGGGGCGGCGCAAGACGTGATCGACACCCGCCAACTGTGCCTGCTGCGCGAAACGCTGGCTTTTCACAATGGCCTTTCCGACTTTGCATTTGCCATGCAGGGCCTGGGCAGTGGCGCCATTTGCCTGTTTGGCACTCCCGAGCAAAAGCACCGCTACCTGTCGCGTGTGGCCCAAGGCCAGGCACTGTCGGCCTTTGCCCTCTCCGAACCCGACGCTGGCTCGGACGTGGCCGCCATGCAGTGCAGCGCCACAGCCCAGGCCGACGGTTATGTGCTCAATGGCCGTAAAACCTGGATCAGCAATGGTGGCATCGCCGATTTTTATGTGGTGTTTGCCCGCACAGGGGAGGCACCTGGAGCGCGCGGCATCTCTGCTTTCATCGTGGATGCCGACACGCCGGGCCTGCAGATCGAGGAGCGCATTGACGTGGTGGCGCCCCACCCGCTGGCCACACTGAGGTTTGACAACTGCCGGCTCAGTGCCGCCCAGCGCATTGGCGACGCAGGACAAGGCTTCAAGGTGGCGATGGCGACGCTGGATGTGTTTCGCACTTCGGTAGCGGCGGCCGCACTGGGTTTTGGCCGCCGTGCTTTGCACGAAGCCATCGCATGGGCGCGCTCGCGCCCCATGTTCGGCCAGCACCTGGCCAACTTTCAGATCACACAAAGCAAGATTGCGCAGATGGCCACGATGCTCGATGCGGCCACGCTCTTGACTTACCGCGCTGCCTGGCTGCGCGATCAGGGCCAGCGCATCACCCGCGAAGCCGCCATGGCCAAAATGACCGCCACCGAAAACGCCCAGCAGATCATCGACATGGCCGTGCAGATGCATGGCGGCATGGGGGTCAAAAAAGGACACATTGTGGAGTCGCTGTACCGCGAAATCCGTGCGCTGCGCATTTACGAGGGTGCAACTGAAGTGCAGCAGCTGATCATTGGCAAGGACGTGCTGAAAGGCTGAGACATGAGCGACTGGAATACCCTGCTGCCCAGCAGCCACACAGACACTTTCACCCGTGACCGCTTGCCGCCCAAAAACCAGTGGCCATTCTTCATGTCCGATCTGCCGGAACTGGATTACCCCAACACGCTCAATGCGGCTGTCGAGCTTGTGGATCGCCATGTGCTGCACGGCCGTGGCCAGCGCACCGCCTTGTATGGTGTGACGAACATCGAAGCGCACAGCGAGGTATTCAACTGGACCTATGCCGAGCTGCAAGGCAAGGTCAACCGCATCGCCCAGGTGCTCACGCAGGACATGGGCCTGGTGCCCGGCAACCGCATCCTGCTGCGCGGCGGCAACAGCCCAATGATGGCGGCATGCCTGCTGGCGTCCATGAAGGCGGGGCTGGTGGCTGTGCCCACCATGCCGCTGCTGCGCGCAGGTGAGTTGGCGACCATCATCGACAAAGCCCAGGTCAGTGCCGCGCTGTGCGACAGCCTACTGGCCGATGATCTGCGCCAGTGCATGACCAATGGACACACACACCATGCACCCAGTCTGCAGCAACTCATCGAGTTCCGAAGCTGCGCCACCGACGGCCTGGAACAACGCATGCAGCGCCACAGCGGTGACTTTGCAGCACCCCACACCAGTCGCGACGATGTGTGCCTGATCGCTTTCACCAGCGGCACCACGGGCAAGCCCAAAGGCACCCTGCATTTTCACCGTGATGTGCTGGCCATGTGCGACTTGTTCCCGCGTCACATCCTGAAGATGAACGAGAACGACGTGGTCTGTGGCACGCCGCCCATTGCCTTCACGTTTGGGCTGGGTGGACTGCTGGCGTTTCCCTTGCGCTACGGCGCCAGCGCGGTGCTGCTGGAAAAAAACACCCCCGAAACACTCCTTCAAACCATTGCCAAATTCAAGGCCACGCAGTGCTACACCGCACCCACCATGTACCGGCAGATGGCCACGCTGGCCAAAGACTTTGACCTGTCCAGCCTACAGCATCCCGTGTCCGCGGGCGAAGCCCTGCCAGACGCCACACGACAGCTATGGCAGCAGGCGACCGGCATCACCATGACCGACGGCATCGGCGGTACTGAAGTGATCCACATCTACATCTCAAGCAGCGGCGATCAAGTGCGGCGCGGCAGCATCGGCCAAGTGATTCCCGGTTATGCGGCGCAGATCGTGGATGACGGCATGCAGCCCGTGCCACCCGGCACCGTAGGGCGCCTGGCCGTGCGCGGCCCCACCGGCTGCAAATACCTTGATGACCCGCGCCAGCAGGACTATGTGAAGGACGGCTGGAACCTGCCTGGCGACACCTTTGTCATGGATCAGGACGGCTACTTCAGCTACCAGGCGCGCAACGACGACATGATCATTTCAGCCGGCTACAACATTGCGGGACCGGAGGTCGAGAGCGCCTTACTACAGCACCCGGCCGTGGCCGAGTGCGGTGTGGTGGGCATACCCAACGAAGACCGTGGCCAGCTCGTGCAGGCCTTTGTCGTGCTCAAAGCCGGTCACAGCGCAGGCGATGAATTGGCCAAAGCGCTACAGGAGCATGTCAAGCAAACCATTGCACCGTTCAAGTATCCACGCAAGATCATTTTTATGGACGCGCTGCCGCGCACCGAGACCGGCAAGCTGCAGCGCTTCAAGCTGCGTCAAATTTCCAACTGAGAAGCACCATGTTCAATATCCTCCAACCCGAAGGCTGGGCACCTGCCAAAGGCTATGCCAATGGCATCGAAGCGCGTGGGCGTGTGGTCTTTGTGGCCGGCATGATCGGCTGGAACGGTCAGTGTCAATTTGAAACCGACGACTTTGTGGTGCAGTGCCGTCAGGCCTTGCAGAACATCGTGGACACGCTCGCCTGCGCCAAAGCTGGACCGCAACACATCGCCCGCATGACCTGGTACGTGAAAGACAAAAAAGAATACCTCGCGCGTGGACGCGAACTGGGCAAGGTCTACCAGGAGGTGATAGGACGCCACTACCCGGTCATGACCCTGGTGCAAGTGGCCGATCTGGTGGAAGACCGGGCCCAGGTGGAAATCGAAGCGACGGCGGTGGTGCCGGACTGAATCAAGCCCTCAGGTCCATGCAAAGAAGTGCTGAATCTCGGCCGCTTTGGCTCGGGCATCTTTGCGCCCCAGAGCCATCAACTCGCGGGTGTAGGCCGATTCGAACAAAAGATAGCTCATGAAGGCCCCACTTTGGCTCACCCCACTGTGTGGCGAACTGCCCAATACCTGAAGCAGGTTCTGCACCGTGATGGGCAGATGTTTGGCATGCCGGACCGCCATGTCATCCAGTCGCTCGCTCGGCGAAATCAGAAGCAAATCCACCGGCCTTAAATTGGACTTGTCGCGGTATTCCGGCGCAATCAGGCTGAGCGTTTTGTTGATGCGTTGCAGGCGCTCCACATCCACCGCCAAAGCGTCCAGAAAAATGCTCGACAAGGCGTGCCCGGCGATGCTGGCCATTGAAGGATAGTCCGCAGCATTGGGTGCATGCTCTGTCTTGGGCTCGTGCATGCGACCGGCCCCAATGACCAGAATTTTTTGCGCCCCCAGATGGATGGCTGGGGAAATCGGTGCGGTTTGCCGCATGGCGCCATCACCGAACCAGGCAGCCCCATTGGGACCGTCCAGACGCGCAGCCGGAAAGATGAAGGGAATGCCGGAGCTGGCCAGCAAGTGTTCGTGCTGCAGCTCGCAGCGCATGGCCAGTCGCTGGTTGCGCACCCAGCTCTGAATGTCTTTCTCGCTTTGAAAGAATGTGACATGCTCGCCGGTGCTGTAACTCGATGCCGTGATGGCCAGCGCCTGCAAATGCCCTTGCGACAGCAATTGCGGCAAGCGACCGAAATCAATGTGCGAACGCAGCAAATCGATCAATGGCTCATTGTCAAGCAGGGACCTGGGACGGATTCGCTTGTGGCTGATCAACCAACCCAGCGAGATCAGGGACAGCCAACGCGCACCGGAGCGCAGCATGTTCAGAATGTCCGATCGGTAGACCTGCTGCACCTGGAAGTTGTGCCAGACTTCCACCAAGCGGGCCAGGGTTTCTTCAAAACGGTCAGCACCGCAAGCCAGGACACTGGCGTTGATGGCCCCGGCCGATGTGCCACAAATGACATCAAACGGGTTACCCGCCTGTTGACCGAAATCGCGACGCATGGCTTCAATTTCCTGCAAAACGCCCACCTGATAGGCAGCGCGCGCGCCGCCACCGCTGAGGATCAAGCCTGTCTTTGCTTTTTCGTCTTGCATGCTCGCCTCATTTTTTTGCCACAAGCTACAACTCTAACTGCGAATTGAAAAAACCAACACTCGGCATCCATGCGGGTGGCAAACGAAAAAGCCCGGTAGAACCGGGCTGTCATGCACAAATGAAGTTTTTTGGAGGCGCGGGCCGGAGTCGAACCGACCTACACGGATTTGCAATCCGGTGCATAACCGCTTTGCTACCGCGCCAGGTTTTGGACAAAAAAGGGAAGCTGTTGCTTCCCTTTTTGCTTGAAAGAGGTTGGCAGTTCTTTCAGTGTTTGGAGCGGGATAAGAGGCTCGAACTCTCGACCTATACCTTGGCAAGGTATCGCTCTACCAACTGAGCTAATCCCGCATGAGCTGTGTATTGTAGCCGAAAAATCAATGTTTGACGGCCTCTCCACTCACACTTTTGGACATGGCTGCCACGGAAGCGCTGATTTCCTCTTCGGTCAACGGTACGGGCTTGGATTCGAGTGCGACGTCGAGCACCTGATCGATCCACTTGACGGGCACGATTTCCAGACCGCTTTTGACGTTGTCAGGAATGTCCTGCAGGTCCTTGACGTTGTCCTCAGGAATCAGCGCCGTCTTGATGCCACCACGCAAAGCGGCCAGCAGCTTTTCCTTGAGGCCGCCAATGGCCGTGACTTCGCCACGCAGCGTGATCTCGCCAGTCATGGCCACATCAGCGCGCACCGGTATGCCAGTCATGGCCGACACCATGGCGGTGGTCATGGCGGCACCTGCACTCGGGCCGTCCTTGGGCGTGGCGCCATCGGGTACGTGGATGTGCAGGTCTTTCTTTTCGAAAGTCTCGTCCTTGATGCCCAGCGCATGGGCGCGGCTACGCACCACGGTGCGGGCAGCCTCAACCGATTCTTTCATCACATCGCCCAGCGAACCGGTGCGGGTGATCACGCCCTTGCCAGGCATGAGCGCGCTCTCTATGGTCAGCAGGTCGCCACCCACCTCAGTCCAGGCCAAGCCCACGACCTGACCGACCTGGTTTTTCTGCTCGACACGACCGTAGGTGTACTTGCGCACACCCAGGAAATCATTGAGGTTATCGGACGTGACCTGCACCTGCGGCTGCATCTGCCCCAACAGCAAGCCTTTGACCACCTTGCGGCAAATCTTGGAGAGTTCGCGCTCCAGCGAACGCACACCTGCTTCACGCGTGTAGTAGCGCACGACATCCCGGATGGCCTCTTCACTGACGGCCATTTCTTCGGTCTTGATACCGTTGTTGCCCATCTGCTTGGGCAGCAGGTAGCGCATGGCGATGTTGGTCTTCTCGTCTTCGGTGTAGCCCGACAGGCGGATGACTTCCATGCGGTCGAGCAAGGCCGGCGGGATGTTCATCGAATTGGACGTGGCCACGAACATCACATCGCTCAGGTCAAAGTCCACCTCGATGTAGTGGTCACCAAAGGTGTGGTTCTGCTCGGGGTCCAGCACTTCCAGCAGGGCACTGGACGGGTCTCCCCGAAAGTCGGTGCCCAGCTTGTCAATCTCATCGAGCAGGAACAGCGGGTTGCGCGTGCCGACCTTGTTCAGGCTTTGCAGCACCTTGCCGGGCATGGCGCCGATGTAGGTGCGGCGGTGGCCGCGGATCTCGGCTTCGTCGCGCATGCCGCCCAGGGCCATGCGCACATATTTGCGGCCAGTGGCCTTGGCAATGCTCTGCCCCAGCGAAGTCTTGCCCACGCCAGGTGGTCCCACCAGGCACAAGATGGGCGCCTTGACCTTGTCCACGCGCTGCTGGACAGCAAGGTATTCAAGAATGCGGTCTTTGACCTTGTCCAGACCAAAGTGGTCCTGGTTGAGCACGGTTTCGGCATTGGCCAGGTCGTGCTTGATCTTGGTCTTCTTGCTCCAGGGCAAACTGACCAGCGCATCGATGTAGTTGCGCACCACGGTGGCTTCGGCCGACATGGGCGACATCAGCTTGAGCTTTTTCAACTCGGCCTCGGCCTTTTTGCGGGCTTCGGCAGGCATCTTGGCGGCCTTGATCTTTTTTTCGATCTCTTCAACGTCGGCGCCCTCTTCTCCCTCGCCCAGTTCCTTCTGGATGGCCTTGACCTGCTCGTTGAGGTAGAAGTCGCGCTGGTTTTTCTCCATCTGGCGCTTGACGCGGCCACGGATGCGCTTGTCCACGTTGAGGATGTCCACCTCGCGCTCGAGCTGGGCAAACAGGTTTTCCAGGCGGTCGCGCACCGGCGCGAGATCGAGCACGGCCTGCTTGTTCTCCAGCTTGAGCGGCAAGTGGGCTGCAATGGTGTCTGCCAGGCGGCCCGGATCGTCGATGCTGGAGATCGAGGTCAGGATTTCGGGCGGGATCTTTTTGTTGAGTTTGACGTACTGGTCAAACTGCTGCATCACAGCACGACGCAGGGCCTCGATCTCGCTGGCCTCGGCCTCGCCTTGCTCGGCCGCAGGGTCCACAGGCACCACATGGGCCACAAAGTGGGCTTCAACATCGGTGATCTGCTGCACCTTGGCCCGTTGCTGTCCCTCGACCAACACCTTCACGGTACCGTCGGGCAGCTTGAGCATCTGCAAGATGGTGGAGACACAGCCCACATCGAACATGTCGCCCGCATCGGGCTCGTCCTTGGCCGCTGTCTTTTGGGCCACCAGCATGATGCGGCGGTCGCTGGACATGGCTGACTCCAGCGCCTTGATGCTCTTGGGGCGCCCCACAAACAGTGGGATCACCATGTGGGGGAACACCACCACGTCGCGCAAAGGCAACATGGGCAGGTCGATCGGGGTGGATGGCAGTGGGGTGTGTCCGGACATGGTATTCCCTCAGGATTTCATGGACATATCGGCCCGAAAGCCCGGAATTCAACCCACTGATGCCGAGGGTTATTCACCGGAGACCTTCGGGTATGCCTCAGGCCTGCTTGGCCGATTCCTGGTAAACCAGCAGCGGGGCCTTGTTTTCTTCGATGGTGGACTCGTCCACCACCACTTTTTCGACATTGCTCAGATTGGGCAGGTCGAACATGGTGTCGATCAAGGCCTGCTCCAGGATGGAGCGCAGGCCCCGGGCACCGGTCTTTCGGGCAATCGCCTTGCGGGCAATCGCATGCAAAGCGTTGGGGCGCACTTCCAGCTCGACGCCTTCCATGCCCAAAAGCTTGGCAAACTGCTTGACCACCGCATTTTTGGGCTCGGTCAGGATTTGCACCAGAGCATCTTCGGTCAGCTCGGCCAGGGCGGCCACCACCGGCAGACGACCCACCAACTCAGGGATCAGACCGTACTTGATCAGGTCTTCGGGCTCGATCTCGGCAAACATATCGGTCAGCGAACGCTGCTTCTTGCTCTTGACCGTGGCTGCAAAACCAATGCCACCGGCTTCGGTGCGGTTTTCGATGACTTTTTCAAGACCGGCAAAAGCGCCGCCACAGATGAACAGGATATTGGTCGTGTCGATCTGCAGGAAGTCCTGGTTGGGGTGCTTGCGCCCGCCCTGAGGCGGTACGCTGGCCATGGTGCCTTCGATCAACTTGAGCAACGCCTGCTGCACGCCCTCGCCCGACACGTCGCGGGTAATCGACGGGTTATCGGACTTGCGGGTGATCTTGTCGATCTCGTCGATGTAGACGATGCCGCGCTGGGCACGCTCCACGTCGTAATTGCAGGACTGCAGCAACTTGGCCACGATGTTTTCGACGTCTTCACCCACGTAGCCGGCTTCGGTCAGGGTGGTGGCGTCGGCCATCACAAAGGGCACGTCCAGCATGCGGGCCATGGTCTGTGCCAACAGCGTCTTGCCCGAACCCGTGGGGCCGACCAGCAAAATGTTGCTCTTGGCCAGCTCGACATCGTCCTTCTTGGCGCCATCTTTGTGCTTGAGGCGCTTGTAGTGGTTGTAGACCGCCACCGCCAGGCTGCGTTTGGCCTTGTCCTGGCCGATCACATAGTTGTCGAGGTTGGCCTTGAGGTCGGCCGGGGTCGGCAAGCCGTCGCGGGCGGCTTGAGCTGGGTCATCCTGCGCCACTTCGTCGCGGATGATGTCGTTGCACAAATCGATGCATTCGTCGCAAATGAACACCGAGGGGCCAGCAATCAGCTTCTTGACCTCGTGCTGGCTCTTGCCGCAGAAAGAGCAGTACAGGTTTTTTTCGGTGCTGGAGCCTTTTTTGTCGGGCATGAAAAAGCCTTGAAATCGGTGAATGTGTCAATGATAACGAAAGAAAAACGGCGCTGACCGCGCCCGGTCAACGCCGCTTTGCAGGAATACCCGGATCAGGGACGCTTGGCGATGACCTGATCCACGAGCCCATACTCCTTGGCCTCGTCGGCCGACAGGTAATAGTCGCGTTCGGTGTCGTTTTCGATGCGGCTCAGGGGCTGACCGGTGTTCTCGGCAAGGATCTTGTTGAGTTGCTCGCGAGTCTTGATGATCTCGCGGGCCGCGATCTCGATTTCGGTGGCCTGGCCACGCGCACCACCCAGGGGCTGGTGGATCATGACCTTGGAGTTGGGCAGCGAAAAACGCTTGCCCTTGGCGCCCGAAGACAGTAGGAAAGCGCCCATGCTCGCGGCCATGCCCATGCACAGGGTGGACACGTCGGGCTTGATGAAGTTCATGGTGTCGTAGATCGCCATGCCGGCGCTGACCGAACCACCCGGCGAATTGATGTAGAGCGAGATTTCTTTCTCGGGGTTCTCGCTCTCCAAAAACAGCAACTGGGCGATCACCAGGTTGGCCATGTGGTCATTGACCTCGCCCACCAGAAACACCACCCGCTCCTTGAGCAGACGGGAATAAATGTCATAGGCGCGCTCACCGCGACCCGACGTTTCGATCACCATCGGGACCATGCCCAAGGCCTGTGTTTCCAAAGCGCTCATCGTGACTCCAAATATGCAGCGTTTACTTTAACCCGTTTGTTCAGGCTCTCCAGCAACATGGGGCTTGCTGCGAGAACAACAAGCCCCACGCACAAGAGGGATCAGAAGATCACTGGCCCATCAGCTCTTCAAAGGAGATGGCCTTGTCAGTCACCTTGGCTTTGGACAGCACGAATTCGGCCACATTGCTTTCGATGACGACGGCTTCGACTTCAGCGAGGCGCTGGTTGTCACCGTAATACCAACGGGACACATCTTCGGGACGCTCGTAGCTGGCAGCCATCTCTTCGATGTGGGCTCGGATCTGCTCGGGCTTGGCGTGCAGGTCGTTGGCCTTGACCACTTCGGCCACCACCAGGCCCAGGCGCACACGCTGCTCGGCTTGGGGACGGAAGATGTCGTCGGGGATCGGAGCTTTGTCAGCGTCCTTGATACCGCGCTGCTTGAGGTCGGCGCGGGCACCGTCTTTCAGGCGTTCCACTTCGGACTGGACGATGCTCTGAGGCAGGTCCAATTCAGCCTTGGCAACCAGGGCTTCCATGGCAGCAGCTTTGTTGCGCGACAGCAGGCGGAACTTGACTTCACGCTCCAGGTTCTTACGGATGTCGGCGCGCAGACCCTCCACAGTGCCATCGGCAATACCCAGCGACTTGGCCAGGGCTTCGTTGACTTCGGGCAGGTTGGCGGCTTCGATCTTCTTGACGGTGACCAGGAAGTCGGCGGTCTTGCCAGCCACGTCCTTGCCGTGGTAGTCCTCGGGGAAGGACAGGGGAAAAGTCTTGCTCTCGCCCGACTTCATGCCGCGGACGGCATCTTCAAATTCCTTGAGCATCTGGCCTTCACCGACCATAAACTGGAAGTCTTCGGCCTTGCCGCCGGAGAAGGGTTCGCCGTCGATCTTGCCTTCGAAGTCAATGGTCACGCGGTCGCCGTCCACGGCAGCATCAGCCTGACCGCGCTGGGCGAAGGTGCGGCGCTGCTTGCGCAGGATGTCGATGGTTTTGTCGATGGCTTCGTTGCTGACTTCAGCAGTGACCTTCTCCAGCTCAACGCTGGACAGATCGGCCAGTTTCACATCGGGGTAGACCTCGAAGATGGCGTCAAAGTTCAGCTCGCCCTCGGGCGCGCCCTCTTTTTCGGTGATGCGGGGCTGGCCTGCCACACGCACTTTGGCTTCGTTGGCTGCCTGGGCAAAAGCCTCACCGACCTTGTCGTTGAGCACTTCGTACTGGACGGAATAGCCATAACGTTGGGCTACCACGTTCATCGGCACCTTGCCAGGACGGAAACCATCCATCTTGACGGTGCGGGCCAGTTTTTTCAGACGCACGTCCACTTCGGTCTGGATGGAGGTCACAGGCACGCTCAGCGTGATCTTGCGCTCAAGCTTTTCCAGGGTTTCAACGGTCACAGTCATGTTGTTCTCACAGGGTTAAATGGATCGCACGCCAAAGCATGCGCCGGTGCGCCAGAAGCATTCAAGTCATAGGGGATTCAACAACTCAAAAGCCCCCAACAAGGCAATTGCAGGGGTTTGCGTGGGGCTTGCACAGACAAAAATGCCTGAATGCCCTCACACCGCGTAAGCGACGGCAGATTCTACCCGCCTGTCCCAAGCTTTCCCGGCCAGGGGTCGGTGCTTTATTTGGGTGCCGCCTGCACCCCTTCATCCCAGCCAGCCAAAGGCCCAGCAGACCCGCTCCAGGCCAACCTTGTTTGGAAATTGCAGATGCCTGTTTTATTTGTCACTATTTTTATGATACTCTGAACAAAATTGTTAATATTGTCGAACCCAGCCGACACTACGCGGTGCACCCACACTGCTTGCCCTCGTGCGATTGCAAACGATAGAGGACTCATGTTTTCCCTGTTCAAAAGTCAACCCACCCAACAGGACCTACAAAACAGCGCCAAAGCGGCTTACGAAAAGATTGTCGCGCAAACAGAGGACACCCGCGAAGCCAACATCCGCCGCCGGGGCATGGCCCTGCTGTGCTGCGCACACCTGGACAAGACCTTCATCGCAGGCGCCGAGCGCACAGCTGACTGGCAGCAGATTTCTGCCTTTGCTGCAGCCAAAGGCACCGAAGTACCCCCCCCGCCCCAGGCCAGCTGCTATCAAAAAGTGCGCTCCGGCACGGCCGATATTTGGGTGTATCTGCCCGCAGAGTTTTCAGACCGCGCCTTCATGTATGGTGCCAAGTACCAGCGCACCGAGCTGAGCATGGACGATGCCATCAACGCCATGCAGCAATTGGGCGACCAGATTTTCCGTTTCGAACTGGGCATGGACGGCTCCTTGCTGGTCCTGAAGTTCTTGCGCCAGGAGCTCAGCGCCCAGGAAAAAACGGCCGATATTCACGAGGATCTGGGCGATTTGTCATCCGATTGAGCCCGCTGCGGCCCCTGCCAGAGCCTGATGAACCAAACGGTTAAAGAGGCACTGAATTTGGCGCTTATTTGATAAAATCAATAACTGTTTTTTGCAGTATTTTGAACCGCATGACCCTCCAAAATCTCTCCATCCGAACCCGTTTGACACTGGGCTTTGGTCTGGTCATTGCCGTGCTGGCCCTGATGGCCGTGATCGCTTACACCGAGCTGGTGGCGAGCAATCGCTACACCGAAATGATCGTGCGAGACCGCCTGGTCAAGGTGCAGCTGGCCCAAAGCCTCGAAAACGAGATCAACAGCCAATCGCGCGCCCTGCGCACCGCCATGATCGCCCGCGAGGGCCAAATCATGGAGGCCGAGCTGGCCAAGGTGATGGCGTCCAAACCCGTGATCGAAAATTCACTGCAAAAGCTGTCGGCCATTGCGGACACACAATCGGGGCAACAAGCGCTGGAGCGGGTACAAGCAGCGCACAAGGCCTTTATGACCGAAGAGTCGGCCTTGATCGACTTGATCCGGGAGGCTCGCGCTGAAAAAGCGCGTGAACTTCTGCTGGGCCGCATGATCGAGGTTCAAAACCGCTACATTGAAAGCGTTGAGGAGCTTTCGCACTACCAGAAAATAGCCATTGAAAGTGCCGGCGCCAGCGCAGCAGAGGCAGCCGAAATCGGCGAATACTCGATCCTGCTCCTGTCTGCCGTGGGTCTGGTTCTCAGCGCGGTGCTCGCCTGGATCATCAGCCGTTCTTTGATCGGCCCGGTCCGTGGCCTGCAAAAAGTGATCACTGAGGTCGAGCAAACGGGCGATTTCAGTCGCCGAATGCAGGTCATGGGCAACGACGAAGTCGCGCAAACCTGCCAGTCCTTCAACGCCATGCTGACCTCGCAGCAAGTGGCCCTGCAGCAAATCAGCCATGCCGTGGCCAGCATGGCCCGGGGCGATTTTGAACAGTCCGTCACCGCTGACCTGCGCGGTGACCTGCATACCGTCAAGCTGGCCATCAACCAGAGCGTTGCCAGCATCAAGACCACCATGGCCAACATCCACATGGCCATGCACTCGCTCTCCAACGGGCAATTCGATGTACGTTTTGACACCTCGCAGACCCAGGGCGACTTCAAACAGTTGCTGCTGACCGCACAACAGGCGCTGGACCAGTTGCGCGTCATGATTGAGGATGTGGGCCAAGTGATGGCACAAGTGGCGCAAGGCCAGCTGCTCGCAAGGGTTGAGGTCGAGGCCGTGGGCGACTTGAGCGTGCTCAAGCGCAACATCAATGAATCGCTGAAGGTGCTGGGCAGTACCCTGGCTCAAATGAACCAGGCCACCCGCCTCATTGCCACCCAGTCGAGCCAAACCCAGACGGCCGTCTCGCAGATCGCCTTTGGCGCTCAAAACCAGTCGCATGCAGTGCAGCAAGTGTCTGCTGCACTGCGCACAGCAGCACAGGCCATTTCAGACGTTGCCCACAACACCGAGCAAGCCAGCCAGCAATCGCGCGCATCGGTGTCGCATGTACGCAGTGGCAAGGACAAGATTTCGGAAATGATCGATGTGGTCAGCCGCATCGCCCAGAACTCGCAAAAGATCAGCAAAATCTCCGAGGTCATCGAGCACATCGCCTATCGCACCAACCTGCTGAGCCTGAACGCGGCCATCGAAGCGGCCCGCGCAGGCGAGCAGGGCAAAGGCTTTGCTGTGGTAGCGGACGAAGTGGGCAAGCTGGCCATCAGTTCGGCAGACAGCACCAAAGAAATCACGCAGCTGGTACAGCAAGCGGCCACCGAAGCCCAACGCGCCGTTGAAACCGTGGCCTTGGTACAACAGGACATGGATGCCATCGAATCGGGGGCCACACACACCGACAGCATGCTGCGCCGGGTGGCCGTAGCGGTAGAAGAACAAAGCGCTGCCGTTCAAGAAATTGACCACAATGTGGCCAGCCTGGGGCAGGTGGCGCAGAGCAACGCCAGCACATCGGAAGAGCTGACTGAAACTGCCCAGCACCTGTCCAGCATTGCCCGCAGCAATGAGCAGGCGCTGGCCCACTTCACGTTCTAAATTCCTGCAGCCACTCTCAAAGCCATTGAGCAAGTCAATCCATCAAGGGGACGTCCTGGCCCCACTGCTTCAGCTGGGGTCGGACACATCGGCCGTTGTCAGCCGGATGGGGTGGCGCAAGAAGTAAGAGTTGCGCTCGCCCGTAGGTGGCTCCAACCAGAGACCATCCAACCAGGCCGCAGTCTCGGCGCCCACCGTGGGCAGCAGGCGCATGTCATTGGCCTGCGGTGAGCGCAAACCCAGCACCTCGTCCACCTGCAGCATCACTGGCGTCTGGTCTTCATCGTCCAAGCTGTAGACCACACCGTAACTGCGCCGTACACGTGCAGTCCGGTCCAGCTTTTGCCCCAAATCGACCAAGGCGATGACCTGATCACGCCAGACCACATGCGCATCGGCCTGTGTGACCAGCGCTTCGGTTTGGGCGACTTCGTGCACCTGCAAGGCGGGCAGCAACACGTAAATGTCTTCGACCTTGATCTGGAGGTAGCGAGACATGGCGCCTCTTATGCCGCTTTGGGCAGATGGTGTGGCGTCTGCAGGTTTTCAGCCAGTCGGTACAGTGCTGCACCGTCCAGGATCAGCACCACGCGGCCGTCGCCCAGAATGCTGGCCCCGCCCACCCCAGGCAAAGCGGCCAGGCGTGGGTGAATGTCTTTGGTGAACAGCTCCTGGCGGCCCACAAATTCATTAACCGAAACGCCCAGCGTCCTTTGCCCGTCATGCAGGACCACCACATAGCTGTGCGGCTCGTCCGCAACGCTGGGGAAGCCCAGAATCTCTTCAAGGCGCACGATGGGCAGGAAATTGCCCCGCAGCAAAATGGCCGTGCGCCCTTTGACGGTCTGGTACTGGGACGGCTCCACCTCGACCAGCTCGGCGACATAGCGGCCTGGGATGGCCAGCGTCTGTTTGGCCGCGTTGACCAAAAGGACCTCTTGCACCGCTGCCGACAAAGGCATCTGCATGGTGAAGGTAGTGCCTTTGCCCACCTCGGAGTCGAGATGGATGCTGCCCCCCAGGCGCATGACGTTGGTCCGGACCACATCCATACCCACACCTCGGCCAGAGGTTTCAGTGACCACATCGGCGGTGCTGAAACCGGGCCTGAAGATGAAACTCAGGATGTCTTCCTTGCTCAACTCATGGCTGTCTTCTTCTTTGACCAGGCCACGCTCCACGGCTTTGCTGCGCACACGCTCGGGATCGATGCCTTTGCCGTCGTCGCTGACGCGGATCAGGATACGTCCGCCCTGCTGCTCGGCCTGGATGCGGATCACGGCTTCTTCGGCTTTGCCATTGACGCGGCGGTCCTGTGGCCCCTCCACCCCATGGTCGGCGCTGTTGCGCACCATGTGCAGCAATGGATCGGCCAGAGACTCCACCATCGCCTTGTCGATCTTGACTTCCTGTCCGGTCAGTTCCAGACGGATCTGCTTGCCCTGGGCCTGGGCCAGGTCGCGCACCATGCGAGGAAAGCGCTTGAACACCAACTCGACCGGCACCACACGCAAGCCCATGACGCTGTCTTGCAGGCGCGAAATGGCACCCTGGATGAGGGCATCGGTTTCCTGCAGTCGGCGCAACTGGTCGTCCAGCGCATCGGCCAGCTTTTGTACTTCTGACAGGATGTCTTCGGCCAGCCCGTGCTGGTTGTCCTGCCCGCTGTGCATGCGGTGCAGCTGATGCAATCCGTCGCGCACCCGGTTGTCGCCGATGATGTGCGCCAACTGACCGCGCACCAGCACCATCTCACCGATCTGGTTCATGAACTGGTCGAGCATTTCACCCGGTACCCGGATCACGTTGGCGCTGGCACTGCTGGCTGAGCTGGCCGCAGCGGGTTTGGCCGGTGCGCTAGCGCCAGCAGGTGCGGCGGCTTTAGGCGTTTGGGCTGCAGCCGCCGTTGGCGTTTGGGCCGGGGTCGGTGCTGCCACCGAAGCAGCATGAACAACTGGCTGCGCCGGGGGTACTGCGGCCACATGAGTTTCGGCCACCTTGGTTTCTGAGGCTGCTGGCGCAGCAGCAGCGGTTTTCACGGATGCAGACGCAAGCGTCACCGCATCGGCTTTGGTCCCAACGGGGTCTTTGCCCAACTCGCCCACCAATTGAATCCAGCCGGTCTGGTTGTCGATGGCAGCGAGTTCCTGTACCAGTGTGGCCTTGTTGCTTTTGGAGATGAACAACATCTCGTACCAGCTCAGGTTGTCTTCAATCAAGGTCCGATTGGTGATGCACTGGCCACGCTCTTGCAGCCAGCCCAAAAACTGGGTGGCCACATCCCCAGACGATTCCAGGTGGGCTTTGATCAGGTAAGCGCGCGAGCCACTCTGGATGAGCTCCATCAGCTCGCGCGTGTTGTCGGGAGAGAGCAATTCAAACAGTTCGGGCGGAATGTGCAGGGTCCCCATGAACTGGCGCACCGCATCGGCCGGGGCATCGCTCTCGGCGTCGTGCGACCAAAGGTAGTCGCGGATGCGCTGCTGCAAGCGCTCTTCTGTGCTTTGCAGCTGAGGTTGCTTGAACGGGGTACGGCCAGTGGCACTCAGCACATCGCGGACAAACTGTAAGGCATCGCGCGAGAGCTGGATCACATCGCTGTAAATGCCCATCTGGTTGCGCCCAGCACGCGCAAAAGCGTCCACCAGGAGCAAAGGAATGTCGGTACGCGACTGAGGATAGAGCGATGTCAGGTAGCTGTCCACACGCGAAAAACGCTGTGACAGCAGGTTGGCCACATCATCATCTTGTGCATCACCGGGCGTCTCCAGGGTGCGCAGCAAAGCATCAATCTGGTCAAGCAAGTGCAGCAAATTATCCTTGAGGGTGCGCGCCAGCACCTTGGCCAGCGACTCGCCGCCCAGGTCCACACCGGTCGTCTCGCCCAGCGTCTTGAGGTCATCCAGGAACGCGATGATCACATCGACCATGCGTTCGGCATCGCTTTGACTGATCTCTTCGGACACCGGCAAGGCCGACATGATCTCTTCGATGCGGGCATTCAGGCCCGCATAGCCCAGGGTGTTGGAGGCTTTGTGCATCCAGCTCAGGGGCTTGCGAATGTCGTTGGCGATCGCCAGCGTTTGGGCAGGTGCCTGCTTGGAAGCGATCGAATTGGCCAGCCGCTCCAGGATCGGCAAGCCATTGCGCACCAGCCGCAAAAAGACGACTTCACGGTTGTCTGTCGTGCCGTCTGCGGCTTTGGCTGGCTCGGTGGTACGGACTTCAGGTGCAGACGCGACATCTTGCGGCTGCTCGGGGGCAGCCGTTGGGGCCACAGCCAGCGCCTGGGCAGCGGATTCGGCAACGGGCTCGGGCACAGCTTCGGCCACAGGGGCACTTTGAACCACCCCGCCCTGGCTGACGGCGCGAAACGCGCTTTCAAGCTCCTTGAGCAGCGCCTGCGGCTTGTCGCCGTCCGAGCGCTCACTGACCGCCTTGTCGCGCAAGACTTTGATGGCATCGAGGGAGCGCAGCAGCAAATCGACGGTGGCCTTGTCCAGCGCTGCGGTGCCGTCGCGCACCATGCCAAGCAAGTCCTCACAGCGATGGGCAATGGCTTCGAGAGCGCCAAGCTCCATGACCCGGCTCAGCCCCTTGAGGGAGTGAAAGGCCCGAAAGAGACCGGACACTTCCTCGGCGTTCAGCTCAGTGGCGTCGGCTTTGACCAGCGAAGACTCGATGCTTTCGATGTGCTCTTCGGTCTCGACCGCGTACTGCGCCCATATCGTTTCAATAAAGTCGTCGGACATGCCAGCCCTCTTTCACTCGTCATTCACAGACGTTCAACCGGGCTTCAGAGACCCAGAACACGGCGCGAAGCCGTCACGATCTCATGGCCTTTTTTGGCATTGAGGTCCAGGCTCATGGCACCCGAGGGCTTGGCAATCACGTCGGCGGCGCCGAATTTGCGGGCGTCCAGCGCTTGCGGTGAACCGGCCTGGGCCACCGAAGAGACGATGATCACGGGCACCTTGCTGAGCAAACGCAAGCGTTTGAGGCATTCGATGCCATCCATGTGCGGCATTTCAATGTCCAGCAAAACCAAGTCAGGCGCAATTTCCCGGATTTGCTGCAGGGCTTCCAGACCGTTGGTGGCCTCACCAGCCACTTCCAGATCGGGGTCAGAGGTCACGATCCCCCGAAGCAATGCACGCATGACAAACGAGTCATCGACGATCAGTATTTTTTTCTTGGACATTGGCGTTCTCGGGTCAGACAGAAAGGTTGTTGAAAGATGATACGGGACGAGCGTTGCACAGTCTGGACAGGCGCAACCCCAACTCTTTGGGCGCCAGCACAGCACTGGCCAGTCCAGCATTGATGGCAGACGACGGCATGCCGTCGACGATGCAGGTCTGAGGTTCTTGCACCAGCACGGCCGAATTTTTGCGGGCCACCAGTTCCTTGGCGCCTTGCATGCCATCGCTGCCCATGCCCGTCATGATCACAGCCACCACAGGGGTGGATGCGGATGCCGCCGAGCGGAACAGCACGTTGGCGTTGGGGTGGATGTTCGCTTGGGGATCGGTTTTCTCGTAGAGCATGAGCTTGCCGGGGAAAGGTTCACGCACCACCACATCGGTGCCCCCTTTCACAATCACCACCATACCGGGTTTGAGCTCCATGGCTTCGGTGCTTTCCACCACATTCAGGCCGGTCTCGTTGCGCAGGTGAGTGGCAAAGCCACTGGTGAACATAGGGGGCATGTGCTGGGCCACGACCATGGGGCAAGGCAAACGCCCCATCGATTTGAGGACATGCGGCAACGTGGCCGGTCCCCCAGTGGAGATACCCAACACCACCAGACCTGGCGCGGCCTGAGCAGGGGCCGAGCGCAAGGCAGCGCCTGCAACGGGGGCGGACGGCACCGCTGCAGGCGCTGCCTTGCCCAACGTACTCAGGCGTCCAACGCGGTTGCGCTGGCGCGACCAGTAACGCAGTTTTTCGATCAGCTCCTGCCCGATCTGGACAATATCGAGCTGAACAAACGACGATTTTTTGGCGATGAAGTCCACGGCGCCCAGCTCGAGTGCACGGATCGTCGTCACCGAATTGCGCTCGGTGAGGCTGCTGAGCATGATGATGGGACATGGACAGGTTGCCATGATCTGGCGCGTAGCCTCCAGGCCGTCCATCACCGGCATTTCCACATCCATGGTGATCACATCGGGTCGGAGGGTTTGCGCCATCTCCAGGCACATCTGCCCGGTTTTGGCCTCGCCCACCACCTCGATGTCGGGATCGCTCTCGACCATCTTGCGGATGGCGATCCGCATGAACGCGGAGTCATCAGAAATGAGCAGGCGGATCATATGCGGTTCTCATTGCGGACATACCAGGGTCCACCCTTGCCCGGACGCGAATCGAAGTACTCGGGCACCAGCATCTGCACCGAGGCACCCAGCACCAACACCCCACCGGGCGAAATGGCCCGGGCCAGCATTTGCTGCACCATCTTCTTGATCGGGTCTTCAAAATAGATCAGCACATTTCGGCAGAACACCAAGTCCACTCCCATCACCGGCGGGCGGGTGTTCATCAGGTTGAAGCGTTCAAACCGGCACAGGTAGCGGATCCACTCCTTGATTTTGTAGTAGTTGACACCTGGCATGGCATTGGCCGGGGCGATCTTGACGTCCTCAAACATGCCTTTCCATTCTGCAGGCAGATTGCGGAAGGAGCCCATGCCCAGGTCGCCGTAGGTGGCCTCGCGCGCTGTGCGCAGGGCCTGGTTGGAAATGTCGGTGCCCAGCACGTACAGAGCCCAGCCCATCTCTGGCACGAGCTTACCGTCGTGCAGACGCGCGTGTCCGGCTTTTTGCATGGCACGCAGGCAAGAGTACGTCAGGTCATACACCTCTTCACCAGTCGAGCTGGCCGCCGACCACACCTGCAGCTGCTGCTTGTTCTGGCGCAAGGCCAGCAGATAGGGCAGGATGTCATCAACCAGCATGCCCATCAGGTCCGGGTCACGGCAGAAATAGGTTTCGTGGACGGTCAAGTTCTCCACCAAAGACTGCCACTCCGAATGCTCCGGAGAACAGTTGTTCATGCTCTGCACCCAATCGCGCAAGGCACTGAGCGGCAAGTCCTTGAAGATGCGCACCAACTTGCGCTCCACCAGAGTTCCCGGCTTGATGCCAAAACGGTTTTCGACACCTGCCATCAACTCGCTGATGAGGGCCAACAAGGCCGGTGATTCAACCGGCTCGGCGAGTTTGGACTCAAACAGCGGCGCCACAGGGGGCACATTCATGGCAGGTGCGGGCGCTTTGCCCGCCGTCACGGCACGGGCCGAGTCCACAGCCGTGCGCATTTGCGAGATCAGGTGGTCAACTTTTTTGGTATGGGACATGAGCGCTCTCAATTCATGGCTTGCTTGGCCGCGAGGGTCAGGGGCTCCAGCGTCAGCAGCGAAACCAGTTCGCCATTAAGTTTGCCCACCTCGCTCAGATAGTCGTGGTTCTGGTTACGCACCGGGGTGATGTTGCGCTCCTCGATTTCGATGACCCGCTCGATGCGGTCCACCACCAAAGCCCAAGGTTCGCCATCGACGCGCACCACCACATAAGAAGAAGTCTCCTGGGGCGTGATGCCCAGCAAGGAGCGCAGATCCAGCACTGGCGCAATCTCGCCCTTGATCTGGATGACGCCCGCCAGACTCTCGTCGCCCTCGGGCAGTTCCACACTGGCGGTGTACTCTTCCACGCGGTCGATCAGCTTGAGTGACAGCGCACAGCGTTCGCTGCCCAGCCGGAAAGACAAGAGGCGGCGCACGGCCGAGGCGGTTTTGTCAACGTGTTGGGTCATTTTGGCTTGTTGCTGGGTCAAGTAGTGGCGGTAACGGGCCATGGTGTCCGAAGACAGCAACCCCGACATGGACAGCAAACCGGTCATGTGGCCCTGACGGTCTGCCGTGCCGCTGAGCCAGCCTTCGAGCTGACTGTCGTTGCCGCCACCGACGGCTTGCACATCGTCGCTGGCGTAGCGCTCTATACCGTAGATGTTGGACACGCCCAAGCCCAGCTGCAGGCCTTGCACATCCACCACCAAAACAAAACGCGGGTTCTGATTGACATCGCGGTCCAGCAAGCCTGCCAAAGAGACCACCAGCAGCGCTCGGCCCCGCAACTGCATCAGACCCAGCACCTCGGCACCGGCACCCGGTAGGCTGGTCAAAGGGCCAAGTTCAACGATTTCCTGCACCTGCGTCATGTGCAGGGCATAGGTTTCCTGGCCATCCTCGACCGTGACGGCGGGCAGGTCGTTGGTCAGCACCGCCCCCGTGTCTTTGGTTTTTTCTTCGACAGCGGTCAGACCCACCAGCCCGGCGCCGCTCTCGGGTACGCCATTGGGCGACATGTCACGCATGTCCAGCACACGCTGGTCCAGCAGCAGCACCGTGCGCTCTGCCAAGCTGAACTCGCCGCAAATCGCCCCCCCCTGCGCACCATCGTGGTTTGGGTAGAGGGTGATGAGCTCGTCATCCAAGCTGATCTTGTTGTGGACCCGGTCCACCTGCACGGCCACACTTTCGTGTCCGGTCATGACCACCAGCAAATTACCAAAAGCATCGGCAGAACGCGGCGCCATGCCCAGGCAAAGGCACAGGTCCACCTTGAGCAACACCGAGCCACTCACATTGACCAGCCCCTCCACCTGGGGGGGAGCGTAAGGCAAAGGTGTGACCACCAACGGGTCAAGCACCTTGCTGACCGCGGAGGCCGGCAAGGCAAACCGGTTGTCCTGAATGTCGAAAATGATGAGTTCTTTGCTCACGGTTGGTGCCTCAGGTGCTGAACTTGGCGATTTCGCGGCGCGTGGAATCGGCCACTTTGGACAGTTCGATCATGGCCGTGGCCAACTCTTCGGACGCCGAAGAGTTGCTGCGGGCAATCTGTTCCAGGTTTTCAACGTTGCCATTGATTTCCAGAACCATGCGGCTTTGCTGCTCCACCGCCGCCGAGATGCGCTGCAGCATGCCATCGGTCTGGACCGCGCTCTTGACGATGCGCTCCATGTCAACGCTGACTTCGCGCACAGCCACCACCGCTTGGTTGGCTTGTTGCGTCGCTTGCTGAATCAGCTGTGTGATTTCCTTGGTGCTGTCAGCGCTGCTGGCTGCCAGTTTGCCCACCTCATCGGCCACCACGGCAAAACCCTTGCCGTGCTCGCCCGCACGGGCCGCCTCAATGGCGGCATTGAGCGACAGCAGATTGGTCTTGTTGGCAATTTTCTCGATCACATCGGTGATTTTGTTGATTTTTTCGGAGCTGCTGGCGATGCTGTTGACCACATCCACCATTTGCACCATCTTGCCCTGCCCGTCGCGCACGATTTGCGTGGACTCTTGCGCCTGGCGGCTGGCCAGTTCGGTATTGGAGGAAATGTCGTTGATCGCCGCCGAGGTTTGCCGGATGGCACTGACCATCTGACCGATGTACTGCGTCTGGCTTTGCGCCCCGTCTGCCAACTGCCCAATCGCCGTGCTCGACTCACCGGCAGCGCCTGCGACGTGGTGGGCATTTTCGCCAATCTGGCTCATCGAGTCCCCCAGCGACTGCAGCGAGCGGTTGATGTCATCCTTGAGTTTGGCCAGGGCACCCGCACCCTGCGCCTGCACGCGATGACCCAGCTCACCGCGTGCGACGCCCTCCATCACAAGCACCACATCGCTGATCAGCAAGTCCATCGCACGCACGGCGGTGTGGGTGTCATTCAGAATAGCCAGGTACTGGCCCTTGAGGCCCTCGGTGGACTGGCGCACCGCGAATTCGCCTTGCGCCATGGCACGCATCGCCTGACTGAGCATGTCCACCGTGCTGGCCATGTTTTGCTGCACTGCAGCCATCCGCACCAACACCTGCGGGTAGATGCCATGCAGCCCCGAGGTTTGGGGCTGACGACCAAAGTCGCCCTCACCGATGCGGGTGACCACCGTGATCGATTCGCGGAAAACCGCCTCGATCTGATCCAGCGTCTCGTTCAGGCGCCAGGCCGCTTCCACCAGGCGTCCTTGCTCGGGGATCTGCGTGATCCGAGGCTCCAGCTCGCCTTTGGCAGCGGCGCCCAGCACCTCGTCGATGCGGACCAGCAAGCGCTGCTCCTGACGCAGGCCGCGCCAACCCCACAGGGTCAAGCCCAGCACCAGGATCAGGCCCAGCCAAAGACTCAGGTCTTTGGGGTGCGCCAGCAAGCCGCGCACTGCCATGGCCGAGCCCAACAAAGCCACCAGCAACAGCACCGCTGCGTGGCCAAGTTCAAAGCGACTGGAGATCGAGGATGAATCGCTCATAGCTCAGGCCTTGTTGTTTCAGAAGTTGCAGAAGGTGTGCACGGGAGGCCTCGATGGCATCGCGCGAGCCTGCAGATTGCTCGATTTGCAAAAGTTGGCGGTACAAGGCCGCCACATGCGGAATGGCTTTGGGATTGGGCTTGCGTCGCACCGAGTAATACCCCAACACGTTGCCCCTGGCATCCAGGCTGGGCGTCACATTGGCCCAAACCCAGTAGTAGCCACCATCTTTGCAGATGTTTTTGACGAAAGCAAAAATTTCTTGACCGTTCTGGATGTGCTCCCACAGGAGCTTGAAGACACAGCGGGGCATGTCCGGATGACGAATCAGGTTGTGCTGCTTGCCCAGGAACTCCTCTTCGCTAAAGCCAGAAAACTCCTTGAAGATTCTGTTGGCGTAGGTGACATGGCCTTTGAGGTCGGTTTTGGAGACGATGAAGTCCCCCTCACGCATCACGCGTTCTTTGTCAATCGGCTCAATGGTTTGTCGCGACATAGATTTAGAGCTCCGTGCAGGGCTGCGCCGTAGCTACAGCACCCCCCGGTATGGACGCCCATGATCAGCCGCTGACCTCATGGCTTGCGTCCGTTCACAAAAAAGGTTTCCACCATGCCCAGGCTCTTGACCTCGATGGCACCGCGCGGCTCCAAATTGAATTCGCCCTCGATCAGCTGGGCCGTGTGGGTAGAGATGTGGATGCGGCCGGGCTGGCCTGTGGACTCCATGCGACTGGCCACGTTGACGGTGTCGCCCCACAGGTCATAGGTAAACTTGCGGATGCCGATCACGCCCGCCACGATCGGACCGCTGTGCACTCCGATCCGCATCCTCAGAGCGCCACCAGTGCGAGCATGCATTTCTTCGAGCGCAACGCACATGTCCATGGCGGCATCGACGGCCGCATGGGCGTGGTCGTCACGCGGCTCTGGCACACCACCAGCCAGCATGTAGCAGTCACCAATGGTTTTGATTTTTTCCAGTCCGTGCTTTTCAGTGATCAGGTCAAAGCGCGAGAACAGGTCACCCAGCACCTCCACCAGGGCCGAAGGCGTCATGGTGCGCGACATGGCCGTGAAGCCCACCATGTCGGCGAACAACACACTCACATTGGGGCATGCGTCGGCAATGTGCTCTTCTCCGGCCTTCAGGCGCTGGGCAATCTTGAACGGCAAGATATTGAGCAGCAGCTGCTCCGTCTTCTCCTGTTCCTTGGCCAGCGCCTCATGCTGGCGCTTGAGCTGACGCATGCGCATGACCTCCTGGTCACGCAACTGCTTGCGCTCCAAAGAGGTCTTCACGCGTGCACGCAACAACACCGGGTTAAAAGGCTTGCTCAGGTAATCCTCGGCGCCCAGCTCAATGCAACGCACCGCATCGTCAATGGCGGTGCCGCCCGAAATCACAATGACCGGCGGCCAAGGGTGGTGCGGCGTGTCGCGCAGCACGGCCAACACCTCCATGCCGTTCATTTCCGGCATTTCCATGTCCAGCAGCATCAGGTCAAAGTGCTCGCGCACCAGGGTCTCGATGGCCTCGCGGCCATCACCCGCCTCCACGATGTCCGTGAGCCCGATTTCTTCGAGTGACCTGCGCAGCCCCATGCGCAGCAAGCGGCTGTCGTCCACCAGCAGGACCTTGGCCTTCTCGAACCCCAAAGGCTGGCCACCGACCAGCTCCAGATCAGTCGACGAATCTGGAGCAGGGTCCTTCACAGACTTGGCTTGAACGTCTTGCATGCACCGCGCTTTGATCAGGCCGCTTCCAGAAGCTTCTGGACTTTTTCAAGCAACTGCTTGGCGTTGAAGGGTTTGGTCAGGCTGTCATTGGCACCCGAAAGCAGGGCCGAATCGAGGCCAAAGCGTGCGCTGACGACGCGGCTGCCGCCGGAGATGGTCAGAATCGGAATGGCCGGGAAGGAGTCGCGCAGACGGCAGACAAAGTCCACACCGTCCATGTTGGGCATGATGATGTCCGAGATGACCAAATCCACGTTATTGACAGCGAATTTCTGCAGCGCTTCCTCGCCATCACGTGCCTCGATGACTTGGTAGTCGGACAGCTCAAGGATCTCCTTGATCCCTTCGCGCAGCAAATCTTCATCGTCAACAAGCAAAATTGTCGTCATTCCATCTTTCTCCTGAGATTGTGGTTTATATCAAAAAAAGGGACGATAATGCTACTAATCTTTAATTTTTCACTTCCAGAAATGCACTTGTGCACGACTTTGACGCCCCTGGCCCCATCCGGCTCAGCCGCCCGAAAGTCTGGCAAGCAGTGCTTGGAATGTTCTGTGCGCGGCTGTAACCACAAAGCAGTATGAATTCAATGAAAACAGAGGCCGCCTGGGTGTGGTCGGGTTTGATCGTCGTTTGTGCCAGCGCGCTGTTGTGGGCCCCAGAACTGGCCCCGTGGAGCCAGAGCCTGTTGTGGCTTGGGTTGGTACTGGGCACGCTGGCTCAGACCTGGCGCGCTCACCGCACCGCCTCGACCGCGCAAGCCCAACTTGACGGGCTGTCGCAGCAACTGCGCAAGAACGAATCCGAACTGCAGCAGCAGATCAACTACGCCGACACCATCCTGTCCAAAGTCCACAGCGGCCTGGTCGTGGTGGACCCTGCCGGGCGCATTCAGGACTGCAACCAGGCCTTGCTGAAGATGACCGGATTGACCCGAGAAGCCCTGATAGGGCAACCCTGCAGCTGCCTTTTCGAAGACGATGAAGCCAAAACCCTGTCGATTTTGAAGGCTTACGGCCAGATGCTGACGCGACTGGGTACCGAGGACCCCTCCGGTTACGCCCAATTTCTGGACAGCAGCCTGCTGGGTGCCTTGCTGATAAGCCAGCAAGGCCAAATCCTCAAGGTCAACCAGCGCTTTGCCCAGCTTTCGGGGCATGCCGCCAGCGCCTTGATCGGACAGTCTGTGCACAGCGCGCTTGTGGGCCAGTCCATCCAGAATCTGCTGCGCCCCTCCGAACTCGAACCAGACCTCTGGTCCGAATGGCAAAACGCCGATGAAACTTTTTACCGCTCAGGTGCAGAACCCCCACTGACTCTGCATGGCCCGGATGAGCAATGGCTCCGCGTCGAAGTCAGCCTGATCAACCACCAATACCAGGGCGAGACCGTGACACTGGTGCTGGTGCGCAGCGAGCAAGATTTGCCCTGGGGTGTGGCCAACTCCACCGCCCTGCAAAAGCTGACCCCCAGCGACGAAGACGCCACCGTGGCCCAACTGTGTCACCACAGCGGCGCGCAAACGCCCGTCCGCGTGTCGTCCTCCTTCATCATGGACACATCGGGCATGCCCATGCAGACGGTGATCAACGTCACCGACGTATCCAGTCTGGTCAACAAGAGCGAGGAGCTGCGGGCACAGCACCAGTTGCTCCAAATGACGATGGACGCCATGCAGGACGGCGTGCTGCGCATTGACCGCCAGGGCCATGTGATCAGCGCCAACCCGATGGCCCTGGACCTGCTGGGCCTGGGCGACACGGCCATGACCAGCCAATCCGTGCATGAATTGCTGCCCGGCAAACAACACGGGCACGATCTGGCGTTCTGGTTGCCCATGAGCACCGGGCTTTTGCTGCGCTGTCTCGCCCAGAATTTGCAAGAAAACCCTGAGCTGGTGCACTCCCTGCCCATCCCGCTGCTCAGCACCAACCGGCTCGGCCGCCTCAAATGGGCCACTCCGACCGCGTGCGCCCTGCTGGGCTTGAGCAACGCCCCGCAGCTGACCTCCGAGCCCTTGTTGCTGGCAGAGCAAACCACCCGTGAACTGCTGACTTTGCGCAGCAAGTCGCAGAGCCATGACCCCGAGCGCCAACCGGTCATCACCGATGTGTCGTGGCGGGCAGGCAACGCCCCGGTGATGCGGCTGCCCACCATGGTGATCGACTCGCAGACCCACCCCAACGAAGAGATGATGGTCTGGCTGATTCCCGACCTGGACGCGCTCAGCTCCTTCATGATTCGGCGCGCACACAACATAGACTGGACCATCCTGCAACATGCCGATGGCCTGTTGGTGCCAGTGATCATGACGGCCTCACCGCTCGAAGACCCCTACAACCGACTGACCGGTGCAGTGATCACCATCAAGGACATGCGCGAGATCAAGGAAAAAGAATCCGAGAACTTGCGGATGGTGCAAAAAGTGGAGCAATCCCAGCGCCTGGACGCTTTGGGCCAGCTGGCCGCGGGTGTGGCGCACGACTTCAACAACCTGCTGGGCGTCATTCAAAACCACGCCGAACTGGTCGAAATGAAGCTGGGCGCCGAAACCAAGGTCACCAAAAACCTGTCGGCCATCCAGCAAGCCACGCTGCGCGCCCGCGACATCGTGCTCAAGCTCAACGCGCTGGGGCGCGAGCGCAAGCGCCTGGACGAGGACGGCAGCGTGCATGACGAGCAGGAAGTGCAGACCTGGTTTGAACTCAAACCCCTGATTGAGGAAACCCATGGCTTGCTGCTGGCCAGCCTCAAAGGCATCAACATCCAGGCCAATATGGACGCCGTACCCGACAAGTTGCTCATCAAGGGCCAAAGTGGCACCTTGCAACAGGTGGTGGTCAACTTGTGCGTCAATGGCAGCCACGCCATTGGCGACCGTCGCGACGGCCTGATCTCCGTGACGCTGAGCTGCCCCGGCGAGAAGCTGGTGCGCATCGTCGTGGGCGACAACGGCAGCGGCATTCCGGCGGCCATCGTGCCACGCATCTTCGAGCCCTTCTTCACCACCAAGGAAGTCGGCAAAGGCACGGGGCTGGGCTTGTCGATGGCCCGCAGCATCATCACGCAAATGGGCGGCACCATCGAGTGCCAAACCGAAGAAGGCAAAGGCAGCGAGTTCATCATCGAACTGCCGTGCAGCGGCAACGAGCAGCAACCGCTCTGAAACACCAAAGCGGCCCTGGAGGCGGTACGCAAGCCAACCGCCTTGGCCGCCCCCCCCTCAGTCCTGGCTCTTGGCCAGACGCTCTTGCAGCGTCTGGATTTGCGCAGCACGCACCTGCGCCATGCCCAGGTGGTGGGCCGCCGGACTGGTGAACAGGGCTGCATGCTGTAAAAACCCCAGTCGCCCCTGCGCCGTAAGCAGCGCCTGCGCCACACCCGCAGGGGTGGACAACGCCCACTCACGCGAGAGGGCTTGGGTCAGATCCCCTTGCGTTTGGGACAAGGCACTGGCCATGATGTCGGCCTCTTGGGCCAGCACACTTTGCCAGACCGGATCCGTCAGGTCAAAGCGTCGGCTTGCCGCTGCCCGATGCTGCGCAGGCACACACTCAGGGTCGGTGGCCAAAATGCAGGCCCGCATTAGTGCCCGATCAGCCGGCAACACCTTGGACGCCGCCAGCACAGGCGCCAAGGCCTGAATCGACAGGTTCTCGAGTTGACCGGGATAGGCGTTGCGCCCCCCGGGATGCAGAAAATCGTGGCCTGCCATGGTCACCAGCATCAAGGCCTCATACCGGGCCGAGCGCGTCGAGGTCAGTTGCAACTGCCGCAAGGCCAACAGCAGGTAGGTCATGCACACCAGTGCATCGGCCATGTGCAGGCGGTTGTGATAGGCCGGCTCGGCACCCAAGGCAGCACGGCGCTGACCATCCGTTTCAATGTGCTGGGTGATGCGCTGACCCAGCGCAATCATCGCCACAGTGCCACGGCCCAGGCACTCTGGTGAGTGCCCCAGTTGCTGCCAGCAACGTTCAAACACCAAGGGCAAACCGGGCCACTGCCGGGGCCATCGTTGGCGCAGGTTGGACAAACTGGTTTCCAGCGATGCCAGCAAGACCTGGTCAGGCAAGGCTTTCAGCACCATTCAGGTTCTCATCCGCAAGGCATTGTGCATGTTTTGCTGAAGGATCAGGGCTTCAAAGACGGCCGTCATGATCGGCGACGCTGATTTCAGGATCTCGCGCATCCCGTCGGCCGTGATTTCGAGGCAAACGGTCGGCTGACCTGCAATGGCCGTCGCCCCACGGATGCCGCCTTGCAGCATGGCCTGCTCACCAAACGAATCCCCTTCCTGCAATGAGGCAAAGACCGCACCGGTGTTTCTGTCAGCCATGTCGATGCGACCCGTCTTGATCACATACAGCTTGTCCGCCGGCTCGCCCGCCTTGAACAGGACCTGGCCTTCTTCGAGGGTGACTTCTTCAAAAGTACTCACATCAATGCCGCAGGAGGTGTGTCGAGCTGAAGCGTACGCATGACCGTGGACTTCAAGATACCGCGCAAGCCTGTAGGCATTTTGCGGATCAGTTTGTAAATGCCCTGGATGGGAATGAAGCGGACCTGAATGTTGTCCACCGCCACCACCGTCATGCAGTGCGGCAGGTTGCCAATGGCTTCGGCCAGCCCAATGACGCTGCCCGGCCCCAATCGGTAAATTTCGTCGCCCTTCACACCCAGGGCATTGCCTTTGATGATGAAAAACGCATGGTTGACCGCATCACCCTGGGTGGCCAGGCGGGTCTTGGCTTTGAGCAAGGAGGACGTCAACTCCGACGAGCCCCACAGGGAAAAGTACAGCCGCTCATTGGCAGTCAATTTGCCAGAATGGTAGAGCTCGATGCTTTGCGCAGAGTAAGGGTCGACCACGCCCATGGCATGCAAATGCTCGATGTTCACGCCAAAAGCGGCTGAGACAGTTTTGGAGGTGGTCATAAACGCACAAGGTGTTGATCAGGAGGGAACCAACAGTCCTTCAAATGCCAAAATCCATGGAAGTACAAAAGAAGGGAGGCAGTATACAGTCCGCCCCCAGCCCCTTTGTCAGACGGCCGGTTTGGCCTCTAGCAGCACCTGCTTGATCAGTGCCACCAGATCGGCGCTTTTGAAAGGCTTGGTGATGCTGGCCGTGGCGCCCGCGATGTGGATGGAGTCAATGCCCAGACGCGACATCACGGTACCGGGGCTGCCCGAGGCAATGATGACGGGCAAGTCCGGGAAACGGACACGCACGCGCTGAACGAACTCCATGCCGTCCATATTGGGCATGACCAGGTCAGAGATGACCAAAGTCACCGGCACCTGATCGAGCCACTCCAGTGCTTCGGCGCCATCGGCAGCGCCAATGACCCTGTAGCCGTTGGCCTCCAGGATCTCCTGGATCCCCTCTCTCAGGAGGATTTCATCTTCAACAAGCAATATCGTGGAGTGGGGCATGGCGATGGTGTTCAGTAACTGAACTTGTCTACTTCCTGGCGGGTGGCACCAGCAATCTTGGAAAGCTCGATCACAGTGGCTGTTATTTCCTCGGATGCAGAGGAGTTACTCTGTGCAATCTGGTTGATGCTCATCAGGCTGGAGTTGATCTCTTCCACTGCAGCGCTTTGCTGCTCCAGCGCTGCAGCCACGCGTTGCAGCATGCTGTCGGTTTCTTCGGAGCCACGGCTGATGGCGGCCATTTCGGCACTCACCTCGTTGACGGCCAGCACGGCGTGGCCAGCATCCGACACGGCCTTTTGAACCAACTCGGCAATTTCCTTGGAGCTCTCGGCGCTGTTGATAGCGAGCTTGCCCACTTCATCGGCCACCACGGCAAAACCCTTGCCATGCTCGCCTGCACGGGCCGCTTCGATGGCGGCGTTCAGGGACAGCAGGTTGGTCTTGTTGGCAATCTTCTCGATCACTTCAGTGATCTTGTTGATTTTTTCGGAGTTCTGGGAAATGTTGGTCACCATATTGACCATCTGTTCCATCTTGTCGATGCTGCTGCGCACCGACTCGACCGAGCGGCGCGACATCTGCGAGGCTGATTCGGTGTTTTTGGACACATCCGAAATGGCGGCAGCGGCATGGCGAACGGCTGTACTGACCTGGTCAATGGCAATGGTCTGGTTTTGGGCACCGTCAGAAATTTGGCCAATCGCCTGGCTGGTCTCCGACGAGGCTGTGGCCACCTGACGCGCATTGACACCGATGGTGTTCATGGCCAGGGCCAGGCTGTCGAGGGTGTTATTGATGTCGGTCTTGAGTTGCGCCAGCTTGCCGTTGGCCTCGGTTTGCACCCGTTGCTTGAGGTCGCCAGAGGCCATGCGGGCCATCACGTTGGCCACTTCGGCCAGGATAGCGTTGAGGCCCACGCTGGCCTGCTGCGCGTTGGTCAGGATTTTCTTGTATTCGCCCACCGCACTGCTGGCGTCAATCTGGCGGGTGAAATCACCTTGTGCCATCGAGTCCATCACATCGCCCAGCTGGTTGACGGTGTGGTGCACGCTCGATTGCACCGATTCGATGCTGTTGAGCACGACCGGGAAGATGCCGTTGAGGCCACCCGTCTGAGGTTTGCGGCTGAAATCGCCTTGCCCCATGCGGGTCACCACCGTCAGGGCTTCGCGCAACACGGCCTCTGTCTGGTCGAGTACGTTGTTGACCCCATGCGCCGACTTGGACAGGCGTTGAGCGGCCGGAATCATCAGGATGCGCCCTTCGAGTTTGCCCACGCTGGCATCTTGCAGCACGCTTTCCATGCTTCTGAGCACCTTGGTCTCAGCCTGGTGGGCCATGTAGGCAATGACGGCCAGCACCAGACACAGCACGCCCAGCACCAAAGACACGAAAAACAGGTCCGCCAACACAAACGGCGCCATCACAGCCGCCAGGCCGATCACACCCAAGGGGTACACAATTTTGTTCATATCTATCACATCGCCTGCAGAGTGAGGATCATTTGCTCATAAGACAGTTGCTTGTCCTGCAGGTGCTTTTCCAGAACCTGGGCCGAGGCCGCAATGGCGTCACGCGAACCCGCATTTCTTTCAGCGGCCAGCATTTCACGGTACAGGTTGCCGACAGCAGCCACGGCGCGAGGATTGGGCTTTCGGCGCACCGAGTAGTAGCCCAGCACATCGCCCGCTTCGTTGACCGAAGGCGTCACGTTGGCCAGCACCCAATAGAAGCTGCCATCCATCGAGATGTTTTTGACGAACGCAAAAATCTCGTCGCCGCGCTGCAGGGTGTCCCAAAACAGTTTGAACACGCCGCGCGGCATGTCAGGGTGGCGAATGATGTTGTGCTGCGTCCCAATCAATTCTGATTCGGCAAAGCCCGCGTACTTCAGGAATGTGGTGTTTCCGTAGGTGATGCGACCCTTGAGATCTGTTTTGGACACAATGATTTCATTGTGGTCCATCACGATTTCTTGAGCGGTAGGCGTGATCTGACGTTTGCTCATGGTTCAAAAGAGAAAGGAAATATTTCAATCTTAGCACTGTTTGATGCAAATCAATGAATTTATCATTTTTGTAATTAACTCACATTGAATTGGCATAAAAGACAACTTTAATACGCAATTTCAGACCTCTACCGCCTGCTGGCGCGCCGAAACCGATGGCAAACGCATACTGAAACGGGTGCCAACACCCAGTTCGGACTGGCATTCGATGGTGCCCTTCATCTTGGTGATGATGCTGTGCACCATCGCCAAACCCAGACCGGTCCCCTTGCCCACGCTCTTGGTGGTGAAGAAGGGCTCAAAAATTCGAGGCAGGATGTCGGGCGCAATGCCGCTGCCGTTGTCGACCACATCGAGCAAAACAAAACCATTGGGTGCGCTGCCCACCTCGATCGTGATTCGGCCCTTGCGGTGTTCTCCGATGGCATGGCTGGCATTGACGCAAAGATTCACCATCACTTGCTGCAAGGCACCGCTGTCGCCCTGGAGTTCCAGACGCTGTGGCACCTGACCGATGGTCTGCAAAGAAATATCGATGCCCTTGAGGCTGGCCTGCAACAAGGATTGGGTTTCGTGCAGTACAGCCATCAGGTCAAACGTGTTTTGCTGGGCATCCTGGGGCTCGTGCTCCTTCTTGGCGTCGCGCCCCAGCGTGTTGAGGCTCAGCACAATGTTTTGGGCGCGCGCCGAGGCCTGCAAGATCGCATTGAGATTCTTGAGCGCTGGCGATTCGGTGCCAATCTTCATTTCTACCAGTTCGGCGTGGCTCTGAATCACTCCCAGCAGGTTGTTGAAGTCATGCGCCACACCGGCCGCCAGCTGCCCCAGTGCGTCCAGCTTTTGCGACTGCTCCATTTTCTTGACCATGCGCAGATTCTCTGCCTCCTGCGCCTTCACGTCGCGCATGTCCTTGAGTGTCAGCACCGCCCCCGTGATGCGGTGGTAGGGGTCCAGCAGGGGCGAAGCGGCCAGCAGCACCGGGATCTCGTCGCTGTGCGCCAAACGCAAGATGCGCCACTCGATGTTGTGCAGCGAACGGATGGCAAAGGCCGACAGCCCGTCCAGGTCCGGGATGATCCAGACGTCCAGCGTTTGCGCCTGCTCGTCTGCCGGCAACAACATGGTGGACAGCACCAGGGTGCGCAGGTCGCCCACCCGCCAGGCGATGTCCACCGTGTGCGCCACCTGCACCGGTTGCTGTTGCTGCAGTTGCCGGGCCTGCAGCAATTGCGCCACCGTTTCCTGCGACAACGCATCGGCTGGCACAGCGGCCACATCCAGCCCCAGCAGTTCACAGGCGGTCGAGGTGGCCCACAACAAACGCCCCTGTGCATCCAGCCGCAGCAAAGGGATCGGAATGGCCGGGGCCCGGCCTGCCGCTTGCTGGATCTTGCGCGCCAGAAAACCGGTCAGCTCCTGCGTGTCAAAGGCAAAACCGTCGGCCAGACGCTGCTGACCTTGCTCACCGGGCAACACCTCGTCGATGCGCGCCCCCAGCACCGCGTCTTTTTGCACACCCAGCAACTCCAGCGCCATCGGGTTGGCGTCCACCAGCCGACCCTGCCGGTCCAGGCGCAGCACACCATCTTGCATGGCGTCCATGGTCATTTCCTGCAACTGGTGCTGGGCGCGCAAGGCCTCGCTGTTGTTCTCAATCTGGCGCACCACCCGCACAAAAAACACGGTAGCCCCCGCAGCCCCCAGACTCAGCAAGATGGCCAGGATCAGGGTGATGTTGCGCGTCTCGTTCCAGTTGGCCAGTGCCCAGTCCGAGGTCGTGGAGATCATCAAACGCAAAGGGTAGCCGGGCACGCGGCGGGTCACCACCACATGGCGCACCCCCGCATCGTCGGTGCGGATGAAATGCGTCTGCGCCGCAGTGCGGGCTTCTTGGGGGTCTTGCGCGGCCACCTTGAGCACTTCTCCCATGCCCACGTAGCGCCCGCCCACCACCTGGGCGCGCACCACATCATCGTCGCCCACCAAAGCGATGGTGCCGCTCGGCCCCAGGCGCACGTCTTTGAAAACCTGCTCGAAATAACCCGGATTGACCGACACCACCACCACGCCGGCGCGCTCACCCATGTGGTTGTTCAGACGCCGCGTGATCTGGATCGTCCAGCGCTGTGACACCTTGCCCAGCACCGGCACTCCGATGAACAAGCCGTGCGCATTGATGCGCGCCACCGACTGAGGCAAAAGCTCGGGCTGCAGGTGAACCTTGATGTGCTCGCGCTCGGACAGGTCCACATGCGCTGACTTCTCGCCGGTGGGGTCCAGATTGCTGTAGGCAAAACGGCCATCTGCCCCCACGATGCCCAGTTGCGCTATCACCTCGGGCGCCAAGCCTGTTTCACTGGCCAGGCGCTCAGCCTCAATGTTTTTCAGTGCGTCTTGCGGACGGCGGGCGGATGCTGTGGCGTCATTGACGCGCAAGGTCGCCTTGTCGATGATTTCGAGCACCCGAGTCACCTGCTCCTGCAAGACACGCGAAATATTGCTGCTCTCCTGAACCTGGCTGCGGATCGCCTCCTGGTGCAGCGAATACAAACCCCAAACCACCGCAATCCAGACCGACAACAAGAGCACCGCCAGACAAGCCAGCGCCATGCTGCCCAGCCAGGAGAGTTTGTAAGGAGATTTACGGGCGTCCAGTTTCATCAATCATCGGCGCGCACAGCGCCACAAACGCGGGGCACATCCAAAGCATGCACCCAGGCTGATGATCTTATCCCGAACTGTCAACACCAAGCTTGGCACATCCATATTTTGAGTTTGATGATGTTGCCGGGTTGAACATTCGAAGCCTACAGACACAACAAGGCCGTTTTCCGGGGGAAAACGGCCTTGGAGTTGAGAGGGATGCACCAGGCTGGTCAGCCTGCATCAGGCAAGTGGTGAATGTGGTGCGCGGGGGGGGACTCGAACCCCCACACCATTGCTGGCGTCAGGACCTAAACCTGGTGCGTCTACCAATTTCGCCACCCGCGCGGATTCAAACAAAACGGGTGACCAGGTTTTTCCTGACCACCCGTGTGTGTATTAGGTCGGTTTTTATTTTAACTGCTCTGCGGGGCCTGGCACCCGGAACCAGGCGGCGTACATGGCGGGCAAGGCCAGCAAGGTCAGCGCGGTGGCCACCACCAATCCCCCCATGATAGCCACGGCCATCGGCCCCCAAAAGACACTGCGCGAGAGCGGGATCATGGCCAGCACCGCGGCTGCGGCCGTCAGCACGATGGGGCGCAGTCGCCGCACGGCCGACTCGACAATGGCTTGCCAGGCCGGCATGCCCGCGGCCCGTTCCTGCTCGATCTGATCGATCAGGATCACCGAGTTGCGCTGGATCATGCCCATCAGCGCGATCACGCCCAGCAGGGCCACAAAGCCAAACGGCCGGTTGAGTGCCAGCAAGGCCGCCGCCACCCCGGCCATGCCCAGCGGCCCGGTCAGGAACACCAGCATGGCGCGGCTGAAGCTTTGCAGTTGGAGCATGAGCAAAGTGAAGGTGATGAACAGCATGAGCGGCACCCCCGCCGAGATGGAGGCCGAGCCTTTGGCGCTCTCTTCCACCGCGCCAGCCACTTCGATGCGGGTCTCGCCCAGACCTTGTGCGGCCCAGGCGGCTTCCATTTTGCGCAGCACGGGCAACAGCTCGGCGGTGACGGTGGCGCCTTGCAGGCCTTTGGCAATGTCGGACTGCACGGTGATGGCGAACTGGCGGCCCTCGCGCCACATCACGCCCGGCTCCCAGCCCAGCTGGGGTGTGGCGATCTGCAGCAGCGCAATGGTTTTGCCCGAAGCCGTGGGCACATAAACCTGCGCCAGGTCGGTCAGCGCGTCGCGTTCGTCCAGCGGCTGGCGCAGCACGATGTCGATCAGTTTGTCGCCCTCGCGGTACTGGCCTACTGGCGTGCCCAGCAGCAGCGTACGCGTGGCCTGGGCAATCGCCTGGCTGCTCACACCCAGGGCGCGGGCCTTGGCCTGGTCAATCTGCAGACGCACCGTCTTGACCGATTCGTTCCAGTTGTCATTCACACCGCGCGTGTGGGTGTTGTCGCGCATGGCGGCCTTGACCTCGTCGGCACGGGCGCGCAGCAGCTTCGCGTCGGTGCCCACCACCCGAAACTGCACCGGGAAAGGCACCGGAGGCCCGTTGGGCAAGAGCTTGACGCGGGCACGCACCTCGGGAAATTCCTGGGCCAGAACAGTCGGCAGGCGGTTGAGCAAAGCTTCGCGCGCCTTCAGGTCTGCAGGCACCACAATCAGCTGTGACACATTGGTCTGCGGAAAAATCTGGTCCAGCGGCAGGTAAAAGCGCGGCACGCCCGAGCCCACCCAGGTCGTCACCGAGCGGATCTGCTCTTCTTGCGCCAGCCGTTTTTCAACGCGCTGCGCTGCTTCCTCGCTGGCCACAAAGGGCGCGCCCTCGGGCAGCCACAGGTCCACCAGGATCTCGGGGCGGCTTGAATCCGGAAAGAACTGCTGCTGCACCTGGCCCATACCCACCAGACCCAGCACAAACAGGGCCACGGTAATGCCGATCGTTTTCCAGCGGTGCGTCACGCACCAGGTGACCCACACGCGAAACTGCCGGTAAAACGGGGTGTCGAACAGCTCGGCGCGCTCGTGGTCTTGCGCGGCGTGCTGCTGCTCCAGGTAAGCGGGTTTGCGCAGCAGCCAGGCACCCAGGTAAGGCACAAAGTACACCGAGGCCACCCAGCTCACCAGAAGCGCGATCACCGTCACGGCAAAGATGGCAAAGGTGTATTCACCCACGGTGGATTGGGCGATGCCAATGGGCAAAAAGCCCGCTGCCGTGATCAACGTGCCGGTAAGCATGGGCATGGCTGTGAGTTCGTAGGCAAAGGTGGCGGCGCGGAACTTGTCGTAGCCCTCCTCCATTTTGCGCACCATCATCTCCACGGCAATGATGGCGTCGTCGACCAGCAAGCCCAGCGCAATGATGTGCGAGCCCAATGAAATCTTGTGCAGGCCAATGCCGAAGTAATGCATGGCCAAAAAGGTGACCGCCAGCACCAGCGGGATGGTGATGCCCACCACCAGACCGGGACGGATGTCCAGCGTCCAGCGGCGCCAGAACTGCCACAGGGGCGCTGGTGTGTGCGGGCGCTTGTGCAGACCCAAAGACAAAAAGCTCACGCCCAGCACAATCACCACCGCCTCGATCAGCACCTGCACAAACTCGCCCACCGACTTGGAGACGGCCTTGGGCTGGTCCTGCACCTGGCGCAGCGTCAGGCCCGCAGGCAAAGCGGCTTCGATCTGTGCCGCCGCCGTCTGCAGCGATTGGCCCAGCGCAATGATGTCGCCCCCCTTGGCCATGCTCACGCCCAGCGCGACCACGTCTTGCCCGTCATGGCGCACCTTGGTCACGGGTGGGTCCACATAGCCGCGCCGTACCTCGGCGATGTCGGCCAGCCGCACCTGCGCGCCCGAGGCGCCGCGGATCGGCATGGCGCGCAAATCATCGAGCGCCACAAACTGCCCAGCCACACGCACCTGCACCACGTCTTGCGGCGACTGCACCGTGCCCGCTGACTCGACCGCGTTTTGCTGGCCCAGCTGCGCCAGCACCGCGTTCATGTCCAGGCCCAGCTGCGACAGCCTGCGGTGCGAAATTTCGATGTAAACCTTCTCGTCTTGCACCCCAAACAGCTCGACCTTGGCCACGTCTTTCACGCGCAGCAGGCGCTGGCGCACGTTGTCGGCCTCGCGTTTGAGTTCGGCCGGGCTGTAGCCTTCGCCGCTGAGCGCGTAGATCACGCCAAACACGTCACCAAACTCATCGTTGAAAAACGGCCCCTGCACCCCGCCGGGCAAGGTGGGGCGAATGTCGCCCAGCTTTTTGCGCACGGTGTACCAGATGTGCTGTACATCTTCGGGGCGCGAGTTGTCCTTGAGCTGGAAGATGATCAGCGACTCACCAGGCTTGGAATAGCTGCGGATCTTGTCGGCATAGGGCACCTCTTGCAGGGTACGTTCGAGTTTGTCGGTGACCTGCTCGGCCACCTGCTGCGCACTGGCACCGGGCCAGTAGGTGCGCATGGCCATGGCCCTGAAGGTAAACGGTGGGTCTTCGTCCTGCCCCAGCTGAAAATAGGCCGCAATGCCCAGCACCATCAGCGCCACCATCAGGTAGCGCGTCAGGGCCTTGTGTTCGAGCGCCCAGCCCGAGAGGTTGAATGTCTTCTTGCTCATGCCCGCCTCACTTCAGGTCGCCAGCGGCTTTGTAGAGCGTGACTTTTTGCCCCGGCGAGAGCACATGCACACCGGCCACCACCACCTTTTGGCCAGCCTTGAGGCCCGAGGCGATGGCCACCTGCTGCGCCTGCACCGGGCCCAGCGTGACCTTTTGGGATTGCACCGTCATGCTGGCCTCGTCCAGCACCCAGACTGCAGTGCCCTCGCCCTCCTGGCGCAAGGCCGAGGTCGGCAACTGGATGGCCTGGACAGCAGCACCCGCCAGCGGGCCGGGCACCCGCACATTGATGGTGGTTCCCAAGGGCAAGCGCTCGGACGCCTGCAGCGCCAGCTTGACCGTGAAAGTGCGCGTGACCGGGTCGGCGCTGGCGCCCACCTCGCGCACCTGACCTTGGAGCGACACGCTGCTGTCGGCCAGCTCGGCCTGCATGGGCATGCCCACCTTGAAAGTCTGCACCAGCTGCTCGGGCACATTGAACACAGCATCGCGCGGACCGTCGTGCGCCAGCCGCAGCACCGGCTGGCCAGCCGACAGCACCTGGCCCACTTCGGCCTCCAGCGCGGTCACCACGCCAGCGGCCGCTGCCTGCAGCCGCGCATAAGCCACCTGATTGGACTGCGACTGCGACTGCGAGCGTGCCTGCACCAGGCTGGCGTCGGCGGCCTTGAGGCTGGCCTCGCGGCGCTCCAGTTCGGCCCCGCTGATGAAGCCCTGCGCGCGCAGGCTCTCGTAGCGTTTGTAGTCGGCCAGCGCCACATCGCGCTGGGTTTGGGCCGCCAGCATTTGCGCCTGCGCGGCCTGCGCCGACAGCTGGTAGTCCTGCGGGTCCATCGCGGCCAGCAACTGGCCAGCCGCTACACGCTGACCGACATCGACAGCGCGCTGCGTCAGCTTGCCCGCCACCCGAAAGCCCAGGCGCGACTCCACACGGGCACGCACCTCACCGGCATACATTGCCTGCAGTTGCAGCGCCTGCGCGCCCACTGTCGTCACCTTGACGGCGCGCACCGGCTCAGGCGCAGCCTCCTGGCGCGAACAGGCGCTCAAAAGCGCGCTGACAACCAGCGCCACCCCCGCAGTGAAAACAAAAGAACGCGCAACGCTGTGTGACATGGCAAACACCAAAATTAATGACTGACTGGTTAGTAATTCTAAACGGGCACCCCAAGCTGTCAAGCGACAATGCGCTAATGCCTCGCCCCAACCTGCCCATTCGCCAACACCTTGAGGGCGTTTCGCGCTCGTTTGGCCTGTCGATCCGCCTGCTGCCCCCCACGCTGCAACAGCCGGTGGGCCTGGCCTATCTGCTGGCACGCCTGAGCGACACCGTGGCCGACGCCACCGACGTGCCCAGCCCACGCAGGCTTGCCCTGCTGGACAGCCTGCGGCACGCGATCGACACCCCGCAAGACCACCCACAGATGGGCCTGGCCTTGCAAGACTTTGCCCGCCAGGTGGCTGACCGGCACGAACAACGCCTGCTGCACCACGGTCAGGCGCTGCTGCACGCGCTGGACACCCTGCCCGCCGCCGACCAGGCCGTGATACGGCAGGTCCTGTGCGCCATCCTGGAGGGCCAGCGCTGGGACCTGCAAGCCCTGGACGGCCCGCAGCACGGTGCCCAAACCCGCGCCGACATCGAGCGCTACACCTGGCAGGTGGCCGGCAGCGTGGGCGAGTTCTGGACCCGCATGTGCGAACTGCACCTGAGCGACTGGCACACGGTGCCACCGGCGCAGACGGCCCAACTGCTGCACTGGGGCGCCCGCTACGGCCAGGGCCTGCAGCGCCTGAACATCCTGCGCGACGCCGGGCGCGACCTGCAGGCAGGCCGTTGTTACTTTCCGGCCGAAGAACTGCACCCGCTGGGCCTGGACAGCGCCCAGCTGTGCCAAGCCGCCCAACACGGCGACATGGCCGTGCTCGAACGCCTGCGCCCCCTTCTGGCTGCCTGGCTGCACACCACACAAGAACAGCTGCACGACGGCCTGCGCTACAGCCTGGCCCTGCAAGGCAGGCGCCTGCGGCTGGCCAGCGCCCTGCCCTGCCTGATCGGCATCCGCACCCTGGCGCTGCTGCGCCAGGCGGGGCCGCAAGCGCTGCTCACGCACGTCAAACTGCCGCGCCGCGAAGTGCAAAAACTGCTGTTGCGCTTGCTGGTGTGGGGTGTGTCCGACCGCCAACTGCAAGGCTGCTGGGCACAAGCGGCCCCAGCCCCTGCGAGAATCCAGCCATGACCCCGCAAGAGTACGTCCAGCAAAAAGCCGCCGCCTCGGGCAGCAGCTTTTATTACGCCTTCCTGTTTTTGCCCGCCGAGCGGCGTGCCGCCATCACCGCCTTTTATGCCTTTTGCCGCGAAGTCGATGACGTGGTGGACGACGCTGTGGATGCCAGCGTGGCCGCCACCAAACTCGCCTGGTGGCACAAAGAAGTGCAGCAGGCCTTTGCCGGCCAGCCCAGCCACCCGGTCATGCAAGCGCTCATGCCGCACACCGCCACTTTCGGCATCACCGCACAGCAACTGCTGGCCGTGGTCGAAGGCTGCCAGATGGACCTGCAGCAAACCCGCTACCTGGACTGGCCCGGCCTGCAGCGTTACTGCCACCTGGTGGCCGGTGTGGTGGGCGAAGTCTCGGCCCGCATCTTTGGCCAAATCGACCCCGCCACCACGGCCTATGCCCACAAGCTGGGCCTGGCGTTTCAGATGACCAACATCGTGCGCGACGTGGGCGAAGACGCCCTGCGTGGACGCATCTACCTGCCCATCGACGAGTTGCAGCGCTTTGACGTGAAAGCGCAAGAGCTGCTGCAACGCCAGTATTCAGACCGGTTTGCGGCACTGATGAAGTTCCAGGCCGAGCGGGCCCATGCCCTCTACGACGAAGCGCTGGCCCTGTTGCCCCATGCCGACCGCCGCGCCCAAAAACCCGGCCTGATGATGGCCAGCATCTACCGCACCCTGCTGCGCGAAATCGAGGCCAGCGGCTTTCAGGTGCTGCACCAGCGCATCGCGCTCACCCCCCTGCGCAAGCTGTGGCTGGCTTGGAAGATGCAGGCGCTGGGCAGGTTTTAAGCCCACTGCCTGCAGGCGCCAGCCCTGCTGGCGATCCGATGCTCGTGATCTGCAAGCGATCGCTTGCAGGGAAAGCGCCTGCAAACCTGCTTTACAGCGTGCGCGACTGCTTTTGCGCCGGCCGATCCAGGCAGCGCTGCAGCCAGGCTTGCGTGAGCGGGTGGGCGGCCAGCAAGGCAGCGGCGGGACGGGCGTAAGCGGCCACGCTGGCCACGCACAGGTCGGCCACGGTGAAGCGCTGGCCTGCCAGGTAGTCTTCACCACGGGTTTGCTGTGCTTGCAGGTGTTGCTCCAGCACGGCCAGGGGCACTTTCAGGCGGGCCTCGGCCTTGTCGGCCAGCTCGGGTTTGCGTTGGTCTTCGGGCATGGCCAGGCGGTGCATCAGCACCGTCAGCGCGTCGGCTTCCAGTTCGGTCATGGCCCAAAAGCTCCAGCGCAAGGCTTCGCCTTCTTCACGGGCCGATGCGGGGGTGATCGACTGGCCGTCGGCCTTGCCGTGCACGCGGGCGATGTAGAGCACACAGGCCATGCTTTCCCACACCGTCACCTTGCCCTCGGTGCGTTCGTCCACCAGCGCCGGGATGTGGCCATTGGGGTTGATGCCCAGAAACTCGGGCGTGCGGCTGCCTTTGTCTTTGTAGCTGATGTTGATGTGTTCAAAAGGCACGCCCAGTTCCAAAGCGGCCCACAGGGGGCGGCTGGCGCGCGAGGCGGCGATGCCGTAAATCTTGAGTGTCATGTCAGTCTCCTAGGGGTTTGTAGTCGGGCCAGCAGGCACACAGCTGGTGCAAGTCTCGCACCTCCAGGTGCGGGCGGCTGTCACCGTGGCTCCAGGGGTGGCCTTCGCGGTTGACCCAGGCCACCTGCATGCCGGCGGCCAGCGCGCCCACGCAGTCCAGGTGGGCGTCATCGCCCACGTGCAGCACCTCGCGCGGGGCCACACCGGCGGCATGGGCGGCGGCTTCAAAAATGCGCAAATCGGGCTTGGCCACGCCCGTCGATTTGGCGCTGACGCTGGCATGAAAATGCTCGCCAATGCCCACCCGATGCACATCGGCATTGCCGTTGGACAGCGCCACCACCGGCAGGCGCGCACTCCAAAAAGCCAGCGCGGGCAAGGCGTCGTCAAACAAGTCCACCCGCTGGCGCTCGGCAAAAAACACGTCAAACGCGGGTTCGGCCAAGTCGCCAGGTTCACCCGCCGCGTGCAGCAAAGAGCGGATGGCCTCGCGCCGCAGAAAAGACAGGTCGTGTGCCCGGTCGGCATGGCGGGCGTTGACCTCCAGGCGCACCGCTTTCTTGATTTCGGCTTGCGACGACAGCACGGCCGCCGCAGGGGCGTTCTCCTCCAGCCAGTCCTGCAGCACTTTTTCTGCGCGGTGGATGGTGGGCCAGACGGGCCAGAGCGTGTCGTCCAGATCGAGGGTGATGGCTTTGATGCGGGTGAGGTCAAGCATGGTGAGCGAGAATACCGCATGGCTTTTCGCACCGAACCCACCCACACGCATGGCCAGTCGCCCAAGACGGCCATCCTGTATTGCAACCTGGGCACGCCCGATGCGCCCACGGCCCCGGCCCTGCGCCGCTACCTGGCGGAGTTTCTGGGCGATGGCCGCGTGGTCGAGATCCCCAAACCCCTCTGGTGGCTGATCCTGCACGGCATCATCTTGCGCGTGCGCCCGGCCAAGTCGGCGGCCAAATACGCCAGCATCTGGACGGCGCAAGGCTCGCCCCTGCTGGTGCACACCCAAGCCCAGGCCCAAGGCCTGCAGCAGGCGCTGACCGCACGCGGCCACCACGTGACGGTGCTGCCGGCCATGCGCTACGGCCAGCCCGGCATTGGCGCGCAACTCGACGCGCTCAAAGCCGAGGGCGCCACCCGCGTGCTGGTGCTGCCCGCCTACCCGCAGTACAGCGGCACCACCACCGCCAGCGTGTTCGACGCCTTCTACCGCTGGGGGCAAAAAATCCGGCATCTGCCCGAGTTCCGGTTCGTCAACCGCTACCACGACGACGCGGGCTACATCCAGGCCCTGGCCGCACGGGTGCGCGCGCACTGGCAAGCCAATGGCCGGGGTGAGGTGCTGGTCATGAGCTTTCATGGCGTGCCCGAACGCACCCTGCACCTGGGCGACCCCTACCACTGCGAATGCCTGAAGACCGGCCGCCTGTTGATGGAGGCACTGGGCCTGAACCGTGAACAGGTGCGCATCACCTTCCAGTCGCGCTTTGGCAAGGCCAAATGGCTGGAGCCCTACACCGAGCCCACGCTGGTCGCGCTGGCGCAGCAAGGCATCCAAAAGGTCGATGTGGTCTGCCCCGGCTTCACCGGCGACTGCCTGGAAACCCTCGAAGAAATCCAGCAGGAAGCACGCGAAGCCTTTGTGCATGCGGGCGGACAGGACTTCCAGTACATCCCCTGCCTGAACGACAGCCCCGAATGGATCAAGGCCCTGGCCGACCTGGCCGAGCGGCATTTGCAAGGCTGGGACACCAGCGCGCCCGATGCGGCCGCCGCACAGGCCAGCCGCGAACGGGCGCTGGCGGCGGGGGCGACGCACTGAATGGGGCAGGACATGAACGATGCACCCGCCCCCCAGCAACAACCTCGCAACCCGCTGCATGGCGTGACGCTGGAGGCCATGGTGCGGGCGCTGCAGGCGCATTACGGCTGGGACGAGCTGGCGCGCCTGATCCCGATCCGTTGCTTCGCCCTGGACCCCAGCGTCAGCTCCAGCCTGAAATTCCTGCGCAAAACCCCCTGGGCACGCGACAAGGTGGAAAGCCTTTACCTGTTCATGCTGCGGGAGATCCGCCGGGGCTGAGGTACCCGCACGCAACCAATTGCCCCCTCACCTGCTCCGGCGTCTCAAACCGGATGCCCTGCCAGCCATGCCGGTGCGCGGCGTCGATGTTGTGCTGCACGTCGTCAATGAACACCGGCACGCCCCGCAACGGCCAGCGGGCTTGTGCGGTGGCAAAGATGCCTGGCAGCGGTTTGATCTGCTGCACATGGGCCGAAAAAATGCCTTGCTCGAACTGCGCAAAAAACGGGTTGACCGCCTGCAGGTGCTCGGCATACGGCGCGGGCATGTTCGACAAAAAGTACAGCCGGTGCCCGGCGGCTTTGAGGTCATGGATCAGGTCCACCGTGCCCTGTATCGGCTGCAGGTGCGGCGGGATGCCCTTGATCAGGCGCTGCATTTCCTGCTCGCTCAGGCCGGTGCGCCGGGCGATGCGCTGCGCCAGCGCATCGGGCGCGATCTGGCCCAGGTCAAACAAGGCCCAGTCGGCCTCGGGCGCAAAGGTCTGAAAGATCTGCCCTGCCCAGTGGCGGGCGCTGGCTTCGTCGGGCATGCGCTGCGCAAACAGTTGCTGCAGCAACACCAGTGGCTCCCAGCGGAAGACCACACCACCTAAGTCAAAGACCACATCTCGGCTCATGCTCAATGCCTCGTCATGCTTTCATGACCGAGACGCCCCGGCCACTCAGCTTCAAACCCAGCGACTGGCCTGTTTGCCAGTCGCTGCCCACCTCGGGCGTGACCGCCAGTACCGTGCCCAGCGGGGTGTTCACCGTCAGCTCCAGCTGGTTGCCCAGGTAGGCCGCCTGCACCAGCGTGCCGGGCAGCGCATCGGGCACAGGCGCACCCACCGCCCAGGCCTCGGGCCGCACGGCAGCGCGCACGGCACCCGCCGCCACCGCATGGCGCGGGCGGAAATTCAGGGGTCCGATCTGCACCGTGCCGTCTGCCAGCGCCTGGCCGTCGAGCAGCAGCGCCTCGCCCATGAAACCCGCCACAAAAGGCGTGGCCGGGCGTTCGTACAAGTCTTGCGGCGAACCGGCCTGCGCGATGCGCCCTGCTTCCATGACGATGATCTGGTCGCTCACGGCCAGGGCCTCGTTCTGGTCGTGCGTGACGTAAGCCACCGTCAGGCCCAGACTCTGCTGCAAGTGGCGAATCTCATCGCGCATGCTGCGGCGCAGGCGGGCATCCAGGTTGGACAGCGGTTCGTCGAACAGCAGCACCGAGGGCTGCAGCACGAGCGCCCGCGCCACCGCCACGCGCTGCTGCTGGCCGCCGGACAGTTCACTGGGCAGGCGCGACGCGTAAGCAGCCAGGCCCACGCTGGCCAGCGCTTCTTGCGCGCGGGCCTGCGCCTCGTCTCGCTTCACACCGGACACATCCAATCCGTAGCGCACATTGCCCAGCACATGCATGTGCGGGAACAGTGCGTAACTCTGGAACACCATGCTCACATTGCGCTCGGCCGGGCCCAGGTGTGTCACATCCTGTCCGTCAATCAGGATCTGCCCAGCGCTGGGGGCCTCCAGGCCCGCGATCATGCGCAGCGTGGTGGTCTTGCCGCAGCCAGACGGCCCGAGGATGGTGGTCAGCGTGCCGCGCGGCACCACAAAGTCGATGCCCTGCACCACCAGCGGTGCATCTTTGCCACCGTAGCGTTTGCTCACCTGCCGGAATTCAATGCCTGCCATGTTCATCCTTGCTTGTCGGCGCTGTTGGCCTTGTCCACGCGGCGGCCCAGCTGGCGCTCGCCCACGCCCTTGCGGATCAAGAGCGTCACCAGCGACATGAAGACCATCAGCACCGTGCAATACGCCAGCGCCACGCCGTAGTCGCCATTGCCCACGCGGCCAATGATGTAGGTGGTGGCCAGCTCGTACTGCGCCGTCACCAGAAAGATCACCGCCGACACCGTGGTCATGGAACGCACAAAGCTGTAAACCAGCGAGGCCACCAGCGCCGGCTTGAGCAGCGGCAGCACCACGCGGCGCAGCGTGGTGAGCGTGCTGGCACGCAGCATCTGCGAGGCTTCATCCAGCGAACGGTCCAGCTGCTTGAAGGCTGCCGTGCCCGCCCGCACACCCACCGGCAGGTTGCGGAACACAAAGCACAACACGATGATCAGGCCCGTGCCCGTCAGCTCGACGGGCGGCACATTGAAGGCCAGGATGTAGCTCACGCCCAGCACCGTACCGGGCACGGCAAAGGTGAGCAGGGCCGCAAATTCAAACGCGCCCTTGCCCCGGAACTCGGTGCGCGCCAGCAGCCAGGCCATCAGAATGCCCAGCCCCGCGCACAGCGGCGCCGCGATGGCCGACAGGCTGACGGTGGTGAAAAACGACTTCCAGGCGGTGCCCGCCCACACCAGCCCGTTCACGCCCCACTGCACATCAAAGGCCATCTGAAAGTGCGCCAGCGTGAAACTGAAGTCACGCCCCCAGGTCTGCACAAAGCCGCCCGCCAGCGCAAACAGGTAGATGACCACGGTGAACGCCAGCCAGGGCCCAGCCAGGCCCACGCACAGGCGGCGCAGGCCGGCAGGCAGCGGCATGGCCACGCCCGCGTCGCCCTTGCCCGAGACGGTGGTGAAACTGCTGCCCGCCAGCAAGTGCTGCTGAATGGCAAACACGCCCAGGGCAAACGTGGTGAGCAACAAGGCCAGCGCGGCGGCCATGCCCGGGTCAAGCGAGGCACCGACGATGGCAAAGAAGATTTCAGTGGACAGCACCGCATGCGAGCCGCCCAGGATGATGGGGTTGCCGAAGTCGGCCATGCTCTCGATGAAGCCCACCAGAAAAGCATTGGCCAGGCCGGGCTTGAGCAGCGGCAGCGTGACGGTGGCAAAGGTCTGCCAGCGCGAGGCACGCAGGGTCTGCGCGGCCTCTTCCATCGACGGGCTCACGCCCTGCACCACCCCGCGCAAGATCATGAAGGCGATCGGCGTGAAAGCGAACATCTGCGCCAGCCACACCCCGAAGAAACCATAAAACCAGCGTGTGGGCGGGATGCCGAAAGCCCACTCCAGGAACTGGTTGAACAGGCCGGCGCGGCCAAACAGCAGGATCAGGCCCAGCCCCACCACAAAGGGCGGCGTGATGATGGGCAACAGGGCCAGCACGTTCAGCGGCCCGGCCAGCCGCGTCTGCCCGCGCTCGGCCCACAAGGCCAGCAAGAGGCCCATGAGCGTGGTGCCCAGCGCCGTGGCCAGCGCCAGGCCCAGCGTGTTCCAGGCCACGCCGCAGCGCCCGCCGCTCAGACAGCCACCCGACCAGACCCGCTCGGTGGCCAGGCGCTGCCACAGATGGCTCCAGGCGTGCATGCCCGCATCGTCCACCCAGGCACTGGCCAGCGAGCGCAGCACCGGGTACACCACAAACAGGCTCAGCAGCGCCAGGCACAGCACCACGCTGGCCGCCACGAACACATCGCCCCGGAAGGCGCCCAGCCGCGCCAGGCCTGCGCCCAGCAGCACCAGCAGGCACAGCAGCACCAGGGCTGCGCCCCAGCCCATGCCGTACTGGCCGGTGGGCAGTGCGCCCTGGGCCTGTTCCAGCCACTCGAAACTCCAGCCCGTGGCGCCAATGGCAAAGCCAGACAGCAGCAACCCCAACAACCCCAGCAAGGCGCCGCCCACAAGCCAACGCCCTTGTGTTCGAGCACTCAAGGGCAACACCAAACTCGCCAAGCACACCAGCAGGCCAAGCGCCCCACTCCACAACCAGGGTCGGCCATGGGCCAGCACCTGCACCAGCGCGCTGCCGGTTTCCGACCCTTGCCAGACTTCGGGCATGGCCGACAGCAGTGAACGGTCTTGCAAAAAGTACCAGGGCAGCAACGCAAAGGCCGCCAGGCCCAGCACAGCCCAAAGCTGCAGCGCGCGCTGCAAGCGAACCGCTGGCCTCATGTCACTGGGCGATGCTGTTGACTTCTTTTTCCCAGCGCTGGATCAGGCGCCGCCGCTCGGCCGTCTGGCCGTATTTGGCGTAGTCGTAGTTGATGAGTTTGATCTTGCGGAAGTCGGGCACGCGCGGGTCTACCTTGGCGGCCTTGTTGGACGGCAGCTGAAACTGCAGCGTGGCCGCAGCCAGTTCCTGCGCAGCGGGCGTCAGGGCCCACTCATAGAACTTTTTGGCCGCCTCCAGGTTGCGCGCGCCCTTGACGATGGACATGGAGCCAATCTCGGCGCCGGTGCCGTCGGCCGGGGTGATGGTTTCCAGCGGAAAGCCTTGCGCCTTTTCGCCGGGGCCGTCGTGCACGAAGCTGATGGAGACACTGGTTTCGCCACGCGCCACCGCCTTGATCGGTGCGGTGCCCGAGCGGGTGTAGGCGCCAATGTTTTTGTGCAGGGCCTTGAGGTAGTCAAACGCCTTGTCTTCGCCCATGAGCTGCACCAGCGTGGCGATCATGGTGTAGGCCGTGCCGCTGGAGGCCGGGTTGGCCGACTGGATCTCGCCCTTGTATTCGGGTTTGAGCAAATCGGCCCAGGTTCTGGGCACGGGCAGTTTTTTCTTGGCCAGCAGCTCGGTGTTGTAGCCGAAACCCAGCGGACCGGAGTAGATGCCCACGGTTTTGTAGCCGGCCTGCGCAGCCTGCTTTTGCGCCCAGTCGTGCAGCTGGGGCAGGCTGGGCGACTTGTATTCGAGCGACAGATTTTGCTCGGCCATTTGCAAATGTGGATCGCCGGTGCCACCAAACCAGATGTCGGTCTTGGGGTTGGCTTTTTCGGCCACGATCTGGGCCAGCGCCTCGCCCGAACCTTTGGCCGTCATGTTGACCTTGACGCCTTGGCTTTTCTCGAAAGTCACGGCGATCATGCTGCACCAGGCCGCCTGGGCCGAGCAGATGATGTTGACTTCACGGTTCTGGGCCTGGGCGCCTGTAACCAGCACAGCAGCCACGGGTAAGAGACAGAAAAATTTCATTCAGAGCTCCTTGGTTTGTCCGCGAAATTGTCTCTGCAAAAAGCCTTCAGGCTTCTGAGGAATAACACTCAGACCGACTCGATGAAGTTGCTCACCCACGCCAGTTGCTGGGGCACGTTCAGTGCAGGCGCATGGCCGCAGCCAGGCACTTCAATGACCTGCAAACGCCCCAGTGCACCGGGCCCGCGTGCGCGCATTGGAGGCACGGTGTCTGGCAGCACCAGGTCTGAATCTTCGCCGCGCAGCAGCAGCACCGGTACTGTGATGGCGTCGTAATGTTCCCAGATGCGGTAGTCGTCGGGGTGCACGATGAACTGGCGCACCATGGCCGGGTCGTAGTGCGGGGTGACGCGGCCATCGGGCAATCGGCGCGTCGAGGTCTCAGCCAGTCGGCGCCACTGCGCATCGCTCAGCCAGCCATAAGGCTTGTAGACCTGGCGAAAAAAAGCTTCGAGCTCGGGCACGGTGTCAAAGGCCGGTGGCTGTCCGGCGTAAGCCCGAATGCGGTCGATGGCGGCCTGTGCCAGCTCGGGCGCGTTGTCGTTGAGCACCAGGCTTTGGATGCGACCTTTCAGCGAAGGCTCGGCCAAACCACCCGCACACAGCGTGCCAATGGCCCCCCCCATCGAGGTCCCCACCCAGTGCACCTGCTGCAGGCCCAGGCCGTCCATCAACTCGCGTGCCAGGCGTGCGTAAAAACGCAGGCAATATTCAGCGTCGGGGTGCTGGCTCCACTGCGACAGGCCGCGCCCCACGGTGTCGGGACAGACGACGCGCCAGCCGCGTGCACTCAAGGAGTCGGCCAGCTCGTCCATGTCGCGCCCGGTGCGTGCCAGACCATGCCAGGCAATCACAGTGCCCCGATCCGGCTGGTGTTCGGCGCGGCCCCAATCGGTGTAGTGGATGTCCAGCCCGGCGCAGCCGATGGAGTTGGAGGTGAAGCCCATGTCATGCCCTCCCGGATTTGAAATGGCGCAGCACCGCCGCCTGCCGCAGCCGCCCCACCACCCCGGTTGGGAAGTGGTACACCGACAACACGAACAGCACGCCCAGCCAGAGCAGCCAGCGGTCGGGAGAAAGCAGCGAGGACAGCAAAGGCACAGCGGCCGTGGCCTCGCTGGCCAGGAGCAACAAGTCTTGCAGGTAGCTTTGCGCCAGCAAAAACAGCACCGCGCCGATGGCCGCGCCGTACATCGTGCCCATGCCGCCGATCACCACGATCAGCAGCACGTCCATCATGATCTCGAAAGACAGCGAGGTGTCCGGCCCGTTGTAGCGCAGCCACAGCGCCAGCATGGCCCCGGCCAGGCAGGCAAACAAGGCTGACAGGACGCTGGAGAGGGTGCGGTACACCACCACGCGGTAGCCAATGGCTTCGGCGCGGAATTCGTTTTCACGTATGGCCTGCAGCACGCGTCCGAAAGGTGAATTGACGATGCGCAGCAAGGCCAACAACGCACCCAGCGCCACCACAAACAACAGGTAATAGGTGAGCAGACGGCCATCCAGGGACACACCCAGAAACGGTTCTTCGCTGAACTCGGTGCTGGGCAAAAGCAAGGCCGGCAGCTTGAAGCTCAGGCCATCTTCACCACCGGTGAAGTCCGACAGTTGCGAAGCCAGCGTCTGGAAAGCCGCCGCCACCGCCAGCGTGATCATGGCAAAGAAGATGGCCCGCACCCGCAGCGAGAACAGGCCAATGGCCAGGGACAGCAACAGGCTTAAGGCCAGCGCCAGCGCAAAGCCCAGCCCCAGCGCCGACCAGGTCGGCCCCCAGGTGTTCAACGCGATGGCAATGCCGTAGGCCCCGATGCCAAAGAACATGGTGTGGGCAAAACTGACGATGCCGGTGTAACCCAGCAGCAGGTCAAAGCTGGCCACCAGCACAATGAAGACCAGCACCTTGGCCGCCACGCCCAGCGCTTTCACGCCGGGGAACAGGAACGGCGCCAGGGCCAGGCCCAGCAGCACCGCCAGCAGCAAGACGGCCAGCGCCGTGCTGGCCGGGCGGTCGTGGGAGATGAGTCGATTGAACACCTTGCGCTCCTGCTTTCAGCGGTTGACCACAGGGTACACGCCCTGTGGGCGCCACAGCAGCACAGCCGCCATGAGCGCGATGTTGGAAAACAAGGCCAGTTTGGGCACCAGAAAACCGGTGTAGTTGGCCATCAGGCCCACCAGCAGCGCGCCGATCAGGGCGCCCCCGGTCGAGCCCAGCCCGCCGATGATGATGACGATGAAGATCAGCACGTTGACCTGCGCACCGATCTGCGGGGTCACGTTTTGCTGGTACAGGCCCCACATCACGCCACCCAGGCCGGCCAGTGCACTGCCTGCCACAAAAACGCCCACAAACAAGCGACGGATGCGGTAACCCAGCGACTCGACCATCTCCCGGTCTTGCACACCGGCGCGAATGAGCAGTCCGATCTTGGTGCGGGCCAGCACCCACATCTGCACCGCAAAAATGGTCAGCCCCACCACCACCGCCAGCAGGCGGTATTTTTCGATGGCGGCTTCGCCCCACAGCACCGAGCCACGCATGGCCTCGGGCAAAGGCAGCGCGATCTGCAGCGGCCCCCAGATGACCTTGATGAGCTCTTCGCCAATGATCATGCCGCCCATGGTGATCAGGATCTGCTTGAGGTGCTGCCCGTACACTGGCCGCACGATGAAGCGCTCGAACGCCAGACCCACGGCACCGGCCACCGCCATGGCCACCCCCATGGCGGGCAACACCGCCGCCAGGTTCAGCCACCACGATGCAGCGCCCGTCCAGTCGCTCATGCCACCCAACACCGTGGTGGCCACAAAAGCGCCAATGGCGATGAACAGGCCGTGGCCAAAGTTGAGCACGTCCATCAGGCCAAACACCAGCGTCAGGCCCGAGGCCATGATGAAGATGATGGTACCCATGGCCAGCCCCGCCACCGTGAGCGTCAGCCAGGTCGAGCTTGAGCCCACCAACGGCCAGGCCAGCAAAGCCAGCACCGGCACCAGCAGCAAGGGCCGCACATCCAAGTCTTTCAAGCCACTCATAGCGCCAACCCCAGCAGCGACTGCTGCAAACCTTCGTCTTCGGACAGCGCCTGCATGCTGCCCGCGTGCACGACCAGGCCGTTGTCCATCACCGCCACGGTGTCGCCCAGTTGGCGTGCAAAGTGGATGTTTTGCTCCACCAGCAAGATCGTGACGCCGCTGGCCTTGAGTTGCCGGAAGGCGTCGATCATGTTCTGGATGATGGCCGGAGCCAGCCCCTTGCTGGGCTCGTCCACGATCAGCAGCTCACGCGGCTCCACAATGGCCCGCGAGACTGCCAGCATCTGCTTTTGCCCGCCCGAGAGTTTGCCCGCCGGGTGGTTCCAGAACTTTTGCACCGCCGGGAACAGGCCAAAAATCCATTCCAGGCGCTGCTCGTCCATCTGCTTGGCGCTCTTGGCGCTGCGCGCGGCCAGCAGCATGTTCTCCTTGACGGTGAGGTCGGCAAAGATGCCCATGTTCTCGGGCACGTAGGCGATGTTTTTTTGCGCAATCTGCGGCGTGTGCAGGGCGGTGATGTCTTCACCGGCAAAGGTGATGCGTCCCTGCGAGGCAGGCCACAGGCCCATGATGGTGCGCAGCGTGGTGGTTTTGCCCGCGCCATTGCGCCCCAGCAGCATGGTCAGCTGCCCGCGCGGCACCGCCAAGTCCACCCCATGCAGGATGTGGTAGGCCCCGATGTGGGTGTGCACGCCCTCCAGGGTCAATAAATGCTCAGTCATGCAGCCTCCTTGGCTTTGCCCAGGTAGGCTTCCTGCACGATGGGTGAGGCGATCACTGCATTGGGTTCGCCGTCGGCCACCAGGGTGCCGTTGTGCAGCACGATGATGCGGTCGGCCAGCTCGCGCACCACGTCCATCTTGTGTTCGACCAACAAGATGGTTTTGGTCTTGTCTTGTTTCAGCTGGCGGATCAGGTCGAGGATGACCGGCGCTTCGTCGTGGCTCATGCCTGCGGTGGGTTCGTCAAACATGTAGACCGAGGGTTCCAGCGCCATCAACAAGGCCACTTCAAGCTTGCGCTGGTCGCCATGCGGCAGGCTGGACACCGGCGCGTCCTGTTGGCCCAGCATCGACACCGACTGCAGGATCTCGGTGGCGCGGCGCGTGAGCTGCGTGTGGTCGCTCCAGATGCTCCACAGGTTCAGGCCGCGGCGGTGGGGGCCGCTTTGGGTGGCCTGCACCGCCAAGCGCACGTTTTCGAGCACGCTCAGGCTGGGGAACAGGTTGGTGAGTTGAAACGCCCGGCCCAGCCCGGCGCGCGTGCGTGCCGAAGCGGGCAGGCCGCTGAGTTCGCGTCCATTCAGATGCACGCGGCCTTCGGAGGCGGGCAGCTGTCCCGAAATCAGGTTGAAGTAGGTCGTTTTGCCCGCCCCGTTGGGGCCGACGATGGCGGTCAGGGTGCCGGGTTCAAAGCGACAGGTGACCGCATTGACGGCCACATGACCGCCAAAGCGCACGGTCAGGTTCTGGGTTTCAAGCATTCAATTCACCGGTCGTGCGCAAGCACGCGTGCATGCACACACAAGGATCCTGTAGGAGCTTGCCCTGCAAGCGCAGCGCCTCACGCACTGCACGTGTTCTATCGCCAGCAGGGCTGGCTCCTACAGCAAGGGAGGTCAGCGCTGGTTGCGCACCGGCACCTTCATCTCGTCGGGCTTGATCTCGCGCACCAGCTCAGGCACGCCCCAGGCGAAAGCCGGGTCGACCTTGATCTTGAAGTGGTACATGCTCTGCATGGCCTGGTGGTCTTCGGCGCGGAAGAACATCTTGCCTTTGGGCGTGTCAAAGCTCATGCCTTCCATGGTGGCGATCAGCTTGTTGGTGTTGGTGTCGCCCTTGGTCTTGTTCAGCGCCGTCACCAGCGCCATCGCGGCCGAGAAGCCACCGGCCGTGAAGAAGTCCGGCGGGGTCTTGAACTGGGTGTAGTGCATGGACACCATGGCGTCGTTGACCGGGTTTTTGGGCATGCCGAAGTAGTAGTAGGCCGCCCCTTCCATGCCGGGGAACTGCTTGTAAGCCACCATCGCCGGGAGGATGTTGCCACCCGTGGCGATCTCGATGCCGTGGCGCTTGAGGTCCATGTCGGCGATCTTGAACGGGTTGCCACCGGCCCAGATGATGAAAATGATTTTGCGGCCCGGCAGGGCCTTGAGCTTGTCGATGATGCGCTGGCCACCGGCGGTGAAGTCGGTGGTGGCGGGCGGCAGGTATTCCTCGTGCACCAGCTTGGACTTTTTCAGCGCTTCGCGGAAGGCCTTGACGCCGTCACGGCCAAAGGCGTTGTCTTGCGCCAGGGTGACCACGCTCACGCCCTCCTTGTCCACCGCCACGGCGTTGGCAATCGCATCCTGGCTGCTGTTGCGGCCGGTGCGGAAGATGTATTTGTTCCACTTCTCGCCGGTGATGGAGTCGGCCACAGCGGGCTCCACCAGCAGGATCTTCTTGTATTCCTCGGCCACCGGCAGCATGGCCAGCGCCACCGGCGAGGCGGTGGGGCCCACGGCGATGTCCACCTTGTCGTCGCCATAGGCAGCGGCCAACAAATTCTTGCCCAAGTCGGGCTTGCCCTGGTCGTCTTTTTCGATCACCACGATCTTGCGACCCGCCACCTGCATGGAACCCCCGGTGGCGTGGTTCAGGCCCATCATCAAGCCGGTCTGGGTTTGCTTGCCATAGGCTTCAAGCGGGCCAGTCTTGCTGTAGATGTGGGCGATCTTGATGTCCTTGCCCTGGGCATAAACCAGCGAAGTGGCCAGGGGGGTTGCCAGAACAGCCAGTGCGGCCAGGCTCAAAACATTGCGACGGAACATGGAGGGTCTCCTTGGAATGGTTCTTCCATTTTGCACAAGCCGTGCCAAAGGACCACGATCAGGCTAAACCCTTGTCAGTCTTGTTGTTTTGACTGGCGTACGGTTTCAGCGCCCTCCAAAATGTTTGAATTTCAGACGTTTATTTGCTCGAAATTCGGACAAATGACTGAAATCAAGACAATTTTTGAGACAGGCTGGCGTAGAGCTTGGCACGCGAGATGCCCAGCAAACGCGCTGCGGCCACCTTGTTGCCGCCAGTGGACTGCACGGCCTGGGCCACCGCCTGGCGCTCGAGTTCGGCCACCTGCTGCCACAGGGGGCGAACGCCTTCGTCTGCGGCCAGGGTCTGCGCTGTGGGCGCCGCCTGCGGCGCCAAGGCGGGCAGCCCGGCATCGTGCAGCACCGCCGCCGTGAGCGCCGCATCCACGCGCCCGGTTTCACTGCGCATGAGCAGTTGCTCCAGCACATTGCGCAACTCGCGCACATTGCCGCGCCAGGGCTGCGCCATCAGCAACTGCACGGCGGCAGGCTCCAGCTCAGGGGGCAGCATGGCGTTGCGCAGCGCCAGGTCTTCGGCCAGCACCTCCAGCAACGCCGGGATATCGCTGGTGCGCTCACGCAGAGGCGGCACGCGCATGGGCAAGGCATTAAGCCGGTAGTAAAGGTCCTCGCGGAAGGCGCCACTGCGCACCAAAGCTGGCAAATCGCGCGAGGTGGCGGCCACAATGCGCACATCGACCGGCAGCAGTCGGTTAGAGCCCAGTGGCTCGATCTCGCCCTCCTGCAAGGCCCGCAAGAGCTTGGCTTGCAGGGTCAGAGGCATGTCGCCAATTTCATCAAGGAACAGGGTGCCGCCATCGGCCAGCTTGAATTTGCCCTCGCGCCCCTTGCGATCGGCACCGGTGTAGGCCCCCGGCGCCACGCCAAAGAATTCGGCTTCCATCAGCGTGTCGGGCACAGCCGCAATGTTGACACTGACGAACGGGGCTTGCGCCCGGCGCGACGCCATGTGGATGGCGTGGGCCAGCAACTCCTTACCGGTACCGGTCTCACCCAGCAAGAGCACGGGTGAGCTGGACTGCGCGGCCCGGCGCGCCTGGCGCTTGGCCTCCAGCGATGCCGCGCTGGTGCCAATGAAGTTGGCCAGGCTGTGTTTGGCACGCCACATGCCGCCGCCCCGGCGCTGCGCGGCCACCAACGCCTGTCGCGCATCGTCGAGTTCACGCTGCATTTTGGAAAACTTGGACAGCAAGGGCCGCAGATTGGACTGGGCCTGCTCGAAGAGCACCACGCCCAGCGCGCCGATCACCTGTCCTTGTGCGTCGCGCAAAGGGTAGCGGCTGACCACAAAAGTGCCCGCCTTGTTGACCAGCAAATCGATCAGGATGGGCTTGCCACTTTCCAACACCTGCAGCATCTGGGTGTTTTCAACCACCGAGGACACCGACTGCCCCACAAAATCGCTTTCGCGGGCAAAGCCCAATGCAGGTAAAAAACGGCGGTATTGGTCGTTGATCCAGACCACCGTGCCGGTGCGGTCCACCAGCAGCATGCCTTCGCTGGCGTGTGCAAACACATCGAAAAGCGAGCGCGCCGCCAAAGCCAGAATGCTCTGGGCATCGGTGGGCAGGTCGCCTGTCACGGCAGAAAGGGCGTCGGCGCTCATGGTGTGGCCCTGTATCTTAGGCGATGCAAGGCGGCCTGCCCCTCGCGGATTCACTCCACACGGCTGATTCGGCTGGGCTTGAAGCCAAGGTCAGCCACTTTGCCCTTTTTGGCACGGGCCACCTTGGCATTGTTGAGGCTGCGGATTTCCAGCGTTTCTTCGCGCGCCTTGCCACCCCGGCCGATGCCTTCGATCTTCACACTGCGGGTGTAGGCCGCGGCCCCCGCCAGGGTGTCCTTGGCCTCCAGATCGATCAGCATCAGGCCGCGTCCGCCCTTTTCCATCAGCTTGAGTTCGCTGATCTCGAAAGTCAGAATGCGGCCGCCCGTGCTGGCGCAGGCCACGCTGGTGGCCGCCACCAAGCCGGGTTTGTCGGCGCCGACCGTGGCGCTGGAGCCACTGACATGCGAGGGCGCACACACCGTCTCGCCATCGCCCAGACTGATGAATCCCTTGCCACCCTTGTTGCGCGAGACCATGCCTTCCACCGTGGCCAAAAAGCCATAGCCACCGGAGCCTGAGAGCAGCAGCGTGGCGCTGGTCGGGCCGGCAAAGTAGTGCGCGGGCTGGGTGCCTGTTTCCAGATCGATCAGCGTGGTGATGGGCTGGCCATCGCCACGCGCGCCCGGCAAGGCGGCCACCGGTACGCTGTACACGCGACCATTCGTTCCGAAGACGATCAGCTGGTCCACCGTACGGCATTCGAAAGTGCCATACAAGCCGTCCCCCGCCTTGAAGGCGAAGCTGGTAGCGTCGTGCCCATGGCCCTGGCGTGCGCGCACCCAGCCTTTTTCGCTGATGACCACGGTGACCGGTTCGTCCACCACCTTGACCTCGGCCACGGCTTTTTTCTCTTCCTGGATCAGGGTGCGGCGTGGGTCGGCAAAGGTCTTGGCGTCCTGTTCGATCTCCTTGACCATCAGGCGGCGCAGCGCGGCGGGGCTGCCCAGAATTTCTTCGAGCTTGCCTTGTTCGCCACGCAGCTCGGACAGCTCCTGCTCGATCTTGATGGCTTCAAGGCGTGCCAGCTGGCGCAGGCGGATTTCAAGGATGTCTTCGGCCTGGCGGTCCGACAGCTTGAAGCGCTCGATCAGCGCGGCCTTGGGCTCATCGCTGTTTCGGATGATGTGGATCACCTCGTCGATGTTGAGCAGCACCAGCTGCCGGCCTTCGAGGATGTGGATGCGGTCCAGCACCTTGGCCAGGCGGTGCTGGCTGCGGCGGGTGATGGTGGTCTGACGGAAGCTGATCCATTCGGTCAGGATCTGGCGCAGCGATTTTTGCACCGGCTTGCCGTCGATGCCGACCATGGTCATGTTGATCGGCGCCGACGTCTCCAGGCTGGTGTGCGCCAGCAGTGCGGTGATCAGCTCCTGCTGAAGGGTCTTGCTGGTCTTGGGTTCGAACACCAGACGCACCGGCGCGTCCTTGCTGGACTCGTCGCGCACCACGTCCAGCACGGCCAGCACGCTGGCCTTGAGCAGTTGCTGGTCTTGCGTGAGCGCCTTCTTGCCGGTCTTGACCTTGGGGTTGGTCAGTTCTTCGATTTCTTCGAGCACCTTCTGGCTGCTCACGCCGGGTGGCAGTTCATTGACCACCAGCTGCCACTGGCCGCGCGCCAGCTCTTCGATCTTCCAGCGGGCGCGCACTTTCAGGCTGCCACGGCCCGTGCGGTAGGCATCAAGAATGTCACCGGCCGGGCTGATGATCTGGCCACCACCGCAGTAGTCCGGGCCGGGGATGATGGCCAGCAACTCTTCGTCGGAGAGGCGCTCGTTCTTGACCAGCGCCACACAGGCGTCGGCCACTTCGCGCAGGTTGTGGCTGGGGATCTCGGTGGCCAAGCCCACGGCAATGCCGCTGGCGCCATTGAGCAGCGTGAACGGCAGGCGCGCGGGCAGCTGCCTGGGCTCTTCGGTCGAGCCGTCGTAGTTGGGCACAAAGTCCACCGTGCCCATGTCGATCTCGTCGAGCAGCAGGCCGGTGATTTTGGAGAGGCGCGCCTCGGTGTAGCGCATGGCCGCAGCGCCGTCGCCGTCGCGTGACCCGAAGTTGCCCTGGCCGTCGATCAGCGGGTAGCGCTGCGAAAAATCCTGCGCCATGCGCACCAGCGCGTCATAGGCGGCGGTGTCGCCGTGCGGGTGGTAACGGCCCAGCACATCGCCCACCACACGGGCGCTCTTGACGGGCTTGGCGGCGATCGCCTTGTTGGGGCCGCTGTAACCCAGACCCATCCGGTCCATCGAATACAGGATGCGCCGTTGCACCGGTTTCTGGCCATCGCACACATCGGGCAGGGCCCGGCCCTTGACGACGGACAGCGCGTATTCGAGGTAGGCGCGCTGGGCGTAGTTCGCCAGGTTCAGCGCGTCGTCGGTTTCGCCGTTGTTGAATTCAATCGTGGTTTGGTCGTTCATTGGAATTGAGGTCTTTTGCTGACGCCATCAAAGTGACGGATGGGGAGGGCCGTGGCGGCTGACGATTTCTGGTACTCCAGCATGAGGAAGCCGCCACGGCCCTCCCCACCCGTCACACCCCACTGAGGTTCAAACATCGATCTCAATGGCGTCCCCGTGCAGCTCCATCAGCTCACGGCGGGCCGCCGCCTCACCCTTGCCCATGAGCTTGGTGATCTCCGCCTCGGTCTGCCCAAAGTCCAGATCGCCCAGCTGCACCGGCAACAGGCGCCGCGTGTCCGGGTTCAGCGTGGTCTCCCACAGCTGCTCGGCACTCATCTCGCCCAGGCCCTTGAAGCGGCTGATGCTCCACTTGCCCTCGGCCACACCGTCTTTGCGCAGCTTGTCCAGAATGGCCGTCAACTCGCCTTCGTCCAGCGCGTACATCTTGGTCGCTGGCTTCTTTCCCCGAGCGGGCGCGTCCACGCGGAACAGCGGCGGGCGCGCCACATACACATGACCGGCATCGATCAGCTTGGGGAAATGGCGGAAGAACAGCGTCAGCAGCAGCACCTGGATGTGCGAACCGTCCACATCGGCATCGCTCAGGATGCAGATCTTGCCGTAGCGCAGGCCACTCAAATCCGGCGTGTCATTGGGTCCGTGCGGGTCCACGCCGATCGCCACCGAAATGTCGTGGATCTCGGTGTTGGCAAACAGGCGATCGCGCTCGACCTCCCAGGTGTTGAGTACCTTGCCACGCAGCGGCAGCACCGCCTGGCATTCCTTGTCGCGGCCCATCTTGGCGCTGCCACCGGCCGAGTCGCCCTCGACCAGGAACACCTCGTTGTGCGTGATTTCCCTGCTTTCGCAGTCGGTCAGCTTGCCCGGCAGCACGGCCACGCCCGAGCTCTTGCGCTTTTCGACCTTTTGTCCCGCACGCTGGCGGGTCTGGGCGGCCTTGATGGCCAGCTCGGCCAGCTTCTTGCCGTAGTCCACATGCTGGTTGAGCCACAGCTCAAGCGCCGGTCGCACAAAGCTGGACACCAGGCGCACCGCGTCGCGCGAATTCAGGCGTTCTTTCACCTGGCCCTGGAACTGCGGGTCCAGCACCTTGGCGCTCAGCACATAGCTGGCGCGGGCAAACACGTCTTCGGGCAACAGCTTGACGCCCTTGGGCAGCAGGCTGTGCAGCTCGATGAAGCTCTTGACGGCGTTGAACAGGCCGTCGCGCAGGCCGCTGTCGTGCGTGCCACCGGCAGGCGTGGGGATCAGGTTGACGTAGCTCTCGCGCACCGGCGCGCCTTCTTCCGTGAAGGCCACAGCCCAGGCCGCACCTTCGCCTTCGGCAAAGCTGTCGTGGCTCTTGTCGGCATAGCCCTCACCCGCGAACAGCGGGATCACCGGGTCCGTGCTGAGGGTCTGGGCCAAATAGTCGCCCAAGCCCCCCTTGTATTGCCAGTTTTGCGTCTCTTTGGTTTTTTCGTTGACCAGCGTGACGCTCACGCCGGGCATCAGCACCGCCTTGCTGCGCAGCAGGTGCACCAGTTCGGCCATGGGCAGCGCAGGCGAATCGAAGTATTTGGCATCGGGCCAGACGCGCACCGTGGTGCCCTGCTTGCGGTCACCTTGCTGTTGGGCACGGGCCGCCAGCGGCTCGACCACATCGCCCCCCGAAAACACCAACGTGGCCACCTGGCCTTCGCGGTGGCTGGTGGCTTCCAGACGTTTGGCCAGCGCGTTGGTCACGCTCACCCCCACGCCATGCAGACCGCCCGAGAAACTGTAGGCACCGCCCGAGCCCTTGTCGAACTTGCCGCCCGCGTGCAAGCGGGTGAAAACCAGTTCGATCACCGGGGCTTTTTCTTCGGGGTGCAGGCCAAACGGGATGCCTCGGCCGTCGTCTTCGACGCTGACCGAGGCATCGCTGTGCAGCGTGACCTTGATCTTTTTGCCGAAGCCCGCCAGCGCCTCGTCGGCGGCGTTGTCCAGCACTTCCTGAATGATGTGCAGCGGGTTGTCGGTGCGGGTGTACATGCCCGGCCGCTGCTTGACCGGTTCCAGGCCCTTGAGGACACGGATGGAGCCTTCTGAATATTCGCTGTGTGTTGCCATGGTCGGCGATTGTAGAAGGGTTTGGCATCGAAAACTGGATAAAAAAACAGTATCCAAAATTGCCCCAACCGATACGGGCAGCAGAACGGGATAATCCGGCGGAGTTTTGTTTCTGGAGCGGCCATGCACGGCACCGAAGCCTCTTCTTTATGGATCCAGCGCTGGGCGCACCTGATCGCACCCGCCAGCAGCGTGCTGGACCTGGCCTGTGGGGCCGGTCGCCACATGCGCCATCTGTCAGAACGGGGCCACGCCGTGCTGGGCGTGGACCGCAATGAAGAAGCATTGACCAACGCCAGCGCTTGGGGACAAACGCTGCTGGCCGACATCGAAAACGGCCCGTGGCCGCTGACTGACCAGCAATTTGGCGCCGTGGTCGTCACCCATTACCTGTGGCGCCCACTGTGGCCGCGCATCCTGGGTGCGGTTGCACCAGGCGGTGTGCTGCTGTATGAAACCTTTGCCCAAGGCAACGAGACCGTGGGCAAGCCCTCGCGAGCCGACTTCTTGCTGGCCCCGGGGGAGCTGCTGCATGTGGCCGCGCAAAACGGCTTGCGGGTGGTCGCCTACGAAGATGGTTTTTTGAGCGACCCTGACCGTTTTGTGCAACGCCTGGCCGCAGTACGCGAAACCCCGTCCGACCAGCCTGACCGCTGGCCGCTGGCCTGACACATCCCGAGACAGGCAAACGCACTGTCACTCGTTAGAATGCGTTTTTCGCCCACTGTCCAGAACCCCAGACATGACCACCACCCACCGCATCCACGGCAGCATCCCCGCCCTGATCACCCCCATGCTCGACAACGGCCAAGTGGACTACCCCACCTTGCGCAAACTGATCGACTGGCACGTGGCCGAGGGCACAGATGCACTGGTGATCGTGGGCACCTCGGGCGAATCGCCCACCGTCAACGTTGAAGAACATCGGGAAATTCTGCGTGTCTCGGTCGAACAAGCGGCCAAGCGCATTCCCATCATTGCCGGCTGCGGTGCCAACTCCACCGCGGAGGCCATCGAGCTGGCCCAGTTTGCCGAGTCGATTGGTGCCGACGCCCAGCTGCAGGTCGTGCCCTACTACAACAAGCCCACGCAAGAAGGGCTGTTCCAGCACTTCAAGGCAATCGCCGAAGCCACGCCCAAGCTGCCAGTCATTTTGTACAACGTGCCTGGTCGCACCGTGGCCGATCTGCTGCACGACACCGTCCTGCGCCTGGCCCAGGTACCTGGCATCATCGGCATCAAGGAGGCCACGGGCAACATCGAGCGTGCGCAGTGGCTGATCCGCGACGTCCCCCCTCATTTTGCTGTCTATTCGGGCGACGACCCCAGTGCCGTGGCCCTGATGCTGTGTGGTGGCGCCGGCAACATCAGCGTCACGGCCAATGTCGCACCACGCCAGATGCACGAGCTGTGCGTTGCCGCCATGAAAGGTGACATCGCCACCGCCATGGCCATCCAGTTCAAGCTGATGCCAGTGCACAAGAACCTGTTTGTCGAAGCCAACCCGATCCCGGTCAAATGGGCCTTGGCCCGCATGGGCCGTTGCGGCCACGCGCTGCGCCTGCCCTTGACCCAGTTGTCCACCGGCCAGCAACCTGTGGTCGAGGCAGCCCTGCAATCGGCTGGACTGCTGTGAACTTCCCGCAAGGAATCCCTGTGAAGCGCTCGCTCCTTACCCCTTCGGTCACCTGCCTGGCGGCACTGATCATCCTGTCTGGCTGTTCCGTGCTGGAAGAAGACAAGATCAACTACAAAAGCGCGGGTAAAGCGCCCAGCCTGGACATCCCGCCCGACCTGACCCAGCTGCGCAAAGACTCGCGCTATGCGCTCGAAAGCACATCGGCCACAGCCTCGGGTTTTGCCAACGCACAAAAAACAGTCCAGGACGCAGGAACGGCCAGCAACACCATGGGCGATGTGCGCATGGAGCGCTTGGGCAACCAACGTTGGCTGGTGGTCAGCAACCGCCCTGCCGACAAGGTCTGGGAAAGATTGCGCGAGTTCTGGACCAGCAACGGCTTTGTGCTGACGATCGACTCACCCGATGTGGGCATCATGGAAACGGACTGGGCCGAAAACCGCGCCAAGATCCCACAGGATTTCCTGCGTCGCACCATTGGCAAAGTGGTGGATGGCCTGTACTCCAGCGGTGAGCGTGACCGCTACCGTACCCGCGTTGAGCGCAACAGCGCAGGCGGCGTGGACATTTACGTGACCCACCGCGGCATGGTTGAGGAATTCGACTCTCCGCAAAAAACCAAGACCATCTGGATGCCACGTGCTTCCGACCCTGAGCTGGAAATCGAATTCCTGCGCCGCCTGATGGTCAAGTTCGGGGCACCCAAGGAACAGAGCGAATTGACGGCAGCCAGCAGAGCAACAGTGCAAAACACCGTTGCCCAAGCCCAGCTTGCTGCCATTGATGGCCAGCCCACACTGACGGTGCCAGACCCTCTGGACCGTGCCTGGCGCCGCGTCGGCCTGGCGCTCGACCGCAGCGGTTTCACGGTCGAAGACCGCGATCGCAGCAAAGGCATTTACTTTGTGCGCTATGTGCCCAGCACCAAAGACACCCCCGAGCAAGGTTTTTTCTCACGCTTGTTCAGCAGCAAGCCGCAAGCACAGGCGCTGACACGCTACCAGATTCAACTGCAGACACAGGCCAATCAAACACAGGTGCGTGTCCTGGGCCAGTCTGGTCAGGCCGAGAGCTCGGACAACGCCGAGAAAATCCTGAAATTGCTGGCGGGTGAAATCCGCTGAGTATTTGAGCGCCACCCCATAAAAAAACCCGCCGAAGCGGGTTTTTTTATGGGGTGCTGGCCTGCAAAAGGCCCGCCATCCGCAGGACCAATTACTTGGCAGCGGAAGCGTCAGCAGCGGGAGCAGCCGCAGATGCGTCAGCAGCGGGAGCCGAAGCCTCAACGGCAGGAGCAGCGGCGGGTGCGGCGGGTGCGGCGGGTGCAGCGGCTTCTTCTTTCTTACCGCAAGCGGCCAGAGCAGCAGCAGCGATCACGGCGGCCAGAACGAGGGTCTTGTTCATTGTGTAGGTCCTTAACAGGGTTGAAAACAATTTCCGGAAATTGTCGTAACAGCCGAAGCCGCCAGACTGAGTCAAAAGAATTCTCGAGGCAGTTAACTCAGCCGAAAATTATAGCGTTTTCCCTGACAAAAAACATGGCGTCGTGCAATCCTGGTGTCAGTTTTATACAAAACTTTACACAGCAGACACCCAGGCTGCAGCCGACCATTCCATCAAAGCCTGCTGTGCATCCGGACTGAGCGCCAGACCATCTTTGGCCGACAACACACGCTGATCGGCCAGCAGGCGCAGCAGTCGCGCATCCTTGCCCGCCACCCGAAAACCCTCGCCATTGATGAAAATGTGCTGCGCATCGTAGAGCATGCGGGTGCGGCGGTTCAGCACCGCGCCCTGCCCCGGCGTCCATTCGACTGCGGCTTCTGTATCAAACCAGACGTTGGCCTTGGGTTCGGACAGGTGTTCGCCCAGCAACATGGCCAGCACCTGCGGGTCGTTTTGTGCCCTTTGCAGCGCCTCGCGGGCAAAGTCCATCAGATCGGCCGGAATCGCCGCCGGGTTGGCCACTGCCGGCTGCGTCGGGTCCCGGTACACCGTGTCGCCCACCAGTTCGCCAGCCTCGTCAGCCAGGCTTTGCAGCAGCTCGCGCGCCAGCTCGCCAGACTGGGGCGAGCGAAAGCCGATAGACCAGGTCATGCACTCACCCTCGGCAGTGCCGTCGTGCGCGTATTTGGGCGGCAAGTACAGCATGTCGCCCGGTTCCAGCACAAACTCGTCTTCGGGTTCGAAATTCTGCAGGATCTTGAGCGGCACGCCCTCTTCAAGCGCCAGGTCCTTTTGGCGGCCAATGCGCCAGCGGCGTTTGCCGTGAGCCTGCAGCAGAAACACGTCGTAGCTGTCAAAGTGTGGCCCCACGCCGCCGCCATCGCTGGCGTAGCTGATCATCAAATCGTCCAGCCGCGCGTCCGGCACAAAACGAAACTGCTGCATGAGCTGGTGCACGCCTTCGTGGTGCAGGTCCACGCCCTGCACCAGAAATGTCCATTTTTTTTGGGCAAAGGGCGGCAGGCTGCGGCGTGCCAGCGGCCCGTGTTTCATCTTCCAGCCCTTGTCGCCATGCACGATCAGGCGCGATTCAACATCCTCACGCCCCGCCAGCTCCACCAGCCCGGCACGGTCCAAACAAGGCTTGAAATCCGGCATGGCCTGGCGCACCAACAGCGGTTTTTTGTGCCAATAACGCTTCATGAATTGGGCCGGTGTGAGGCCGCCCAGCAATGTCAAAGGGGTATCGATGTCCATGGTGAGACAATTGTCCCATGGACATCAAAGAGCAATGCGTGGTGGCGCTGACCTGGACCCTCAAGGACACCCTGGGTGAGACGCTGGATGAACTGGACGAACCGGTGGAGTTTCTGCTGGGGGGGCAAGACCTGCTGCCCAAGATTGAGGCGGCGCTGCAAGGCCATGGCGCAGGAGCCAAGGTCGATCTGCACCTGGAACCCGAAGACGCGTTTGGCGACTTTGACGACCAGTTGCTGTTTCTGGAGCCGCGCGCGCTGTTTCCCAAAGATATCGAGGAAGGCCTGACCATCGAAGGCAATGCCTTGCCCACCGGTTGCAACCCCGATGCGCCGCGCAACGCGCTCTACACCATCGCCCAGATTTACCCCGAGCATGTGGTGCTGGATGGCAACCACCCCTTGGCTGGCATTGCGCTGCGCCTGCACCTGAAAGTGGCCGCTGTGCGTGAGGCAACCGAAACGGAAGTGGGTCGCGGCACTTGCGGCACGGGTTTCTTCCGCATCGAAGTGGGTGAACAGGAATCCTCCGAGGGCAAGACGCTGCAGTGAGCTTTTTTGGGCTTGGCGCCTTGAATCCGCGTGAGCGGGGCGCATGCCCGGCGCCTCATGCTGCGCCGAAGCGCAGAAATCGTTCACTGGGCACGCGCCCCGCTCACGTTGTAGCGGTTGGCATTTGAATTCCAGGCCTTCGCAGGCTGGTAGCGCTCATTTTGCTGATGAGGTTCGTGGGGCTGGGGGTGCCGTGGGCCGATTTCTGGTACCCCAGCATGAGGCCTGCGGCACCCACAGCCCCGCGAACTGGGACACGCAAAGCAGAGGACCTACTGCTTGCCCGTAGACCCGTAACCGCCCGCCCCCCGCTCGGTCACATCGCCAAACGCCTCGACCACATTGAAGCGCGCCTGCACCACCGGCACGATCACCATCTGCGCAATGCGCTCCATCGGCTCGATGGTGAAGGCCACATCGCTGCGGTTCCAGCAACTGACCATCAGTTGCCCCTGGTAGTCGCTGTCGATCAGACCCACCAGATTGCCCAGCACGATGCCGTGCTTGTGCCCCAGACCTGAGCGTGGCAAGAGCATGGCCGCGTAACCGGGATCCTTCAAGTGGATAGCAATGCCTGTGGGCACAAGTTGCCAGGCGTTGGGGGCCAGCGTGAGCGGCGCATCCAGACAGGCACGCAAGTCCAGCCCCGCGCTGCCAGGCGTGGCGTACTGGGGCAGCTGCTCGCGCATGCGCGCGTCGAGAATTTTGACGTCGAGGTCCATAAGCTTGATTTGGAAAAGGAAAATTCAGCCCAGCCGCCGGGCAATGTCTTCAATGAGCTGCGTAGCCAGCACCTGTTTGCTGGCATGCGGCAATTCGCGGGCACCCTGGGCGTCGACCAGCAGCAGCGCATTGTCGTCCTGCCCGAACGTGGCCGGGCCAATGTTGCCCACCAGCAGAGGCACGCCCTTGCGCGCACGCTTGGCGGTGGCGTGCGCCAGCAGGTCGTGGCTTTCGGCAGCAAAGCCCACGCAAAACAGCTCGCCCACCTGGGCACGGGGCGACTGGGCCACGGTGGCCAGAATGTCCGGATTCTCGACAAAGCCCAGCTGAGGGGTTTGACCCGAGCCGTCTTTTTTGATCTTTTGCTCGGCGGAAGTGGCAGGACGCCAGTCGGCCACAGCCGCACAGGCCACAAACACACTCGCGGTCTCTACCTGGGTCTGCACCGCTTGTAACATGTCGCGGGCCGAGCGCACATCCACACGGCGCACGCCGCGCGGCGTGGGCAAGCCCACCGGACCGGCCACCAGCGTCACTTCGGCACCCGCCAGGCGGGCCGCACGGGCGATGGCAAAACCCATCTTGCCGCTGGACAAATTGGTGATGCCACGCACCGGGTCAATCGCCTCGTAAGTCGGCCCGGCCGTGACCAGCAACTGCCGGCCTGCCAGCACTTTGGGTGTGAAAAACGCTTCCAGGTCTTCCAGAATTTCGTCGGCTTCGAGCATGCGGCCATCGCCCGTCTCGCCACAGGCCTGCTCGCCCTGCCCCACATCCAGCACCTGCACGCCATCTGCGCGCAACTGCGCGACATTGCGCTGGGTGGCCGGGTTTTGCCACATTTCACGGTTCATGGCCGGTGCCACGACCAAGGGCACCGTGTTCAGCGGCCGAGCCAGGCACATCAAACTGAGCAAATCATCGGCCCGGCCATGCAGCAGCTTGGCCATGAAATCGGCACTCGCCGGGGCCACCACCATCGCATCGGCCTCGCGGCTGAGGTTGATGTGGGCCATGTTGTTGCCCTCGCGGGCATCCCACTGCGAGGTGTAGACCGGCCGACCCGACAGCGCCTGCATGGTGACCGCCGTCATGAAATGCTCGGCCGCCTCGGTCATCACGACCTGCACCGTCACCCCGGCCTTGACCAGGGCACGGCAGAGTTCCGCAGACTTGAAAGCGGCAATGCCGCCTGACAGGCCCAAAACGATGTGTTTTCCAGTGAGATGGCTCATGGGCAGGCAATGTAGCAGACAGGCGCCATCGCGTGCCTCGCACGACCCGTTCCTGCCCCATCCAGGCCAACAGGCACCCTCTATAATCACGATTTCCACCTACCGGGAGCGCACGCTTCCGTTCTGGACATGACCAAATTTGTATTCGTCACCGGCGGTGTGGTGTCTTCCCTGGGCAAGGGAATCGCCTCCGCTTCCCTGGCCGCCATCCTCGAATCGCGCGGCCTCAAAGTCACCCTCATCAAGCTCGATCCCTACCTCAACGTCGATCCAGGCACCATGAGCCCCTTCCAGCACGGCGAGGTGTTTGTGACCGACGACGGCGCCGAGACCGACCTGGACCTGGGCCATTACGAGCGCTTCATCAACACCCGGATGAAGAAGGCCAACAACTTCACCACCGGCCAGATTTACAAGAGCGTGCTCGAAAAAGAACGCCGTGGTGACTACCTGGGCAAGACCGTGCAGGTCATCCCCCACGTCACCAATGAAATCCAGGATTTCGTCAAGCGCGGTGCTGGTTTTGACACGCCCGACGCGGTGGACGTGGCCATCGTCGAGATCGGCGGCACCGTGGGCGACATCGAGTCCCTGCCCTTCCTGGAAGCCGTGCGCCAGCTCAGCCTCAAGCTGGGTCCGAACAACGCCGCCTTCGTGCACCTGACCTACGTGCCCTTCATCGCGGCTGCCGGCGAGCTCAAGACCAAGCCCACGCAGCAGTCGATCGCCAAACTGCGCGAGATCGGTATCGCGCCACACATCATTCTCTGCCGCACGGAGCATCCGCTGGACCAGGACGTGC
>JACCEE010017953.1_pt1 | contig 81108 bp, 78 predicted proteins | sample 7449931 | NCBI WGS metagenome assembly JACCEE01 (sample SAMN15323457, study PRJNA562643) | freshwater metagenome | isolation source: river surface water | place: USA:Blue River Watershed | collected 2017-08-19
ACGTTAGACCTAGATATTTTATTATACAGCGACTTGCAAATGCAGGATGAACGTTTAACGATTCCACATATTGAAATGTTAAACCGTGCATTTGTGCTGATTCCCTTAGAGGAATGTGTCGGTGAATGTACTTTACCGCAAGGAATGATGCTGAACGAAGCTATAAAGAAATGTCCAGAGATGGAATTACAAAAGGGCAAAAAAGTAAGGATTTTTGATTAAAATAGGAGTTACGCAGTTGAAATGAGGAGTGCAATCGCTTTAGCTATTGCGAGTGTTGCCGAGAACTCAATAACTCAAGTTTGGTGACAGATTCAAATTAAAACAAAAACCTGCTAGGTTTTTAAAAACAAGTAGGTCTGCCAATTGCAACAGCTAAAGCGATTGCACTCCTCATTTCAACTGCGTAATTCCTATCTTGTTTTTCCTCTAGGGACAACATTTTTATTTAACACTTATTGATTATCTTCGTATTTTATAATTTTAAACGTAGGTATTTGATATGTATATTTATTTTTTGCCTAGCTCGCGTTAATGCTAAGGTCATTAATACTACTTTCTCACTCCCCCCGCCCACCAAATCCGACACGCGCCTTCGTCTGAGACCATACAGGGGCCTACAGGTTGGCGTGGGGTGCAAGCAGTACCGTATAAGCGGCATTGATTCGGGTAAATTGCTCCTAAAACTACTTTGGCGCAATCGCAACCCGCTGGCATTTGTCCCGCCCGTTGGCGTTGTAGATTTAAATATTGGGGATAGTGCTGATAGACATCTCGTTGTTGTTGTTTTAATTGAAAACCTGAAGCTGGAATTGTCCCAATGCCGCGCCAATTTGCATCTACGACGCTTAAAGTATTGTGTAAATACTGTTGCGCAGTCACGTTACCTTCATTTGTCACGACTTCAGGATAGCAATTGTCTAAAAAATATCGTTTTTCCAACCATTGACGCAACACAGAATACATCGCAGCAAGTAAACTGCTTGGGGTAAATCCCGCAACCGCGGCGGGTATTTGGTGTTTATCAACAACAAATTGCCATTCATGCGCGCCCATCACAGTTGCTACATGCCCTGGAGCAATCAGCGCATCAAATGCTTTCATCTCACTGTTCAGTAGCAAGGCAACTGCTGGATACGTTAAACGCCCTGAAAGTAAAAATAATAAATTTTCAGGTACGCCTTCTGTTAATAAAGCCGCAATCGGTGCAATGGTCGTTTCAAACCCCGCTGCAAAAAAAACAACTTGTTTATCTGGATTTTGCCGCGCAATTTGTGCCGCTTCTAACGGTGAGGCAATCGGGCGAATATCCGCCCCTCGCGCTTTGGCTTGCTCTAATGAGCGTGCTTCTTGCTTGCTCACATTGACTGGTACGCGCAACATGTCGCCAAAAGCGACTAAAATCACGCGCTCATGCAAAGCAAGTTGAATAGCGGTGTAAATATCTTCTTCTGGACAAATACACACGGGACAACCAGGCCCTGGAATTAATTCAACTTGCGGCGGTAAGGCATTGCGTAAACCGGCCATCGTGATTGAGCGTTCATGTCCGCCGCATACGTTCATAATTTTAATTTTGGTGGGCAAGGCTAAAGCTTGAATTTTGGCTAACCATGTTTGGGCATCTGTGGACATGAAAACTTCCTCGTAAACACTATTTGCATTATTGCGCTTAAAATCGTGACATAATAACTAAAAACTGCTTTTGCTTTAACCTCTGGAGTGTGAATGATGAATTTGACTGTTTTAAATCCGCGTTTACTTAGCGTTGTGGTGCTCCTTTCTTTTCAATTAATCGCTTGTTCTGGTTCAATGTATCAAAAAACACCGTATGAAGATGACCCACGGTTATTACCTGCTTTAATCCCCGCCAGTGAACTTGCTCCAGTCATTAGTGATACAGGTAAGACTTACAGTTTAAACGCGGTTTATTTTGATTTTGACCGTGCAACTTTACGCCCCCAAGCTTCAGCACAATTAGATGAAATTGTACTCGCCATTCAGCGCGAAAGCACAACGCGCAGTCTTTCTATTGCTGGACATGCTGATAATGTTGGTACTGAGCCTTATAATCAAGAATTATCAGAAGCACGGGCTTATACTGTGAAAGAGGCGTTAATTCAGCGCGGCATTGCCGAAGAACGCATTATTCGCGTGGAAGGTTTTGGAGAGTTACAGCCAGCGGCGGCTAACGCTACTAAAAACGGACGGCAGCAAAATCGGCGAGTGGAAATTACTTTGTTGAATTAATTAAAGCACTTGCACTCTTATTATAGTCATGAGCAGTGTAGGGTGGAATAGCGTAGCGTATTCCACCTTGAAACTCTGCCAAAACCGAAATGGCACAAAAACGGCCTATAAACCGCACGGTGGACGGTGGAATGGGACGGTAGAATACGGCTTGTGCGTGCCTATTCCACCCTACAAATGCGCTTAACTTAATGGCTATTATGGTAAAGGATTGATATGTTAGAACACTTAAAAAACCGCTTCCAAAAAATAATGCCGTCTGTAGATTTTTGCGCAATGCGTGCACTCAGTCAGCGCAGCCAAAAATTAACCCTACGGCAAAATGTCTTACAACCCCTAGCAAATACCGAACAACAGGGCGTATTAATAACGGTTATTGATAAAGGCGGATATGGCTATGCCGCCACCAGTGATTTAAGCGAGCAAGGTCTAAAAAATGCGATAGAAAAGGCGCAACAATGGGCAAAACAAACGCGCCAGCGGTTAGTTGTGGATTTTGACAAAATCGTTTTGCCGCATTTGCAAGGTCATTATCAAACCCCTTTGCAAACGCCTTGGGAACAAATGCCGCTTGCGAATAAAATTGCACTGTTGCAACAAGAATCCGCTTTATGTCAAGTGCATGAATATATTGTTGATTGGCAATTATCGTTAAAAAGTATTGTCGAACAACAACTGTATTTAACCAATCATGGCGGCGAAATTGTACAGCAGCACCATTATTTATTGCCCGATATTCAAGTGACCGCATACGACGGTAATGATAGCCAACGGCGCAGTTTTAATGCACACGGCAATTCGCAACAAGGCGGTTTAGAACGTTTGCAAGCCGTTGGTTTTGTGGGTGCGGGGCAACGTTTAGCACAAGAAGCCCTGCAATTGCTCGCCGCGCCGAATTGTCCAACAGGCTCACTGTCATTGTTGCTCGCTCCCGACCAAATGATGCTACAAATCCATGAATCTATTGGACATCCTTTAGAATTAGACCGTATTTTAGGTGATGAGCGCAATTATGCTGGCACAAGCTTTGTTACTTTAGACATGTTCGGCAATTATCGTTACGGTTCAGACGTGTTAAATGTGACATTTGACCCAACAATTCCAGAACAATTAGCCAGTTATGCTTATGATGATGAAGGAAGTACGGCGGAAAAAACTTATTTAATCCGCGATGGTATTTTGCAACGCCCGCTCGGTGGCGCGTTATCGCAACAACGGGCAGGATTAGACGGCGTGGCAAATTCACGCGCCTGTAACTGGAATCGCGCTCCGATTGACCGCATGGCGAATTTAAATATTGAAGCTGGGCAAAGTTCCTTGCAAGACATGATTGCCTCAGTGGAAAAAGGCGTATTTATGCAAACAAATCAATCTTGGTCAATTGATGATTCGCGCAATAAATTTCAATTTGGCTGCGAATGGGGACAATTAATTGAAAATGGAGAACTCACACATTTAGTGAAAAAGCCGAATTATCGCGGGATTTCGGCGACATTTTGGCGCAATTTGCAACAAGTTGGCGCGGCAAATACGGTGCAAGTGTATGGCGTACCTTTTTGTGGTAAAGGTGAACCCAGTCAACTCATTCGAGTGGGTCATGCGTCGCCAGCGTGTTTATTTTCACAAGTGGATGTTTTTGGTGGGGTTTAACTTTTTAAGGGATAATAATGCGTTCTTATTTTTATCAATTAGCCGAATTTGCTTTTAAACAGTTGCACTCGCACGAAGTGTTATTATGCTATTTTGAAGGTGAAGATTCTGATTTTATTCGTTTTAATCATGCAAAAATTCGTCAAGCAGGTACAGTTACTCAGCGTTACATAACACTAGAATTAATTACTGGGCAAAAACATGCGACACAACAACTCACTTTAAGCGGTGAGATAGAAATTGACCAACAACGTTTAACTGAAAATGTAACACTGTTACGCACACAATTAGCCGTTGTACCTAATGACCCCTATTTATTGTATGCAACTGAAGCGCAATCAACAGAATTGCAACATGCTAATCAATTACCTGCAACCGCAGATGTGTTAAACAGCATTTTACAAGCGGTGCAAGGTTTAGATTTTGTAGGTTTTTATGCTAGTGGCGGAATGTTTAAAGGCTTTGCAAATAACTTGGGTTTGCGGCATTGGTATGAAAGTTATAGCTTTAATTTAGATTGGAGCGTTTATCACAGTGCAGATAAAGCAGTTAAAAGCAGTTATGCAGGTTTTATCTGGGATAATGCGACTTTTCAAGCGAAAATAGACCATTGCCGCCAACAATTAGCGTTATTACAGCGTCCCGCAATCACTTTAAGCCCACAACCCTATCGCGTTTTTCTTGCACCGGCGGCAGTTTCTGAAGTGATTCAAATGTTAAATTGGGACGGTTTTTCTTTAAAAGCGCAGCGGAGTAAGCAAACACCGTTACTGAAAATGTTAGATGGGGAAGCACGTTTACATCCAAGTGTTACATTACAAGAGAATTTACGAGAAGGGTTAGCTGCGCCGTTTCAACAACAGGGCTTTGTGAAAGCGGAATGCGTGACTTTAATCAACGCGGGACAGTTAGATACGCCGCTCATTTCGCCGCGTTCAGCTAAAGAATACGGTTTAATACCTAACGGGGAAGAAGGCGCGGATTCTTTTGATTTAGCAGCGGGGCAATTAGCACAAACGGATGTGTTAAAAAGTTTAGATACAGGGATTTATATCAATAACTTATGGTATTTAAATTATTCTGATTTTAGCGGCGCGCGAATTACTGGCATGACACGCTTTGCAAGTTTTTGGGTAGAAAAAGGCGAAATTGTCGCGCCAATTAATGTGATGCGTTTTGATGAAACAATTTACCGCTTATTGGGTGATAATTTATTGGCTTTGACAGTTGAACGTGATTTTATTGCTGAAAGTCAAACCTATGACCACCGTTCTTGTGAAAGTATGCGTTTACCAGGGGCGTTGATTCAGGATTTTACCTTTACTTTGTAAATAAGATAAAGGGGTTAGCAGTGCTTTGAAGCCGTTTTGATGAAAAGACCTACTAGGTTTTTAAAACCTAGTAGGTCTTTTAGTGTGTGCATTGAGTGGGTTTTAAGTTTAGAACTTACCCAGCATTAATAACAAACACTTTATTGCGTTACATCAGCCCGTGGTTGCAAACGCAATTCTTTGACTAAATAAGCTTTTAACAAGTTATAGAAAGGCGTTGGGTCACTGGTTAAGTAATCAAATGCTTTAGGTGTGCCGCCGTCAGTATTTGCTTCACGCAACGTCACGTTGACTTTGTAGGGCTCGCCCGCTAACACTTGGTCAGGACGTTCTGGTGACATGGGCGCTTTAGCGTTAATGAAGATTTCCAGATGTTCATAAACCTTAATATCTGGGTCAACCATTGGTTCACCTTGTACCGCTACCGCTGGCACCATGCCAATCCGTGAGTTACGGAAAATCTGCGAGACCATGTTTTGAATATTACTTAATACAGCTTTTTCATATTCAGTGCCATCTAAAGTAATAGAAAAGCTTTTAACGGTAGGGGTTAGTTTTTGTAATTGAATTTCATCTGCTGCGCGTACGCCAACAGGGTCGCCTGGTTCTCTTGCAACACTGTTTGTACTGCCTACAGCTAAAGCAGCTAATAAAGCAACAGATAATAAACGTTTATGGGATGAAAAACGGTAAGTCATCGTTTTATTCCTTATAGGTCAAAAAACTACTTTACTTAAATAATGGTGGTATTTAGCGTATAAAACAACACAAAAAAGTTTAAGTTTGGGTTAGTTTTATGCTAAAAACCCGTTGAGTATTTAAATCGCCCGTAATCCTAAACGATTTAATAGTAGATGATCATGATCGACAGCGGGATTGGCAGTTGTCAAGAGTTTTTCGCCATAAAAAATCGAGTTTGCTCCTGCTAAGAAACATAAAGCTTGTAAAGCATCACTCATTTCTGTGCGTCCAGCAGATAAACGCACAAAAGAGGCGGGCATTAAAATCCGTGCAACGGCAATACATCGCACAAATTCAAATTCATCTACAGCTTCGGCATTTTCAAGTGGCGTGCCTGCAACTTTGACTAATTGATTAATCGGCACGCTTTCTGGATGTTGCGATAAATTAGCCAAAGTCATCAACAGCGCGGCGCGGTCTTCTATGCTTTCACCCATGCCAATAATTCCACCACAACATACTTTTAAATCGGCAGCTTGTACGTTTTCTAGCGTATCTAAACGGTCTTGATAGCTGCGCGTGTTGATGATGTTTTCATAGAAACTTTCAGAAGTGTCTAAATTATGGTTGTAATAATCTAAACCTGAGGCTTTTAAATATTGTGCTTGTTCCGCGCTTAACATACCTAACGTTGCGCAAGTTTCTAAGCCTAACGCTTTTACTTCGCTGATTAATTTAGCAACTGCTTCAACTTCTGCTTGTTTAGGCGACCGCCACGCTGCGCCCATGCAAAAACGGCTCGCACCTTGCTGTTTTGCAGCTTTTGCAGCTTCTAATACGCTTGCGCTGTCTAGTAATGCGTCAGGAATTAAATCAGTATCATGATGTACACTTTGTGGACAATAAGCGCAATCTTCAGGGCATTTGCCTGTTTTAATATTTAATAAAGAACTTAATTGTACTTCATTAGGGTTGAAATAAGCCCGTTGTGCACATTGTGCTTGAAATAATAATTCTTTAAAGGGCAAATTGAATAACGCTAAAACTTCATGCAGTTGCCAATCATGGCGACGGGGAAATTGAGTAGATGAATTCATCATTATTATATGTGGATGTTAAAAATTGCGTGGGTTGGAAAATATAGAAAATTCAGATAATCAAGAAGGAGTGCAATCGCTTTAGCTATTGCGATAGTAACTCCGCAAGATTAAATACGCTTAACCAATCATTTATTTAAAACAGCAATAGCTGAAGCTATTGCACTCCTGTTTAATTAATCTATGGCGTATTTGCTATATGATTTAAATGTTATGTTTTTTTAACACATTTTAGGAGTTACACAGTTGAAATGAGGAGTGCAATAGCTTTAGCTATTGCAATTGGCAGACCTGTTCGTTTTTGAAACCTAATAGACCTTTGTTTTAATTGGAATTTATCGCCAAATTTGGGTTATTGAGTTCTCGGCAACCCGCGCAATCGCTAAAGCTATTGCACTCCTTTTTAATCAACTGCGTAATACCTAACATTTATAATCAAAACTTAAAAACCGAAAATAATTTTTCCCATAAAAATAAAGGGCGAATCTATTAGATTCACCCTTTATCACTATAAAACAAATTTAAACACCTAGACAAGGTTTAACACGTTAACGGTCGCGTAATAACGCTTCTCCTGAAAAACCTTCACGCTCTAAAATTTCGCGTAAGCGTTTAAGAGCTTCCAGTTGAATCTGACGCACCCGCTCACGCGTGATGCCGATTTCTTCCCCAACTTGCTCTAAAGTCGCGACTTCTTCGCCATCTAAACCAAAACGACGTTCTAATACAACCCTTTGTTTATCATTGAGTTGTGATAACCACAAATCAATATGGCGCGTGACATCCGCTTCTTGCAAAATTAAAGAAGGGTCAGCATTTTGTTCATCGGGAATCGTATCTAATAACGATTTTTCAGAGTCGGGCGTACGCGGTGTATCTACTGACGTGACGCGCTCGTTTAAACTCATCATCCGCTTAACTTCATCTAATGGCTTAGATAAAGCCGCCGCAACATCTTCAGGCGTTGGCTCACGGTCTAAATGTTGAGACAAACTCCGTGCGGCTCGCAAATAGGTATTGATTTCTTTCACAACGTGAATCGGTAAACGAATGGTTCGCGTTTGATTCATCAATGCACGGTCAATCGTTTGTTTAATCCACCATGTTGCATAAGTAGAAAAACGGAAACCACGGTCAGGGTCAAATTTTTCAACTGCCCGAATTAACCCTAAATTTCCCTCTTCAATTAAATCGAGTAACGCTAATCCCCGATTCATATAACGCCGCGCAATTTTCACCACTAAACGGAGATTTGCTTCAATCATCCGCTTACGCGCAAGTTGGTCACCTTTTTGCGCTCGGCGCGCTAAGTTCACCTCTTCTTCAGCCGTCAACAATGCGGAAAAACCAATTTCATTTAAATATAAGCGAGTCGCATCACGGTCGCCTTCGTTTAAAGAAACTATTTGTTGAACGGCTTCAAGATCATCAGTGTCCGTCTCTAAGGCTATATCATCGCTATCATCAGTTTCTAGCAAATCTACAGCTTCTAAAACAATATCTTCATCGTCCATATAAACCTCAACTAAAATGCTGGACTTGGATAGAGTTAAAGATGGGGGAGAAAGGGGAGTGGATCAATAGCTTTTCCCCGACATCTTATCTCAAAATGAAGGACGGGGTTTTGTTCTGTATCTGTACCCATTTCTGCAATGGCTTGCCCCGCGTTCACCCGAACCCCTTCGCCCACAAGGCGACGGCGATTTTGTCCATAGACACTGAGAAAAGCTTCATTATGTTGAATAATGATAACATTTCCGTAACCTTGTAAATTATCCCCACTGTAGGTTACTGTCCCAGCCGCCGCTGCTTTAATGGGTTGTCCCACTTTTCCTGCAATCTTAATACCGCGCTTTCCTGTTGCGCTAATAGTTGAGCTAATTGTTCCACTTGTCGGTAGTTGCCAATTGACAGGCGGATAACAACTGCCTTGCGCGTTTGCTGCAACGGTAGTATTCGTGCTTGGTTTATTAAAATTACGGTCAACTTGTTTCATGCCATTGGCTGCCGTTGGTGTATTGGGCAATTGCGGCCCTTCTTCTTCAGTGGGAACGGTCGGGATAACAGGTTGACGCGGGTCTAATGTAAGTACAGGTTGTACCGCAGTGGTAGGCGTAGTGACAGGTTGCGTCACCATTGGCGCACTTGGCAAAGTATTGACGGGTTGCGGTGTAACAATTGTCGGCGGTTGCGGTTTGGTTGTTACCGTTGCAGGCGTAGCACCTGCGGATAAAATTATTTTTTGTCCAACGGATAATTTATAAGGTGAAGCAATTTTATTGAGTTTTGCTAAATCTTGCCAATTTAAATTATAACGTTTGGCAATGACTGCCAGTGTTTCCCCTTTTTGCACTGTATAGGTTGCACTGTTTGCCGTTGCTTGCATCGTTAACGCTGCATAATCAGGTTGATTTGCTGAAGAACGCGTCGAGGGCATTACTATCCATCCACATCCAGTTAATGATAAAGAGACTAATGAGGATAAAATTAATAACGCCACTCGCATGGTACATTCTCCAAAGTTAAAAATATTTTTCTTAACGACCTACAATCAGCAATTTTTGCCCAGGATAAACACTATAAGGCAATCCAATTCCATTCCATAAAGATAATTCTTGGGTGGTTAAACCATATTGTTTAGCAATAGATGCCATAGTTTCTCCATTTTTAACGGTATGAAAGGTGGAGCTGGGTTTCACAACCATTGCAGGACTATTGCCAGCGGAAGCTGTTGCTGTGGTAACCACTGGAATTGCGCTAGTGTTTGCAGGTGTCACACGCGTTTCATTGCGCAAAGTATTTGAGGTTGAGGCAACAGAAGTTTTAATAGGAACAGGTTCACTATCTTCTACACTACTGCTACGCACACTCGCAGGTGTAACGATTAACTTTTGTCCTAAATGCACATTATAAGGTGAACGGATTCCATTCCAACGGGCGACTTCTGTAACATCTTGTCCATATTTGCGTGAAATACTGTATAAAGTTTCACCACGTTGAACTGTATGATATTTTGCCGCGCTGCTTGTGCTACGGCTACTCTTAGCACTACTTGAACTTGAACCACCTTTCACTTTAAAGTTATCACCAACTACTACTTTATAATTAGTTGTTACGCCATTGCGTGATGCCAATTCAGCAACATCTTCATTAAATTGCCGCGCAATACTATATAAAGTATCGCCACGTTGAACAGTATAAGTGCTTGTGCCACTGCTGCTACTTACTGGTGCACGATAAGTTTCTTCTACTACAGGGGTGACAACTCGTGTACTGCTTGAACTTGCACCAGAAGAACTCACTCGCAAAGACTGCCCAACTGATAAAGTATAAGGTGGTTGCAAACCATTCCAAGCAGCAACTTGATTAACATCATAGCCATACACCCGCGCAATACTATACAAAGTTTCCCCTGCTGACACGATATGCGTTGAACCGCCACTATTTTCTACACGCGGTGTAGTTGTTTTAGTCGTACGACTGGGCGTTGTAATCGGAGTAGAATATTTTGGAGGTTGAACTTGTTGATTATCGGTAATAATCACCCGTGGCGGGGGTAAATTAGCCGAATCTTCAGGCACAGGCTGCGTAATAGCGACACTACCAGTAGGTTCGGAAACGATGAGTTGTTGACCCGTTGTCAAATTATAAGGTGGTGAAATTGAATTCCACTGTGCAATTTCTTGCCAAGTTCTACCATATAAGCGGGCAATACCGTATAAAGTTTCACCCGTTTGCACGGTATGTAATAAAGGCGTTGCAGTATTACCTACAGCACTGCTGTCAGAAGAAGTCGTCGCACAGCCTTGTAATAGGCTTGTTGTGAGTAATAAGAGGCTAAAAAACAATCGCCAAGAGCGTGGAAAGAGTTCCATAATCGCAAAAAACTCCAAAGTGTTGAGTTTATCAATTTTTTAAATTTGCAATATTTTTAATAAATTATTGAATAATCAATTGAGTCATTCTGACATAAAGCCCTATTTTAAATCAACTTATTGAGCTTCACAAAAAAATTAGTAAATCGCCCAAAAACACTTAAATTATCTGTCTCAAAGCTGCAAGTATGATTCCAAATAGATGTTTTCCCCGACAAACTTAAAAAGTTGATAAAGAATGTAACAGTGATTTTTAGGGATGTCGACGATTTTTATTTTTTTGGAAAGGAAAAAATAGGGGCAATAAAAACTAATAAGTGGAGATTTTGAGCGTGGGGAGGGGTTGTATCAGAATTATTTTATTTAGAAGTTACGCAGTTGAAATGAGGAGTGCAATCGCTTTAGCTATTGCAATTGGCAGACCTGCTCGTTTTTGAAACCTAATAGGTCTTTGTTTTAATTTGAATCTATCGCCAAACTTGGATTGTTTAGTTCTCGGCAACCCGCGCAATCGCTAAAGCGATTGCACTCCTGTTTAATCAATTGCGTAATACCTATTATTATAAAACCGATTTGAAATGTTTAAAAAGAAGCAAGTTGTTTAATCATGAGCCTGATAAAACACAGTTTTAGTTTAGCATTTGCATTCTCAAACATCCGTTCAAAGTTCTTAACTAAAGACTTACACCGTTCAACCCAAGCATTAGAACGTTTGACTACCCATTTTGCTGTAACGGGTACAAAGCCGATTTTACCTTGTACTAACTTTTCTTGCTTAGTGGGTTTAGGGGATAACTCAAACTGGATTTTACTCAGAATCTCAGGATAAACTTGCTCTAAAGCTTCTTGAATACGCACAGGATGATAGCCATTATCCAAGAGAGTTGTCGTCTTAGGCATCGCTAAAGGTTTGTTTCTAAAGTAATCGATATTCTCTTTGAACATCTCAATCAAACCTTGGTCATTGCTGACATTAGCTTTGGTACAGAGCGTAAACAAGGGTAAGCCTAAACTATCAACCGCTAAAGGTCTTTTAATTCCATTCATGGCTGTGTAAAAGCAGAAGCCTTTAGTTTGACGACTTGCTATAAGAAATGTAGAAGAACCGCAAAAAAATAACCTAAACTTTGGAAATTATAATATGCAAAAATTTTATTTTCTTTTAATGTTAGCACTTAGCTTACTTGCTCCCCTTAGCTATGCAAAAGGAAAAGAACCTTGTTCAGGAAACAAAGGCGGTGTAAGTCATTGCTCAGGCGGTAAATTTATTTGCCAAGATGGCAGTGTGAGCCAATCTAAAAAAGTATGTACCCGCTAATTTAATGTTAAGGAACTTTCCCATGCCTACCGTTTTAGTCCCCCTTGCTCAAGGGTGTGAAGAATTAGAAGTTGTCACCATTATCGATATGTTACGTCGCGCTGACATCCACGTCATCACTGCGGGTTTAGATGAAAAACCCGTTGTAAGTGCCCATCAAGTTACTTTTATCCCTGACACGACACTAGAAACAGTATTAACTCAAAACTTTGATATGATTGTGTTACCAGGCGGCGGGCAAGGTACAGAAAATTTAAATAACGATGTACGAATTCATCAACTACTCAAAACTTTACACGCACAAGGCAAATATACCGCCGCCATTTGTGCCGCGCCTAAAGTATTAGCAACCGCTGGCTTGTTAGATGATAAGCCCGCTACTTGTTACCCTACTTGCGTAGATGTAAAACAATTTCCGCGTGTGCAATTGCTTGATAAACCTGTTGTCGTCACTGATAAAGTGATTACTTCACGCGGGCCTGGCACTGCTTTAGATTTTGCATTGCAATTAGTAGAGTTGTTAGTCGGCGTTGAAAAACGAAATGCTGTTGAAGCAGCATTAATGCGCTAAGCTTATATTTGTCGTGTTTGTTCAAATAAACATAATAAGGTATTACGCAATTAATTAAAAAGGAGTGCAATCACTTTAGCGATTGCGCGGGTTACCGAGAACTCAATAACCCAAGTTTGGCGATAAATTAAAATTAAAACAAATGCTTACTTGGATTTCAAAAACGAGCAGGTCTGCCAATTGCAATCGCTTTAGCGATTGCACTCCTCATTTCAACTGCGTAACTCCTAATAATAAAAAACACGGCAGTTTTTTTATAACTACAGGTAAAAACAGAATGACCCCCAACCCCAGTCATTTAATTTGGATTGATTTAGAAATGACAGGCTTAGAACCTGCTCGCGATAAAATTATTGAAATTGCTGTTGTTGTAACCGATGTAAATCTTAATGTTGTGGCAGAAAGTCCCGTTTTAGCAGTCCATCAGTCTGATGATTTATTAAATAGCATGGATGAATGGTGCACGCGCCAACATGGTAATTCAGGTTTAACCGAGCGGGTACGCCAAAGTCAAATTACTGAAGTACAAGCAGAACAGCAAATGATTGATTTTCTAAAGGACTATGTGCCCGCAGGGGTTTCCCCCATGTGTGGCAATACAGTTTCACAAGACCGTTTATTTTTAAATCGCTATATGCCCAAACTGGAAAAATTTTTCCATTATCGGCAAATTGATGTTAGCACGTTAAAAGAACTCGCACGCCGTTGGCATCCAAATTGGATAGATTTTAAAAAATCCTCGCAGCATTTAGCCAGTGCAGATATTCACGAATCTATCGCAGAATTGCGTTATTATCGTGAAAATTTATTTAAATTACCGTCTATTTTATCGCCAATCGCTTAAATGGGAAATTTGTCTTAATTTGCTGTCACATGAATTCTGCGCGGTTTGCCTTTAAACTGTAAACATTAATTGATGATGACTCGCACTGCTATAAATAGCCATAAAGTGAGAGTCATTAAAAATTTGCCGCAGGGCAGGCAATTAAACCGTTCTTACTCCATCACCTGAATTTTTTGTTTCGCAACTATGATACCCACACAAAGAACGCACTTACCTTTACCTTCAATGCTCTATCGCTCAACACAAGTGCGTGAACTGGATAGAATTGCGATAGAAGAAATGGGCATTCCTGCGATTTGTTTAATGGAACGCGCAGGAACAGCGGCGTTTAGCCTGATGCAGCAATTGTGGTGCAAAGCACGGCGGATTATTGTCGTTTGCGGCACGGGCAATAATGGCGGTGATGGCTACGTTTTAGCCCGTTTAGCCTATTTAGCGGGTTATGATGTCACCGTGTTACAAATCGGTGAAACGATTAAATTAAAAGGCGAGGCAGCAATTGCCTATCAATCCATGGTAGAAGTGGGATTGATTGCTCAAGTATTTTCTGAAAAAAAACTAAGCATTGTGGATGTGATTGTCGATGCCCTATTTGGGATTGGTTTAGACCGCGAAGTCACGGGGCAATATAGACAAGTCATTGATGCAATTAACCGTTCACGCAGCCCCGTCCTTTCTTTAGATGTACCTTCTGGTTTAAATGCGGATACTGGCAACGTAATGGGCGTGGCAGTCAAAGCCGATGCAACCATCAGCTTTATTGGTTTAAAACAAGGTTTATTTACTGGCGCGGGGTTGGAATATTCTGGCAAAATTCATTTTGATGATTTACAAGTGCCGAATACGATTTATAAACGGGTTAAAAGTACAATTAACCGTTATGACGCACAATTATTAAAACGTACTTTTAGCCGTCGCCCGCGCAATGCGCATAAAGGACATTTCGGGCATGTGCTTATCATTGGCGGTGCACCTGGGATGCTAGGCGCGGCATGTTTAGCCGCCGAAGCGGCGGCGCGGGTGGGCGCGGGCAAGGTTACTGTCGCGACTCACCCCTCTCATGCTGCCTTCGTCAGTTTGCATCGTCCAGAAATTATGAGCCATGGCGTTGATAGTGCAGAAAGTTTGCTGGCACTAGCTGATAAAGCAGATGCCATCGCCATCGGCATGGGTTTAGGGCAATCAATTTGGGCGCGGACGCTATTAGATGGTTTAAAAGAGATTCAAAAACCCATTTTAGTTGATGCTGATGCGTTAAATATGATTGCACAAACCCCGTTCCGCTTTTTTGAAAGCGTGATTACGCCCCATCCCGCTGAAGCAGGACGTTTACTAGAAATGTCAACTGCTTATATTCAAAGTGACCGTTTTGCTGCGGTCAAATCACTACAAATTCGCTTTGGTGGCGTTTGCATTTTAAAAGGCTCAGGCTCATTGATTGCAGACGAAGAGGGACAAATTAGCGTTTGCACTACGGGCAATCCAGGCATGGCAGCGGGCGGCATGGGCGATATTTTAAGCGGAGTGATTGTAGGATTATTAGCACAAGGATTTTCAACCACTGAAGCGGCACGAATTGGCGTATGTTTGCATGGACGCGCAGGCGACCGCGCTGCCCAAGACGGTGAACGAGGCATGATTCCTTCCGATTTATTGCCGTGGTTGCGTTATTATTCAAATCCTGAATTAGAAATGAAAGAAATTGAGTGTTAAGCTATTTTTACTATAAACATATACATTATTTTGTTTAATTAAAACATCATTTATACTTACTACGTTTCAAATTTTCCTTTCAAATAATTATTTTAAATGTCCACACCTTTTATTTTTGATGCCAAACTTTGTGCTAATGAACGCGAAGTAGAAAGTAAATTTATTGTCAGTTATTTATTGCCTGCACTAGGCTATGAAATTAATATGTGGCGGCAAGAAAAAACCTTAAATCGCTTCCGTTTAGATTTTTTAGCTTCTGCTGAACCACAAAATATTGGTAATAGTTTAATTATAGAAGCTAAACATCCAAATAAAAATTTAAATGATTACACGCACCAATTACATGAATACATGCTTAATTTAAATATTAAATATGGATTACTAACCAATGGGCGTGAATTACTGGTTTTTCAAACTGAAAATGGCGTAATTTATTTGCTTTTTCATTGTTACGTTAATCAAATTGAAAAGCACCTTGTTTATTTAAATTCAATTATTGGCAGAAAACAACTAAGCGATTTTCCTACTCACTTATCTACTCAATCAGCAAAGATGCAAACTATGAAAATTATCGCAGTTTATCATAATAAAGGCGGTGTTGGTAAAACAACGACAGTCGTTAATTTAGCTGCAACATTAAGCAAACAAGGAAAGAAAGTGCTTATTGTTGATATTGACAGTCAAGCAAATAGCACCTTTGCAACTGGCTTAGTCAATTTCGGTGATGAAGATAAAGACACGTTAAAAGATGCCAATATTTACCACTTGCTGCGTTATGATGATTTATTCCCAATTCAAAAAGTTGCGTTAAAATCGCGCTTTAGTAGTCATTCAGTTGATGTCATTCCTTCCCATATTCATTTAATGAAATATGAAAATGAATTAAATCAAATTGATTATAGTAAAGTGATTTTACTGCAAAAATTGGCTGCTATTAAAGAACAGTATGATATTGTATTAATTGATACGCCGCCTTCTTTAAATCTCTATGCCCGCATTGCTTTAATTACAACGGACTACTTATTAATTCCTTCTGATTTAAAACCTTTTGCTAATGAAGGATTAGAAAATGTTAAAGAATTTGTAAAAGAAATTAATAGTTACCGAAAGATTTTAAGCCGTGCTCCTATTAACATTTTGGGCATTTTACCGACTAAGATTTCACCGAATGCGGGTTTTGTCAAAAGCACTTTACAACGTCGAATAGCAATGGTTAATGAGCGTTATAACATTGAAGTATTAAAAGACTACATTATTTTTGAACGTGAAGACCTTGCCAAATGTATTGGGCAAACCGTTAATATGGGCGATTTAGAAATTGCCGACCCGCGTTCTGTAGGAGATTTTGACCCTAATTCAAAATCAGTTGAAGAATTTGAGAAACTGGCGCAGTTTATTTGCAAAAAAATAGGAGTTGTTTAAATGAATCGTTTGTCTCCTGCAATTGTGCTTGTAAAGAAAATTCATTGTGCAATTCCACACACTCAGTTTGCAACTGACACTATAGAACAAGCGGCACAACTGATTTTAAATCTAGGTGGAGTTATTACACCTTTGATTTTACGGCGTAAAGGTTTAGACGAGTATCAATTAGAACAAGGTGCACTAGAATACTATGCAGCAGTTCGCGCTAAAGAAATCAATTTGCAACAAGGTGAAAGCATTAATGCTTATATCATTGACGAACATGATGAAAAAAGCTTATTAGCACAAATCCAACTATTTAAACAAAATACTCAAGTTGCTCATACAAATGCTGTTTCTATAGCGCAGAATACAGTGGAAAATTTTGAGCAAAAAGTACAAGATTTCTCTGCACAACTTATGCAAACTATGCAGCAGTTATTACAAACAGAAATAGAGAATTTTAAAGCCAGTTTATTTAAAACAATGCCGCCACCTGTTAACACACCCGTAGAAAAAACAGAGGAAATAAACACAACTATTTTGCCTGCCGATATTTCGCCCGCCGAGCAAACGCAAACAGTGGTTACAGTTGAAGAAATTACAGCCAAATCCACAACTAAAAAGCCGACTAAACCCAAAGTAGAAAAAGCAACGACTAAGAAAGTAGCGGCTAAAGAAACTGTTATTAAAACAAAAGTAGTTGATGCTCCCGTTGCTCATATTCAAACTGAAGCATGGTTAATACAATTAAACCAAATGTCTGATAAAGAACTTTTTGTTTTATTAACACGGCAAAAGTTGAAAAAGGATTTAATTGAGCTTTTAGTAAAAACTCGTCCTTTTGCAAGTATAGAAACCTTAAAGCAGATAAAAGGATTAGGCGAAGCAACTTTAAAGAAAATTCAGGCGGGTTTTAGTGTATAGTTTGAATTTGGAAAGGTATTTTAATAAGAAACCTGCTAGGTTTCTAAAACCTAGCAGGTTTGTTTGAATTAATGCAAATTACTTCGCAGCAGCTAATGCCTGTTCAATATCTGCAATTAAATCATCAATATGCTCCAAACCAATTGATAAACGTATCATATCAATTGCCACACCTGCCTTAGCTAATTCTTCGGGATTCAATTGTCGATGGGTTGTTGTTGCAGGATGACATGCCAAAGATTTTGCATCACCAATATTAACTAGACGTGTCACTAATTGCAGCGCATCAATAAATTTCGCACCTGCTTCTAAACCGCCTTTAATGCCAAAACTCAAAATCCCTGAAGCCCGTCCCCCCATGTATTTATCTACCAATGGCTTGCTAGGATTGTCTTCTAAACCAGCATATTGCACCCAATTGACTTGTGAATGTTGCTGTAAATAACGGGCAATTGCCAGTGTGTTATCGCAAATTCTATCCATGCGTACAGCTAAAGTTTCTAATCCTTGTAAAAACAAGAAGCTATTAAAAGGAGAAATTGCCCCGCCCATATTCCGTAAAGGTACAACCCGCGCCCGTGCAATATACGCCGCCGCGCCAAACGTCTCGCTATAATTCACGCCATGATAAGAAACATCGGGCGTATTCAAACGTTTAAACTTGTCTTTATGCTCTGCCCATGGGAATTTGCCTGAATCTACTAAAATCCCGCCGATACTTGTCCCATGTCCGCCCATGTATTTAGTCAAGGCGTGAACCACAATATCCGCTCCAAATTCAAAAGGACGGCATAAATAAGGCGTTGGGACAGTATTATCCACAATCAATGGCACGCCATGACGGTGCGCTAAATCCGCTAATGCTGATAAATCAACCACATTACCTAAAGGATTGCCAATAGATTCGCAGAAAATCGCTTTAGTTTTTTCATCAATTAATTTTACAAAACTATCAGGTTCGCGATAGTCAGCAAAGCGCACTTCAATGCCGTATTGTGGGAAAGTATGGGCAAATAAATTATAAGTTCCACCATATAAAGTGCTTGAAGTGACAATATTATCTCCCGCTTCCGCTAAGGTCATAATAGCGTAAGTAACGGCGGTCATCCCTGAAGCAAGAGCCAACGCACCGACTCCCCCTTCTAATGCTGCAACCCGTTTTTCTAAAACATCAGAGGTAGGATTCATAATCCGCGTGTAAATATTACCCGCAACTTTTAAATCAAATAAATCTGCGCCATGTTGTGTGTTATCAAACGCATAAGAAGTCGTTTGATAAATCGGCACAGCGACTGATTTAGTAGTGGGGTCTGGGCTAAAACCAGCATGAATAGCGAGCGTTTCTATTTTCATAATGTCATCCTTTGGGGCGCGTTTTAATGAGTAGTTTTTCTCGTAATTAAATCTGTTAAAACATTTTCTATTGGTTCTAACTCAAAATTTTGTAAAAAGTTATCGATTAATTGATAAGCTGGATTATCCTCAGTTAATTGAGAATTTTTGATTTGTAATTTAATTTCTTCTATATCTCCCATTTTGCAAGCTTCATATAGTTTATGAATTTGTTCTGAGCTAAAGAAATCTTTAAATACGATTTCTAAATTAATAGTTTTAGCTAATGAACTTATGGATATGTTGGTAGGAATTTTTTGCACTTGATTGTCTTGATAAATCCAATCAATTTTTAAGAATTTTTGCAATAAAATGAGTAAATCATTTAAATGAATGGGTTTAGCTAAAAAAGCCGAACATCCTGCTTGAATGCTTTGCTGTTGATTCACTTCAAAAACACTGGCAGAAACGGCAATAATCGGTAAATCTTGATAATGTAGCATTTGGCGTAATTGGCGCGTCATTTCTAAACCTGTCATTTTCGGCATCATTAAATCAGTAATCACGCCATCTATATGAATAGAAGAAGCAAGCGTTAAACCTTCTTGTCCATTATTAGCAAGAAAAATATCAAAGCCTAAATCTTTTAACCATTCACTAAACAATTCTAAATTTTCTTTATAGTCATCCACTAGTAAAATCTTTTTACGCGCCCCTGTATAACCAACTATTGCATGTTCTAAAGAATCTATTTTTTGAGAAACAGGTGGAGCAATTATAGGTAAAGGTAAAGCAAACCAAAAACAACTACCTTTATTTAATTCACTATTTACTTTTAAATGTCCTCCCATTAATTCCACTAAAGATTTACTAATGCTTAAACCTAAACCTGTTCCTTCAGCACGATAGCGTTTATCGCCGACTTGTTGAAAAGGTTTAAACAATTTAGGTATATCTTCCTCAGCAATTCCAATACCTGTATCTTCAATTTGAAAACGTAATAAAGTGGTAGTATTGCTTAAAAATTCACAGCCTACTTTAAAAGTAACACCACCCGTTTGTGTAAATTTAATTGCATTTCCTAATAAGTTTAATAATACTTGCCGCAAACGTTTTTCATCAATCAATAAACTGGTCGGTAAATCTGTTAATTGCTCATAAATAAAATAAATATCTTTTTGTTCTGCTCGGATTTGTGTTAAATCAAGAATAGAATGCAAAAATTCATTTAATAAAATAGAAGTTGGCATTAATTCCAAACGATTCGCTTCTACTTTAGCTAAATCTAATACATCAGTAATTAAAGTCAGTAGATAATCGCCACTACGTTGAATAGTATTAATAGCATTACGTTGTTTAGGCGTTAAGCTAATATCACGCTGTAAAATTTGTGCAAAACCTAATACTGCATTTAAAGGTGTGCGTAATTCATGACTCATATTAGCTAAGAAAATACTTTTTGCTTTATTAGCAACCTCCGCCGATTGTTTAGCTTTCATTAATTCAGCCGCAGCTTGTTTGCTTTGCGTAATGTCGCGCACAATGCAACTAATCGAGTTAGGTTGTCCATCATGGTCTATTGTTAAAAATGCACTTATATCAACATCAATAAATTTATCTAATGTATGATTATACAAACATAATTCACCCCGCCATTCACCATTTGAAAGCACTACAGGTAGAACAATTTCTTCAAAAGTAATTTTATCAATCTCTTTTAAATAATTGATAAAAGATTCATGTAAGGCATCACCAACGCGTTTTAAACCCAGTAATTTTAAACTTGCAGGATTTAAATAAAAAATTTTTAGATGTAAATCCATCATACAAATTAAATCAGGACTATTTTCTAAAATGGTTAATAAGCGATAAGTTTCTTGTTCAGCTTGTACCCGCTCAGTAATATCTTCAATAAAAATAAATAATAAAGTGCTATTAATAACAGGATAATAGAGAGGAACTTTAACTGTGTGAGCAAAAATATGATTTTCACCAAAGCTTAATTGTTCAGCATGAATTTCTAAGGTTTGACCATTAGCAATGACTTTTTCATCAATAGAATGGCGTTCTGTTGCTTGAGTAATTTCAAAAAGTTCAAAGTCCGTTTTATTTAAAATTTTATCTCTGGATATTTCAAATAAAGCTTCAGCTTTTTTATTAGCAAATACATAACGATAATTATCTGAACTATTTTTACAAACCACCGCATAAGGTGCATGGTCTAATAATTGATAAAATAGGTTTTGTTGTTTAAGAATATCGCTAGCTTGTTTTTCAATTAGTTCTGAACATTGACTTAATTGTCTTTGATGAGTTTCTTCTAATTCTAAAAAACGTTGTTTAAGTTTGAAATATTTTTGAACTAAAATAACGAGTATTATGAAACCTATAAAACTAAGCAAACAAAGATTTTGATACCCTATGAATGCCCATGAATTAGGGATTGAAGAAGGGAATATCCAGAGATTATAAATAGCGAAAATACATCCTACCGCTAATAAAAAAAGTGAAGTTTTGTGCATAGTAACTGTTTTGACTTATCAAATTGAGATTAGCTAATTCTTTCTTTATCAATTTGCAACTTATTTTATAATTTAGGAGCAGGTTTTCCTGTCAACTCTTCAATGACATTTTGAAATAATTCAATTTTTTCTGGGGTATCTATTTCCATTGCTGCTCTTAATGCAGGTAATTTAGTTTTTTGTGCAAGTTGCATTTTACCTAACATTCCCAATTCCTTACCTATATATTTATAATATTCCAACATTTTCTCTGCCATGTTTATATCCTTTTTTTAAAATTTTGCCAGTGCTTCAATATAAGGTTTTGCTTTATTGCCCCATGCAATCGGTGGTTGAATTTCCCACATACAGTGTTTATCACCCATTCCTATACAACTTGGTTCAATACAAATTAATTTTTGTCCAAAAAAAGCACTGCTCCAACCAGCCGCATAGCCCATTAATGACCAACAAACGGGTTCAGTAGAAAGTTCATTAAAGGTTAAATGTTGCTCACTTTCATAAGAGTTTAACCATTGTCCAATTGCGTAAAATTCTCCTTTTTGCCGATTAAAATAGAAATCTATTGTTTTCGCTTTTACAATTCCTTCCCAAGTATGAATGACTGTACCGCTTAGTGCTAATTCAGCATCAGATTCAAATTGAAAATTAACACGCATAGTTAAGAAATCAGCAAAACCATGTTGATAACCAAAGCGGAGAAAAAAAGCGCGTGCTTTTTCAAAGCCTAATTCTTCTAATAAATTTTGACGAAGTAAACCTATTGCATTAGCATCAAAAATAACTAAACGATTTTCTTGAAAACTGGTAATTCCATTTTCAAAATCAAAGTTAATATTTTTAGCTAAATTAAAATCCATTGCTTTCATTTTTCTTTCCATTTTATTACAAATAACCCATTAAAGAGTAATGAAGTAATTATAAAATTATTGGGCTTATTAACAAAGCATATTATAATAGAGAAAAAATAAATATGACTATTGTAGCAATAGTCTTTTCTTTAACCTAGAACTCATCACAGATTTTTATTTATAACACCATGGCATATCAAGTTTTAGCTCGTAAATGGCGACCGCGTAAATTTTCTGAAATGGTCGGGCAAACTCACGTTTTACGCGCTTTAATGAATGCGCTGGATAATGACCGTTTGCATCATGCGTATTTATTCACGGGTACGCGCGGCGTAGGTAAAACGACAATTGCGCGTATTTTTGCCAAGTCTCTAAATTGCGAAACGCACGGCGTGAGTTCTAATCCATGTGGGCAATGTCGCACTTGTACCGAAGTCGACCAAGGGCGTTTTATTGATTTGATTGAAGTAGATGCGGCTTCACGCACAGGGGTAGATGATACGCGGGAGTTGCTGGATAACGTGCAATATGCGCCAAGTCGTGGACGTTATAAAGTGTATTTGATTGACGAAGTTCACATGTTAACAAAACAAAGTTTTAATGCTTTGCTTAAAACCTTGGAAGAACCACCGCCGCATGTGAAATTTTTATTAGCAACCACTGACCCACAAAAATTGTTGCCGACGGTACTATCTCGTTGTTTACAATTTAATCTTAAACGTTTGCCGTTAGAATTAATTGCGCAACATTTGACCCGCATTGTAGAAACGGAGCAAGTGCCATTTGAACCTTCTGCGCTGTTGTTGTTAGCGACGGCGGCGGATGGTAGTATGCGCGATGCTTTGAGTTTGTTAGACCAAGCCATTGCTTTTGGTGCGGGACAATTGGTCACGGCAGAAGTTAATGCGATGCTGGGCACAATGGATAAAGGAGCAATTGTACGCTTAGTGCAAGCTTTGGCAGAAAATGCTGCATTGGAAGTTTTAACGCAGACGGCGCAACTAGCGGAACAAAATCCTGATTTTAGCGTGGTTTTAAATGATATTTTAGTTTTACTGCAAAAAATCGCATTAGCACAAGTAATTCCTAACAGTTTGGATAATTTATTGCCTGAAACTGAAGTTGTTCTTGCACTTGCCCAGCAATTATCGCCAGAAGAAGTGCAACTTTTTTATCAAATCGCTTTGACGGGACGGCGTGATTTACCGCTCGCGCCTGAACCGCGCGGCGGCTTTGAAATGATTTTGTTGCGAATGTTAGCGTTTCGTCCCGTAAGTTCGGCGGCGGTAATGTCAACAGTATCAAATACTGCGCCGCGCCCCGCGCCAATGGTTGAGGGAAAAAGAACAGTTGCTACACAATCCCCTGTTGTGCCTACTATTTCATCAACGCCTGTTTCAACTTCGCCCGCGTCTGCCGCCCGTGCTTTGTTGCAAAAAACCGCCGCGCCGCTACCCGCTTCAACAACCGCAAACCAGCCAACTGCTTCAATAACTACAGAAACCGCGAATACTTACCAAAAAATTGAGACAACAACCGCGTTTGAATTGAATGATAATAGTGATTGGACGTTATTAATCAATCAATTGCCCTTAGAAGGCTTAGTACAACAATTAGCCATTAATTGTATTTTTCTCAAAAAAGAAAATACCTTATTGCAACTTGCACTTATGCCAGAACACAAGTTATTACTGAGCCGTCGCGATAGCTTAGAAAAGGCTTTGCAAACCCATTTAGGACAAGCCATTAAATTAGAAATTCGGGTTGAACAATCTTTGCAAAATCTAGGAGATACACCCGCCGCCCAACAACTGCAACAGCAACAACAGCAGCGACAACAATTAGAAAATGAAATCCATAACGACCCATTTGTCGCCGCGTGTAAGCAACATTTTGATGCTAAAGTGACGAAGATTATCCCTAAATTATCTGAATCAACAGAAAAATGAGTTTATCTATAAACTAACGTAAATTTTGCAAAAATATTCAAACGAAAGCAAAGACCTACTAGATTTTTAAAACCTAGTCGGTCTGTCAGTTCGGTATGGATTTAAAGGATTGTCAATTCTAACAACCCATTGAGTTTATAGCCTTTACTCGCCGAATTTAGATTACAACAAACTGTTTTGTACGGGACACAATCCTGCTAATAATTTTACAACAGGGGCGGCGAGACCAAAATTTGCAGTTGCTTGCGGTAAATGCCAGCGCATATTAGGAGCAAGATGCACATTTTTTGCAGATATTTGGCAATAAACGGGCGTAATTTCTAAATGAAAATGGGTGAAAGTATGGCGTAAAACTTCGCCAACCCCCGTTAATTCCATCGCGCACTTTAAATGTTGCGAACTCCATATTTTTGCACTTTCAAGCTTTTCTACTTCGGGAAAACTCCATAAACCGCCCCAAATGCCCCGTGTGGGACGTTGTTGTAATAAAATTTCACCAGTCGCGTTTTGTAAAATCACAAATATTGTCTGTTTAACGGCTAATACTTTTTGCGGGCGAGCGACGGGAAAATGCGCGGTTTGTTGCGTTAAAAAAGCACGACAATCCGTTTGTAATGGGCAATGAGAGCAATTTGGCTTGCTGCGAGTGCAAACCGTCGCGCCTAAATCCATCATTGCTTGCGTATAGGCGGCGACTTGCGTTGCGGGCGTAAATTGGCGCGCATATTCCCACAATTGCTGCTCAATTGCGGGCAAACCTGCCCATTGCGCAATGGCATAGTAACGACAAAGCACCCGTTTAACATTGCCGTCTAAAATAGGATACTGCTCGTCACGCGAAAGTGCCAAAATTGCGCCTGCGGTTGAGCGTCCAATGCCTGCTAATTGCATCACTTCGGCTAAAGTGGCGGGAAATTCACCACCGTATTCTGTGCAAAGCTGTTGTGCCGTGCGATGCAAATTGCGGGCGCGGGCGTAATATCCTAAACCTGTCCATAATTGCAAAACTTCATCTAAGGGCGCGGCGGCAAGCGTTTCTACTGTTGGAAAACGTTGTATAAACCTCTCAAAGTATGGAATGACTGTATTAACTTGCGTTTGTTGCAACATAATTTCTGAAATCCATACCCGATAAGGTGTAGGGTTTTGTTGCCACGGTAAATTTTTACGTCCATGCTGTGCAAACCACGCAAGCACCCGCTGACTAAAGCTGTGCATCAAAGCCGTTCCTCATACGCTAGAATCCTTGATTAATCCTATTTTAGCCATGACAACATGATAAAATAGAAGTGATAATTTATAAAAAAAGGAGCTCATCATGAACCCCACTCCATTTCCTGCTAAAAAAAGTTTTGAACCCTTTCTTGACGAAGTGTATCGTGAAAGCATGGCGGGAAATGCTACTAAAGCAGGTTTGTTATTGCTCAATTATATGCAAGATGAAGTTGATAATTTTGAATTGTATCAATCACTTTTTAATCGTATGAAATTATGGGAATATAATTTTGCAATTACAAAAATCAGTCCGCGTTATATTACGTTACTGCTTGCGAAAAAAGACCGCCACCGCGCTTTTGAAGTGTATCAATATTGCCAAGCGAAAACCCCGCGCTTTATGCCAGAAGAACCTGAACAATTTTTACCTTTAATTTATCAAGCGATTGATGAACAATTATTTCCATTTGCCGTGCAAATGACCCGTTATTTTGAACAACGGTATCCGACACATAATAATTTGATTGTAGTGCAATTTTTACGTTTATTTGTATGGGCAGAAAAAGCAACTGATTTAGTGCGTGGCAGACGATTATTAACGGTGCTGTTAAAATATAAGAATCATCCTTTAAGTTCTAAAATTAAACATTACGTCCCGTTATTGTTTAAATAATTTGTTAAAAAACAGGAGTGTTTTATGAATAAAACTGTTATTACAGTGGCTTTCTTTGTATTAAATGGTTTAGCAGTTAGCAGTTATGCACAAGGGATTAAATGCTGGATAAATGCACATGGCGACCAAGAATGCGGTAATTCTGTGCCTGAAGAATATTCACAAAGAGGCTATCGTGAATTGAATCAAAAAGCGATTGAAGTTGCTAAAACGCCCCCCGCAAAAACCGAAGCAGAAATTGCCGAGTTGAAGCGTCAAGAAGCGCAAAAACAAGAAGAAGAACGGCAAAAAAAGGTTAAAGAAGAAGAAGACCGCAAATTGCTAGACTTGTTTAGTAATGAAGATGATATTCGAACGGCGTTAGATGCGCGCTTACGCAACATTGCTTTGTCTAGTGAACGCATTCAGACTTTTATCCAACAAGCTGAAAAAAATCAGAGGGATATGGAAAACAGTTTGACAGCGGAAGGCAGTCATCGTTTAACAGCAGACGAAAAAGAAAAAATTAAAGTTAATATTGTCAATTCCAAAAAGCAAATTGCTGATAATCGCAAAGCTTTGGAACAGAATCGCGATGAAGAAAGTAAAGTTCGCACAGAATTTGAGAGTTATTTAAGTCGTTTTCAGCGAATTATGAGAGAACGCACCGAAAAAGCAGAAAAAGAACGCCTTGCGAAAGAAAAAGAATCAGAAGCTTCTTTGTTAAATGGTACAAGTAAGCCTAGCAAAGTTGAAAAAATTGAGGGTAAATAACCTAAATAAAGAGGGTTTATAGAGTGGAATAGCATAGCGTATTCCACCCCGCGGGTTATCATCCGTTTTGCCCAACTTTGACAAAGTTTCACGGTGGAATACGCTATGCTATTCCACCCTACACCGATGATTTAATAAATTAATTATAGAGGGTATATGATACTCAACGTCCCACCCACTTTGCAGGCAATTCGGGGTTGTTTAATTGGCAGCGCGATTGGCGATGCTTTGGGGTTGGCGTATGAAGGTTTAACGCCCAAACGAGCGGCGCGGTTGTTTGCCGATTCTTCGCGTTATCATTTGTTATTTGGGCATGGCATGGTTTCAGATGATACTGAACAGCATTGCATGGTTGCGCAGGCAATGACGGCAGCAAATGGCGATATTAAGCTTTTTAAACAAAAACTTGCATGGCAATTGCGGATTTGGTTATTGTTACTACCTGCGGGCGTAGGTTTAGCAACGGCGCGCGCAATTTTAAAATTATGGTTGGGATTTTCCGCAGATAACAGCGGCGTATGGTCAGCAGGTAATGGCGCGGCGATGCGAAGCGCGATTTTAGGCGTATGTTATGGGCACGATGCAGAAAAACTGCAAATGTGGATTCGCGCCAATACGCGCATCACGCACACTGACCCGCTAGCCGAGCAAGGCGCGTGGTTGATTGCGCAAGCGGCATTTATGGCAAGTCGTGGACAAACCGCGGATTTTTTAACCGTTGCAACCGCCCATTTTACGCAACTGCCGCCTTCTAAAGCGCGGCAACAATGGTTGCACGCTTTAGAACAACTGACAAATAGCGTGCAACAACAACAAAATACGACAGCATTTGCGCAACACTGGCTTGCTAATGAACACGGCGTAACGGGCTATGTACTGCACACTGTGCCTATATGTTTACACGCATGGTTAAGTTATCCCACTGATTTTAAAAGGGCGGTGCAAAGTGTGATTGCCTGCGGTGGCGATGCGGATACAACGGCTGCAATTGTTGGGGCATTAGTCGGGGCGCAAGTGGGCGAAGAAGGCATTCCGCCGACATGGTTAGCGGGCATTTGGGAATATCCGCGTTCCTTAAATTGGATTCGGCGCGTAAGTGAGCAATTGCATCACAGTTTAATTAACTCAGTTGCTTTATCGTCTGAAAAATTAATATCTCTTAATCCTTTATTGCTAATATGCCGTAATCTTATTTTTCTTAGCGTTGTATTATTTCACGGCGTACGCCGTTTATTGCCGCCGTATTAAATTACAAGTTTAAAAAAATCATTTTTCCATTCAAACAGCCGCTTCATATTTTAAATGACTTCCGCTTTGTTCACTTCAGATATACCTCTTTCAGAAACAGAAATTCATTCACAAATAAAATTAAGTTTAATTCTTTTATCTGTTTCTTTATTAATTTTTGAAAGTTCTGGTTTAGATATTTTAATTCAAAATTGGTTTTATAGTCGCGAATGGCAAATGTGGATATTAAGCGAACATGCTGAACCGAGCCGTTTTTTCTTTTATTCTGGTATTAAAAAGCTATTTTTTTTGCTTATTATTGTAGTGATATTAACGCTAAGCTTTTTTAAGAAAAAAATTTGGATGCAAGCTTATCAACAAGGTTTATGGATTGTGTTTTTTTCTTTAATTCTAGTGCCGTTATTAATTAATGGACTAAAAGGATTGACGAATATTCCTTGTCCGCGTGATATTTGGTATTACAACGGCGATTATCCTTATGCCACTGTATTTCATGGTTATCCTAAATGTTTTCAACAACCTGAACGAATGCGTTGCTATCCTGCGGGTCACGCGAGCGGTGGTTTTGCTTTCTTATCTTTATTTTTTTTATTTCGTCAGCGCAAAAATCGCCAACGCGCCATTGTTGGGGCATTAACTGTGGCTTGGATGTTGGGGATTTATAAAATGGCAATTGGCGACCATTTTTTAAGTCACACTGTCACGGCGATGTTATTGTCTTGGATGATTATTTTGCTAATTGCAAAATATGTTTATCGCTATTTTGCGAGGAACTCACATTAATTAAACAAGAGTGCAATTGCTTTAGCTATTGCATTTCTGTTTAAGCCATTTAAGAGGTATTTAACGCGAATTCGGCGAGTAAATAATTTAAAATCAATAGATTTAGAAGTTACGCAGTTGAAATAAGGAGTGCAATAGCTTTAGCTATTGCAATTGGCAGACTTGCTCGTTTTTTAAACCTAATAAGTATTTGTTTTAATTTTAATTTATCGCAAAATTTAGGTTATTTAGTTCTCGGCAACACTTGCAATAGCTAAAGCGATTGCACTCCGCTTTAATCGATTTAAATTGCGTAATTCCTATTATACAATCTGCACTAAAGCATCATGCAACTTACGCAATGCCTGCCCGCGATGGCTTAATTGATTTTTTATTTCCAAACTCAATTCTGCCGCTGTGCATTGATAAGACGGTAACCAAAATAAAGGGTCATAACCAAAGCCTTGATTACCTTGGGGTTGCTCTAAAATAATCCCTTCCCATGTACCACTGAAAATCATCGGCGTTGGGTCAAGCGCGTGTTTTAAAAAAACAATGACGCATTGATAACGTGCTGTGCGTTGTTCGGTTGGAACTCCGCGTAATCTTTCTAGTAACAACTGATTATTTTCCACATCGCCCGCCCCTTTTCCTGCAAACCGCGCAGAATAAATACCAGGCGCGCCTCTTAATGCGTCCACTTCTAAGCCAGAATCATCTGCTAGTGCAGGTAATCCTGTATGTTGTGCCGCATTTCGTGCTTTAATCAGTGCATTTTCAACGAAAGTTAAACCCGTTTCATCTGCCTCAGGAACATTAAAATTTCCTTGACTCACAACCTCAAATAGTTGCTTATCGCCTTCTTTAAACAAGTGAGCAATTTCACGCGCTTTGCCAGCATTATAAGTAGCTAACACTAAGGTTTGCATAGTTTATTATCCCTCAGTTTTAAGAAGTCGATGAATTGTTAGCAGAAGGAGAAGTGATAATTAAACTACTTTCTACCTTTTCCTCTTTTTCATCCTTTGCTTTATTTTTTTCCTCTAATTCTTTTTCTTGTTTATCTTTCAGGCGAGTTAAAGCATCTTTCATTTGGTCCATCCAACCTGAGAATTCAGATTGTAAAACATCTTCAGCTTGTGTAATTAAAGCCGTGATATTTTTTTGTTGTGCTTGTTCTAAAGGGCTTAAAGCAATCCACCAATGTCGTAAACTGCTTAAAGATGCAGCGGCTTGATTTGATTTGCGTAAAATATCTTCTAATTGTCGTTGTTCCATATAAGAACCAATTGCTGCAACGACTGAAGTTGTTAAAGCAATCCATAATTCTAAACCTACGGCGGCTAATAATGTTCCAATCCCGCCTACAATTAAAGTTATCCATTGCAAGCGATTAAATTGTTTAGCAGTTTTATTAGTGCGCGATAAATAATAATTTAATTGGTCTTCTAAACGATAATTTAAGTAACGCTCGGGCGTTAAAGGAGAAATACCATCATCTTGCGCCGCAGTGCTGTAAAGTGGAGGAATCACACCTTTATAAGTATGTAATGCGGAAACATTAACATCCGTTTGCATTAATTGATTTGTAATGATTTGCAGTTTCTTAGAAAGTTTTACTTCTCGTGTTTCAATTTTGGTGCTTTCTTCGCTGTATTCTGCTGCTTGAATGCGGTAAGTAAAAATTTCGCGTTTAATGGCTTCTGCGCTGGCGCGAAGTAAGAGCCATTTTGTGCCCGAATTAAAACGCGTGGCAGCGGCGAGTAATAAAGAAACAGCTATAGGAATGAATAAAACTAAGAATTGTATTGTTTTAACTAAATAGTGGCTAATTAATTGAAAACCACCTTGATTCATGGCAGCGACAAAATCTTCAAATTCATTTTGTACTAAAGCAAAGAAAGTTCCCGCAACCCCTAAAATGATAATCCACCATTGTAGCCCGCGAAAACGGTCACGGTGTAAATTTGCGTTTAAATCATAAACCGCAAATTGTTCCCATGCTAATTTTAACGTTGTATCACCGCGCAACAAACGAAAAATAAGACGTTCTAATTCATCGTAAGTATTTTGAATGGAGAAAAAGTGCAATTCTCCTTCTTCCATAATTTCTGCTAATAAGGGGTCTTCAATAAATTCGGGGGGATTACGATATAAATTTGCAATTTCATCTGCTAAACGTCCACTGCCTTCTATCACTAGCACAGGAATTTTTAACCGCACACTGCGCACAACTTCTGCCTTGGCTAAATTGCCGCCATTGACCAAAATCGTAACAGCGGGCACATTGTGCTTTTTAACTTCTTGCGCAATGTTGTACATCACATCAACTTCCGCGCCCCACTCTTTGGCTTGCACTAATAAAAAATGAGTGTGGTTTGGTTCTAAGGAAATGCTTTCGGGGTTGTTTTCAGAGCTGGTTTGCTCGGGGAAAGTTACACAACATTCGGGAACAACACCGATTAATGGCACTTTATAGCGGCGTTCAGCAAGACTTTTGCCTAAAATTGCCATAACACCTGAATCTGTTCCGCCTGAAACAAATGCCGCTTGTACTTCATGGGCAGCGCGGACAACTGCACGACTAAAAAGTTGAAATAAACGCGGTTTTACTTCATCGTCCATCTTTCCCGCCCCACCAGAAAGCATAATAAGGGCGCGAGGAGTGGGCATGGCTAAAGCTTTCATTGTGGTTTCAGCGTCTGCATTGGATGTAAGGCGTGCACAATAAGCTTGATTACCATTAGGAAATGTAATTGCTGATGAAGATGAAGCAGTAGCAGGTTCAGGAGTATGTTCAGCAGAATCAGGAGCGGTAGTCATAATAGTCGGTTTTTTTAGTTGAAATTGAGTCGTGAATTTAAAAGGTAATCGGCTCTTATTTTGATAAATTTCTTTTGCTTATTACAGTGAATATCCTTATAAGATGCAAAAATTAATTTTCCAATAGACGTGGCATCAATTCCACTAAATTGCAAGGGGCGGTTCGATAATCCAATTGTGCCTCGATTAATTTTGTCCACCCCGTGCGACAAGCTCCTGAAGAACCGGGTAAACAAAAGATAAACGTTGCATTGGCAACTCCAGCTAAGGCGCGGGATTGCAAGGTAGATGTACCAATTTCCTCATAGGATAAAAATCTAAACATTTCACCAAATCCATGAATTTGCTTATCTAATAAAGGTAAAACAGCTTCGGGCGTACCATCTCGTCCTGTTAAACCTGTGCCGCCCGTGCTAATCACCACTTGCACATTTTCATCGGCAATCCAACGGGAAATATGCGCCCGAATTTGATAACGGTCATCGGGTGCAATGCGTTTTTCTGCCAATTTGTGTCCCGCTTCAGTTAACAATTTAATTAACAGTTTACCAGAACTATCATTTTCTTCCGTGCGGGTATCAGAAATAGTTAAAATAGCGATATTTAACGCTTTAAATTGACGCGGATGTTGAGTGTGGTGGTCATCATGAATATAAGTTGACATTTTTATTCCTCACAATAATCAAATGCAATAAAAGTCATAATTAGGCATAGAACAAAACTAAATTTATATTTAATTTTATGATAACAGCATATTTACCCATAAAAAAACAACAGTAACAAATGAATAAAATAATTTAGCTATTGAATAAAAGGAAAAAATTCAATATAATGCCCGTTTTTCTCGCACGCGCTGCTTTCAAATCTATGATTTTATTCTGTGATTTCTCACGACAAGCTGACAGTGCGACATTAAACGAATCTCTACATTTTATTTGTAATATCTTAACAAAAAGGCGGATTTAATATGTACGCGGTCATCAAAACTGGCGGCAAACAATACAAAGTGAGAGCAGGCGATGTGTTGAAAGTTGAAAAACTCGCTGTCAACGAAGGTGACAGTGTCGACTTCGCTGAAGTATTGTTAGTAGGCAACCCTGATAAAATTTCTATTGGTACACCCATTGTAAACGGCGGCAAAGTTGTTGCTACTGTACAAAAACATGGTCGTGCTGACAAAATTAAAATTATTAAATACAGACGGCGTAAACACCATCGTAAACAAATGGGACACCGTCAACATTATACACAATTACAAGTCACCCGCATTGAAGCAGAAGGTTTTGATGCAGCGGTATTGGCAGCCTAATTTAACGGGGTAACGGAACATGGCACATAAGAAAGCTGGCGGTAGTAGCCGCAACGGTCGTGATTCACAAGCGCAGCGTCTGGGCGTTAAACGTTTCGGCGGTGAATTTGTGATTGCTGGTAACATTTTAGTTCGTCAACGTGGCACACGTTTATACCCTGGCTTAAATGTCGGTATGGGTAAAGACCACACTTTATATGCTAAAGTGGATGGCGAAGTAAAATTTGAAACTAAAGGTCCTTTTAACCGTCATACTGTTAGCATTGTTCCTGCGGCAGTTGAGGAGCAAGCAGCCGCTTGCTAAAGTTCAGTCGCTTAGGCGGGCTGAAACTAATTATTCAGTGACTTTATAAAAAAGAATCCCGCGACAGCTTCGGCTGAAACGGGATTTTTTTTGAGTCGCGCAATCTTAAAATAACGCATTTTCAGCGTAATACATAAGATTGCATTTCTTTAAGTTGTGGTTAATCTTATGAGATTTGTTGACGAAGCAATTATTGATGTGGTTGCGGGCAAAGGTGGCGATGGCTGCCTGAGTTTTAGACGGGAAAAATTTATTCCTTTTGGCGGTCCCGACGGAGGTGATGGTGGGGACGGCGGTAGTATTTTTTTAATTGGCGACAGTGGTTTAAATACTTTAGCCGACTTTCGTTATTCACACCGTTTTAAAGCTGATGATGGCGAGCGCGGCATGGGCGCACAATGTACAGGACGTTGTGGGCAAGATTTATTTGTGCGTGTTCCCTTGGGCACATTGGTACTCGACCATGAAAGTGATGAAGTAATTGGAGATGTTATCGCCCATGACCAAACTTTATTAGTGGCAAAAGGTGGTTTTCATGGCTTTGGTAATTTGCATTTTAAAAGCAGTACCAACCGAGCACCACGTCACACGACCACGGGCAGACTAGGCGATGCACGTCGTTTGCGTTTAGAATTACAAGTATTAGCCGATGTTGGTTTGCTGGGATTACCGAATGCGGGTAAATCAACTTTTATTCGTGCGGTTTCTGCGGCACGCCCCAAAGTAGCGGATTATCCTTTTACCACGTTGCACCCCAATTTAGGCGTGGTGCGGATGGATGTCGACAACAGCTTTGTGATTGCTGACATTCCAGGATTGATTGAAGGGGCGGCAGATGGCGCGGGTTTAGGAATTCAATTTTTAAAACATTTATCGCGCACCCGTTTATTGCTGCATTTGGTAGATATTTTACCGCCGAGCGAAGACCCTGCGCATGACGCGGAAACCATTTGGCAAGAACTGCAAAATTACAGCTCTGAATTAGCTGAACGTGAACGTTGGTTAGTGTTTAATAAACTAGATTTATTATTAGAAGAAGAGCAACAAGCGCATTGCCAAGCGATTTTAGACAAACTGAACTGGCAAGGGCGCGTTTTCCATATTTCTGCAATTTCAGGGACAGGCTGTCAAGCGTTATGTCGTGAAGTGATGAATTACTTAAACGAATTAAAAGCGCAAGAGCCGCCAGAAACGCCCGTTGCAACGCCTTCGCCTGCTTCTGTTTGGATAAAACAGGATGCGGCGGAGGATTTGGAAGAGTAGTTGTTTAGATTAAGTTAAATTAAAAGCTTATTTCGCATCGTAGATTACGATGCTACATAATAATGGTGAGTAAGCGAAAATGTTTGCTCACCTTGCTAAGTCTTAAATCTCACAAGAGGCTATGCCATGAAATACCAACAATCAAACGTTAAGCTCCCTACTTCTTTAATGAATGGATTACTTGGTTTATCCCATGCAGAAAAATTAATAGCGGTACATCTCTTGTTACGCGAGATTGCGATGGAAGAAAATATAACTTTAGAATATCAAACTAATGATGTTAGCAGCGAAGAGAAAAAAAACCGCTTTTTTTCTAATTTAAATCACTATGCTTTAACTTTACCTGAAAATTATAAATTTGACAGGGAAGAAGCAAATGCAAGATAAAGTGTTTATAGATACTAATTTATGGATATATTTGCATACAGCAGATAGTTCTAAAAAGCGTACAGTTGAATTACTATTGGAAAAGAAATTTGAACATGTAGTGATTAGTACACAAGTTTTAAATGAATGTTTTAATACCCTGACGCGCAAACACATTGCATCAGCAAGTGATGCACAAAATATTATTGCAAATATTGCAGACAGTTATTGGGTTTTACCGCTGACTAAAGATATTACCTGCGCCGCAATCAAGATTTTTATGGATTATAAATTATCATTTTATGATAGTTTGATTGTAGCGGCTGCTTTATCAGCAGACTGCAAAATACTTTATAGTGAAGACATGCAACATAATCAAATCATTGAGAGTCGTTTAACTATCATAAATCCGTTTTTATAATCCAACTCTACCTAAATTCTATAATTTTCACGTTTATGTACACAGACAAATCAGAATTACCTATAGTAGATGAAAATTCAGTGATAGCACGCGAGGCTGTAACTCAAATACAACTTTTATTTGTGCAAAATAATTTTATTTTTCGTGAACAACCAAAAGATGACTGTGGTATAGACTCAATTATTGAGCTTACTGAGAATGGGCAAACAACGGGAAAACTTCTTGCTTTACAAATTAAAGGAAGTAGAAATATTAAAGCAAACCGTGATGGTTCTATCACATTTTATGGAATAACTCAAAGACAAGTTAATTATTGGTTAAATTATAGTTTAACCGTAATATTTGTTGTTTATAACTTAAATACTAATACAGCATATTGGAAAATTGTAGATAACTTTTTCGCTCAAAAAACAGAGAAAAATAATTTAAAAATAGTTTTACATCGTAAAATAACTACTCAAGCCTTTGAATCTATAAAACAATATGCTAGAAAAGATGTTGAAAATAAAAATGCTTACTCCATTATTGAACAACAAGATGTTAGTACGTCTCATGTTAGACGTTATACAACTAAAATATTATTGAATTGTAAAACTTCAATTCCAGAGTTAAAGTCATTAATAATTCAAATAATAAATAAAGAAAAGAAAGAAGATTATCATCTTAATGAGATTGCTAGAAAATATTCAGCAGGTAAGCAAGCTCAGGTAATTAACTTACATATTGCACTATCTATGGAGGATATAAATCGTAGTAACTGGTTTTGTACTTCTCAATGGATTGATAAAAATTTACCTTCAAAGTTTTCTCCCATAAAGATTGATGGTGAAATGATTGATGATGAAATCGTAGTTAGATGGAATGAGTATTATGAAGATATAAAAAACCACAATAAAGAAAACACTTTATCTAAACAAAAATATTTGCAGAAAATAAATGATTTATTAAAAGAATTAAATTTACCTGTTAAAAAAACTATCGATTTAATATCAAATTATAACGATGATGTTTTTTATATTAAACAACTTAATAAATTAGAAGAGGAAATAAAAAGAATTTACTTAACCTCTGGAAATATTGGGTTAGCTCCAATTGAATGTAAAGATGTAAATATTAAATTTAGATGTATGATAGCTATGGCTCATAACATTGTGCAACCTTTTTGCGAAAAAGCAAACAAAGAAAATATCAATATTCCTCTAATAAAATTAATAATTAAAGACTATCAAAAAGAAATGCAAAAATTAGAATTTGAACTTGAAAAAGTTAATAAGTAATTTTACATTTCTCTCATTTCCCCCTTTATAAAAAAACTATGTCTGACCGTCAAACTATTGCAAAATCAAAACGCTGGGTAATTAAAATCGGAAGCGCGTTGCTAACCAATGAAGGCAAAGGCGTTGACCACGAAGCCATTGGACACTGGGTTGCACAAATGGCAGCACTGCGACAGCAAGGCGTGGAAATTATTCTCGTTTCCTCCGGCGCAGTCGCAGAAGGGTTAAAACGCTTAGGTTGGACAACACGCCCCACAGAAGTTTGCCGTTTGCAAGCCGCCGCCGCTGTTGGACAAATGGGCATGGTGCAAACTTATGAAACCAGTTTTCAGCGGTTTGGCATTCATACCGCACAAGTGTTATTAACGCATGATGATTTTTCTGACCGTCAACGCTATTTAAACGCAGGTAGCACACTCCGTACATTAATTGAGTTGGGTGTCATTCCTGTGATTAATGAAAATGATACCGTCGCAACCGATGAAATTCGTTTAGGTGATAACGACACTTTAGCCAGTTTAGTCGCGAATTTAATCGAAGCGCAATTACTTGTTATTTTGACTGACCAGCAAGGTTTATTCGAGCGCGACCCGCGCGAAGACCCCAGCGCAAAATTGATTTCGCAAGGAGATGCAGGCGATGTCGCTTTAGAAGCGATGGCAAGTAGCAAAGGCGGTAAATTAGGGCGCGGCGGCATGGCAACCAAATTACGCGCTGCCCGTTTAGCCGCCCGTTCCGATACCGCGACATGGATAGCCTCGGGCAGAATTCCAGACGTATTGCTCGCAATGGCGAATGGTGCGGAGTTTGGCACATTGTTATTGCCATCGCAATCGCGTTTAATCGCCCGTAAACGTTGGTTAGCTTCTCATTTACAAGTGCGTGGACAACTTTCACTTGACGCAGGCGCGGTGCGGGTTTTGCGCGATAAAGGCAGTAGTTTATTACCGATTGGGGTTGTTGCCGCGACGGGCAATTTTTTACGCGGCGATATGGTGGCGTGCATAAATGCCGAATCAGGCGAAGAAGTGGCACGGGGGCTGGTAAATTATGATGCAGAAGAAACGTTGAAAATCTTACGCCAGCCTAGTCATAAAATCGCTGAAATTTTAGGCTATGCGGCTGAATCTGAATTGATTCATCGCGATAATTTAGTGTTAGTATAATACGTTGTTTAAAGTAAACTATGGAATAACTTTTATTTTGTTTAAATCACAGTTTTCTCAATTTATGAATTGAAAGCAGTATGAATTAAGTAAAAGGTGATTTAAACAAAACATATCACATAACTATTCAAAAAATTATTCATTTATTAACGCGAATTCGGCGAATATAAATAAATATTTCAATCACTTACCTTAAAAAGCAGTAACTCATTAATATTCAATAGTTTAATGTTTTAGCTGATGAAAATAAGCATAAATTTCAATTTATTGCTGTAAAAAAAAACTTATTTATTCTTTTGAATTCATTTCTTAAAAAACTGATGAATTTAAGAATAATTCTTTACTAACAACATATTGAAATAAATCAATATTTTTATCAATTAATTGCTAATTTATTGATTAATAATATATTTATTATTTTTTAAAGTAAATAACTGATATTTATAATTATATTCGCCAAATTCGCGTTAAAAAGCAATAGCTAAAGCGATTGCACTCCTCTTTAATTTAATCGTCGGTTAACAAAAGGAATATACTGTGGCTATTGAAACAGAATTAAAGCTATCAATTTCAATAGATTGCACGCTTGATATTTTGGCAGTGCTACAACAACATCCGCTGTTTGCGCGCGCTAACTGCACAATGCTGGGACAACGTTTATACAATATTTATTTTGATACGCCAGATTATGCGTTGATGAAACAAGGAGTAGGTTTGCGCATTCGTAAAATGGGCGATAGACGCATTCAAACTATTAAAACTAAAGGCAAATCAGTTAATGGTTTACATCAACGGCAAGAGTGGGAATGGGATGTTAATCAAGAACATCCTAATTTTGCTTTATTACCTAAAGAAATTCAGAAAAAACTCACGGCTATAGATTTAAAACAAGTAGAAATGTTGTTTATTACCGATTTCGTGCGCACGACATGGGATATTCAACTGGATGATAGTTTGATAGAAGTCGCCTTTGATAGGGGGGAAGTGAAAAGTTTACAAAAAACAACCCCATTGCAAGAAATTGAATTAGAACTTAAAAGTGGACGTACTGAAGTTTTATATCAGCTCGCGCTTACTTTATTGGAAGTATTGCCTTTAACATTGGAAAATCGCAGTAAAGCGGCGCGTGGCTATCAACTTTATCAACCTACTCAAAATATTGCAAAAACAGCAAGCCCCGTTATCCTTGACCGTGATTCAACCGCTGAACAAAGTTTTATCCAAATCGCGTGGCACTGTTTAGAACACTTACAATTTCATCAAGACTTAGTATTAAACACGGGCGATATTGAAGGCATTCATCAAATGCGCGTTGCTTTGCGGCGGTTACGTTCTTTGTTAAGCGTTTATAAAAGTCTGATTTCACAAGATGAAACGCTTATTAGTGAATTACACTGGATTGCAGAAAGTTTGGGTAAAGTGCGCGATTGGGATGTTTTCAAATTAACTGTGCAGACTTGTATTCAAGCTGATGAAGATTCTAGTCCATGGCACAGTGTAGAAGAGTTAATTCAAAAACATCGTCAGCCTGCGCTGATTACCTTAAAAAATGATTTATTGTCAAATCGTTACAATCGCTTGCTGTTGCGTTTGGCAAAATGGTTGACGGCAAAAGAATGGCAAGCAGTGAAATCTGTTGAAAATCTCGCAGTCAATAAATTTGCAGACAAAATGCTGAGTAAATATCACCGCCGTTTGCAGCAACAAGGCGAACAATTAGCTGATTTTTCAGCAACTCAGCGACATCAATTACGCATTGCCGTTAAAAAATTAGGTTACACCGCCCGTTTTTTCAGCAGTGTTTATAAAAATGAGAATAGTGCATTATTTATCAAAAGCTTAACGCAATTGCAAGAAACACTCGGAACTCTCAATGATAGCGAAGTAGGTTTGCAACATTTAACGCAACTTGCCTTGTCTAAAAATATGACTGTTCGGGCATTTTTGATGGGCTGGTATGCGCAACAACAACATTTTTATTTACAATTGTTAGATAAACAATGGAAAACTTTTTTAAATACTGAGATTTTTTGGGATTATCGTTAGTAGGTAGGGTGGAATAGGTGCAAGCTGTATTCCACCACACAATTTATCATCTGTTTTTATTCAGCTTTGGCAAAGCTTCATGGTGGAATACGCTGCGCCATTCCACCCTACTTATTTAAATTTTCGCATTTCAAGGCATCATTCTATGATGAAATTCTATTTAACCCCTGGTTCTTGCTCTACGGGCATTCATATTTTATTAGAAGAAATTGGTTTAGTTTTTGAAGCGTATATCGTCAATTTACTAGCAGGCGACCAGCATAAGCCTGAATATCTTGCATTTAATCCTAAAGCAACTATCCCCGTGCTTATTCGCGATGATGGTGTTGCGCTCACCGAATTTCCCGCTATCGCCTATTGGCTGGCTAAAAGTTATCCTAAAGCTAAATTATTGCCCGCCGACCTTGATGGCGAAACCCGCGCCATTGAATGGATGCACTATATTGTCGGTACGGTGCATGGGCAAGGATTTACGCGCATTTTTACGACCGATAAATATAGCCAAAATCCCGCTGAACATGCCGCCATTCAAGCCCAAGGGCGCGAAATGGTTATTCAGAGTTTTGAGATTATTAACAAAGCCCTTGCAGATAAAAAATATTTGCTGGGTACATTTTCAGTTGCGGATGCCGCGTTGTTTTATGTAGAGTTTTGGGCAACCCGTACCGAAATTCCTTTACCTGAACACTGTGCAGCGCATTATCAGCAAATGCTCAAACGTCCTGCGGTACTGCAAGTATTGCGCGAAGAAGGCTATCGTTATTAATCGGCTTAACTTGTAGCGTGCTCAATCTTTTGAGTAAAATCTATCAAAATTCTTTTCTATGTGAGCACTTTTATGAGCGTTGCCGATAATCTTTCGTCTGAAGTTTCTCCGTCACCTGAATTAGCTGTCGCGCCGCCGCGCCGCTCAGGTTTGCGTATTGGTTTAGTCTCTTTATTATTGTTATTGTTGATAATTGCTGGCGTGGCAATTTATGGCTTGTGGTTTACTTTACAGCAATTACAAAATCGTTTAACGATTGAAATCAGCGATGTACGCATTCAAGTTTCTACTTTGCAAACGCAACAAGCAGCGGTTCAAGTTTGGATGGAACGATTTAAAACCGCAGAAACAGAATTGCAACAGTTGCAACAGGCAAAAACAGCTACGTTAGCAGAAATTGAGCAAATTCATAATCGTATCACCCGCGTTGCAGAACAGCCGCGTAGTGATTGGGATTGGGCAAAAGCGGAAATTGTTTATTTATTGAATTTAGCCAATTACCGTTTAACCCTGACCCATGATAGCGCGACGGCATTCGCTATTTTACAAGTTACCGATTTTCGCTTGCGACAATTAGATAATCCTGCTTGGCTCGCGGTGCGGGAGCAAGTGGTACAAGCTATTGAAAAATTAAAAGCGTTACCGTCAATTGACACGCAAGGAATTGCTTTACAATTAGCCCATTATGCGCGTGAAACAGACAATTTACCGTTAGTGCAAGGAATGCGCGTTACCAAAACAACGGATTTATCGCAACGGGCAAGACAGGATAATGAAGATTGGCTGGATTCAATTCTGAATTCACTCAATGGTTTAGTACAAGTACGTTACAATGATAATGCCCAATTAGGGTTATTGAGTGTTGAACAACGGGGATTATTAGCGCAAACATTGAGTTTGCAATTGGAAACGGCGCGCATGGCATTATTAAGCCAGAATACTGAGGCGTGGAAAAATAGTTTAAGTACGGCTGAAAATTGGTTAAAACGCCATTTTGACCAAAACGATGCACGAATTCAGCAATTGCAAGCGGAATTACAACGGTTAATGCAGTTAAATTTAACGCCGCCGTTGCCAAATTTGGTAGAAACTTTGCAAATTTTACAGCGTTTACCAGTACACCCCCCTGCAAATTAACTTGAAAAAGTGGGTATTACGATGAAACATTCAGGTCTTGACCATTTAATTATTAACTTTGACCATGCTTTACGCACAGTGTTAGGTCGTCCATTAGCAACTTCGCGTCAAAATCCAGCCAAAGACGTTGTCGAACATGAATTAAGCGCGGAAGAAAAACAATTATCCGCAGCATTGATGCGCGTCAATCATGCGGGTGAAGTGGCGGCACAAGGTTTATACCAAGGACAAGCATTAACTGCGCATAAAGCAGAAATTCGTGAAGTGATGCAGCAATCCGCGTTAGAAGAAAATGACCATTTAGTGTGGTGTGAAGAGCGAATTAAAACCATGGGTAGCCATGTCAGCTATTTAAGTCCCGTTTGGTATTTAGGGTCGTTTGTGATTGGCGCGGCGGCGGGCGTTGCTGGGGATAAATGGAGTTTAGGCTTTGTTGCAGAAACAGAGAAACAAGTGGTTGAACATATTGACCATCATTTAATACGTTTACCTGCTAATGATGAAAAAAGCCGAGCAGTGTTACAACAAATGCGCGAAGATGAAGAGCATCATGCCACCGTTGCAGTAAAACAAGGCGGTGTGCCTTTGCCAAGTCCCGTGCCGAATATCATGCGACAAGTTGCTAAAGTGATGACTAAAACAGCGTTTTGGGTGTAAAAGTGTTGTAGGGTGGAATAGGCGCAAGCCGTATTCCACCTTCATCATGTAGCCGAAGTTCAAGGTGGAATACGCTTTGCTATTCCACCCTACATGCTCAAAATGCCGAGCCTTAAACTGGTTTAATCGTAGTTTGTTTAAGTATTAAGGTTTTTTTCGTAGGCGTTGGTGGGCGTGTAATAATGTGCAAATTTTCTAAAAATTGCTGTGTGCAGGCTTGCCATGAGTAATGAGCTGCATGAAGTCGGCATTTTTCGCGATTTAACAGTAATGCCCCGTGTACCGCTTGTTCTAAATCTTCATGTAAAATACCCGCTTCAGGATAGCCGCCAATAATATCAATCGGGCCCGCAACTGGATATGCCGCAACGGGCGTTCCCGATGCTAACGCTTCTAATAATACCAAACCGAATGTATCTGTTTTACTTGGAAATACAAATACATCCGCCGCCGCATAATAGCGAGCTAATTCTTCGCCTTTTTTCATGCCTACAAAATGCACATCGGGATAACGTTGTTGTAAATATTCAATTTGTGGCCCCGCACCGACAACAACTTTACTACCTTGAACATTAAGTTGTAAAAAAGCTTCGATATTTTTTTCAACCGCTACTCGTCCCACATAAACCATTAAGGGGCGGGGTAAATCGGTTAAAAATGGCTCACTGCGTGGGCGGAATAATTCCGTATCAACTCCGCGCGACCAAAGGGTTAAATTTTCAAATCCCCAATGGGCGAGTTCTTGCGCCATGCTTTGTGTTGTTACCATGACTTTGGCGGAACGGCGGTGAAACCAGCGCAATAATTGATATGTCCAACCAATGGGAACGCCAAAACGGGCATGAATATAATCAGGAAATTTGGTATGAAAAGAAGTGGTAAATGCTTTGTTTTTGCGCCGACAATAAGCACGCGCTGAAAGCCCTAATGGGCCTTCGGTGGCAATATGGATGCTATCAGGCTGAAAATGGTCAATCAATTTGCCAACTTGCCCAAAATGGGTATATGCCAACCGAATTTCGGGATAAGTAGGACAGGGGATGGTTCGGAATAAATCAGGCGTAATTAAACGCACTTCATGCCCTAAGTTTTCCAATACCTGTTTAGTGGTTGATAAGGTACGGACAACCCCGTTAATTTGAGGAAACCACGCATCCGATACTATCAGAATTTTCATGACTATGCTCTTGCGGTCGACTTTCAAATAAAGAAATATGTTGAGTATCCGTCCATTGAATAATGAACAATCTACCGTCCCAGTCCTCAATTAATGCAGTACAACTTTCGACCCAATCACCGTCGTTGCAGTAAATAATATCGTCAACTTTACGAATTTCGGCTTTATGAATATGTCCACAGACAACGCCCTGAAATCCGCGCCGCCGCGCTTCAGTCGCAAGCGTTTGTTCATAAGCACTGATAAAACTGACGGCATTTTTCACTTTATGTTTTAAATACGCCGATAATGACCAGTAGGAATAGCCCATTTTGCGGCGGAAAAAATTAAAAACATGATTGATATTGAGCATGACGGTATATGCCCAATCGCCTAAAACCGCTAACCATTTAGCATATTGCACTACACCATCAAATTGGTCGCCGTGAATGATTAATAAACGTCGTCCATCTGCGGTGATATGTTCAGCTTCTGCAACTAAAGAAATTCCCCCAAATTGCATATCTACATAATCTCGCAAGGCTTCATCATGATTGCCTGGCACATAAAATACTTGCGTTCCTTTGCGCACTTTGCGCAAAATCTTTTGTACAACATCGTTATGCGATTGTGGCCAATACCAAGACTTGCGTAAACGCCAACCATCAATAATATCTCCAACTAAATATAGATATTGCGATTCATGGCTTTTTAAAAAATCTAATAAAAAATCTGCTTTGCAACCGCGTGTACCTAAATGTATGTCAGAAAGCCAAATTGCACGATATTGTTTTGGAGTTGGGGGAGTCACAGCACACCTCACGTCAAGCTATTGAAAAAAGACGGTAAGACTATAATCGCATTAGGATGTTGCAGCAGTATGACATCCATAATACAAAGAGATGATAGTTGTTGATTGTCACTACAAACTGTTTAAAAGTGGCATAATAGCCGCTATTAGATAAAAAATTAGGAGAACGTTTTTATTATTTGCTTGAGAGAACATTAGCTAATCTATACTTATCTTACTAAGTTATATCTCAAGTCATCTTTATTTGCAGCCAAGAACAAATTATTAAAGGCACAATATGCTAACCATCATTGGAACAGGATTAGCGGGTTATACCGTTGCTAAAGAGTTTCGTAAACTGGATAAAACAACGCCTTTGCGTTTAATCACAAGTGATGACGGTTGTTTTTATTCAAAACCAATGCTGTCAAATGCCCTTGCGCAAAATAAAACCCCTGCCAGTTTGGCGACTTATTCTGCCGAACAAATGGCGGAGCAATTTCAGCTTGAAATTTTAACGCATACTCAAGTCGTACAGGTGCAGCCCAGCACGCGCCAGTTGCAGCTTGCTGAGGGTAAAACGTTGAGCTATGACCGTCTCGTTTTTGCCAACGGCGCGGCGCAGGTGCGTAGCCACTTGGAAGGTGAAGCAGCAAAGCAAATTATTTCTATTAATGATTTACAAGATTATCAATCATTTAGAGATAAACTGCAAAATGTAAAACGCGTTACAATTTTAGGCGCGGGTTTAATTGGCTGTGAGTTTGCCAATGATTTATGTAGCGTCGGTATTTCTGTGCAAATTATTGATTTTGCAACTTATCCATTAAGCCGTTTACTGCCTACGACAATGGGCAGTATTTTAAAAAATGCTTTAACCAGTTTGGGCGTAGATTGGCATTTTGGGCGTGTTATCAAACGGATAGAAAACATTGAACAACAAGGTTATCGTTTATTTTTTTCCGACCAAGAATTTTTAGAAACTGATTTAGTCTTATCTGCCATTGGTTTACGTCCACGCACCGAGCTTGCTGCGCAGGCAGGTTTAGCAGTGAAACAAGGCATTAGTGTTAATCGCTATTTGCAAAGCAGTGACCCACACATTTACGCTTTAGGCGATTGTGCTGAAGTTGAAGGTTTAGTTTTACCTTATATTTTACCGTTAATGAATGCCGCACGGGCATTAGCAAAAACTTTAGCAGGGCAACAAACGGCAGTGGAATATCCAGCGATGCCGATTGTGGTTAAAACCCCTGTTTGCCCTACCGTTATTTCCCCCCCGCGCATGGGCGCAGTGGGGAGTTGGGAATTTGAAGGCAATGGAAACGATATCAAAGCCTTATTTTATTCCCCACAACGTGAGTTATTAGGATGTGTATTGATGGGTAAAACGACCAGTGAGCGTTTAGCATTAACTAAAATATTACCCGCGTTTTTCTAAATGCTTATTATAATTGTCATACTTTATAATTGACAGTTCGGTCTATAGCCTTGCCGTTGTGCATTTTGATACAATTGCAAGGCTTGCGGCATTGCCTCAGATAATTGTTGAATCCGTGTTTCATTTGAGGGGTGTGTTGATAAAAATTCGGGCGGTTGTTGTCCTTTGCTGGCAACTGACATATTTTGCCATAAATTCACACTTTGGCGCGGGTCAAACCCTGCATTTGCCATTAATTTCAAGCCGATAATATCCGCTTCACTTTCTTGAGTTCGCCCATAAGGCATTAAAATTCCAAATTGTGCACCCAATCCTAACGCAGCCATCGTCATTTGTGCACTTTGCGATTGTGGATTAGACAAAGATGCTTGTACAGCTTGTAAACCGACACTCAATAAAGTGGATTGTGACACCCGTTCATTGCTATGTTGTGCCAAAACGTGCCCGATTTCGTGCCCAATAACTGCGGCTAACTGATGTTGATTTTTGGCAACAGGCAATAAGCCCGTATAAACGCCGATTTTTCCGCCTGGTAATGCAAACGCATTGACAGTTTCATCCTCTTTAAATACTACGACTTCCCAGTTTTTTACATTGCTATTTGTCACCCGCACAACCGCATTGGCGACACAATTGACATACACTTGTTGCTGTCTATTAGTAGAAACAGGCGTTTCACTTTTAATGTTTTCAAAAGATTGCAAGCCCATCTGATCCATTTGGTCAGCTGGCATAAAAGCCAATTGATTACGCCCTAATGGCGAAGTAGTACAACTGTTTAATAAAAATAAACTTATTAATAAATATATATTTTTATGATTCATCATGTTTTTGTCCTCTTAATCCCTCTAAACGTATCTCTACAAACGCTGTTTTTGTCTGAACCACAATTCACACAATTTACTAAATTTACGCAATTTAAACTTTATTTTTTTATGTAAATTGTGTCATAGCAAATCCTAAAAGGAGTGCAATCGCTTTAGCGATTGCAAGTAGCTCTGAGAAATAAACAACTTTAAATCAAGTGATTATTCAAAAAAGCAATAACTAAAGCGATTGCACTTCTCATTTATTTAAAAGTGAATTAAATAACACCTAATTAAGCCGCCTCAACGGCTTGCAACAATTTTTCCACCGCTTTAATATCCGCCCGTTTCATCGGTTTACCATCAATCGGACTCGGCGGCGACCAGCGAATATCTCGCGTATTAAACACCACTAAATTAATCGCTTCTTCCCCTGCATAAAATTGATAACAGGGATAATGCACAATAGACTGATTCGCAAGCTTATATCGTCGCTCACTTAATTGATAAGGAATTTGTTTATCTAATAAAAAAAACGCAATTTCTTCAGGACTGTCAGCAAATACATGCAAAGTCACCTCTGCATTTTCATTTGCCGTCCCTTGCAGTACAGAACCGACTAAACGCGGAGAAAATAACGCAAATAACTGCATGGCATGAATTGCTGTTTGCCGCAACTGTTGCACCCGCCGTGGATGCGATTCCGCTTTAAACAAACGTTGATATAATTGCAATTCGCTTTCAATTTCGCTGTTGCTGGGTAAATTTTTAGCATTGCTTGTGATACCAAGCTGTTCGGCAGCTTTTTGTTTGGCTACTTGAAAATCATTAATCCCTTGTTGCACCATTATTTTTGCACTGAGTTGCGCCATTGCTTGACGCACCATTGAGTCATTTGCAGCAGAACGTGTCATAGTGATTTTTTGGAAAATGAGAGTGAAATTGGAAAATCGCACGTTAAAAGAGAAAAACAGCGTATAATGAATTTTAATAACAGATTCACCTTCCTTGTTAATATGATTTTGCCAGATAACAGGTGTGAAAATTTATAGTATAGGTGGCAAATGACATTGCGTCATACGGATTTCCTTCTATTCTAATAACGCTAGGTGACATCGCTGTTGCAGTCATGGTGAATTATGATACACGGAAAAATGACATGACTGATTGGCAATTATTTTAAACTGTGTTTATGCTTGTTATTTTACCCTAAACACAAGTAACATACTCTTTTTTATCACTAAGCCAACTCTCAGGGAGTTTTTAAGCATGTTTCAAGGTAGTATCGTAGCGTTAGTCACGCCAATGCAAAATGATGAAAAGATGAGCGTGGATGTGGATGCGCTACGTCGTTTAGTCGATTTCCATGTTGAAAATCAAACAGATGCTTTAGTCGCTGTGGGAACAACAGGAGAGTCCGCCACGTTAGATATGGATGAACATTGTGAAGTCATCCGTTTAGTTGTTGAACATGCCGCTGGTCGCATTCCTGTGATTGCTGGCACTGGCGCGAACTCTACAACCGAAGCGATTGAATTGACCGAAGCTGCTAAAAAAGCAGGTGCGGATGCTTGCTTGTTAGTCACACCTTATTACAATAAACCTACGCAAGAAGGTTTATATCGTCATTATCGTAAATTGGCTGAATCGGTTGATATTCCACAAATTTTATACAATGTGCCTGGACGCACCGCTTGCGATATGCAGCCCGCAACGGTTAAACGTTTAGCAGATATTGATAATATCATCGGCATTAAAGAAGCTTTAGGCGATTTAAACCGTTTTAAGGAATTATTAAGTTTTGCAAATGATAAGTTTTTTGTGCTTAGTGGTGATGATGCTTTAACCCTTGAAACAATGAAATTAGGGGCTAAAGGCACAATTTCAGTGACTGCTAATATCGCGCCTAACTTAATGCACGAAATGTGTGCATGGGCGTTACAAGGTAATTATGCAGCGGCTGAAGCGATTAATCAGCAATTGATGGGATTGCATAAACATTTGTTTGTTGAGTCTAATCCAATTCCTGCAAAATGGGCTTTATATCGGATGGGATTAGTGGGGACAGCGATTCGTTTACCTTTAGTAACGTTGTCTGATGCACATCATGTAACCGTCGTTGAAGCGATGAAACAAGCTGGTATTCAGGTGTAAGCCGCGATTTTATATAAATTCTGGGCGAATATATTCACTGTGATAATGTTTATATTCGTTCTCTTGTATTAGGACAATGTGCGTTATGCTCAAAGTTGGAATATTGTTGTCAGTGCTGAGTTTATTATCGGGATGTGGTTATATGATGACGCATTTGGATAATACCCTTTATACTGAACGCTCTCATTATCCAGAAGCAAAGAAAATGCCACCCTTAGTGGTTTCTGACCATTTAAAAGCAGATTCTCCTTAGTGTTATTGCATGGCAATAATACATCTAATATTTAAAAAAACGCTTTCAATTTATTTAGGTTCTCTCATGATGCGAAAATCTACTTTGCTTATCAGTAGTTTGCTAAGTACTGCATTATTATCTGGATGTGGCATTGGTAAAAAAATTAGTGATTTATTGCCTGATAACACGGCTTCTTATAAAGACAGTAAGCCGATTGATTCTTTAGAAATTCCTCCCAACTTTGACCGTTCGCGTATCAATGACAAGATGGCGATTCCGAATTCTAACAGCGCGTCGGGTTTGCAAGCAGCGTCTGCAACACCATCTGGGGCGGTGTTAGCCAGTACAGGAACAGCAACCGCACCCGTATTGCCTACTTTTAATGATGTTGCAGTTAAAAGTGATGGTAAACAACGCTGGTTAGTGGTGCAAGGTTCAGCGGATAAAGTGTGGCAAAGTGTCAAAGCGTTCTGGCAAGAACATAATATTGCGGTTCTTAATGAGAAAAGCGATTTAGGTACAATGGAAACGGAATGGTTAGACCAAAAAGACCATAATGGACGTTATAAGTATCGAGTTCGGTTGGAACGGGTAGAGAATAAAGTAGCTATTTATTTGACACAATTAGCTGTTGAACGGTTGGCAAATGTCGCGCCCTTGGCGACTAAGCAACGTGAAGAAATGTCTGGTGCAAGCATAGGGGCGGAAGTAACAATGCCCAGAACTGCATGGAAAGCAGCAAAAGCAGATAGTCAGCAAGAAGCTGAAATGTTGCAAAAATTGGCTGTTTTTATCAGTGCAGATAAAAACCGTCCATTAGTGGCAAGTGGTTCAGCGGCAACGCCGATTATTAAAGCAAATTTACAGCGCAATAAAGCAGGCGAAATTGCGTTAGTAGTTAATGATTCTGTGAATAATACTTGGCAAACGACGGGTAATATTTTAGACCGTTTAGGTTTTACTGTAGAAGAACGTAGCCGTGAAGCCGCAACCTATAAAATTCGGTATGCCTTGCCCAGTAATGACGAAGAAGAAGAACAAGGCTTTTTTAATAGTTGGTTTGGCGGCGAAAAGAAATTGCAACGTCCTGAATATACATTACGCTTACAAAACAACGGTGATAAAACTGCCATTATTGTCTTAGATGCCGCAGGCAAAGCAGACAAAGGTAAAGCTGCTGAACAAATTTTATCTGTTTTACAAGAACAAATGAGTTAAACCATAAGATAAAATATCAGCCTGATAAATGATTTATCAGGTTGATATTAAGAAGAGGAAGAACCTCCTGAGCGACTGCCCCAACTGCCAAATCCGCTACGGCTGGTAGTGCTAGAACTGCCAGAATTATTGGAAGAATAACCCGAATAAGTATTTGAAGATGAAGTGGATGTATTATTACTGCCATAACTGGGTGAGCCTGAATAACTTCCGGATGAAGTTGATGAACTACTAGAAAAGCTACTGCGTGAAGGTTCAAGATACGAGCGGTTAGCGACTTGGCTTTTTTCTTGTGCAGCATCAACGGAATTAGAAATAAACATTCTACCTTTAGCTGTTTCTGGACTGACAATGCGCCAATTAGAACGTACTGGTGCACTCACATAACGATTAGGTTCGGATTCATAAAATACATTGCCCCCATCGCGATAAACATAGCTGGGGACATAAACTCGTCGATAATTATTGGAATTATTACTAGCTCTTGTTCCATCGGCAATATTTATTTCTTCACAGATTTCGTTAAATTTCCCTTCAAGAATTTCGCGTTTATCGCGATAGTTTTGAACACATTCCTCTTTAGAAAGATAACCGCGCTGATAGGGCAAAGGATTACCACAGGCTTGTAATTGCAATGTTAATGAAGCCGTGGCTGTTAATGTTGTTAAACGAACAATTTTAGATTTCCGCATGATTGGTTCCAAACGTTTTAAAGATTCAGAAGCTAAACAAATCGATATTTAAGTATAGATGTTTTGAGAAAAACGCTCAAAAATAATAGTTTTAATAGTCTTGTCATAAAAGATATTATCATGCTTTTTCTTTAGAATTACTGTTGTATATAGACAACATAGTAACTTCTTGTGGTTTTTTTACATATTTTTTGTTGCATCTATTGCTTATCTAAGTTAAATTAAATACATCATGAATGGGTAGCCATTGACTTGCAATGAATAGGCGGCAGACCGTTTTAACATCTCGGGATGTTTGTTTAAGAGTAAGTATATAAAATTAGGAGATTATTAAGATGATGAACAATAGCAAAACCGCTATCGCAGTTGCTGCTGCGTTGTTAGCAATGGCACCCTTAAGCCATGCCGCTGGGAGTGTTAGCGTAAAAGGTCAAGTTAACCGTGCAGTAATGTATGCTGATGATGGTATTGATTCTGATACTTTCTTTGTTGATAACGATACTGACAGCACACGTTTAAATATCATTGGTGAGTATGAATTAAACAAAGAATATACTGTTGGTGGACAATTTGAAGTAGAACACCGCTCAAATAGTTCTGCTGATGTAACAATGAATGAAACTAAAGATGCACGCAGCACCAACGCTTTCACTGAGCGGGTCATGGAAGTGTATTTTAAAACGCCATTTGGTCAATTATCTTTAGGTCAAGGCTACATGGCTTCTGATGCAACTTCAGAAAGCGATTTCAATGCAACAGGCTTAGCAGGTTTATATTCTTACACTGGTGACATTGGTGGTTCTTTAAGCTTCTTCCGTAAAAATGATGCAAGCAAAGTTAGCCCAATTGTTACTATCAGCGGTGTATCTGATAACTTTGACGGTTTAAATTTAAATGACCGTATTCGCTATGATTCTCCTTCTTTCGCTGGGTTTAACATTGCTGCAAGTTCTGGCACAGCCAGCCAATGGGACCTTGCTTTAAAATACGGTAGTGAATTCTTAAACGGCGATTTAAAATTAGCCGCTGCCTTAGCTTATTCTGATGGTGGCGAAGCTTATGATTGGTATGACCAATACAACGGTTCTTTTGCTGCTGAATTTAAAGGTTTCACTTTATCTTTAGCTGCTGGCGGACGTATTTATGATGAAGACCGTGATTTTGCTGACCTCAATGGCGATGACCCATGGACATATTATGCAAAACTCGGTTATGGCGCGAAATTCAACCCAATCGGCAAAACGTCTATTGCAGTTGATTATAAATACTCCGAAAACTACAACGTTATTGACGAAGAATACACCAGTTATGGCGTTGGTTTAGTTCAAAACTTAGAAGCTTACGGCACAGATTTATACATCGCTGCGCGTAACCACAGCTTAGACCGTCCTGGTGTAAGCGATATTGAAGACATTTTCACCGTTATTGCTGGTGCTCGGGTTAAATTCTAAAATTTAACTTTATCTACTGTCATAAAAAAAACCTCATTGAATCAAACGATTTAATGGGGTTTTTTATCGTCTATAGAAAATAAATGTACGACACTGCACTATAATGCTATAGTTTTTTCAAGCATCCATATTTATAAAACCCTGTTTTATCCGTATTACAGAAATGCAATCATTTTAGCTATTGCGGTTTTGAGTACATAATTGATTTAAAATTATTTTACTACTCAGCAATGCTTGTAACTGCATTTTAAAATTTACCCACTAAATTTAGGTTACATCTTTTTCTAATTCTACAAGCCTATTAGCACAATAACTTATGAAACTCATCAAACAAACACAACTCGCTTTTCAAGCTGGAAACTCTGATAAAGTGTATGAAATTGATTTGTGCGAAGTAGGCACAGAACAGTTTGTCGTCAATTTTCGCTATGGTAAACGCGGTAAAGCCTTGACTGAAGGTAGTAAAACTCCTTTACCTGTAGATAAAAAGAAAGCTGAACAATTATTTACTGCTTTAGTGACTGAAAAAACGAAAAAAGGTTATATAGAACTCAGCGGCAACGCAGAAACTCCCGCCGCCGTCGTCGCGCCAGAAATCACGACAGTGCAACCTGAAAAAACCATAGAAATAGATACGTTACCCGTTGCTCATCAACAGGTTATTCATACTTTAAACCAGCATTATCAACAACTTTTTCCAACATCTCATATCAAATTATCGCAAGTTGTGGGTCAATTGCTCCAAACAATTTTACCCGCCGCGTTAACCACTGGAAAAACTGCGCCGAAGCTATGGAAATTAGACCGCGTTTTATGGCGCGTGGCTGAATGGCGAATCACAGTGGCTGAACCTTATTTGCTTGCCTTGCTACAGCACGCTTTAACACAACGCGATAGAGAAAGTCCCGTATTGTATAGTTTGGTCTATGCTATTGGACGGTGTCGCGTTACGACGGCTTATGCGTATTTAGAACAACTGTATCATCAAGAATTACCCACAACTTTACGCCGTTTAGTGTTGACTGTTTTATTAGAATTTGCTGATGGAACTCAACGTAAAACTTTAGAAACGCCATTAATCAATAGTTTACCCACACCCGTTAAGCAAGCTTTATTACAAGCAGATGAGCAAGGACTAAAAACAGCAATTGACAATGTGGTTGCCGATAAAACGCATATCACTGCTTTATTTACCTTATATCAGTTAAATCGTGATATTGCGCGTCCTGCTTTATTAAGCCATTTGCAGACCATGAACACCCGTCCGCCTTTCTTTCGTATCATGCGGCATGTTTTTAAAATTGCGGAATACCGTGATGATATTGAATTTTTTAGCGTGTTAGCTTTCCGTTTTGAAACGACTAACCCCATGTTCCGTAAAGGCTATTGGGGAACGTATATTCAATTAGAAAACGGTAAACATCAATGGGTGAATGATGATGCAATGCTCGAAATCTTACAATCGCCCACCTCTAAATTAGCTAATAGCAATTACACCCATTTTTATTTAAAACGGCGGATTTGGCGTAAATTGCGCAATTTAGGCGAAATTAATTCACCGTTATATGTAGAATTTGCCACTGCTTTTTTACAACATTTTAGTGATAATCACGCCAAAAGTGAAAAACGCGGCGTGGGTAAACGGCGGCGCGAAGGCGAAAATTTGCGCTGGTGGGAACGCTATGAAAGCTATCCTATTGTTTGGAGTAATTTCGGTTCTTATTGGGCATTCAATCATATACTGCATAAAAATAGTGCGCGTTTGGAAGCAGGACAAAATACTTGGCGGTGGCGCGAAAATTACCAGCCAAGCAGTGAAATGGTGGCAGAACGCGAAGAAGCTTATCCTGATTTATGGACAAAAGCCCCGCAACAGGCTTTACACTTATTATTAGTCAGTCAGTGTTCAATAGTGCATCAATTCGCGCTTAAAGTATTGCAAAATACACCAGAATTTACGGCAGTGATTCCATTTGAGCAGTTACAAACTTTGTTAAAAGCGGCTTATGTGAATACGCAACAATTTGCGTTGCGGTTGGCAATTCAACATCATGCGGACAAATTATCACTTGAATTTTTAACCAGTGCTTTATTAATTGGAGATATAGAAACTCGTCGCTATTTGCAAAATTTTCTACAAAAGCAACGGGATAAATTATTGCAAGATGGGCAATATTTAGTGCAATTAGCCTTAAGTCCCTATGAAGATAACCATGAATTTGTACAGCAATTATTGCGGGGTAGCCATTTTGAAACAGAGCAAGCGCATGTTTTAGTTGGACGTTTTATTGCACAATTATTGGCTTGCAACGATACGCAAAATGCAAATGCTCAAGTATTGGTTAAATGTTTACAAGTCGGTTTAGCAAGCTATTTACCCGCTTTACAATTATCTGTTTTACAAGATTTGCTGGCACATCCTTTAATGGAAATACAAGCTTTTGCCAGTGATTTATTAGGAAATTATTCACTAAATCAATTACCTGAAGCTGTATTATATCGCCTGCTCGATTCGCCTTTCCCAACTGTACAAGTAGTGGGTTTGCGTTTATTGCAAGCGTTAAATGATGAAGAATTGAGTCAGCGTTTAGATTTATTAACCGTGCTTGCAACGCATTCGCGGCTGGAAATTCGCGAAGGTAGCCGCCCGTTATTGCAACGGGTGTTACAACATAATGCTTTATTGGGCAATGCTTTATTTCAGAATTTATTATCGCGATTAATGTCCTCTAAATTAGCTGAAGGTGTACATTCTGCTTTATTTGAGTTAATTAATCGTGAATTTGCGGTTTATTTAAATAGCCTTTCCGCAGAAATGACATGGCGATTATTGCGCGCTAAACCCGCACAAGCGCAACAATTGGGGGGTATTTTACTCAATCGTGTTCCAGTGGAAAATTTCAGCGTTAAGCAATTAGTCGTGTTAGCTGACCATGAAATTCTTAGCATTCGGCAATCTGCCTGTCAATTATGTGGGCAAATCGTGCCGCGCTTGCAACAAGATATGGCAACGACAATTAAATTGCTCGATAGCCGTTGGGAAGAAACACGGCAATTTGCTTTTCAACTGCTAAATGCGACGGATTCAAGCTATTTAACGCCAGAAGTATTAGTCAGTGTATGCGATAGCGTGAAAGAAGATGTGCAACAATTCGGACGGCATTTATTAACGCGCCATTTTGAACAAGAAAATGGGCATGAGTATTTGTTAAAACTCAGTGAACATCCTTCAACGGCGATGCAATTATTTGCAACGAATTATTTAGAGCGTTATGCGGCTAATCATTTGCAGCGTTTACAACAATTAAAACCTTATTTCTTGCGTCTTTTGTGTAATGTGAATAAAGGACGGATTGCAAAACAAAGAACGTGGGCATTTTTAAAACAACAAGCCCAATTAAGCCCAGAAATTGCGCAATTGGTGGCTGAAATTGCAAGCCGTCAATCGTTGACAATTGCCGTAGGCGATAAAGCGGCGGCAATTAAAGCAATGGCAACGATTCAACGGCAATTTAAAGACATAGAAATGCCTTGTGTGTTACAAGCCCCGCGCTTAGTAAGCTAACCCAAAAAATTAACTAACCCGTCAATAAGGTAAGCACTATGAGTTTTGGTGGTGATTTAACAACTATTTCTGTTCAAAAATTTCAAAGTTTGGAAAGTGACATCCATGCTTTATGTTGTTTTTTGCGACATGAAGCAGAAGAACAACCCACTATGCAATTTTCCATAGATGATACTTGGGATATTTTACGCGTTTGTTTAGAACAGCTAGGGCACGCCCAAGCACTGGCGGGAATTCCACTGAAAACTTTACCTTGTGCAGAATTTGCGTTTTATATTTCCCCTGAAACAATTGCGAGTACAGCTCCCCAATTAGCCGTGTATACGCGTGAGCAACTTGAAACACTCGTTGAAAATTTAGATTATGCAGAGTTATATCATGGTGAAACGTGGGGAGACGAAGAAGGACGTGCGGATTTTTTAGACTTATTCGTTGAATTTATTGATTTTTATCAAGAGGTCGCTCAAACTGGCGAAGCAATGGTATATTTGTTAACTTAATTTAGTGCATAAAAAAAGACCTGCAAAGTTTTAAAAACCTTGCAGGTCTATGAAAATGCGTTCAAAGATTTGCCTGTTCTAATCCAAATCACTGCGTTTAACAATATTTACTCATCAAATGCAGTTTAAGATAAAGAATAACAACTGAAGTCAGGTTAAATTACTTGTTATCAGGACTTAAACGACCAATTGCGCAACTTACAAAGGATTTGCCCATCGCTGTTAATGATGCAAGCCCTTCAACAGAACCTTTTTCAGGATAGCCTAAAGATAATAATTTTTGTGCAATTTCTGCTGAATTAAAACTTTCACCTTCAACAGAAACTTGCCCTTGTTCAACATCCACCCGAACTTCGGCAACACCTGATAATTTTAATAAACTATTTTCAATTGAACGTGCACAACCACCACATTTAATATTTTCAACATTAATTACAAATTGCATAATTTTTCCTCTAAATGCACAGTCACAGCGCGGAAATCGCCATTGACATTATCGTGGATTACTTGATAAAGAAGCTTTATTTTCACTTAGGATATATCGTATGGCATTAGCAACTATTTTAATTGTAGATGATAGTCGAGTTTCTCGCATGTTAATTCGCGCCATCATTACCCAAGAATATCCCACTTTAACGATTGTGGAAGCCGGCAATGGAGATGAATTATTAAACAAACTCCCAGAGTTAGATACAACACATAGCTTTCAATTTGCCACTGTAGATTTAAATATGCCTGGTAGCATTGATGGTTTAGCATTAGTAACAGAATTAATTAAACGTTATCCCAACATAAAAGCCGGTTTATTAACCGCTAATATTCAAGATGCGATTCGGCAAAAAGCTGAAAATTTAGGGATTCGTTTTATTGCTAAACCCATTACTGAAGAAAAAATCCTTGCTTTTATCCGGCAATAAATTCAAAAATTGTTGCTGACTCACTCCATTTTTTCTACAGATTAGTATTTATAATGTCTTTACCTTCTCTGACGGATTTACAAAAAGATGCAATTTGCGAATTTCTCAACATTGGGATGGGATGTGCTGCTGCATCCCTAAGTGCGATTGTTCGACAAGAAGTGCATTTAAATATTCCAACATTAGAAATTCTGCGTACTGAAGAAGCGAGTCAGCAAATGATTCAGCAAATTTCATTTTGCTTTGCTGGAATTAAGCAACGCTTTGATGGTTTCTTTCATGGAGATGCGCTGCTATTTTTCCCTAAAGAAAAATGCAGCAAATTGGCGAATAGTTTTATCCAACACTCCACAGAATTACCATTAGAAGATGAGTTAGTGCAAGATGCACTGCTAGAAATGGGCAATATTATTTTAAATGCGTGCTTAAGTGGTTTTGCGAATTTGCTCAATAGTGAAATAACTTATGGTGTACCCAAATTTATTATTGGCGACCCCCCTGAATTGCTTCAACAAGTCAATCACAAAGCCGTTGAGCATATTTTATTTATGTGGGTCAATTTTTCTGCGTCGCAACAAGACACCAACGGTTATGTTATTTTAGTGTTAGAAGTAGATGCTATCGAACAGCTTAAACAAAAAATTGACCAATATTTAATGCAATTTTAAATCATTACCTTAGCTTGATTTTTGCAAACTAAATATGTTCAGCCTGCAATTTTTAGCTATTCTCTTTGTAAAATCGCCTGCCATTGTGGCTCAGTCATAGGCATAATAGACAAACGTGTCCCCTTTTGTATTAAAGGCAAACTTGCTAATTCAGACATCGCTTTTAATTCTGCGAGGGGAATTAAACGCGCTAATTTGCGGACAAATGTAACTTCTACACAAAACCAGCGCGGTTGTTCTACGGTACTTTTAGCGTCATAATGAATGTGATTAACATCAAACGCCGTTATATCAGGAAAAGCAGCCCGCGAAATGCGCATAATCCCTGCAATCCCTGACGGTTGGCTGTTTGAGTGATAAAAAAATGCTAAATCCCCCACTTGCATTTCATTTTTTAGCATATTGCGGGCTTGATAGTTACGAACACCATCCCATGGCTCACTTTGCACGCGCGCTAAATCATCAATACTAAATTCACTGGGTTCAGATTTCATTAACCAAAACGCCATAATGTTCCTCAGCTTTATTTTAAAGGCGCAATCACTGCATCTGCATTGAGTGCATCGCACAAATCCATAAAATCCCCGCGAACATTGGCTAATGACGCATTTAGGGGTAAATAAATAGTTAAAGTCATAGAAAACATTTGGACATCAGTATTTGATGGGATATATCGCTGAAGATGTAAATCTTCAATAGTTGCCTGTACTTCGCTAAAGAAACGGACAATTTCATAGACAAGTTGAGATTGATAAGGGGCAATAACTTCCACAATATAAGGTAAACGATTCGTCAATTTAGGACGACTATCTGTGCGTTGGGTCATAAACTGAAAAGCAAATTGATGCTGCAAGCGCGGTAAAACATTTTCAATTTTAACGAGCGTGTCCCAACTACCGCCAAATAATAACGTAATAGAAAGTTGATTACCCAGCGTATGAACATAACTATCTGTTAATTGTCCGCCGCATTCTAGTAAAGCTTTTAAAAGTTGCTTGAGCAAGTCGGGTTTATCAGTCGCACTGGTGATACTAATCATCAATTGTTGTGAGCTCAATGGAAATCCTCGTAACTTAAATTCGAATTTAGGTCGCTAAGATAGCGTATAAAAATAAGTTTAGCTAAGCAAGGGGGCAAAAATCCGAGTTTAGACTATAAAAATGACACAGGGTTGTGTAGTCTTTCATTAAAATACAATAGCGTTTGTTAGATGGATAGTTCGTATCCATATATAAGGTCAATAACATGATTAAAAATGACGTTCTCATTTCTGAAGCAACAACTGGCATCATGACAACAGAATTCAACAAGCCTAACTCGACACAACTTCATTCTACAACTGCAATTCTAAGGCGAAGTGGGTTAGCCCTTTGTTATTTTACCTTAATGCTGCAATGTGCGGGCTGTGTTGCAGCGGCAGAAGTAACAGCTCCTCCTCTAGCTACACCTATCCACAATTTACCAACAACACCTTCAACGGTTGAACAAGGTGAAGTTGTTCCCGTTCCGCCGCCGCCTGCCCGTGATAAACAAACACAAGCTAAACAAAGCGAAGTGATGTATAAAATTTTAACGGCGGAAGTAGCAGCGCAACGCCAACAATATCCCGTCGCGATAGATTACCTATTAGAGGCTGCAACTGAATTAAAAGATGCTGAATTAGCACAACGAGCAACCCGCTTATCTTTATTTGCCCAAGAATTGGGGATGGCAATTCAAGCCGCCACCTTGTGGGTTAAAATTGAGCCTGATAATGCAGAAGCTCGGCAATTATTAAGCAGTGTGTTAATTCAACAAAACCGTTTAGACGAAGCTGCTGAACAAGTAGAAGCGATGTTGAGTCGTCTTGAGGATAATACAGAGAAAAAAATCGACTTATTATCTGAATTGTTAGCCAATCATCAAGCTAAACAAGAAAGCTCACTGTCTCTTTTAGAAAAACTGCTTAAAAAACGTTCAAATGATGTTGTTATTTTAATCAGTTATGCCCGTTTTTTGATTCTTGCACAACAATTAGAAAAAGCAAAAGCCGTATTAGAGTCACTGTTTAAAATAGAACCTTATCATAAAATCGGTGTAGCTTTATATGTAGTAGTGCTAAATCGTTTAAATGAACAAGAAGCGGCTTTAGAATTTTTAAAAGAAGTGATTGCACGCGCGCCCCAAGTTGAAGACGATTGGCGATTTATGTATGCCCGTTCATTAGCGACGGCTGAAAAATTGGATGAAGCAATTATTCAATTTCAAGCATTATTAAACGTACATCCTGAAAATCCTGATGTTTTATACGCTTTAGGCTTATTATCCATTCAAAAACAAGCCTATGACCAAGCTGAACTCTATTTTAAAACTTTGTTAAATAAAACACAAAATACAGATTTAGCTAATTACTATTTGGGGCAAGTCGCAGAATTAAAAAAACAACCTGATGTTGCAATTTCTTTCTATCGTCAAGTAGAAGAAGGCGAACATTATTTAACGGCTCAAGCTCGCATTGCCATGTTGTATGTAGAAAAAGGCGACGTTGAACGTGCTTTAGCCCATATTCGTTCTGTTCCCGTGAGTGATGATGATGAAGCCGCAAAATTAGTTCAATTTGAAGCTGAATTGCTCATCAATCAAAAACGCTATATTGAAGCGGCGGCGGTTTATGAAAAATCCCTAGCTGAAGACCCTGATAATATTGAACTATTATATGGGCGAGCAATGGTTTTAGAGAAAAAAGACGACCTTGCTGGTTTAGAACGTGATTTACGGCGCGTGTTGGAAATTGACCCTAATAATGTCGAAGCGTTAAATGGTTTAGGCTATACCTTAGTGGATAGAACAGAACGCCATCAAGAAGGGTTAGAACTGATTGAACAAGCATTAAAACAAAAACCAGACAGCTACTATATTTTAGACAGCATGGGCTGGGCTTTATATCGCTTAAAACGCTACGATGAAGCCATTGAACATTTGGAAAAAGCCAATAAAATCAAATTTGATGCTGAAATTTCAGCCCATTTGGGTGAAGTTTACTGGGTTGCTGGCAAACAGCAGCAAGCTAAAGAATTGTGGGAAAAAGCCTTGAAAGAATTTCCTAAAGATGAGTTATTGCAAGAAACACAGCAAAAATGGTTAAAAACTTTGCCTAAAAGCCCTTAGCGCATGATGAACTTGTCTGTTATCCCTTTTAGTCGTTATGTTGGATTATTAATCATTGTTTTGCTGGCAGGATGCGCCCCTGTGCCGCCCAAATTATCGCCCGCAGTTGAGCAACAATGGCTACATCATCAACAACAAACACAACGCCTTAAACAATGGCAAATTAACGGGCGAATGGCAGTTGTAAGCGGCGAAGAAGCATGGAATGCCAATGTACGCTGGTTGCAAAATGCGGAAGATTATCAAATTTACTTAAATACGCCGACGGGACAAGGGGCAATTTTATTAGAAGGTTCGCCGCAAGAAGTGACTTTAACCACGGCTAACCATGAAACTTATCACGCTGAAGACCCTGATAAATTAATTGCCCAAGCGTTAAAAGTACCTTTACCTGTCAGTGGTTTATACTATTGGATTCGCGGTTTAGCCGATGAATCGCCTATTTGGGATTGGGAAGTGCACAACAACGGTTATTTAAAACGCTTAGTACAACAAGGTTGGGACATCAGTTTTGATAATTATCAAGTTGTTGCTGGTTTTAGTGTCCCCATGCGGGTTTTTATGAATAACGACGATTTAAAAGTGAAAGTTGCCATTTCTCAATGGCAACCTAAACCATAAGGCGTAGTTTAATGACCAAAAATGTTGCCAACCCTCGAGAAACCGTGATCGAAGTACGCGATTTACGCACCCAATTTGGCACGATGGTCATTCATGATGACGTAGCATTCTCTGTTCACAAAGGCGAAATTTTAGGCATTATCGGCGGAAGCGGCACGGGGAAATCTGTGCTCATGCGCGAAGTGATTGGCTTGATTCCACCCACGCAAGGCTCGATTCAAGTGTTAGGACAAGAAATTGTAGGCTGTAGCGAACAAAAAAAAATGTGGTTACGGCGACAATGCGGCATGATGTTTCAAAATGGCGCGTTATTCAGCTCGCTGACGGTTGCAGAAAATGTCGCCATGCCCTTGCGTGAACACAGCAATTTAAGCGACCGTATGATTCGCGAATTAGCTGCGTACAAAATCGCGTTAGTTGGTTTACCCATGACGGCTGCCGATAAATATCCCGCTCAACTCAGCGGCGGCATGATAAAACGGGCTTCTGTAGCGCGCGCGTTAGCATTAGATGCCAATATTCTTTTTTTGGATGAACCCACGGCTGGACTTGACCCCGTAGGCGCAGATGCGTTAGACAGTTTGATTTTACAATTGCGCGAGTTATTAGGTTTAACAGTTCTCTTAGTCACACATGATTTAGATTCCTTGTGGAAAGTGACTGATAGAATTGCTGTTTTAGCAGAAAAAAAAGTGTTAGCCGTCGCACCTATTCAACAACTTATCCGTTTTTCGCATCCTTGGCTAGTGGAATATTTTCAAGGTGCTCGCGGACGACAAGTCACGAATGAATATCAAGCCCTGAAGTTAAAGGATTGATGATGGAAAATAAAATTAGTTATGCTTTAGTCGGTTTTTTTGTAATTGCCATGAGTGCGCTATTAATCGCGATGGGCTTATGGCTAGCGTTTAAAACCGAAGAGAAACATTATGATACCTATATTGTTGACATGCGCGAATCAGTTTCAGGGCTAAATACCAACGCCCAAGTGAAATATCAAGGGGTTCAAGTAGGTAAAGTTTCTCGCATTGAATTCATTCCCAATCAAGCAGGGGTTGTGCGGGTTTACCTAGACATTGCAGACGGTACACCTTTACGCGAAGATGCAACGGCAAAACTAGCTTCACAAGGGTTAACGGGTTTAGCCTATATTGAACTTGAAGGCGGTACAAGCGATAAACCGCTCCCTGCTAAACAACCATTTTCAGAAATTCGTTTTAAACCTTCTCTATTTGTACGGGTTGATGCGGGTGTTTCCAATTTATTAGAAAAAGCCGATGGATTAACCTCGGATGCGGAAAAACTAATTGCCAATGTCATTGTGTTATCAGAACAGGCGAATAAGATTTTAGGGGAAGAAAATCAACAAACGTTTGCCAACACCTTAAAAAACATAGAAGTGTTAAGCCAAGTTTTAGCGGAACGTAAAGACACAATTCATTCAAGTCTCACCAATTTAGATAAAGTGTTAAAAAATAGCGCGCAAATTACAACTGATGCCAGTAATATCAGTAAAGACATTAGTTTAGCGTTAAAAAATGTTCAACAATTAACACAGCAATTAACTAAAACTGTCGATAATGTGAATACTATGGTGGACAACAATCGCACTGATGTACAAAAAACCACGGCAGCTTTAGCGCAATTATCGCAACAATTAAATAGTGATATAAAACGTGCTTCTAGCGAATTATTGCCCAATGTTAATTTAACTCTGAGCGAATTACGCAATTTAATCAACACATTAAATACATTCAGTCAAGATTTAAAACGTCAGCCGAATATGATGATTTTTGGTAAAAAACCGCAAAACGCAGCTCCTGGTGAATAAGTTTTTTTTTAACAGACATCGTTAAACTTTTTTCCACTTTAACCGATTTTTAGTTAAATTATGCCTCCATTTCTTTTTAAAACGCTCCTTTCTTGCAGTTTATGCAGTTTTCTGGCTGCTTGTAGCATGTTACCAAACAATAATACTGAAGAAATAAGCACTTATACTTTAAGTTTAAATAAATTAACACAGCCTGTGAGTAATGCTAAAGGCAAAACTTTATTAATTTCATTACCGAATGCAGTGGCTGGATTGGACACTATTCAACAGCTTTATGCTTATCATAACAATGATTTACGCGCTTATAATAAAACGCAATGGATTGATACACCTAGCAAAATGTTATTACCGTTGTTAGTTCAACGGATGGAAAGTACAGGAAATTTCAGTGCTGTTTTATCCGCGAATTCTACGGCTATCGGTGAATTACGTTTAGAAAGTGAATTATTGAAGTTTTATCAAGATTTTTCAGTAAAACCCAGTCAATGGCGGATAGCGTTGCGTGTGCAATTATTGGATGTTTTACAACGCCAAGTGTTAAAAACACATATTTTTGAAGTGTCGGCTTCTGCTCCCGCCGAAAACTCAGAAGGTGGCGTGACGGCGGCAAATCAAGCAGTTGAACAATTATTAACGCAAATTGCAGAAACTATTCATTAATTTTAAAGGGAAGTGATGTTTAAAATTGCAACTTGGAACGTAAATTCCTTAAAAGTCCGATTAGCTCAGGTTGTAGATTGGTTAAAAACGCATCAACCTGATGTTTTAGCTCTGCAAGAAATTAAATCAAAAGATTTTCCGAGCGCAATTTTTCAAGAATTAGGTTATCACAGTGTTTTTGCAGGACAAGCCACTTATAACGGTGTTGCGGTGTTAAGTCGGCAAGTAAGTGATGGAATCATCACCGATTTCCCCACATTTGAAGACCTCCAACGCCGCATTTTAGCCGCCCGTTTCCCGTTCAATTCTGCGACTTTTCCAACTACGCAAACAGTACGGGTGCTAAATCTATATGTGCCCAATGGTGAAGCTTTAGATTCTGAAAAATATGTTTATAAATTAACATGGTTGCAACATTGCCAGCAATTTATCGCACAGCATTTTCAGCAATTTCCAGATGAACCTTTAATTGTGTTAGGCGATTTCAATATCGCGCCACAGGATGAAGATGTGCATGATGTAAATGCTTGGAAAAATTCGGTATTGACCAGTCCCGCCGAGCGTCAAGCTTTGCAAACCATTTTAGACTTAGGTTTACAAGACTGTTTTAGAAATTTTTCCCAAGCCGAAAAAAGTTTTAGCTGGTGGGATTACCGCGCAGCGGCTTTTAAACGCAATCGGGGACTGCGCATTGATTTAATTTTAGCCAGCACTGCCTTTGCAAAAAACTGTGAAAGCTGCGTAATTGATAAAGAACCGCGTGCTTTAGAACGTCCCTCAGACCATACGCCTGTAGTCGCAGTGTTCAAATAATAAAAAGACCTGTTAATTTTTGAAAACTAAGCAGGTCTCTATTTTAATAGAAATATCTCGCCACATTCAGATTGAATTACTTAAGCACAGGCGGCGTATAAATACCTTTTTGCATTGCTGTTTGCAAAATCATGCTACTATGTTCTTGGTTAGGATGTACTAAACCCTCTTTATGGTTTATTTGCCAAGTGTGTAAACCATTGCTTTGCAAATCATATTTTCGTTCTAAAAAAGGCAGATTTACAATTGCGGAGCTTATATTTAAAAGCAACGCTAAAATGCTAAATAATGCTATCCACTTTTTACGCCAAACAGGGGCAAGTATTTCTGCAATTGCTAAATACACGCAAACAGCTAATAGTAAAGAAACAATTTTATAGCGAGAAGACATCGCCGCTTGTTCCAATCCAAACCCTGAGCGAGCCGCCGCAAGCATCAATGAACTGCCTAATAAAAACAAAATAAAATAAAAATACAGTGGATTTTGAACATAATAACCACGATAAACTAGGAATAAAATCATTAAAAAAGTCATCATACCAATAAGCGTTGCTAAAGGAATTATATAAGTGTAATTACCTAAAAGTACCAAAAAATAATGTATAAATTGTGTATTTAAAACAATTTTTGGATGCGCTGCGGGTGGAACATAATCATAAAAGTAAGCAATTATTACGACAGTAGAAATAAGCAAAACAATAGAAAGTTTAATTACAAATAATTTTTTATCTATTTGCTTCAAAAAGAAATCAATGGCTAACCAAAATATAAAAATAAAGAAAATCAATAAACCATTAGCACTGGTATAGCTCGCTAATACAGCAAATAGTAAACCTAAAATGAATCCCCAATAATGCCATTTATTAAAGAAATAAATTGCTAAAAGTGCGAATAAAATGACACTGTAATTTTGCAATCCTCCCATTGCCCACATCATAGTTTCCCAATGTTGTATATTAAAAACTAATAAAGTAAGTGGTAAGAAAACTAATCCATAATGATTATCTATAGTGAAATTTTTCATTAAAATTGCACTAATTACAACTAAGGTAAAATTTGCTAAATAAATAAAAACCAGTAAATTAATATGACCTGTTAAATTTAAAAAAAACCAAGTAACTATACGATTAAAAAACAAACGATGTTCATTATGTTGAGCGAATAATAATTGCCATTTCGTGCTTAAATCTGCATTAGCAAAATATAAAATATTTTCAAAATCATCCTGCCACGGAATATTGACTGAATAATAAGCAACCAATATAAAGTAAATTAATATTGGAAAACCGACTATCCCATACATTGAAAATACCATGCCCTGTTTATTCATTACCGCTCCTAAAGATATGGAAATCCTGCTTGCAGACGAATTAACTGCAATGGGAATTTCTGAATTAAAAACCGTACTCGGTGGCGTAACTTGCGAAGCAAGTTTAAAACAAATGTATCATATTTGTTTATGGTCTCGAATTGCCAATCGAGTTTTATTAGAATTGCATTCTTTTCATTTTCAAAAGATTGATGAATTCTATGATGGAATTCAAACAATAGATTGGGAAGAACATTTGGCCCCACAAGGTAGTTTTGTGGTGGATTTTAATGGACAACATCCCGCCATTAATCACACCCATTTTGGCGCATTGAAAGTAAAAGATGCCATTGTCGATCAATTTCGTCAGCGACATGGTAGCCGTCCTGATATTGATACAGTCCGTCCTGACGTGCGGGTAGATGTGCGTGTGCATCGTGATAAAGCTTTAATTAGTTTAGATATTTCTGGGGAAAGTTTACACCGCCGCAATTATCGTTTAAATGGGGTTTTAGCCTCTTTAAAAGAAAATTTAGCGGCTGCGATGTTATGGCGCGGAGGATGGAAAAGTATTGCACAACAAGGCGGTAGCTTAGTTGACCCGATGTGTGGCGCAGGGACTTTGTTAATTGAAGCCGCTTGGATGTCGGCCGAAATTGCACCACAATTGCAACGCGATTATTTCGGTTTTAGCCATTGGCAGCAGCATGTTCCCGCTGTTTGGAAAAGTTTACGCGAAGAAGCTTTGGAAAAACAAGCAACGGGTTTAGCTAATTTACCGCCGTTATTTGGTTATGATATTGATGGACAAGCCTTAAAAATTGCGTCGCAAAATATTGAACGTGCACAATTAAATGGCAAAATCCATTTAGAGAAACGCGCATTAGCCCATTTAATTGCACCGAATACTCATAAAGGTTTATTAATTAGCAATCCACCCTATGGCGAGCGTTTAGGCGAATGGAATGAATTAAAAGGTTTATATAGTTGTTTAGGTGAGAAACTTAAGCAACATTTTCAAGGATGGCACGCGGCAATTTTAACCAATAATCTCGATTTAGCAAAAGAAATTGGAATGCGCGCAGATAAAATTTATTCGCTTTATAATGGTGCTTTGAAATGTAAGTTGCTTACTTTTGAAATCTTTGAAAATGCTCAACGTGTAGCTAAAAATGAAAGCGATAATTTAGAGGAAACTTCTCAAGAAGTAACCAATAATCCTTGGGCAAAAGCTAAGAAATTGGTTGAGCAACCCGAAGAGCAAAAAGCACCTATGATTTTATCCAACGGTGCGCAAATGTTTGCTAATCGCTTACGCAAAAATTTAAAAACACTGGGCGAATGGGCGCAAAAAAATCATATTAGTTGTTATCGTTTGTATGATGCTGATATGCCAGAATATGCTGTTGCAATAGATATTTATGAGCAATGGGTGCATATACAAGAATACGCCCCACCTAAAAGTATTGACCCTGAAAAAGCGCGTACCCGTTGGCTAGAAGCCTTAGACGGCTTACAAGAAGCTTTGCAATTGCCGCGTGAGCGATTATTTATCAAAGTGCGGCAACGACAAAAAGGCACAGCGCAATATCAACGCCTTGCAACGGCTGGCAAATTTTATGAAGTGCATGAAGGTAAAGCTGTTTTTTTAGTCAACTTTAGCGACTATTTAGACACTGGGTTGTTTTTAGACCACCGTATCACCCGCGCCCGCATTGCAGAATTGACGCAAGGCAAACGCTTTTTAAATTTATTTGCTTATACGGGGACAGCGACAGTTCACGCGGCACTCGGCGGTGCGACTTATACAACAACGGTCGACATGTCTCCGACTTATTTAAATTGGGCGCGGAAAAATTTAATGCGCAATGGTTTTTCTGATTTGCGTCATGAATTTATTGAAGCCGATTGTATGCAATGGTTGCAACAGCAAGCGCAGGCGCACAAACATAATCCAAAATTGCCGCGTTATGATGTGATTTTTTTAGACCCGCCAACTTTCTCAAATTCAAAGAAAATGGAAAATGTGCTAGATATTCAACGCGACCATTATTTTTTAATTGAAGATTGCTTAAGTTGTTTAAAACAAGATGGTGTGTTGATTTTCTCAAATAATCATCAGGGTTTTAAATTAGATGTAGAAAGTTTAGCGGGTTTAAATATTAAAGATTGTTCTAAAACAACACTGCCTAAAGATTTTGAGCGTAATCCTAAAATTCACCAATGTTGGGAAATTCGCTTTAAATAAGTAGTTTTATTTTTTTTAAGGAACTGCTTAATGAATATTGATGATATTTGGTATGGAAATCATCCTTTAAGTTTGCTTTTAACGCCCTTGTCTTGGCTGTATTGTGGCGTGGTGCGGGTGCGGCAATTTGCTTATCGGCAAGGTTGGTTAAAACGGCATCGTTTAGCTGTTCCCGTGATTATTGTCGGCAATGTCACCGTTGGCGGTACGGGCAAAACGCCGTTAGTCATTTGGCTTGCCCATTTTTTGCAACAACAGGGTTATAAACCCGCCATTATCAGTCGTGGCTATGGTGGCAACTTGTTGAAAAATGAGGCGGAATTAGTCACGCTGGAAAGCTCGACCGCCCGCGTGGGCGATGAGCCTCTATTGCTCGCGAAGCATGCAAATTGTCCCGTGGCTGTTGCACCGCAACGGGTGTTAGCCGCGCAAAAAATTTTACAAAACTTTGAATGTAATATCATTATTAGCGATGATGGTTTGCAACATTATGCGTTGTACCGCGATATAGAAATTGCCGTCATTGATGATATACGTCGTTATGGTAATAAATTATGTTTACCTGCTGGGCCTTTGCGTGAACCATTGAGTCGTTTAGAAAAAATTGATTTTAAAGTAACGCGCGGCGCGACGGCAAGTCATGAATTTTCTATGCAATATGTTTCTAAAGAACTGATTAATTTAGCGAATCCCAGTATTTCGCACGAAATAACGTATTTTCATGGACAAACTGTTCACGCCATCGCTGGGATTGGTCATCCTGAAAAATTTTTTAATCGCTTGCGTGACCATTCGTTAAAAATAAAACCGCATATTTTTAGAGACCATCATGTTTATCAAGCACATGAGCTTGATTTTGATGATGATTATCCCATTATCATGACTGAAAAAGATGCGGTTAAATGTCAAAGTTTTGCCACGGCACGCCATTGGTATTTGCCGATAGAAGCCCGTTTGCCGCGTGAATTTGGTGAACGTTTATTACATCGTTTAAAAACTATTTAAAAAATTAAAAATGTAAATCGCTCATGAATGATGAACAATTATTGCGCTATAGTCGCCATATTTTATTGCCGCAAGTTGATATTGCAGGACAACAAAAGCTGTTAGATTCCAAAGTGTTAATCGTTGGTTTAGGCGGGCTTGGTTCGCCCGTCGCGATGTATTTAGCGGCTTCTGGCGTTGGGCAGTTAGTTTTAAATGATTTTGATAAGGTGGATAGCAGTAATTTGCAACGGCAAATTGTGCATTGCACTGCAACAGTTGGTTTACCTAAAGTCATTTCTGCGCAGCAACAATTATTAGCTTTGAATTCTGATGTAAAAATCACGCCGTTAGCGCATCGTTTAGATGAGCAAGCTTTAATTGAATGTGTAAAAGATGTTGATTTGATTGTTGATTGTACTGATAATTTAGCAACACGCTTGCTATTGAATCGCGTTAGTCGTATGACTTGCACGCCGTTGATTTTCGCTGCTGTCATTCGAATGGAGGGGCAATTATCGGTATTTGACCCGCGTGTTGCAGAAAGTCCTTGTTATTGTTGTTTATATTCTGAAGAAATGCAAACTGAACAAAGTTGTAGTGAAAATGGTATTTTTGCGCCGATGGTTGGAATTTTAGGCAGTTTACAAGCTTTAGAAGCGTTAAAATTGCTCATTGGCATTGGAGAGCCTATGATTGGGCGATTATTGCTAATGGATGGAATGACAATGGATTTTCAAGAAATTCAATTAGCTAAAAATCCACAGTGTAAAGTCTGTGGTGGAAATAAGTAAAAATTTAAATTTTAGCTTGATGTCAGATATTCAAGCTAAAACAAAGACCTGCTAGGTTTTAAAAACCTAGCAGGTCTATGAGAGCAGATTCGTAAATTTTTGATTACTGACACAAAGTGTAAACTTTCTGATATTGATTCTTATCCAGCATATCCTGCAAACTACTTCCATAGCCTACATAAATATCTGCACCGCAAAAAGCTTGTACATTTTGTCCTGAAAAAACAGAAACCGTATGGGTTGCTTGCAATGTACCTTTATAATAAGCAGGAAAATCAAGGTTATATACAATCCATTGAGAGCCATTATGCACATACCAAGTATCTGCGGATTGTGCGGCTAAAAATACATTGCCTTGCTTGCCAATATCGGCACTTGCCACGCTAACAATACTGGTTAATGTTAAGTTGGAACTGTCACCACTGCTGGTTGTACTGACTGAAAAATTGCGCGTGCTGCTGGTTGCAACGCTATCAGGCAAATTTTGCAACCCCATAGCAATAGAAGCTGAATAACCGCCAGAAGCTTCTTGATTTAAAGTTACTAAAGTATCTGTTTTGTTGCTAACACCGTTATAGTGCATGTCATTAGTATTTCTTGTATCCCGTGTGCCGCGCGAATTGTATGGTGCATTGGAATAAACGCTGTCTGTGATAGTGTCATCAAAAAATAATTGGGTGGTAAAATTATAAGTCGCATTGCCCGACGCATCAAATACCCGTGCTCGCACATGAATATGGGTTGTTCTGCCGACATACCATCCTGGGTAAATGGTTTTAAAAGTCACAATCCCACTACTATCAGTGGTTTGATAACCGCGTAAAAAAGTTTGACCTTTTGTACTACTTTGTCCATTGCCTGACGCATCTGAATATTCACCGATTGCATCCGCATGCCATACGTCAATTTGTACGCCTTGTGCAACTGCACAACTATTGGCGGTGGCTTTAAACACGTTGATGGTTAGTAATAAAGGTAAACCATTTAATACACTGCTGCGGGTGGTGTCTGTGGTTAAATCAGAGCGGTTTAATTTTTCATCTACCCAATAAGGCCCTTCAGTCATCGTGGGGGATAAAACACAATCTAAATCACTGCTTGTGCTTGTTGTGGTTTGTGCGAATAAATCGCGCAAGGTATAGCCAGAAAAAGATGCCAAGCTTAAAGTTGCTAAAGTGCGCAAAACTGAGCGGCGGGAAACAGCGGATAATAAAGCTAAATCTTGGAGCATGATGTGTTCCTCACAATTCAAAGCAAAAAACAACCTAATTTTGAACAGTAAATAAAAGAGAAATAAGGTTGCGCGTTAGTTATATAAACTATGTCAAAACAATGTGAAGGAATTATGAGGAAAAAATGATTAAAAAAAGAATTTAGTAAGATTTTTTATATACTTAAAATTGATATGGTTTTTTGAACTCTAAGTGTTGTAGGGTGGAATAGCAAAGCGTATTCCACCTTGAAATTCCGCAAAGATTGAAAAAACGGCGTATAAACGGCACGGTGGAATACGGCTCGCGCCTATTCCACCCTACAAACAAACTTATTTAAATTTACGCGCGGCTTCGCAATTATCAGCTTCAATTCCACATAAATACGCTTTTAAACGCTCAATACGTTCTTTAGTTTGGGTTTCCACGCAGCTAGAAACTAGCATCGGATTCATACTGCCTCCTTCTGCATAAAAATCTGCTTCAAATTGGCATTCTTCATTGCGTAAATCTAACCATTTTTTATTTAATGTATTGAGTTTTTTCCAATTCTCAGCAGGCATTTGAGCCGCTAATGAAGTCATTAATCGCCCCAGTTTTTGCTCGGCAGTCGTTGCCGCGCGGGCTGCGCATTGATTCATATCTATTTGAGTATTCGCATTATTGCAATCAATTGCTGGCTCTACTTCAACCGATAAAGTATAAGCAGAATTGCCGCGCCGACTGCCCAGCACAATTAAATATTCGCCAGAAGTGGGTAATGTTCCGCTCCATACAGTTGCATTATCGTTTTCGCCTACACCCGCTAAAGTATCTTTACGATTTGGTAAATAAATGTGAAAAACGGCGTTATCTTCAGGTGAAATAACATTGATATTCATATACTGGTCAGCTTTAACACTGAGCGTATAATGTACTTGTTCACCGCGAATAATCCCGCCTTCAAGGACAGCAGAACTCTCTCCTTTTTTAAACCGAATCGCAATTTCAGAGCTTTTGTCAGCCGCTTGCGCTGTTGCACAACACAGTAAAGCAACAAAACTATAAAGCCAATAAACGCGGTATCTATGAGCAAAAAAACGCATTATTTAATCTCAACTTCTAAGCTGTAGTCTGTAGGTGTGCCATTTTTACTGTTAACCACAAATAAGTAATTGCCTGATTCGGGCAATGAGCCTGTCCAAGTGGTGGCATTGTTGACTGAATCAGCTAACGGTAAAGCATCGCGGCGGCTTGGTAAATAAATTGCCATGACTGCGTTATTGTCGGGTGACGTAATTTTAACGGTCATATTTTGTTGGGCGCGCGCATTTAAGATGTAACGTCGTTTTTCGGCGCGTGTCAATGAACCAACGACAAGGCTGGATTGTTCACCTTTTCTAAATTGAATAGGAATTCCCCCACTTTTATTTACGCTTTGTTTGGGACTAGAGAAAGATTGTGCGTATGCAGTTGTAATATAACCACTTAAAGTTAATACACAAATTAGACTTAATGTTTGTAATCGCATTGTAAAACTCCTTGTCAATGAGGTTATTCTTCAATTAAAACCTGTGTTCCCACTTCTACTTGTTCAAATAATTCTACAATTTCCGCATTGCGCATCCGAATGCAACCTTTAGAACCGATAACGCCCATAGGAACTTCATCGGGCGTGCCGTGAATGTAGATATAGCGTTTTAAAGTATCTACTTGCCCATAACGATTTTTCAAGGGTTCAAGTCCAGATAACCACAGAATACGGGTTAAAATCCAATCGCGTCGTTGAGCCAAACGGGCGCGTAATGCGGGTGAATACAATTCACTGAGCGGACGGCGGCAATCAAAAATTGTATTGATTGGCGCGGTGCCCCCAATTTTAAGCTTGATTTTGTGCCAGCCGCGAGGTGTTCCACCACTGCCACGCTGTTCATTCGCGCCATTAGCCGCACTGGAGATTAAGTAATGTTTAAGCGTTTTTTCATTTTCAATGAGTTGTAAGCTTTGCTGACTTAAATTAATTCGCAAGTAACGCATAAGGTTTTAAACGCCCATTTCATAAGGTAAATAAAGTATTAGAAAAATTTGATTTTATTTTCTCACTTGTTTTTTAAGCAGAAAATACTAACTCTTTTTAGTAGCTTATCTATTTTTTAATTTGTGTGATAATGTTAATAATTATTTACTTCATCTTCTTTATAAAGATTACACAATTATGATGTTTTCTCATTTTTTAAAATGCTTTAACAGAATATCAACAATTGCCTTGTGTTCTTTGTTATGTATAACAGAGGTTTCTGCACAAATTACGACAGATGGTACAGTCGGAGCGGCTACCCGTTTATCCGCGCCTGATTATGTAATTAGTGCTGATTTAGGACAACAACAAGGAAGCAATTTATTTCATAGCTTTTCTGAATTTAGTGTGCAAAGCAATGAAACAGCGACTTTTACAGGAGATAGTAGTATTTCCAATGTGATTAGTCGGGTTACAGGTAATCAGGTTTCTAATATTGATGGCGCAATTCGCAGTGAAATTCCCAATGCAGACCTTTATTTGATTAATCCTAATGGTGTTGTTTTAGGCAAAAATGCGAGTTTAGAAGTCCAAGGTTCATTTCATCTTAGCACGGCAGACACCGTTAAATTAGAAGATGGGGGCGAATTTAACGCAAAAACACCTCAAACAAGCGTATTAAGTAGCGCGCCAGTAAAGGCATTTGGTTTTTTAACAGATTCACCTAAAGCGATTCAAGCGAATGGTACAAAATTAGTTGTTCCTGAAAATAAAACTTTGAGTTTAGTCGGCGGCGATATGCAGTTGACAGATGCGACGCTTTCCACTCGTAAAGGACAAATGCAAGTCGTAAGTGTGGCTGGGAAAGGTGAGGTTTCTTGGTCAACAGACGGTGTTAATTCAACTGCTGCGGGTGGCACAGTGCAGTTAAGTAATACCATTGTTCGAGCGAGTAATCCAAGCGAAGGCGCGGGTGCGGGTGCGGTTTATATTCGTGGTGGCAAAATTGAAATGGATAAAGGGTCTGCATTCACTTCTTTAGTCACAACCGAAAATGGCGGTGATATTGTAGTGCAAGCCGATAATTTAAATTTAAAAGGCGGTTCTAATATTTCAACGACTACCGCTGGCGTAGGTCATACGGGAACGATTAAAGTCGAAGTGACTAATGATTTGACCGTGGACGGAGAAACAGCAACGACAGCAACCAGTAGCATTCAAAATACAGCGGCGCGTGGCAGTACGGGCAATACAGGAAACGTACAAATACAAGCGAAGACACTTAATGTAGTGCAAGGTGCGGCAATTCAAAATAATACTTCGGGAACGGGCAATGGCGGCAAAATCAGTGTTAAAACTGGGCAGTTAAATATTAGTGGCGAGAATAAATTGGGTTTAAGTCGAATTGTGGCAGATATTCCCGCCACTTCGCAAAAAACTTCGGGTACTGGGGGCAGTATTGAAGTTGAAGCAACTTCAGTGAATTTAAGCAAAGGCGGACAAATTGCGGCAAATTCGCGCGGTGCAGCAGGAAATGGTGGAAATGTCAAAATAACGGCTAATACTGTGCATTTAAGCGGCACGGCGACTGCAATTGCAAGTTCTGGGATTTTATCCCCTACAACAATTTCAACTTTAACAGCACAAAATGGTAATGCGGGGAATGTTGAAATTCAAGCAGATACGCTCACTTTGCAAGACGGAGCAAATTTAACCAGTTCTACTACTGGCGCGGGTAATGCGGGACAAATTACGGTAAAAGCGGGAAATTTAACGGTTGCGGGTAAAAGTAGCCAGCAGAAAGCGAGTCAAATTTCAGCCGATAGTTTATCTACGGCAAGCAATGCTGGCATGGGGGGCTATATTGATATTCAAGCTCAACAGGTTCAGTTATCGCAAGCAGGGCAAGTAACCGCTGCAACAAATGGCAATGGCGCGGGGGGGACAATTGTTATTCAAGCTGGGAATTTGACGTTATATCAAGGTGGGACAATTAACACCAGCACGCGCGGGACAGGGCAGGGCGGGAATGTCCAAGTGAAATTAACGGGTGATTTGGTGATTAATGGTGTTAGTGAAACAGGTAATAGTAGTGTAATTGCTTCTGAAACTTATGCAACTAGCGAAAATGCAGGGCAAGGCGGGACAATTCAAATTGCAGCGAATAATGCTTTATTGCAAGAGGGTGGACAAATCAGTGCTGTGACTTATGGACAAGGACAAGGTGGCAATATTGAGGTGGATTTACAAAATCGCGCGGTTTTTTCAGGGAAAAATGGCAGTTATCAAAGCGGTATTATTCTCAGTTCTACTAAAGAGTACAGTCAAGCCACCGCAGGCAATTCTAGTTTATCCGCCAAACGGGTAACTTTGACGGATGGGGCAAAAATTGCGACGGATACCGTGTTAGCCAATGGCGGTGATATTCAGTTGAAAATTGAAGGGATTTTAATTGTACAAGACAGTGATATTACTACCAGCGTTGGCGGTGGACAGGGCAGTGGCGGAAATATTCACCTAGATAGTCGATTTGTGGTACAAAAAAATGGGGCTATTATTGCGCGTGCAAAGCGGGGGGAAGGAGGGAATATCAGTATTAAAGCGGTGGGAAATTATCAATTATATCCTGTGACTAGCAGTCCGATTAGTGCTTCTTCTGAATTAGGTAAATCGGGGAGTGTGGATATTTCTACACCCGATGTAGATTTAACGGGTAGTTTAATTGTTTTACCTGCGGAATATTCAGGCGATGAGGAACAACTTGCGTCACGATGCGATGCTAAACGGGCGGATAAAATGAGTAGTTTTATCATCTCGCAAAGAGAAGGGGTAGCGCATACGCAAGGCGATTTATTAGGCAATAATGCAGTCAACGCTGCATCAGACGCGCAACACCTTACATTAACGATTCCTACGGGTACAGTGTTCAAATTGAATAAATGTGAATGAATAACCTGAGTTCGGCGAAAGGTTTAAACGAAAACAAAGACCTACTAGGTCTCGAAGACCTAGCAGGTCTGTTGGCATTGAGTTTAAAATATTTGCTCGCCGAACTTGCGTTAAATAATAACCGTTGCTTGTTTTGTAAAGACTGTCAATTTGAAAGTCTTTACAAAAAATTAGGCAGCTTCTGATTCGTTATTACCAGTCAAAATGGGGTCCAGCGAATATAGCAAAGATTGCAACAGCAAAGACACATCGTTTTTATTGCGTGCATCCACTTCAAATAAAGGCGGATTTAATTTAAAACTGCGCAATACTACATTGTATTCAGATAAGGTGGGGCGGCTGCATAAATCCATGCGCGTTACGCCAATCGCAACTTTAGTTTTACTAATAAAATCACTAAATACGTTTAAAAAGAAACGCATATCTTCCAGCGGCGCGGCGCGGGTGTTGTCAATCAATAAAATTAATCCCAATCCGCCCTCTGTTAATACTTTCCACATGAAATCAAAACGTTCTTGCCCAGGTGTACCATACAGATGAATTTTATCGTTATTAGCTAAGCGAATCATGCCGTAATCTAAGGCAACTGTAATCGTTTGTTTATGTTCATGACTACGGTCGCGGTCAGTAGATTTTGCTTCTGTACAAATCACAGGAACATCACTTAATGCTGCAATGGCTGTCGATTTTCCTGCCCCTGAAGGGCCTGCAAAAATTAATTTGTAATTACTCATGAGCATTTGTTCCTCGTAAATGAGCAAGAATGCGTCCTAATAGCCCTTTGGGGCCTAAAAAGCTATTTTTCAGGGTCGGTAAACGACGTTCTATAGCAGATTGTTCTGCATTTTGTTCCCGACGGTCTGGAAACGCGATACCTAAAGCATTAGCTGCACTATAAAATGCAAAAACATAGCGTTGCGGAATGCCTAATTGTTTTACTGTTTCAACTAAAGTTTGCGGATGGTCTAGTAAAAACGCACTGATTTGCAAACTGTACGGCGTAACAATTAAACGTGGAAAATTTGGCCAGCGAATTAATGCAATCTTTTTATTCAGCGGCGTGCCTTCAGGCAATCGTCCGCGTGCAGTGCATAACGCCGTTTTCCAGACAAAATGTTCAGCCGCTTCAGCGATTAATTTTTGTGAGCTGAGATAGTGGTCTAATTCAGTATCTGATAAGACTTTTAGCTTTACCCGACTTTTATACATGGGTAAAGTCATCATTGTGTTTAATTTGATGTCATTGAGTTCTGAATGATAAAAAGCCAAATTTTCATGGGCTTGAATCAACATCGGCACATTGAGATTTTCAAGCAAAACGCTTTGCTTGCGTTGCAAGCTCAATTGATAAGCTTGTTGAATAAAAAACTGTAAATGTACAGAGGGGTCATAAAAAATCTTGCCCCATTCTGTATCATTATTTAAATCTATATTTTCGTTGCGCCCACATAACTCTTTATAGATTGCTTCGCGTTTTTCAACCAGCATTTCACTTTGTAATTTTACTTGGCGCGTGGAACAGTCGACTGTGCCCGCGTGCGCCGTAAAAGAATTGTTGTTAACGCTTAATTCTTGTGCTTTTTCCAACGCTTTTAATAACTGGTCTAATTTAACGGGCTTTTTCAAAAACAATGTACCCGCAATTTCATTATGAGTGATAGATTGAACAATGGTAGGAAGTTGTGGATATTGTTGGCGATACTGTTGCCACATTTCGCGTGCTTGCCAATAATCCATATCAAACAGCGTAATTTGTGCTTTGTCAGGTGAATCAACCAGTACATAAACACCTTTAGCGGCTGAACTAAAAAAGATTTCCAACAATTGCTGGGCTTTTTTATCAAAACCGATGGTTGCAACGGGAATACATGAAGAAGAAGACATAATGTTTAAAAAATCAAGCCATTGTTATTATTTATAATATAAATTGCATCTCACCTATTACTTTGTTATTCACAAAGTCCTCTCATCCTTTTTGCAAGATATATTCCTTTTAAAATATGAGGATGATTGTCTCAATCACAAATGAATTTATTTAGGAAGGTTTAAGTAAGCGATAAGCGGTTATAAGGAGAGTTCTACACTTGCCAGTAACAATTCATTGCCGCTAATAATGCGGGTTTGCCAACTGCCACATTGAAGACATAAGATGCGATTTACTGTCACTTCACTTTCTGTATGGCATTGTTGACAGTGTATGCGAATAGGTTGGGTGTCTAGTACCAACTCGGCAGTTTCAGCAATTGTGCCGAGTTTAACCATCTCAAACGCAGAGGCGAGTAGGCGCGGCTCAACTCCTGCTAATATGCCAATTTGTACAGTAATTTTAGTAACTTGTTTAGCCTGTCGTTGCTGGGCAATATTTTCTACTTGCGAGAGTAACCCATAACATAAAGACATTTCATGCACGATGAGCTTCCTCTGCCTGTCGCGCCATGGCTTCATCTTCTAAACGGGCAATTTCATCAAATAATTCCCACGCGCTATGTGCTTCTTGCTCTGTCATTTTTTGAATGGCATAACCAACATGCACCATCACATAATCCCCAATTTGCAGTGGTTCTTTTTGCAGCATAAATAAACTGACATCGCGTTCTACGCCTTTGGCGACACAGCGAGCGATAAATTGATTGATTTCAACAATCTGCATAGGAATCCCTAAACACATTCTATTTATTTCCTTTTATTACGTTTTTTACTTTGTCAGAACCACAATTTACATAATTAACTTAATTTACTCAATTTTAAAATATTGTTTTGTGGAAATTAAATAAATTGCGTAAATTGTGGTTCTGACAAAGGATTTAGCGATTATGCGTGTGTGTATGAGTGTGAGCATGGCTATCCGCGTCATGCGAATGCGGATGTTCATGCGAGTGTTCATGACTATGATGTGAATGTCCATGATGATGATGATGTGGGTCAACACCATGTAATCGCCAACCATCTGATTGCATAGAAGGTAATGCAGTTTTACCCGCTTTTACCCGCTCACGTTGTGCCTGCAATTGTTGACGTAACCAATCTAACCAGCCGTTTAAATTTTGCTGTTTACGCGCTGATAACGCAATCACTTCCGCCTGCCCGCCGACTTGGCGTAACGCAGTTTCTGCTTTAACAGGGTCAAAATCCTCTAAAACCGCTAATAAATCTACTTTGCTTAACACCATCAAATCTGCCGCTCTAAACATCACGGGATATTTAGCAGGTTTATCATCACCTTCCGTCACGGATAACAAAGTGATATTACGATGATGTCCTAAATCAAAACTAGCGGGACATACTAAATTCCCCACATTTTCAATAAATAAAATATCCACCTCATGCAAATCAATTTGATGCAAAGCTTGATGCACTAAATGCGCATCTAAATGGCAGGCTGTCCCTGTCACGATTTGCACCGCGGGCACGCCTTTAGCGCGAATCCGATTAGCATCATTTTCCGTCTCTAAATCGCCCTCAATCACCGCAATTTTCAATTCCCCGCGCAACGCTTCAATCGTTGCTTCCAACAACGCGGTTTTACCCGAACCAGGCGAGGACATCAAATTAATCGCTAATACTTGATGACTATCAAAATGTTCACGATTATGCTGCGCTTGATGGTCATTTTCAGCTAATAAATTTTGCAAAACGGTAACAGCCGCTTTACCGTCTTCCGTCACGGCTAATTTACCGTCGCCTTTGACTAAATGTTCATTTCCTGCTGTTACTTGACAACCACATGTTGTACACATTTACTTAGTATCCTTCTTAAAAATTAATGGCAATCCAATGATTTGTAAATTGCTATCTCAATAATTTTTCACACGCTGCCTTCTAAAGAATAAGACACGGGTAATTTTCCAAAATCATACTCGAGTTCTACAACGGGATTGGTTATAAAATAATTTACATCACAAATAGAGGCATTAACAAACTGTGTTTCTAATATTTCCACAATGCCATAACCTTCATGAATATGTCCAAAAACATGATATTTAGGTTTAATGCGTAATACCGCCTCGCGTAATTCCTCACAGCCCACATGTCGCCCCCGCACGCAATCCCCAATCCCCATCGGTGGGCAATGGGTAATTAGAATATCAGTATCCGCTGGGATTAATGACCATTTTTCACGCAATTCTGTGCCGCGATTTAAATTAAACGCATAATTAAAAAAACGCGGTTGCCACGGCGAACCATAAAATTTAATGCCCTCAATCTCCACACTTTGATCTTGCAAATAATGCGCAGCCGTTAATAATTGACGCGCTTGTTGTGGAAAACGCTGAAATACACCATCATGATTACCCGCCACTACAATTTTATGCGGATGCGGAAGATGGGCTAAAAAACGATTGAATTCAACTAATTTATTTAATTCATCGTGCATTAAAAAATCGCCGGCATGAATGAGAATATCCGCATATGGAACTTCAAGTTCATGGTGATAACCGTGCGTATCGCTG
>JACCEE011365436.1_pt1 | contig 79572 bp, 71 predicted proteins | sample 7449931 | NCBI WGS metagenome assembly JACCEE01 (sample SAMN15323457, study PRJNA562643) | freshwater metagenome | isolation source: river surface water | place: USA:Blue River Watershed | collected 2017-08-19
GATAACTGGTACAATACCAAAAGGATACACTCTAGTTTAGGGTATTTAAGTCCTTTAGAATTTGAAATCAAATACAGAATCAAAAATGTGGCTTAATAAAATGTCCGGAAATTGTTTGGAATATCAATTTTTCGCGTTTTCCCAATGCAATTATTGGTGTGGATGTGGTGGATGAAATGTTGGAAGCTTGTGCTCAAAATTTACAAGAGGCACAAAAAATTAATCCGTGGTTAAATACTAATTTTGTTGAATTGCGCAAAGGGGATGCTTTAAATTTACCTGTGCAAGATGCAAGTGTGGATGTGGCTGCCCAAAACTGTTTGTTTAATATTTTTAAAACCGAGGAGCTAAAAAAAGCTTTGCAGGAAATGTATCGGGTTTTAAAACCGGGTGGCAGATTGGTGATGAGTGATCCTATTTGCGAGCAAGAAATGAACGAGGAATTACGTAACAATGATCATTTAAGGGCTTTGTGTTTAAGTGGTAGCATTCCTTTAAATGATTATATTAAAGCTTTAACTGATGTTGGTTTTGGAACTATCGAAATTAGAGCGCGCCGTCCGTACCGAATTTTAGATACCGAAAATTATCCTACTTCCGAAAATATTTTTATCGAAAGTGTGGAGGTTTGTGCAATTAAAGATCCTATGCCTGCTGATGGCGCATGTGTTTTTACAGGTAAAGCGGCAATTTTTTATGGTAAGGATGATTTTTTTGATGATGGTAAAGGACATACTTTATTTAAAAATCAGCCTTTAGCTATTTGCGATAAAACTGCTTTGGCTTTAGCTAAATTAAATCGTACGGATATTTTTATAAGCGAATCTACTTTCCACTATAATGGTGGTGGATGTTGTTAGTGTATGTTGGTTTTTGTATACAATGCTAAAAATGATTTTATGAGTAAAAGTTTAGACTTTGCGCATAAAATCATTTCGCCTAATACTTACCAATGCAATTTATGTAGTTTAACCTATGGAAATTTTGGAATAAAAAAGGAATGGCAAGATTTTTTAAATACAATCCAAATGGAAACAAAATTTATGTACGCCAACCAATATCAACAACTATTTCCTAATCAAAATCAAACCTTCCCTGCCATTTTTTTAGTTCAAAACAATCAATGGAAATCTTTAATGTCGCCTAAAGATTTTGAGGATTTACAAACTCTTCAACAACTAATCCAACTTCTAGAATCTAAACTTTTTTAACCTCGAAGAACACTATACTTTGATTCCCTACCTTCTTTAAAAAGTTAAATTGTCTTTTAGCCGACAAGTGTTTAAAGGTTTTGTATGTATTATTGTATTTAAAATTTAAAAAATATTATACATGAAAGTATTTACACCAAAAATAAAATCAGGTATTCTAATACTAATCCTATTTTTAACATTTGGTTTTTCGCCTCAAAACAAATCGGTAAATCATGATTTATGGCATCAGGTATTGCAAAAGTATGTTAGTGTTGAGGGGAATGTAAATTATAAATCTTTAAAAAATAACAGGAAGGAATTGGATGCATATTTAAAATTATTGCAAGCCAATCATCCGCAATCCACATGGACCGAGCAAGAGCGATTGGCGTATTGGATTAATGCTTACAATGCCTTTACCGTGGATTTAATTTTACAACATTATCCTGTAAAAAGTATTAGAGATATTGGAGGTTTAATAAAAATTCCGGGAGTGCAAAGTGCTTGGGATATTAGTTTTATTGTGATTGAAGGAAAAAAATATTCCTTGGGAGATATCGAACATAAAATTTTACGCAAAGAATTTAACGAGCCTCGTATTCATTTTGCAATTAATTGTGCCTCGTATTCTTGTCCTAAATTAATCAACCAAGCCTTTACAGCTGCTAAAATAGAGGAACAATTGCAACAAGTAAGCATAGATTTTATAAACGATAAACAACGCAATTCCCTTGCAAAAGATAAAGTGATATTAAGTAAAATTTTCGATTGGTATAAAAGCGATTTTACGGCAGATGGAAAAACCTTAATTCAATACATCAATCAGTTTAGTAAAATCAAAATTAACAACAATGCAAAGCTTACTTTTGCAGAGTACAATTGGAATTTAAACGAATAATTTACGGTTTTATAAAATCATACCATGAAATCCTTACAAGCACAACAAAAACATTTTGCACAAATACAACACCAGTTGGATGTACTGGAAAACCAATCGGGCATTCCCAAATTTGCTGATAAAATAGCCGATTTTGGTTACCAAAATTTCACACCCAATAATTTAGATATTTTACAAATTAATTTAGGTAAAATGTGTAACCAGGTTTGTAATCATTGCCATGTGGATGCCGGACCGGATAGGAAAGAAATCATGACACAATCCACCATGGATTATTGCATAAAAGTTGCTCAAAAAACTGGGGTTAAAACAGTTGATTTAACTGGTGGAGCACCCGAAATGAATCCCCATTTTACCTATTTGATAAGTGAATTATCCAAATTAGGTATAGAAATAATTGTACGAAGCAATTTAACTATTTTGGTTGCCAACGAAAAATACAAAACATATCCCGAGTTTTTTAAACAACATGGCGTTACTGTAATTTCGTCTTTACCTTGTTATACCTCGGATAATGTAGATAAACAAAGAGGAATTGGAGTTTTTGATGCATCGATAAAAGCTTTAAAAAAATTAAACGAAATAGGTTACGGTATGCCCAATAGTAATTTAAAATTACATTTGGTGTACAATCCTGGCGGTCCATCTTTACCTCCACCCCAGGAAAAATTACAAGCCGATTACACCCATTTTTTACAACAAAATTTTGGCATATCTTTTAATAATTTATACACCATTACCAATATTCCCATTAGCCGATTTTTAGATTATTTGGTTGCAAGTGGTGCTTACGAAAAATACATGCAAAAATTGTTGGATGCCTTTAATCCAAGTGCAGTGAATGGGGTGATGTGTAGAAATACCGTTTCGGTGAGTTGGGAAGGTTTTTTATACGATTGTGATTTTAATCAGATGTTGGATTTAAAAGTACAAAATGCACCCACACATATTGCCGATTTTGATTTACAAAAAATGCAACAACGTAAAATAGTAGTAAACCAACATTGTTATGGCTGTACTGCTGGTGCAGGCTCTAGTTGTCAGGGTTCAATCGTTTAAAAAATGGAAAAAAATGTATTGGCAATTCTGCTTAAAAATCCGCAATTGGGTAAAGTTAAAACCCGTATTGCACAAACTTTAGGCGATGAAAAAGCTTTGGAGATTTATCATTATTTACTCAATTACACCCTAGATTTAGCCGAGGAAGTAAATGCAGAAATAAACCTGTTTTGTTCGGATTTTTTAGAGGATTTTGGAAATGATCATTGGAAAATCACAACACAAACTGGCGAAAATTTGGGCGAAAAATTACGCAATGCCTTTGCCAGATGTTTTGCACAAATGGCTAGTAAGGTAATTGTAATTGGAAGCGATTGTCCTTTTATTCAAAATAAACACATACAACAAACGTATCAGGCTTTAAATAACTACGATGTAGTAATTGGTCCTGCATCAGATGGTGGATATTATTTAATTGCAATTAAAGCCTTACACGGCGAAATTTTTAACGATATTGATTGGAGTACAGATAAAGTTTTAGCGCAAACTACAGCTAAAATTCAATCTTTAAATTTATCGTATTTTTTATTAGAAACCCTAAGTGATGTGGATACCGAAAACGATTGGAACAACTATTTAAATATTGTAACACACAAAAATATATCCTTATGACGAAGTTAATTTTTACCCTAAGTTCGCTTTTGATGTTTTACAACATCCAAGCACAAGATTTTTTTGCTACGGCAGATGCTTTTTTTAAACAGCATGTGCAGCAAGGAAAAGTTGATTATGAAGCCATAAAAAACAATCCACAACAGCTGAATATTTTACTCAATACCATAGCCGATTATTCTTTACAAAATAAAGATGTTAATCATCAAAAAGCATTTTATATCAATACTTATAATTTACTGGTAATTAAAACTATAGTAGATAATTTACCTCTAAATTCGCCTATGGATAAAAGCGATTTTTTTGATGGATTTTACTATATTGTTCAGCAACAAAAAATGAGTTTAAACCAATTGGAAAAAGGCTTAATTTTTAAACAATTCCCAGATGCGCGCTTGCATTTTGTATTGGTTTGTGGCGCAGTGGGTTGTCCGCCTATCACCAATTTTGCTTATACACCAAACAATTTAAACAACCAGCTCGAGCAACAAACGCAACTAGCTATTAATAATTCAAATTTTGTAGCGGTAGATAATACTAAAAAAAATGTTACCGTATCCGAAATTTTTAATTGGTATAAAAAAGATTTCGAAACCGATGCGGAATCTTTAATCGGTTTTTTTAATCGTTATCTAAACCAAAAAATCCCCAACAATTATAGCGTTAAATTTAGCACCTACAATTGGAGTTTAAATTCGCAAAACACCATCCCACAAAGTACAAGTAACAACCTCAATATTCAAAATATTACACCTGCGGTTTTAATGCAAAAAGGTCAGTTCGAATTTAAGTTGTTTAGTAATTTATACACCCAAACCAAAGGTTTTGATAGTGAGGGTAACCGATTTAATGCTGGAGGTAGAGCTACCTATTTTACGCAAATCAATCAGTTTTTATTTGGATGGAACAACCGTATAAATTTTGGTTTTGATGTTTGGACAAAATCGGTTAGAACTGGAAGTGAATCTGATAATCCTTTAAACATCTTTTATTTTCAAAACGATGCCAACAATCGTTCGGCAGTATCTGGAATTGGTCCTAAAATTAAAATCACTCCATTTTCTAAAATCAAACGTTTATCTATTCAATCTACTTATTTAATCCCAATTGCTAAAGATATGCAAGGCCGTTTTAACGGTCGGCCATTTTTGAGTAACGATGCGCATTTGTGGCTTACACAATTTTTTTACGATGTGCCCATTAGTGCCAAATTTCAATTGTTTTTTCAATCGGCTGCGTGGTTGTATGTTAATCGTGTAGGACATCCAGATGGCGGAGGTGTGCAATTTGCCAATCCTGTAAGTGTGTTTTTTAGCTATTTCCCAAATAATCGTATAACCTTATATTATCAAAACGAATATTGGCCAAACTTTGGGAGTAATTTTGTGGATAGTTATTTCCGTCAAGAAGGCGCTGGATTTAAATATCAAATTATTCCGGGATTGTTGGAAGGCGAATTTTTATTTACCAACTTTTTTGCAGGAAAAAATGCTGGCGCAGGAAAAACGTATAATTTCGGACTAAGAATTATAAGATAATGTATTATTTAGCTATTGTAGTAATTGTATTGTATGCTTTGGCAATGCTGTTTATTTTTATGTACAGTTTTGTGCAATTGAATTTGTTGGTTTTGTATTTAAAAAGTAAAAAAAACAAAAGAGATGTACCAATTTTAAAGGCAGATAACTTACCCTTAGTTACAGTACAATTACCGGTTTACAACGAATTGTATGTAGTGGAAAAATTAATAGAGTGTGTAGCTAATTTTGATTATCCAAAACAGTTATTGGAGGTGCAAATTTTAGATGATTCCTCCGATGAAACTACGGCAATTATCGAAGCAAAAATTAAGCAATTTCCCGATGTGAATTTCCAACTCATTCGTCGCCCTAACCGATCGGGTTACAAAGCAGGAGCCTTAGCCTATGGAACAGCCATTGCTACGGGCGAATTTATTGCGATTTTTGATGCAGATTTTCAGCCAAGTGCTAACTTTTTACAACAAACTTTGCCTTATTTTACAGATGAAAATGTGGGGGTGGTACAAAGTAAATGGGAACATATTAACGAAAAATTTTCCTTATTAACTCGTTTACAAGCGTTTGGATTAAATGCACATTTTACAGTGGAGCAAGGCGGAAGAAATTTTGGACAACACTTTATAAATTTTAACGGTACAGCAGGTATATGGCGCAAAAGCTGTATTGCCGATGCCGGAGGATGGCAAAGTGATACTTTAACAGAGGATTTAGATTTAAGTTATCGTGCTCAATTAAAACATTGGCAATTTGTGTATTTGGAAAATTTAGGGAGTCCGGCGGAACTTCCCGTGGCAATTAATGCATTAAAAACACAACAATTCCGTTGGACAAAAGGCGCGGCAGAGTGTGCAGTTAAAAATTTACCTAAAGTATTACAATCAAAAAATCATTCCTTTAGTACAAAAATTCATGCTATTTTTCATTTGTTAAATTCTAGTATTTTTTTGGCTATTTTTATTTTAGGAGTATTAAGTGTGCCTTTGTTGTGGATAAAAATCACGTATCATCAATTTAATAATTGGTTTACCTTAGCAAGTATTTTTTCCTTAAGTTTTATTGTTTTAGCAATATTTTATGGGGTTTCAGCACTTCAAAATTCAAGTCATAAAATACTTACTACATTAAAATTCATGGTGAAATTCCCATTGTTTTTAGCTTTTTCCATGGGTTTATCTTTACATAATGCCTTAGCAGTTTGGGAAGGTTTAAGCGGCAAAAAATCGGCTTTTATTCGCACACCAAAATTTAACATTCAAAATACACAAGTAAAATGGTGGCAAAACAGCTATTTATCCAAAGGATTAACATGGTTAAATGGGATAGAGCTTTTGTTGGTATTTTATTTTAGCTATGGCTTATATATCACTTTTAGTTACCAGGAATATGCCTTATTACCCATTTTATTGTTTTTAAGTTTAGGCTATTTTAGTATTTCGGTGTACACCTTAAAATTAGTGATTTATCAAAATACGTCAATAATTTCACTCAAAGGGGTTTAGTAGCCTCTTTGTTATTTCTTTGCTGTAAATACTTTTGCGGTCTTTGCGTGAACTTAAACCACAAAATGTATTTATTTACTTTTTTTCCACGGAAAAATAACTTGACCTAAAAAATTTTGAGGCATTTCTTTTTCTTCTTCATAGCCCAATTCGGTATGTTCCCCACTATTGGGTTGGTAGGCAGTTTTAAACAAGTAATCCCAAATACTTAAAGTTATGGCATAATTCATTCCGTAAGGATGATGTTGAGGAAGTTTTTTAGCATGATGCCAAGTGTGTAGTTGTGGATTGTTAAATATGTATTTTAAAAAGCCTAAAGGTACTTTTATGTTAGCATGATTAAAATGTCCAACACTTAACGCAAATAAATGCACGATAAAAAATTGGTCGATCCCGAACCCAATCATAGCTAAAGGGATATATTCTATACTTTTATACAAAACATTTTCCATCCAGTGGTACCGTAAATGCGTTGCAAATCCCATTTCCTTGGCAGAGTGGTGTACTTTATGAAATTGCCATAAAAAGGGTACGCGATGCAATAAACGATGAATATTCCAATGCAAAAAATCTCTTAATACAAACAAAATAATTAACTGTGTAGCTACATTAAATTGATGCAATTGTATGGCTACTAAATTACTTAAGCCAAAATACTCTTGTAAAATCCAGTTAAAATAATTTACTGCAACATCCGAAACCGCATTATAAATTAACAAGGAAAACAAGAAAAAATTAAAAAACATATAAAAAACATCCAAAAAGAAGTCTTTTTTGATGAGTTTTTGATTTTTTCTCCATGGAAAAACCGCTTCCCATACAAAAAACAGCAACGAAACAGCAATTAATGCATAAAAATAGTTTGTCCACGTAGGATTTACAATCTCATTCCACAAATAATTAGCATAACCTTTATATGCATCAATAATAATTTGATAAATATCCATAGCCCAAAAATAACCAATCCAACACATTTTTTTGCGATATTAGTTACAATAAAACTTAATTATTTAACCACGGAGAACATTGAGGTAACCTCCCTGAACTTTGTGGTAAAACAAGTACGATTTTAACAAGGGAGAACACTATTTATTAAATTGTCTGTAAGCCGACAGTTGTTGTGGGTGGAATGGTGTATTTTTGTGCTATGTTAAGTATTGTTATTCCAACGTTTAATGAGGGGGAGAATTTGGTAGTTTTGTTACCCTATTTGTTTAAAAATAGTGGAGGTAGAGCTATTGAGGTGATTGTAAGTGATGGGGGAAGTACGGATAATACTGCCGAAATTGCTTTTAATTTGGGTGCTAAGGTAGTAGTTTGTCCTAAAAAATGTAGGGCACACCAAATGAATTCGGGAGCTGAGGAGGCGATTTTTCCGTATTTGTATTTTTTACATGCAGATGTTCTTCCGCCCGAAAATTTTATTGCCGAAATTGAAAAATTTAAAACCCAAGGTTTTTTGGCTGGAAGTTTTTTGTCGGTTTTTAACAGCAACAAAAAAATCTTACTTATCAATCAAAAACTCAACAAAAGTAAACATTTGTTTTATCGTGGCGGAGGCGACCAAAGTTTGTACATTCAAAAACATTTTTTTAATGATTTGGGCGGATTTAACGAACAAATGGCAATCATGGAAGATTTTGAATTAATGCGTAAAATACTACAAAACAAAGCATTAGGATTAAGCAACTGTACCGTATTAGTATCCGATAGAAAATACCAAAACAACCCATATATTATAGTTAGTATAGCGTATGTATTAGCCTATAGCTTATTTTATGTAGGAGTTTCATCGCTTACAATTCGTAAAATGTATGGTTTTTTAATTAAAGATAAAAGAAATGTATCCTGCGAAATTACCCCGAAAATATCTGTACCGATAGGTAAATTTTGTAATGAAATAAAAAAGTAAAAATGAACGAAGTAATTGTAATTGGTAATGGAATTGCTGGCATAACAGCGGCAAGGCATATACGCAAATTGAGCGATTGTAAAATTACGGTAATATCTGGCGAAACAGATTACTTTTTTTCCCGAACAGCCTTAATGTATGTTTATATGGGACATTTAAAAATGGAACATACACAACCTTACGAAAATACTTTTTGGACAAAAAATAAACTAGATTTAAAAAAAGCTTGGGTAAAAAAAATATTGCCCGATGAACAAAAAATTGAGTTAGAAAACGGCGAACAAATGCCTTACAGCTCCTTAATTTTAGCTACAGGTTCTCGTTTTAATACTTTTGGTTGGAAAGGTCAGGATTTAAAAGGTGTTGGAGGTTTGTTTTCCTATCAGGATTTACAAAAAATGGAGGAGTTCACCCAAAATATTAAAAAAGCAGTAATTGTAGGAGGAGGTTTAATTGGGGTGGAAATGGCGGAAATGTTACTTTCCAGAGGCATATCGGTTACTTTTTTAGTGCGAGAAGATAGATTTTGGGGAAATGTTTTAAACCCTCAGGAAGCAAAATTAATCGAAAATCACCTTCGTAAACACCATGTAGATTTGCGTTTAGAAAACGAATTAGAGAAAATAATTGGAAACGAAAACGGGAGAGTTAAAGCTGTTTTAACTAAAAGTGGCGAAATCATTCCTTGTGAATGGGTAGGCTTAACTGTGGGTGTATCTCCCAATATCAATTTGGTAAAAAACACTTCCATTACACACGAACGAGGGATTTTGGTAAACGAATTTTTGGAAACCAATTGCAAAGGAATTTATGCTATTGGCGATTGTGCTCAACATATCCAAGCTCCAAATGGCAGACCAGCAGTGGAGCAAGTTTGGTACACGGGGAAAATTATGGGCGAAACGGTAGCTAAAACTATTTGTGGAAATCCTACCACTTACCAACCAGGAAATTGGTTTAATTCGGCTAAGTTTTTCGATATCGAATACCAAACCTATGGTTGGGCAAAACCTGTTTTATCGCCTAATCAAAGCGATTTTTATTGGCAACATCCTACTAAAGAAATTGCGATACGTTTTGTTTTTGATACCCAATCCAAAATTTTTGTAGGTGTAAATGTTTTTGGCTGGCGTTTACGCCATGATTTGATGGATAGGTATTTAAGTGAAAAACGAACTATAGAGTATGTTTTGGCTAATTTAAACAGTGTAAATTTTGATCCCGAATTTTATAAAAATCATGTGAAATCGGTTATAGAAAGTTACAATCAACAATTTAAATCCCAAGTGCAAATTCACAAAAAAAGTTGGAAACATATTTTGGGAATTTTAAAATAAATAAACTATGAAGATTATCAAAAAAATTGGATCCGTATTTTTAATTATAGCTTTTGTAATTTTTAATGCCACCTTATTTGTTGGTGAGTACGAATTAAGTAAGGAAGATTTTACTCAATTTACCCAAGAAAAAGCCATTACTAGCTCTTATTTTATAGAACATGTTGAAAAAGAAGTGGTATGGATAAAATACCAAAATCCTATCCAACTAAGTTCGGAAATTTTACGAATCGCACAGGAATCACACCAACATCACCGTAAAATTATCGAACAATTACAATTACAAAATGCATCCGAAGAAGCTATAAATACAGAGTGGAGCAAAGTAATTTGGTTAAGTAGTATTAAACAAAATGCGGATTTTGCCTATCCTTTAGTGTTAAAAGCTACCCAAGGATTAGTAGTGGATCATGCCAAACTTTTTTTAGGTTTAACCTTTGGGTTAGGCTTATTGGGCGGAATTTTATTTTTTTTACCCAACATTCAATTAAACGGTCCGGCGGGAATAAAAAACAATAGAATTTTCCAAAATGCAGCTACCAACAAGGGTTGGGTAGCTTGGTTGGTACTATTGTATCTGGTAATTTTTTACATTGTACTGTATTTTTTCCCTAACTACATTAGCAACTGGATTTATATTAGCAATCCTGTAAGCTTATTTTTAAGTGGAAATAATGCCAGTCAGTGGTTTTTATATGGTTTGATGTATTGCACTTTTATGTTGGTAATGGGTATTAGGATGTACATAAAATACCGCCACAATGCCTACCAAATGTTGCGTACCACATCCGTACTATTTTTTCAGTTGGCTTTTGCCTTTTTTATTCCCGAAATGTTGGTGAAACTCAATCAGCCTTGGTACGATTTTAAAAATGCTTGGCCCTTAAATTACACTTTCTTTTTCGATTGGAACATCAAACAACTTTTAGCCAACGGTAACATGGGGTTATTTATGTTGTTTTGGGGAATTGCGCTCACCTTAATCATTGTTCCTTTGTTTACATATTTGTACGGAAAACGTTGGTATTGCTCGTGGGTGTGTGGTTGTGGCGGATTGGCGGAAACAGCTGGAGATCCTTACCGCCAATTATCGGATAAAAGTTTAAAATCTTGGCAATACGAAAGATATATTATACATGGTATTTTAGTTTTTGCGATTTTTATGACGATTGGAACGGTATATACTTTTTTTACAGAAGATAGGTATTTACTAGGATTTATCAATACCGAAGAATTGCGATTTTGGTATGGATTCGGGATTGGCTCGGTATTTTCGGGCGTTATTGGCACAGGATTTTATCCCATTTTTGGCAACAGAGTTTGGTGTAGGTTTGGTTGCCCGCTGGCTGCATATTTAGGTTTTGTACAACGTTTTAAATCCCGATTTAGAATTACCACCAACGGAAATCAATGTATTTCATGCGGTAACTGTTCCACCTATTGCGAACAAGGAATTGATGTTCGTTGGTACGCACAACGCCAACAAAATATTGTTCGTTCCTCTTGTGTAGGTTGTGGTATATGCTCGGCAGTTTGTCCGAGAGGGGTTTTGAAGTTAGAAAACGGACCCGAAAACAGCAGATTTAATGATCCTGATAAACCAATTTTTATACAAAATGGCGAATTTAAAATTAATTTATAGACTTTGTATGGCATTAGTTTTAATGGTTATGGCATGTACAAAATCAAAAAACGATTTCACAAAAGTAACAAAGTCCACTATCATTAATACAACTTGCGATACCTTGTATTACCATAAAGATAGCCTATCCGAGGGCAGAATTTGTGGTACACAAAAAATACAATTTTGGCATTATTACCATAGTAATGGCGTTTTAAAAGCCGAAGGAAATTATGTAAAAGGCAAAAAAGATGGTTTTTGGCAATTTTGGTTAAACGATGGTACCTTGGAGGAAGCCGGAGATTTTTACCAAGATAAAAAAGAAGGCTATTGGCGAAGATATCACTCTAACCAAAAAATTATGGAAGAAGGAAATTATGTGCAAGGCAATAAAAATGGTTGGTGGAAATACTATAATTTTAAGGGCGAATTAATTAGAGATGAGATAGTTGTTAATAGTGAAACTAAATAAAAAATGGATATAATTGTGCTTATTCCGGCTTATAACGAAGAAAATAGTATTGGAAAGGTATTGGCGGATATTCCAAAAGATTTGGTGCGTGAGGTGGTGGTTATCAATAACAACTCTAACGATGCAACCGAATTAAATGCTAAAAATGGTGGTGCTACTGTTTTGCGCGAAAATAAACAAGGGTATGGTTTTGCTTGTTTAAAAGGGATGGATTATGTACGAAATTTATCCAAAGCTCCCGATATTGTGGTTTTTATGGATGCGGATTACTCGGATTATCCCGAGGAAATTTCTAAATTAATTGCACCTATTGTGGAGGATAAATTTGATATGGTGATAGGTTCTAGGGCTTTAGGAAATCGTGCTAGGGGCTCCATGACGCCTCAACAAATTTTTGGTAATTGGTTAGCAACTTTTTTAATTAAAATTTTTTACGGATTTGCCTACACAGATTTAGGACCTTTTAGAGCTATAAAATGGCAAAAATTATTAGATTTAAACATGCAAGATACTACTTACGGCTGGACGGTAGAAATGCAATTAAAAGCTGTAAAACAACACTTTAAAATCACCGAAATTCCTGTAAGTTATAGGGAAAGGATTGGTTTTTCTAAAATCTCTGGAACCCTAAAAGGAACTGTATTAGCTGGATATAAAATAATCACAACCATTTTTAAATACAGATAAACTATTTAATTGGTGTATATTACCAATTAAATAGTAAACTAAGCTTCGTTTTCTTCGTGGCTCAATTTCACGCTAAGTTCGCAAAGCATTAGACGTAAAGAAAAACGCAAAGAATAGAATCACCCCTTTGCGAACTCTGCGTAAACCTTTGCGCCCTTTGCGTGAAAGATTAACGAATTGTTTTTTACACGGAGGTCAATATGATTTTTACAAAGTAACCAAGAAAAAATCTTTGTGTTACTTTGTGATAACCTTTGTTTTCTTTGTGGTTTAATTTCAAGCAAAAAATGGATTACCCCCCCTTTACGAACTCTGCGTAAACCTTTGCGCCCTTTGCGTGAAAAATTAAGCTTAAGTATTAAAAAGCTACAATTTACTCAAAACCTTCCAATAAATCTGGGCGGCGTTGTTGGGTTCTTTCGTACGATTTTTTTTCGCGCCATTCTTCTATCTTCTTAAAATCGCCGCTTAGTAAAACTTCGGGTACTTTTAATCCTTTAAATTCATCGGGGCGAGTGTACACTGGATGGGATAATAAATTATCTTGGAAGGAATCGGTTAAAGCCGACATTTCATTGGAGATGGCTCCGGGAATTACTCGGATAATCGCATCCGATAATACAGCTGCAGCTAATTCGCCTCCGCTTAAAACATAATCGCCAATGCTAATTTCTAAGGTAACATACAACTCTCTAATGCGCTCATCTATCCCCTTATAATGTCCGCAAATCATCATAATATTTTGCACGGTTGATAGTTGATTTACCCTGCTTTGTTTTAAAGTTTCGCCATCGGGCGTTAAATATATAATGGCATCGTAGCTGCGTTGTTGAGTTAAACTTTCGATACAATCCGCTAAAGGTTGGCAAGTAAGTACCATTCCTGCACCGCCACCGTATTGGTAATCATCTACTTTATGATGTTTATCCAAGGAAAATTTTCGGATATCATGTATATGAACTTCTGCAATTCCTTTATCAATAGCTCTTTGTAAAATAGAGTTACTAAACGGACTATCCAATAAATTTGGTAAAACAGTTAAAATATCAATACGCATTATTCAATTTCTATGTCGGGATATAAAAAATCGTTGTAAGGATACCTTTTAATGTGTAAGGCTCTAACTTTTTGATATATATCATTTTTAAACTCGTTCCAATTCATTTTTTTCTCCGCCGAAATAAACACACTTTCCACTTCCTGATTCGCCATCCAAGTTTGTTTTAATTGTTCCAAACTAATATTGCGCTTAGTTGCTGGCGTTAAATCATCCTCGGCTTTTTCCTCCCAAGTGTAGGCATCTACTTTGTTAAAAACCATCATCACGGGTTTATCGGAGGAATCAATTTCTTTAATCGTTTCAGAAACCACACGAATATGGTCCTCGAAATTAGGATGCGAAATATCCACCACATGCAACAACAAATCCGATTCGCGAACCTCATCCAATGTAGATTTAAACGATTCTACTAAACCATGAGGTAATTTGCGAATAAATCCAACCGTATCCGATAATAAAAAAGGTAAATTTCCTAAAACAACTTTGCGTACAGTAGTATCCAAAGTTGCAAACAATTTATTTTCTGCCAATACCTCCGATTTTGAAATTGCATTCATAATCGTAGATTTCCCAACATTTGTATAACCCACCAAAGCCACTCTAATCATAGTTTCACGATTGCTGCGTTGGGTAAGTTTTTGCTGATCAATTTTAACCAATTTTTGTTTTAGCTTACTAATAATATCGCGTACAATCCTTCTATCTGTTTCAATTTCTGTTTCCCCAGGACCCTTCATCCCTACCCCACCTTTTTGCCGGGATAAATGCGTCCACATGTTGGTTAATCTAGGTAATAAATATTGATATTGTGCCAACTGAACTTGAGCTTTAGCATGGGCTGTTTGTGCCCTGCTGGCAAAAATATCTAATATTAAGTTGTTTCTATCTAAGATTTTAACTTCTAGGATTTTTTCGATGTTACGCAATTGAGAAGGGCTCAATTCGTCGTCGAAAATCACCATATCAATTTCATTTTCTTTCACATACAATAAAACCTCCTCGATTTTACCTGTACCAATAAAAGTTTTAGGATGAACTTTTTCAAGCTTTTGCGTGAATCTTTTCACTGTTTCAGCCCCAGCTGTGTGGGTTAAAAACTCTAATTCATCTAAATATTCTGTAACTTGCTCCTCGGTTTCTTTTTGGGTAATTACTCCAATTAAAACAGCACGTTCAAGTTTATCATTCGATGATGTTTTGGTTATTAAACCTGTTTCCATCTAATTATTTTCTCAATGTAATCAAGTAATTTTTTAATGCCTCAACATCTTGTTCACTTAACTGCTTGTATGCCGGCATATTTTTTCGTCCGTTAGAAATTACATTTACAATTTCTGAATCAGTTAAAACAGAAGCCTTTAAATTTGAAGCACCACCTAAGCCTAAATCTCCTTCTGCGCCATGACAAATCGTACAGTTTTTAGAATATAATTCCTCACCGTGCTGAATACTACCCGCAGAAATTTGGGTTAAATCAACTGTAGTATCAACATAAGGACGTTTTTTAGACATTTCAGCCAAGCCATAAATTCCAACAAATAACAAAGTACCAATTAAAGCCAAAATTTTATTTTGCTTTTTAAAACCAACAATTGCTAAAGGAATAGCAGCTAAAACTAAACCTAATTTAATCCATAAAAAGTTGCTAAATTTTGCATCTTTTAAAATAATCATAACAACACCCGTTATTAAAAAAACGATTGTTGTAATCATTTCGGGAATTTTAGTTTTTTGTTTGTAAGCAGCAAATTTATCTTTGTTTACAAATAACAAAATTGTTTTAATTACCATAGATAATAAAAACAAAATAACCATTAATAAGTGTAAGTGTTTAAGTCCTGTGAACATATTTTTTTATTTAATTTGAAACAAAAATATACAAAAAAAGTAGAAGTGCGAGTTGATTTAGATATTTATATTTTATATAGCGCTTAAACACTATCTTAAATCGAAAAAAATATAACAAAATGAAGGATTTATTGATTTTTAACTTGTTAAAGATGCAGTAATTTTTACTTTTGTCAACCATTTATTACAAAACATGTGGACAATATTAATTGAAACCTTTTTATTAAGTATTTCTCCCTTTGGAGAAGCAAGAGTTGGAATAGTGTATGGAATTGCAAGAGGTTTAAATCCATGGTTGGTATTTATCGTTGGAACAATTGCTAACTTATTGGTTTACCCATTATTAAAAATTTTTATTGCTTTTTTGAATAAAAAACTTTGGAACTACAGACCATATAGAAGACAAGCTGTTAAATTATCTCAAAGATCCAAAAGATTAGTTGGGAAACATATTTTAAAATACGGATTTTGGGGATTAATGATTTTTGTAATGATTCCTTTACCCGGAACAGGAGCTTACATGGGAACTATTGCAGCAGTAATTTTTAACCTACCCAATAGCAAAGCTTTTTACGCAATTTCATTAGGCGTATTTATTTCCTGTATAATAATGGCGTTAGTTTCTGTTCTTGGCGTAACTGTAACTACAATGTAATTCAGCCATATTATCTCAAAAAAATCAAGCTTTACAAACTATATGTTTCTTGTTTACGAAATCTTTGTGAGAAAATAATGTACATTTATCCTAAAAAGTTTTTTAGCAATTCACTTTTAGATTGATGTTGTAATCTTTTAATTGCTTTTTCTTTAATTTGCCTTACCCGTTCTCTGGATAAATCAAATTTATCGCCAATTTCATCTAAAGATTTTTCTCTTGAACCATCTAAACCAAAAAACATTTTTAAAACTTCACTCTCTCGTGTTGTTAAAGTAGATAAAGTGCGATTGATTTCTTTTTGTAAAGATTCCAAAATCAAATGTTTATCAGCTTTTGGCGCATCCTCATTCTCCATAACATCCATTAAACAATGATCTTCTCCTTCTGCAAATGGTGCATCCATAGAAATATGGCGTAAATTAATACTTTGCGCCACATTTACTTCACTTTCTGTTAAATCCAAATAAGCACTTATTTCATCCGCATTAGGTTCTCGCTCTAGCTCTTGTTCCAACTGCGAAATACCTTTGCTAATTTTTGTAATTGCTCCAATTTTATTTAAAGGTAACCTAACTAATCTCGATTGTTCGGAAATTGCCTGCATAATCGATTGGCGAATCCACCAAACCGCATAAGAAATAAATTTAAAACCTCTTGTTTCATCAAAACGTTTTGCCGCTTTAATCAAACCTACATTCCCTTCATTAATTAAATCAGGTAATGTTAAACCCTGTCCTTGATACTGTTTGGCTACAGATATTACAAAACGTAAATTTGCTCTAATCAATCTTTCCAAAGCAACCTCATCCCCTTCTCTAATTTTAACAGCCAAAACCACTTCTTCATCAGCATCTACCATTTCTTCCCTGCTAATTTCCGATAAATATTTATCTAAGGTTACACTATCTCTTTTGGTAATAGATTGGGTAATTTTTAACTGCCTCATAACACTTTTTATTATCTTACGATTTTACAAATATAGTTTTTTATTTTATATATCAAAATTTAAATTTTATGCATTTACAACACATATTCTTACAAATAAAATAGTTCATTTTACTAAAAACACTTTATTTTAGTATATTTGAAGCAAAATTTATATCAATGAAACCTCATTTTTTAAAAATTATAACCATTTTAGTGTTAATTTTATTTTTTTCATGTTTAAAAACAGAAGATTTGAATATAAATGGCACTTGGAATTTAAACTCCATGCAATGCAATACTTATAATTTTTATAAAGAATACAAATTAATTTTATCCGAAAATGATTCCTTAGGTAAAAATGCAATAATTATATTACCAACCAATGATAGCCTTAAAACACCTTACGTTTTATACAACAATGAAACTATAGAATTTACTAGTGATACCATCGGAAATTGGCAAGGTAAACATACTATTGAAAAATGGACAGCCAATAGTTTAAATTTCACTATACAATCCGACACTTGTAAAGTTTTATTGCAATTTAAAAGATAAACTAATTCAATTGTTAAAAAAATATTGTTAGTTTACGTTAATTAATTAGCTATATTTTTTGAAATGTAATTAACTAAGATTAATTTAGGGCACAAATTTTTAAACTTTATAAAATATGAGCAAAATAACCGTAGTTGGTGCTGGAAATGTTGGTGCTACTTGTGCTAATGTGTGTGCACACAAAGAATTGGCTAATGAGATTGTTTTATTAGACATTAAAGAAGGGATTGCAGAAGGTAAAGCCCTAGATATGTGGCAAACTGCGCCAATTAACTTGTATGATAGCGTTTTAATTGGTTCTACAAATGATTACAGCAAAACTGCTAACTCTGATGTAATTGTAATTACTTCTGGTTTACCAAGAAAACCAGGAATGTCTAGAGATGACTTAATCGCTACAAATGCTGGTATCGTTAAATCTGTAACCGAAAACGTGATTAAATATTCTCCAGATGCAGTAATTATCGTTGTATCTAATCCTTTGGATGTTATGACATACTGTGCTTACAAAACTGCTAAAAAACACAGCAGCAAAGTAATGGGTATGGCTGGTATTTTAGATACTGCAAGATACCGTGCATTTTTAGCTACTGAATTAGGTGTTTCTCCTAAAGATATTCAAGCTTTATTATTAGGTGGTCATGGTGATACTATGGTTCCGCTTCCAAGATACACAACTGTTGGTGGTATTCCAGTAACAGATTTAGTTCCTGCTGAAAGATTAAACGAAATTGTTGAGCGTACTAAAAAAGGTGGTGGAGAATTAGTAAACTTAATGGGTACTTCTGCTTGGTATGCTCCAGGTGCTGCTGCTGCTCAAATGGTTGAAGCTATTATTAGAGACCAAAAAAGAGTTTTCCCGGTTTGTGCTTTATTAGAAGGAGAATACGGATTAAATAACATTTACTTAGGTGTTCCTGTTATTTTAGGTAAAAATGGTATCGAAAAAATCATTCCTTTAAATTTAACAGCTGATGAGAAAGAGTTATTAAATGAATCTGCAAAAGCGGTTAAAGAAGTAATGGATGTTTTAGATAACATGGAGGCTACTGCTTAATTTTAATCATATTACACTTTCAAAAAAAGCCTTTTTTAAGGCTTTTTTTGTTTTATAACAACACTTATGGAAGCAATTGGTAAAAATGTTTTGTATATTTCTTATGATGGCATGACTGATCCTTTGGGACAAGCGCAAGTTTTACCATATTTGATTGGTTTAAAAAAATTAGGTCATCAAATATTTTTATTAAGTGCCGAAAAACACGAAAATTATTCGGTTCATGCCTCAAAAATACAACAAATTTGTTCGGAAAACCAAATTCAATGGCACCCCATTTTTTACCGAAAAAAACCACCAGTTTTATCCACAATTTTAGACATCAAAACTTTATGGAAAAATGCAAATAAAATTATACTACAAAACAAAATTCAAATTGTACATTGTCGTTCATACATAAGCGCTTTAATTGGCTTAAAAGCTCAAAAAAAATTAAAATGTAAGTTTATTTTTGATATGCGAGGATTTTGGGCAGATGAGAGAGTAGATGGAAAAATATGGAATATCAAAAAGTTTCCTTTTAATTTAATTTACAAGTTCTTTAAGCAAAAAGAAAATGAATTTTTACAAAATGCCGATGCTATTGTTTCTTTAACCTATCATGCAAAAAACGAAATAAATTCATGGGAAATTCCGTTAAAATCAGAAATAAATGTAATTCCGTGTTGTGCCGATTTAGAGCATTTTGATTATCAAAAAATTGAGTCTAATAACAACTTAAAGCTAGAACTTGGAATACAAAAAAACGAATTTGTTTTAGGTTATTTAGGTTCTATAGGCACTTGGTATTTACTGGATGAAATGTTAGATTTTTTTAAAGTTTTATTACAAAAAAGAGAGTCGAAATTTATATTTATCACTAAAGATAATCCTAAGGAAATACTACAAGCTGCATCAAAAAAAAATATACCCGAAAATAAAATCATAATTCACCCAAGCGAACGAGAAAATCTACCCAATGTGTTATCAATTTTAGATGCAAGTATATTTTTTATAATTCCAAGCTACTCTAAAAAAGCCAGTTCCCCTACAAAACAAGCTGAACTTTTGGGCATGGGAATACCATTAATTTGCAATGCTAACGTAGGAGATACTAATGAAATTTTGGAAAAAGAAAATGTAGCCTTGGTACTACAAAATTTAAACCCTACAGCATACCAAAATTGTATAGAACAACTTCCACTATTTTCTACTAAAAACAAATCTGATTTCCGAAAAATAGCTTACCAATATTTCTCTCTAGAAGAAGGAATTAAAAAATATCATCAAATTTGGAATAGTTTATAAAATTAGTCATTGCTAAATTTTAAATGTGTTATTTTTGGTAATAATTTTTCATAAAAAAGCCCATAAAAAAAGCCCCTTTCGGGGCTTAAATTTTATCTAGAAGTTAATTTTTGTTTTACTTCTACCTCTTCATAGGCTTCAATAATATCCCCTACTCTGATATCATTAAACTTATCGATATTTAAACCACATTCGTAACCAGCAGCAACATCCTTAACATCTTCTTTAAAACGTTTTAACGAACCTAATGCACCGTCGTATTTCACAATACCTTCGCGTATAACACGAATTTTATTTGCACGATTAATTTTTCCATCTAATACATAACAACCAGCAACGGTTCCAACTTTAGTAATTTTAAATACCTCACGAATTTCTACATTAGCAACAATTTTCTCTTCGATTTTTGGAGCTAACATACCTTCCATAGCATCTTTTACTTCCTCGATAGCATCGTAAATAATAGAATATAAACGTATTTCAATTTCTTCTTGATCAGCTATCTTACGAGCATTTGCTGATGGACGAACTTGGAAACCAATAATAATTGCATCAGAAGCAGAAGCCAACAAAACATCTGATTCCGTAATTTGACCAACCGATTTATGTAAAACATTTACCTGGATTTGTTCATTAGATAACTTTAACAAGGAATCCGTTAATGCCTCAATCGAACCATCCACATCACCTTTAATAATTAAGTTTAACTCCTTAAAGTTACCCACAGCAATTCTTCGTCCGATTTCGTCTAAAGTAATATGCTTTTGAGTTCGGATACCTTGTTCCCTTTGTAATTGTAAACGTTTATTAGCGATATCTTTAGCATCTTTTTCGTTCTCCATTACATTTAATGTATCACCCGCTTGAGGTGCACCGCTTAAACCTAAAATTTGAACTGGAATACAAGGACCTGCAGTTTTAACCCTTCTTCCTAAATCATCAAACATCGCTTTAACTTTACCAGAATATGAACCAGCAACAATTATATCACCTACTTTTAAAGTACCCGTTTGCACTAAAACAGTTGCAACATAGCCCCTTCCTTTATCCAAAGACGATTCCACTACAGTTGCTTTAGCCATTCGGTTTGGATTAGCTTTCAACTCCATAATTTCAGCTTCCAATAACACTTTTTCTAATAATTCATCAATATTGATATTGTTTTTAGCCGAAATTTCCTGACACTGGTATTTTCCTCCCCACTCTTCTACTAAAATATTCATAGCAGATAATTGTTCACGAATTCTATCTGGATTTGCACCTGGTTTATCAATTTTATTAATTGCAAAAACCATTGGTACACCTGCAGCTTGAGCATGATTAATAGCCTCAATTGTTTGAGGCATCACACTATCATCCGCCGAAATTATAATGATTGCAATATCGGTTACCTTAGCACCACGGGCACGCATGGCTGTAAATGCTTCATGACCAGGGGTATCTAAGAAAGTAACCATCTTCCCGCCTTCTAATTTCACCGAATACGCTCCAATATGTTGCGTAATACCTCCAGCTTCACCGTCAACAACTTTTGTGTTTCTAATTTTATCTAATAAAGATGTTTTACCATGATCCACGTGCCCCATTACAGTAACAATAGGTGCACGAGGTAATAAATCCTCTTCATTATCTACAATATCTTCAATTAAATTTTGTTGATCTGCATCCACAAAATTCACATCAAAACCAAATTCTTCAGCCACAATAGATATAGTTTCAGCATCCAATCTTTGATTAATAGAAACAAATAATCCCAAAGACATACAAGCCGAAATAACTTCATTTACAGAAACATCCATTAATGAAGACAATTCATTTGCAGAAATAAACTCGGTAACTTTTAATATTTTATTTTCTTGTTCACTTCTTTCATCGTCTTCCATTTGGCGCTGAGCAAAACTGTCTCTTTTTTGACGACGAAATTTTGATGTTTTACTTTTTTGCTTTCCACCACTCAAACGAGCTAATGTTTCGCGAATTTGTTTTTGTACTTCCTCTTCACTTAATTCTACCTTTACTTCCGGATTAGGTCTTCTTTGAATAAAAGGCTTACGTTCACGATTTGGATTTGGATTACCGCCAGCATTTCCTCCTGGGCGATTTTGTCCTTGTCCACCTTCTGGTTTAGGAGGCATTTTGGAAGCATCCGTAGAACCCGCTACAACATTTTCCTTTTTAATTCTTTTACGCTTTCTTTTTTTCTTATTATCAACCGCCTCTTTTCTTTTGTCCACAGGTAATTCAATTTTACCTAAAACCACAGGACCAGTTAATTTTTCAATTTTAGTACGTGTTACTCCATCCTCATCTGGTGCATAGGTATTACCTAAATTTTTAGGTGTTTCCACCACTTTAGGTTTTTCTTCCACTACTTTCGCCTCTACAGGAGCAGGCTTAACCTCTTCCTTCACCTCTTTAGGTGCTTCAACCACAATTTCTGGTTTAGTTTCAACTACAGGCTCAGGTTTTTTCTCTACAACAGGCTCAGGTTTAACAACCTCAACCACTTTATCTTCCACTAATTTTTGAGGCTCAGGGGTTTCCTCTTTTTTAGGAGCAGTTTTTTTACCAGCAGATAAATCTATTTTTCCAATTACCTTTGGACCACTAGTTTCTGGCATGTCTGTTTTAAAAACTTCTTCTGATTTTACAACAGATTTTTCAACTACAACCTCTTTTTTAGGTTTTTCCTCTACTTTTTCCTCAACCTCTTCTATAGAAATTGTTTCTTTTTTAACTTTTTTAATTTCAACCTTAACAGATTTTTCCTTGATGGATTTATCTGATTGAAATTCGTTCATTAAAATATCATACATCTCAGGTGTGATTTTAGAAGTAGGTTTTGATTCAACCTCAAAGCCTTTTTTCTTTAAAAAATCTACAACTGTGTTAATACCTAAATTAAATTCACCTAATAATTGACCTAATCTAATTGGTTTTCCCATATTTAATCTTTTTTGATGTAGGCAACTCCATTAGTACCTACCGCTTAACAAATTTATCAAACCACTGATTAAAAAATAATTTTTTTGATTATTTTTTTAATCTGATTTGCAATCTAACCCACTGCTCATGAAAAACTAACATACAATTAACCCTTGTATGAAACAAGGGTTAAAATGCTAATCTTCATCGCTAAATTCTTCTCTTAATACTTCTAAAACATCATCAATTGTTTCCTCTTCTAAATCCGTTCTGCTCAATAATTCTTTTTTAGATAATTCTAATACACTTTTTGCAGTATCTAAACCAACAGCTTTAAACTGTTCGATTACCCATGCATCAATTTCATCAGAGAATTCATCTAAATTAACGTCATCAATTTCTTCCTCATTATCACGATAAACATCAATATCAAAACCAGTTAATTTACTTGCTAGTTTAATATTATGTCCACCTTTACCAATAGCTAAAGATACTTGATCAGGTTTTAAAAACACCTCGGCTTTGTTATCAGCTAAAATTTTTATTGATGTAATTTTTGCTGGACTTAAAGCACGAGAAATATATACTGATGGATTATCAGAATAATTGATAACATCAATATTTTCGTTACCCAATTCGCGAACTACACCATGTATTCTAGAACCTTTCATACCAACACAAGCACCAACAGGATCAATTCTTTCATCGTAAGATTCAACTGCTACTTTAGCCCTTTCACCAGGAACACGAACAATTTTTTTGATAGTAATTAAACCATCAAAAACTTCTGGAACTTCTGCTTCAAATAATCTTTCTAAGAAAACTGGAGAAGTACGAGATAAAATAATTTGAGGATTGTTGTTACGCATATCCACTTTTAATACCACAGCTTTAACAGTATCTCCTTTTTTGAAATAATCAGAAGGAATTTGTTCGTTTTTAGGTAAAATCAATTCGTTTTCTTCATCATCTAAAATCATGATTTCACGTTTCCAAACTTGATAAACCTCACCTGTAACAACGTTACCCACTTTGTTACTATATTTTTGGTATAAATCATCTTTTTCTAAATCTAATACCTTAGAGATTAAGTTTTGACGAACAGCTAAAACCGCTCTTCTACCAAAATCTAACAGTTTAACTTCTTCTGAAACCTCCTCACCAACTTCAAAATCAGGTTCAATTTTTATAGCATCAGAGTAAGCAATTTCGGTATTATCATCTTCAACCTCACCATCTTCTACAATAATTCGGTTTCTCCAAACCTCTAAATCACCTTTATCAATATTAATAATAATATCAAAATTATCATCCGATCCATATTTTTTGATAATCATACTACGGAATACATCCTCAAGTATGCGCATCATTTTTTCTCTGTCGATGTTTTTAAACTCTTTAAATTCCTGAAAGGACTCAATTAATCCTAAAGTTTCCATAAGCCAAATTAATTAAAGGAAATTACTTTTTTTGTTTCTTTGATTTTATTGTTATTTGTATCACTGTTAAAGAAATACGATTCTATTTTTGTTACTAATTCTTTCTTTTTTTTACCCTCAATTTTTTCTTTCACCTGATATTCTATCACCAACTTTTCTTCGTCCACTTCTTTTAAAATTCCTTCATGCTTTTTTCCGTCGTAGGTAAGTATTTTAACCGATTTATTAAGATTTTTTATATACTGTTCTTTAACTTTAAAAGGTGATGTCATTCCCGCTGATGAAACCTGTAATTCAAAATCTTGAACCTCTCTATCCAACTTAGATTCGATAAATTTACTCAATAAAACACATTGTTCTATATCAATCATCCCTTGAAATTTATCAATATACACAGCAATTTTACCCGCAGGAGAAACACTTAAATCAACTAAGAATAAATCGGCATTTTGCTCGAGATATTCTTGTGTAATGTTACTAATTAAATCTTTTGTTATCAAGGTATAAAAAATAAAAATGGGGACTCTTGCCCCCTCACATTCAAAACAAATACAGCACAAAAGTACAATATAACTTAATAGCTTACAAACTTTTTTGGAATTTATTTTTTGTTTTTTTTAAAATAGATTGGAAAAATAACATAACAAACAATGTAATCCCCAGTAAAACCGATATCATTGCAATTATATTTACATTTAAAAAATACGCTAGAAAATAACCTAAAACCACAGAAGTTATTGAAATAAATAGCGTTAAAATGAAAAACAAATTTAGCTTTTTAGTTAAAACATAAGCAATAGATGCTGGTATAACAGTTAAACTAATTATCATAATTGCTCCTACAGATTGAAATGCTACAACTGTATTTATGGTAATTATACTTAAAATAAAAAAAGTACTTTGTAAAACCTTAATTCCGATTGATTTTGCCATTTGATTATCAAAACTAATCAATAACCATAATTTTTTACACCCTATTATTACTATTAAGTTCAAAACTGTTAACAGTATTAAAACTATTGTTAAATAAGGTATTTTTACTTCATTAATCCAAAAACCTTCCCCATAAGGCAAATAACTTATTTCGCCAAACAATATACTTTCTACATCAAAAGGTGCATTTTTAAACCGAAAACTCAACAACACTACTCCTACAGCAAACAAAAAAGTATATACCACACCAATAAAAGCATCTTTGTTTACATTATTTTTTTCACTGAAATAATGTATTGACAAAACTGCTAAAACACCTAAAAAACAAGCTAAAAGAATTGTGTAAAATGAATTATCAAAATTAAAAATTACAAAACTTATTACAATTGCAGGTAAAATTGCATGCGCTATTGCATCAATTAGCATACTCATTTTGTTTAAAACTAAAAAACTTCCTAATGATGCTGCATTTATAGCAATAAGTATTACGGAAAATAATAATATAGCGTGATATGCTAGCATTTTTTTAATTTTGATAAAATGAATATCCTTTATTATTTTTCTTTTTAAAAAACTTTTTTTTAGATAAAATAATTGATAAAAAAGCAATTACACTTAAAACAATTACTATTGATGGACCAGTAGGAAAAAAAGGGAAAATAAATGAAATTACTACTCCTAATAAGGTTGAAATAGAGGAAAAAATTGCCGCCCACAATAAAACTAACTGCAACTTATTTTGCCAAAGTAAGGCGGATGTAGCCGGACTAACTAACAAAGCCGACATTAAAACCACACCAACTGTTTGAACTCCTATTGCTGTAATTAAAATTATACAAAAAGTTAAAATACTTTGTAAAAAATTTATAGGTAAACCTATTGTTGAAGCAAAAGTTTTATCGAATAAATAAATTTTTAAACTTCTAAAAGTTAAACCAATAACTGATAAAACGATTAATAAAACATATAAATAAATCAAAACATCTTTGCTTAATAATGCACTTGCTTTACCGAATAAAAAATCACTTAATCCTGTTTGATTATGATTATCGGAATTTTGAATAAAATTTAAAAGGAGTACTCCAAACGAAAAAAAAACACTCAACACAATTGCTATTGCCGAATCTGTTTTGATTTTACTTTTTTGACTAATATAATTTATTGCCAAAACAGATAAGAAACCTGATAACAATCCTCCAATTATTAAATAAACTGGATTTTTTGTTCCAGAAAATATAAAACCCAAACAAACTCCAGGTAAAATACTATGGGAAATTGCATCAACAATTAATGCTCTATGACTTAAAACAGTTAAAACTCCTACTAATCCAGATGCAATACCCAAAAATAAAGTGCCAAATATTACAATATTTAAAGACGTATCTTTAAATGAAAAAAAATAAATAAAATCTTGTAAATACTCCATTTTATTTACATGATTAAGTTTTGAGATTTATTTACCAATTGATTGATTTTAGATAACACCGAAAAAGCCTCACCATATGTATTTTGTAAATTTTGTAAAGAAAAAACCGATGAAATGGGGCCGGATGCAACAATTTTTCGATTAATAAATATAACCCAATCAAAATACTCAACCGAAGATTGCAAATCGTGATGAACCACAAAAATAGATTTCCCTTCCATTTTCATTTGATTTAAAATTTCCATTATTTCTTTTTCGGATGTTGCATCAATACCAACCAATGGTTCATCAAAAAAATAAACTTCTGCTTCTTGAGCCAATGCTCGTGCAATAAAAATACGTTGTTTTTCGCCTCCACTTAACTCGGAAATATGTTTATCAGCAAAATTTAACATATTCACCTTTTCCAAACAATTTAACGCTTGTTGTTTATCTAAATCAGTTATTTTTTTATACCAAGGCAATTTTGCATATCTACCCATTAAAACTAAATCGAGAACAGAAATAGGAAAATTCCAATCTACAGAGTCTCTTTGTGGAATAAAAGCAACTTGTTTCCTTATGGTTTTTAAACTTTCGCCTTTAATTTTAACTTCGCCTTCAATTTTTGGTATTAAGTGCATAATTGCATTTAATAAAGTAGATTTTCCTGCTCCGTTAGGCCCAATAATACCCACTAAATTACCCGAAGGAATACTTAAATTTACATTTTGTAAAACTACATTATTTTGGTAAGCAACTGTTAAATCCTTAATTTGAAGAACAGTATTTTCCATACAAAATTTACTTTAAAGCTTCGTAAATTACCAAAGCATTGTATTTTTGCATACCAATATAATTACCTTGTGGCGTGTTAATTTCTCCAAAAGAATCGCTATACAATGGCTTACCAATTTTAACTTGCCAATTATTAAATGAACAAGCTTCTACTAAAGATTCAATATTTTTAGCATTAACAGCATGTTCGATAAAAACAGCTGGTATTTTATTTTCTACAATAAAATCCACTAAGTTTTTTTTATCTTTTAAGCTAGATTCGGACAAAGTACTTACCCCTTGTAAACTTTTAACTTCAAAATTAAATCGTTTACCAAAATAAGAAAAAGCATTATGAGCAGTAATTAAAACTCTTTTTTCTTTAGGTATTAACTGAACTAAACTATCCATGTATTCAAAAGCGTTTTGTAATTCGTTTAGGTATAAATTTGTTTTTTGCTCTATTGAATCTTTGTCGTTTGGAAATGCTAAAACAAATTGTTTAGATAAATATTTCACCCCATCCATCATCATTTTAATATCCATCCAAATATGTGGATCAAACTTTGTTTTTTCTGTATTTAAAGTAATTAAATCATTAGTTAAAACACCGTCGCTAATAGAAATCACTGGTTTTTTTTTTGCAAATTCATTAAAAACTGGCTCTAATTTTTGTTCGATATTTAATCCGCTTAAACCAAATGCTGATGCAGAAACTAATAAATCGTTATCTTTTGCAGTAGATTTATAGGAATGTGGATCAACTCCATGTCCCATTAAAGATTTAACTTCGAAATTTTGAGGTAAAATATTTCTAACTATATCTGTAACAATAGAAGTTGTACATAATATTTGATGGGTATTGTTTTTTGGAGTACTACAAGAAAAAATTATCAAAACTAAAAAAAACAAACTCAAATGGCGCATATGTAAATTTTGGAGCAAATGTAAACATTTTAATTAAAATCTTGAAATTTTATGATTATCAATGTTTTAAACCAAAGTTTAAATAAAATTATTTTAAAAATAGTATCAAAAACGGAATCACTATGAAAAATAAAAGAGTGCTTATAATAATAAAAGAGGCTAAAATTTTTGCATTTAATTGATATTTAAGTGCTAATACAAAAGATGCTAAAGCACATGGCATTGCCATTTGAAAAAATTGAACTTTTAAAAATGTATCTTGTATTATATTTTTTATACCATAATACATCAAAAAAGGGATAATAAAAAATTTAATAGCCGAATACAAAAGAGAAATTTTCCAATATTGCACTAAAATTTTTGAATTAAGTTTTATGAAAATCCCAAGCGATAATAAAATAATTGGAGTGGCAGTTTGAGCAAGCATTTTAAAAAAAGGTACTTGTAATACAATTATGGTATGTTTGTAAAAGTAGTTTGCTAACAAACCTAAAACTATCGACCAAATTATTGGGTTTTTTACAAAAAAGCTAATTTTAATACTATTTTTAGTTTTAGCTCCCCCCTCTAATTTTACACTAAAATACAATCCAAACAACATTACAAACAACAAATGAATACTTGCAATTAATGCGGGAAAAACATCATCGTTTAATATCGATTTTAACAAAGGAATTCCTATAAAAGCTACATTTCCATATAAAAAAGCAAAAAGCCATGTACCGCCATGTAAATTTTTTTTAAATAAAAATTTAAATAAACTATATATAACTATTGTGATAGCCGATAAAATCACAACGTTTATTTGAAACAAATCAAAAAAAACACCCCAATTGATTTCCTGATTATTTACAGAATAAAACGTTAAAAATGGCAAACCAATATTAAATGAATATTGGTTAAAAGTTTGTAACCAGTTTTCATTAGCTACTTTAATTTTAACTAAAATAAAACCAACTACTATTATTAAAAAAAACGAAATTAAATCATTAAAAATCAAATCCATACTAAATCACATCAAATAATTTCAATAATATAAAGTAGTACAAGAAGCTAATAATCAACATTAAAAACCCAAGTAAAATTCCTGTTACAGCTTTTTTGCGATTAAATTCTTCAATTTCACCGCTATTAATTTTATTTATTGCTTTAATTCCATAATACATTGCCAATATTCCAAAAATAATCCTCAAAACAAAAATTGATAAAATGCCAAAAAGATAAGCTCTTTTAGCAGTTTTATCATATTTCGGTTTATCTTCTTTATCTGGCTTTGGCTTAGTAGGATTATTTTGATTGTTTTGAATTGTATTAACATCAATTTCTTCCGAAATAAATTCTATTTTTTTACTCTCTATAATAGAATCACAAAATTTATTACTCGAATCTTTAAAAATTTGCTCATTATATACAGAATCTTGATGAGTTAAAATAATTTGATTAGATAAACCATCAGTAAATTTAGAAGATTGATTTTGTTTTAAATTGATATTATTAGTAATCTCGCTTTTAGCAAAAAAATCAAAATGATAACCTTTAGTATATTTTCTTTTTTGCGCAAAACTTCCATTACTTACATTTTGCGAACTAGTGCAAGAAAACAAAAGAAAATAAGATAGTATTACAAAATATTTTAACATAAAATAAATTTTAAAACCAAAGATATAGGAATCATTAAAAAATAAGAAACAAAAATCGCTAAAAAATGATTTTTGTTAAATGCTTTATTTATATACAAAATATTATTTAATTTTACGTATGATTTTACATTTCATAAAACATATTCTTTTTGTTTTTTTATTAGTTATTTCAGGATGTACCAAAGACCAAAAACCAGCTTGTGAGAGCAATGGAAATTCAAATGATATTTGTAGTGTGCAGTACATTATTGATGGAAAAAATGAAAAAATTGAATTTTACACTTACCAAAATAATAAGGTGCATTTAATTGAGCATGTAGATAAAAAAGGTAATATAACTGTTACTTTAATTGAATACGAAAATGGAAAAATAAGCAAAAAAAACACTTCAGATTTCAAAGGAAAAACTTTAAAAACAGTAGAGTACAACTACAAAAATGATTTACTGGAAAAAGAAATATTCAATAAAGATTCGGTAATAGAATTCTATTACACCAACCAAGTTATGGATAAAATCACATATTCCAATAATAATATTTTGGTATCCTGGGACACAATTTTATACTACCCAAATCAAAAAATTTATCAGCAAAAAAAATATAACGAAAAAAATGATTTGATAAAAATTGAAGAATACAAATGGTTTGTAAACTATACTTTTACTCAAGAAACAATTTTACCTGATGGAACTGTTACAAAAAAAATAATCAATAACACAAATCCTCAAAACCAAATTATTCTACAAAACATTTACAATCAAAACAATGATTTGATTGAGCAAAATAAAAAATCTTACAAAAATAATTTGTTAATTTACGAAAGTTTTAATCAGCTAAATAACAATAGTATTTTAGAAATTATTTACCACAGAATTCCCTAAAATTATTATGGAAAATGTTTTTGATTTATGTTCGGAATATCAACCTACTGGCGATCAACCTAAAGCAATTTCCGAAATTGTTAAAGGATTTAAAAATGGTGTAAATCAACAAACTTTATTAGGAGTTACAGGCTCTGGTAAAACTTTTACCATGGCAAATGTTATCCAAAATTTAAATAAACCAACTTTAATTTTATCACACAATAAAACCTTAGCTGCCCAGCTATATAGCGAGTTTAAAGAATTTTTCCCCAATAATTTAGTAGAGTATTTTGTTTCATATTACGATTATTATCAACCCGAAGCATATTTACCTGTAACCAATACCTATATCGAAAAAGATTTATCTATAAATAAAGAAATCGAAAAATTACGTTTAAGTGCTACCTCATCTTTAATTTCCGGAAGAACGGATGTAATTATTGTTTCCAGTGTTTCTTGTATTTATGGTATGGGAAATCCTGAAGATTTTGCAGCAAATATGATTGATTTAGGCGAAGGTAAAGTTATCGAACGCAATCATTTTTTACGTTTGTTAGTTGGTTCTCAGTACGAAAGAACAGATATGGAATTTAATCAAGGTAAATTTAGAGTTAAAGGTGATACTGTTGATGTTTTTCCTGCTTACCTCGATTATGCGATTCGGATTTCATTTTGGGGTGATGAAATTGAAAGTATTGAAAAAATTGATCCTGAAACTGGAAAAAGTGAAGGCCATTTAAGAACTTTTAAGTTATATCCTGCAAATTTATTTGTTACTTCTTCTCATCGATTACAAGATGCCATCAAAAATATCCAAGATGATTTGATGAAACAGGTTGACTTTTTTAATCGTGAAGGTAAAGTTATGGAAGCTAAACGCTTGTTAGACAGGGTAGAATACGATTTAGAAATGATTAGAGAATTAGGATATTGTAGTGGTATTGAAAATTATTCGAGATATTTTGATGGACGAAAACCTGGTGCTCGTCCGTTTTGTTTATTAGATTATTTCCCTCAAGATTTTTTATTGTTTATTGACGAAAGCCATGTTACAATCCCTCAAATTAAAGCGATGTATGGTGGTGATAAATCCAGAAAAATAAATTTAGTTGAATATGGCTTTAGGTTACCAGCTGCAATGGATAATCGCCCCTTAAAATTTGAAGAATTTGATGGTTTGGTAAAAAATGTTTTATATGTTTCTGCAACACCTGCTGATTATGAGTTAGAAAAAAGTGAAGGTGTTATTGTTGAACAAGTTATCCGTCCAACTGGACTTTTAGACCCCATTATTGAAGTAAAACCAGTTCATAATCAAGTAGATGATTTATTAGAAGAAATAGATGAAACTGTAAAAAAAGGTGATAGAGTTTTGGTTACTACTTTAACAAAAAGAATGGCTGAAGAATTATCCAAATATTTAGATAGATTAAAGATTTCTGCAGCATACATTCATTCGGACGTGGACACAATTGATAGAATAGATATTATTCAAAAGTTAAAACAAGGACATTTTGATGTATTGATAGGTGTAAATTTATTACGTGAAGGTTTGGATTTACCTGAAGTTTCATTAGTTGCAATTTTAGATGCTGATAAAGAAGGTTTTTTACGATCTGAGCGTTCTTTAACTCAAACCGTTGGTAGAGCAGCAAGAAATTTAAATGGTAGAGTTATAATGTATGCGGATAAAATTACAGAATCTATGCAAAAAACAATTGATGAAACCAACAGAAGAAGAACTTTACAAGAAAAATACAATCAAGATAATAATATCCAACCACAAGCACTGCGCAAAAACAAAAAATCGGCATTTAATGTTTATGGAACTATTCCAGAGGAAACCCCAGCAATTGCAGCAGACCCAGTAATTCAGTTTATGAATAAGGACCAAATTCTTAAAAATATTGAAATGGTGAAAGAACAAATGCAAAAAGCTGCGAAGGAATTGGATTTCGCATCTGCAACAAAATTTAGAGATGAAATGTTTGCTTTAGAAAAAATATTAGAGAAAAAATAAAGTGAATTAAAGTTTATCTATATAAAGTAACTGGTACAACACCCTCTAATACTCGCTTGGAACTTCCTGTAATTTTATATTTTACAACATACACACCTTGAGGTACTGGATTTCCATTCGCAAAATTTCCATCCCAACCAATATTTTCATCATTACTCACAAAAATTTCGGTGCCCCATCGGTCAAAAACAATCATATTAAAAGTAAAAATTCCTGTCCCCTTACCTAAATAAATATCATTTTCTGAATCTCCATTTGGCGTAAAAGAGTTAGGGAAAAAATAAAATAAAGGAAGCGTAATTTCGAATTGTTTTGTTAATGAATCCTTACAGCCATTTTGATCAGAAACAGTTTGAGTAACAGAATACAAACCATCGTTATTATAAGTAAAAAATGTGTTCTCTCTTGAATCTGTTTGTCCATCGCTAGATGACCATACAACCGTAACAACATCTAAAGAAGCTCGATTAACAAAATCAATCCTTTGTCCGATTTCAAAAGCTGAAGCTAAAATATCAAAATCAGCTGTAGGCTGATTAACGTCGACTAAAACCGTATCTTTTGCAGCAATAATTCCACAAGAATCAAATGCTTCAACCACAAAACTAGTATTTTGAGTAACTGTAAAGCTTCTGGATTTTCCTTGTACTCCATTCCAAAAATATTTATAATCTCCATTACCTTTTCTTCCTCCACTTGCGTTGGCATCTAAATTTACTTGATCACCAACGCAAACAGACTGATTTAAACCACCATCAACACTAAAAGTAGGATAATTTAAGTTTAAACTAAAATTTCTATTTATAGTAAAATTACATTTATCTGTTACTGTAACAAAAACAGTTTCCGTTTTAGTAACTGGATATTTTACAACACTATCTGTAGAACCAAAACTCCATAAAAACTCGTAATCCCCACCACCTCCTGTTACTATTGGAATTAAACTTACACTATCTCCTTTACACAAGATAATTGGTGGTGTATTCCCTGTTATATCCAATGGAGTATAAGGAGCAATTTGAACTTGTATATTTCCATTTCGAGATTGTCCACATGCATCCGAAACAGTATAATTAAAAGTAGAATTTGCTACAGGTGTTACTGTAATTTGATTTGTAGTTGAAGTATTACCAGTCCAAGAATAAACCAAAGGAGCTACACCTCCTTGCACATTAGCCTGAATAGTAACTTGTTGATTTGGACAGTTTGAATTAACAATTTGAGGAAGTGTATTCAATACAGGTAAAGGTAATATTTCATATTCAAATTTTATAAACTTTTCAGATGCGCAAATAAAAGGATTATCAAAAACTAATATAAGTTTTTTTGCACTTGTTAAACCAAGATGATTAATTGGAGTTATAATTAAATTTTTTGCTGTATCACCCGCATTTAAAACAATTGTATTATTACTTGATAAAGTAAAATCTACACCTAAAACAGCATCTCCTTCAATTGTAAAAGGAATGTTTAAAATTTGATTTAGATTATCCGATCTTTTAACAGTAAATGTTCCAGTTTTACAACCCGCAATCAATTGGTTATCTAAAGAGTTATTTGTAGAATTTTTTGGCTGCTCCAATGAATATCTTGGTTTACTTTTTAAACTATTTGCTTCTAAAAATACACCTGTATCAAACCTTTCGTCTGAAATATCACAAATAGCAATTTTTAATCTATAGGTTTCGCAAGGAGTTACTTTAGCTTTTGCTACTAAAACTTTAGTGAAACCGTTATAATTTACAACTAATGGATTCGTAAACTGGGGCGTGTTCTCAAATCCTGTTCCATTATCAATATATAAATTATTGTTATTCACAGGATTGATAGTATTTAAGGATACACCTGTTATACCATCATCCAATAAAGCAATATTTTGTTTCCCTGTAAAACCTGGACCAGAAATAAAAAAACCAAAAACATCATTTGCATTATTTGCTCCTGGTGTTCCAAAATTTTTAGGGTATTCTTCAGAAGCAAAAACATATCTAAAATTTATAGAATCTCCTTCTGGAATAAAATCAAATTCGATAAATGCAACATCAAAAGTTTGACTTAATGGCCTACCCGCTAAATTAGCTAAATCTTGATCTCTGATAACTGGTGTATATTGTATGGAAGTTCCGCCAGAATTATTATTTGGACCAACTGGACCCAGCTTCATTCCAGAGGCATTTTGTTCATCTAATACTGTACCCGTAGATAAAATTATACCATTGTTTAGTCCAATATTGCCTCCGCTAAATTCACCCCTTTGTCTTGGAAAACCAGTGAAAGTTACATTAAAAATTTGAACCCCTTCACCTGCTAAAACATCCCTAACCAATTCTTCTGGGGTTTTAGTATTATTAGTAACTAATTGAGCATTAATTATCCCAAAAGATAAACAAAAAATAGTAGTTAATATTATTTTTTTTATGCTCTTCATATACTTAAAACAAGCTGATGCTTATAAAGTTACTTTTAAATTAATAGTTAAATCATAAATTTAAAATATTTGAGCTAAACAAACAACAAAAAGTTAATTATTGATTTTTTTTACCAATTCAAATAAATGAATTAACCAATCAAATGTTTTTATATCACCTATAGTACATCCAGTTTGTAATAATGAAAAAATCTCTTGTTCTCTATCTTCTGGATTAACTTCTTTTTTTAAAGAAAAAATCTCAAATTTTTCGGGATTTTTTACAATCATCTCCATCCAAGTTTTTTCTTCAAAATCTATAGAATTATCTAACGATTTTACACCAACTAATATTGCTGAATCGGAATTATATTTAAATAATTGATAAACATTTTTTGTTGCATGTTCAATTATTTTAATTTGCTTTAATGCTTTTTCCCAAACAATATCACTAAATAATTCTACAAGTGTTATTGCTTTATCTGGCTCATTTTCATTTATTTCTAGCCATTCTTCATTATGTACGCCATTAGTTATTAAAAAAGCAACAAAATCATCCTCTAAGGCTTTTAGTTCATTGTCTTTTAATATCTTATACTTCATGGCTTCAAATTAATTAGAGTTTATTTTGATGTATTTTCTGCAAAAAGCCACGACGATTTTTTAGCTAAAACTTCTTGTTTTTCAAGATCTTGTTTACTTAAATTTTCTAAAACAAACTGCATTCCATCCTCTACACTATCTGTTAAAAAAATAAGGTTTTTATCATCAGAAGAAATTGTACCCTCAATTGCCATTTTATCTATAAACACCATTAAACTTTGCCAATATTCTATGCCATGTAACACAATAGGAATTTTTTTTATTTTTTGAGTTTGAATCAAAGTAATAGTTTCAAATAATTCGTCTAAAGTTCCCATTCCACCAGGCATTACTATAAAAGCCAACGAATATTTAATTAACATCGTTTTACGAACATAAAAATGTTCCATTTCTAAACCAACTTGTATGTATTTATTAGGTTTTTGTTCGTGAGGCAAAACAATATTTATCCCTACGCTTTTTCCTCCATTTTCGAAAGCACCTCTATTGGCAGCCTCCATTATTCCTGGTCCTCCACCAGTTAATGCAGTTAATTTATTTTTAGCAATTAAAGCACCATAATTTCGTGCAATTTGATAATAAAAATGGTCTTCTTTAAATCTTGCCGAACCAAAAACAGTAACACAAGGACCTACAAAATGCAAGGTTCTAAATCCTTTAATAAATTCTTTTGCTATAGAAAAAACAGAAGATAGCTCCTTTAATCTGGATAAGGGCCCGTTTAAAAAATCTATCTCTATTAATTTTTTCATTAAAATTTATTTATTTAAGGGATCCATATAAATCGTAATGATCAGCATCCACAATTTGGATAGGATAAAAATCACCTATCTTTAAAATTTTATTTGAAATAATTACTTCATTATCTACTTCAGGCGAGTCAAATTCTGTTCTGCCAATACTATTCCCACCTTCTACTCTATCGATTAAAACTTTAAAAGTTTTTCCGATTTTTTGCTGATTTAAATCATAAGAAACACCCATTTGTAAATCCATTATCGCATTAGCTCTTTCAGCTTTTACTTTATCTGGCACATTATCTTTCAACTTAAAAGCATGCGTATTTTCCTCGTGCGAATATGTAAAAATACCTAATCTATCAAATTTAGATTTCTCTACCCAATCATACATTAACTGAAAATCCTTTTTGGTTTCACCAGGATACCCTGCAATTAAAGTTGTTCGGATTGCAATTTCGGGTACTTTATTTCTAATTTCCTCAATTAATCTATTAGTTTTTTCGAAAGTTGTACCTCTACGCATACTTTTTAACATATTATCCGAAATATGCTGTAAAGGCATATCCAAATAATTACAAACGTTTGATCTCTCAGTCATGACATCTAGCACATCCATAGGGAATCCTGTAGGAAAAGCATAATGTAATCTAATCCACTCTATCCCAGGAACGTCAGATATTTTTTTTATTAAATCCGATAAAACCCTTTTACCATAAATATCTAAACCGTAGTAAGTTAAATCCTGCGCAATTAACAATAATTCTTTTACACCTTTTTTCGCCAAAGATTCTGCTTGCGCAACCAATTCTTCCATAGGAGTACTTTTATGTTTACCTCGCATAAGTGGTATAGCACAAAAAGAGCACGGACGATCACAACCTTCGGAAATTTTAAAATACGCGTAGTGAGAAGGTGTTGTTAAAAATCGCTCACCTACCAATTCTTTTTTATAATCTGCTTTTAAAGTTTTAAGTAACTTACCTAAATCTTTCGTTCCAAAGTACTCATCAACTTCTGGAATATCTTTCCGAAGCTCATCTTTATACCTTTCTGATAAACAACCTGTTACGTAAACACGTTCTAGCAATCCCTGATTTTTAGCTTCTACTGCATTTACAATTGCATCAATAGATTCTTGTTTAGCATTATCAATAAATCCACAAGTATTAATCACAATAATTTTTGATTCTAAAGCATCAGAATTATGCTCAACCTCAAAATTATTTGCTTTTAACTGCCCCATTAAAACCTCCGAATCCCAAAGATTTTTGGAACAACCCATGGTTATTACATTTACTTTATTTCGTTTTATTGTTTTTGTTTTCATTTTTTTAAATTTCGCACGCGAAGTAAATTATATAAAAAAGAATTACCAAATATATAGTAATGATTTTATTGATTAACTAAATAATGAATCTACAAATTCATCCGAGTTAAAAACTTGTAAATCTTCCATTTTCTCACCAACACCAATAAATCTTACAGGAATATTAAATTCATCACAAATTCCAATTACAACTCCTCCCTTTGCACTTCCATCTAATTTGGTAATTGTTAATGCTGTAATATCAGTAGCCAAAGTAAATTGTTTTGCTTGTTCAAATGCATTTTGTCCGGTAGAACCATCTAATACCAACATTACTTCGTGTGGTGCTCCAGGAATAACCTTTTCCATAACACGTTTAATCTTACTTAACTCGTTCATTAAGTTAACTTTATTATGTAAACGTCCTGCTGTATCAATAATTACAACATCTGCATTTTTTGATTTTGCAGATTGTAAAGCATCATAAGCAACAGAAGCAGGATCAGCATTCATTCCCTGCTCAACTATAGTAACACCAACTCTTTCACTCCAAATTTTTAATTGATCTACAGCAGCAGCTCTAAAAGTATCCGATGCACCCAACACCACATTTTTCCCTGCTTGCTTAAACTGATATGCCAATTTTCCTATAGTTGTTGTTTTACCCACACCATTTACACCAACAACCATTAAAACATAAGGTTTTTTATCCACTGGCAATTCATATCCAGTTGGCATTTTACCATCCTTTTTTAACAACTGAGCAATTTCCTCTTTTAAAATCTTATTAAGTTGATCAGTTCCTAAATATTTATCCTCAGCTACTCTTTTTTCAATTCGTTCGATAATTTTAACTGTAGTATTTACGCCAACATCAGATGTAATTAAAACTTCTTCTAAATTATCTAAAACTTCATCATCAACTTTACTTTTACCAACAATTGCTTTAGCAATTTTGGAAAAAACACTTTCTTTAGTTTTTTCTAATCCTTTATCTAACGATTCTTTTTTTTCTTTAGTAAAAAAACTAAACAATCCCATAATGTAACTTTTATAAACAGAAAAAGCTTTCGAAAATATCGAAAGCTTTAAAAATTAATTTTTAAAATATTTATTTAGATAAAAACTCCTCAACTTTTTCATTAGGAACCATTTCCTCAACAAAAGTGTAAGCACCAGTTTTTTCTGATCTAACAGGTTTAATTACTTTAGTATAAGTTTTACCACCTTTTTGTAATGTTGCAACCGTTTTCTTAGCCATGACTTAATTATTTAATTTCTTTGTGAATAGTATATTTTTTCAAAATAGGATTGTATTTTTTAATTTCCAATCTCTCAGGTGTGTTTTTTCTATTTTTTGTAGAAATATATCTAGAAGTTCCTGGCATTCCACTCTCTTTATGCTCTGTACACTCTAAAATTACTTGTATCCTGTTACCTTTTCCTTTCTTTGCCATATTGATATTTTTTTAAATCGGTTTGCAAATTTATAACAAATTCTGTTACGAACAAACTTTACTTTAATTTTTTTAATTATTTCTTTTCTTTGTGTAATGTTTTACCAAAAGTATATTTTACACCTAAAGTGAAATTGTTAAAAATAAAACCCGCACTATTTCTTCTATCAATTTGATTGTTTCTTTCATCCCAACCAGCATTATAGTTTCTAATGTTAAAACTAGGAATATAATCAAGAGAAATTGCAAAAGGAATTTCCTTAATTACATACTCTAAACCTAAAACACCATCTATACCAAAATGAAATTCCGAATTTTCATTTCTTCCATAAGCACCCGCATGTCCACCTAAACCATAATACCAAAACAACCCTTGTGCACCAACAACTGGCGCATGCAATTCATATAAAACAGTTAAAGTCATACCATTATCAAAATTTGTAGATAAAATGGCATCGATTGCTTTTGTGTCCGATTTAAAATATTTATAGTTAAATCCAGTAAATCCTTCAGAAGAAACCCTTAATCCTAAAGCTGATTTATAAGATTGACTTCCCTCTGTACTTTGAGCAAATAATAAAGAATTAACAAATAGTAAGCATGCTGAAATAATAATTTTTTTCATAGTAGGTAATTTAGTTTAATAGAAAGAAGATTTCTTTAAGAAGGGCAAATATACAAATTTTGTTTACTTTAATTCCTCCAAGTGTGCATAATTGTATTCAATGAAAATTACAAATTAATTCTTTTCAAATATTATTTTTCAACAGACCTTAAGTTAAAAAAACAATTAATTTTGATTTTTTGATTTTTTCAAGAAAACTCAGACCACTAAAAATCAGTTGTTTAATTTTAATAAAATTAATTATTTCCTGATAAAAAAATATACTTATCATAAAGTAAGTTGGTAAATTTTCAAATTTAAAACAAAAACAATTGCAGTTATTTATTAACTTTAATTTTCAAGGTTTATGAAATTTGTAATTTGCACATGTTTTGATAAACATTTACATAGTTAAAATATTAAAATAAATATATTAAATCATGATTAAAAAAATTTCAATTTTACTTTTATTAGCCATATCAGTAAAGTCTTTTAGTCAATGCTACGAAGCTCCATCAGGTAATATGAAATTCATAAAAGAATACATGGCTTTTGAACATTACACCTGTGCACTTAAAGAATTAATGGTATTGGATAAGCAAAAACCAAAAAACTCAAAAACATACGAATTAATTGCTGAGTGTTATTTAAAGTACGATGGTGATAGAACAAAAGCTTTACCTTATTTAGAATTTATTGTTAAAGAAGGAAAATTTGACACCGAAATATACTTAATGCTAGGTTTAGCCTACCATGCAAATGAAGAATTTGACAAAGCAATTGAATCCTTGAATAACTATGTACAAAAAAGCAAACGTCCAGAAGGAATTGTTTATGCACAAACATACATAACTTATTGTCAAAATGCGAAAGATTTAGTTAAGGTAAAACAAAAAATATTGTTTGAAAATTTAGGAAAAGATATCAATAGCGAATGGAATGACTACAATCCTTATGTTTCTCCTGATGAAGAATTTTTATTTTATTCAACCAATAGAGAAAAAACTACTGGTAATTTCCCATACAAAGATGGATATGTAAGCGATGTATTTGTTTCGCAATACCGAGGAAAAAGTTTTACAAAATCTAAAGGCATGGGCGGAATGTATAATTCTGAAGATGTGGATGATTTTGCTGGAGGATCTGCTGATGGAAACGTGATATTTTTAACCTCAGATAAAGAATTTCAAATTTTTAATTTGTATATATCGGTTAAAGGCCCAAAAGCTCGTTCATTCCCAAAAACAGAACCTGTAAATGGCATTAACCAAAAAAATACAAATGAAATGAGTGCAACAATCAATAATGAACAAAATTTAATTATTTTTTCATCTGATAGACCAGGTGGTTATGGAGGGCAAGATTTATACATTAGCAGATTGTTGCCAGACGGAACTTGGGGAGCACCAGTAAATATGGGACCACAGATAAATTCTGAAAGAGAAGAAATTTACCCAATGTTTACCCCAAACCAAAAAGGAATAATTTTTAGTTCGAATAACAATTATAGCATGGGAGGATTTGATTTATTTCAAACTGATTTTTCGGAAGAATTAAAAACGTGGACAGCACCAAAAAATTTAGGTTACCCAGTAAATTCTGTTTATGACGACTTATTTATAACTAAACTCCCAAACAACAAATACGCCTATAAAGATGCTACTAGGAAAGATTCTTATGGGATGAAAGATATTTACCGTTTAACATTCCAAGATTCCACACCCATTTTCACAGTAATATCTGGAACTATTTTAAAAAACGATACGATTGTGCAAAAAGAAAATGCCTATAAAATAAAATACACCATTTTACAATCTAAAATAGACTCATTATCCAAATTAAAAAATGCACAAAGTGAGGCCATTCAGTCTTTAATAATAAAAAATAAAGAAGAATTAAACAAACTTGCAGATTTAAGCTTAGAAATATCACCTTATATAGCAGAAATAGAAGTAAGAAAAGGTAAGGATGGAGAAATTTATGGTACTTATAAAGCAAATGTAAATAACGGGAAATTTGTTTTGATTTTAGAACCAGATGATTATGTTTTAAATATCCTTCATCCAAAGTACAAAAAAATACAAGAAAACGTTAAAATATTCGACAAAAAATCGTACACTCCATTAATTAACATGGATTTTAATTTGAGAGAATAATTTGTTAAATTTTCACATAATAAATTACAAAAGTATTCGTTTTTAAACATTATCTCTATTCATGAAAGTATTACAAATTTGCAATAAACCTCCTTATCCTCCGGTAGATGGCGGAGCAATTGCTATGAATAATACAACTTTAGGATTGATAAATTTAGGAATTGATGTTAAAGTGCTTTCTATTTCAACACATAAGCACCCTGTAGTTTACTCTAAAATACCAAAGGTTTATTTAGAAAAAACTAAATTTGAGCATGTTTTTATTGACACCAAAATCAAAATTCAAGACGCATTTTTTAATCTATTCACCAGCAAATCATATAATATCGAACGATTCAATTGTTCAGTTTTCGAACAGAAAATCCAACAAATTTTATCTGAAGAAAATTACGATGTTGTTATTTTAGAAAGCTTATTCATAACACCATACGTTAACTGTATTAAAAAAAATAGTAAGGCCAAGATAGTGTTAAGAGCGCATAATATCGAACATCAAATCTGGGAAAGATATAGTGCTAACACAATTAATCCGTTAAAAAAACAATACCTAAATTTATTGGCCAAAAGAATAAAACAATATGAAATAAACATTTTGAATAAATTAGATGCAATTGCAGCTATTACAAAACTAGATGAAACACAATTTAAACTATTAGGCTTTAAAAATCAAATTCAAACAATTCCTGTTGGATATTTAACTAACAACTCATTATTGGAAAACAATGGTGAATCTAAGAAAAATACAATAGAAGTAAATTCTCTTTTCCACATTGCATCAATGGACTGGCTACCCAATCAAGAAGGATTAAATTGGTTTATTAAAGAAGTTTGGGAACCCTTAAGTAAAAAATTACCTAACACAAAGTTTTACATTGCTGGTAGAAATATGCCTAAAAATTTACAAAAAATAAATAAACCAAACTTAATTAACGTAGGAGAAGTAGAAAGTGCTAAGGATTTTTATGAAAGTAAAAATATCATGGTTGTTCCTATAAAATCAGGTAGCGGAATGCGAATTAAAATTATTGAAGGTATGGCTATGGGAAAAACTATTATTTCCACAACTATTGGTGCCGAAGGTATAAATTGCACTCATAACTTAAACATTTTAATAGCAAATACAAGCAGCGAATTTATTTACGAAATTAACAGGTGTTTATCCAATCCAGATATCTGTAAAAAAATTGGAGAAAACGCAATTAAACTAATTGAAACAGAATATAGCAATGATTCTATAAGTAAAAACTTTTTAGCGTTTTTATATAACGTAACTAATAGTAAAAATTAAAATTCAACCGACTGAACATTTCCATTTGACACCTGAAATACAGTATTAGGCATATCAATTTCTTCCACAACTCTTTTAACTCTATTTACATCTGTATCTGTTAAAAAAATCTGACCAAAATCGTTTGAATTTAAAAGGCTTAATAAATGTTTTACTCGTTTTTCATCAAGTTTATCAAAAACATCATCCAACAATAAAATAGGATTTACACCAACAGTTAGTTTTAAAAACTCTAATTGAGCCAATTTTAAAGCTATCAAATATGATTTTTGCTGCCCTTGAGAAGCAAATTTTTTAACTGGGAAATCATTAATATATAAATCTAAATCATCTTTATGAACTCCAAAACTGGTAAATTGACGCTGTAAATCTTGTTTAATATTACTTTGCAATAAATCTGTAAAGGTATTTTGATGTAAGGAACTATTATATACTAATCGCACTGGTTCCTTACCACCACTTATATAATTATAATTTTTTTGAAAAACATCTTGTAAATTTAAAACCAATTCTTTACGCTTTTTATACAACTCTTCACCCAGTGGAATTAATTGCTGATCCCAAACCATCAATTGATCATGATTATAAGTTCGTTCCTTGCTAAAATATTTCAACAAAGCATTTCTTTGTAATAATACCTTATTATATTGTATCAAAGTGTGTAGATATTTTTTATCGTACTGTGCACGTATACCATCCAAAAATTTTCTTCTGATATCACTTCCTTCAAGTATTAAATTGGTATCATAAGGAGCTATAATAACCAATGGAAACTCCCCTATATGATCAGATAATTTTTCGTAATCTTTTTTGTTTATTCTAAAAACCTTTTTAATATTTTTTTTAACCGCACAATATACCTTATATTCCTCGTTATTTTTGAAAAATTCACCCTGACATATAAAAAAGTCATGTTTTAATCCAATATTTTGTCGGTCTACTGGATTAAAATATGATTTACAAAAAGACAAATAGTAAATAGCATCCAAGATATTTGTTTTACCTTGAGCGTTTAAACCTACAAAACAATTTAGTTTTGGGTTAAAAGAAATTTCTACGGAATCGTAATTTTTAAATCCAACTAAAGAAAGCTCTTTTAAAAACACAATTATTTTAAATTATCTTTCAATTGAATCATTTTTAAAGCTGTTGCAGCAGCTTCAACCCCTTTGTTTCCATGTGAACCTCCGCTTCGAGCTCTACTTTGCTCAATAGTATTATCCGTTAACACACAAAAAACTACAGGTTTACCATATTGTAAATTTAGTTTTTGAACACCATAGGTTACTCCTTGTGCTACAAAATCAAAATGACTAGTTTCTCCTCTAATTATACAACCTACACAAATAACTGCATCTAAATCTTCTTCCTTATCTAAAATTAATTTAGCTCCTAGAGGTAATTCAAAACTTCCTGGAACTTTATACACTTTTACATTATTTGCTTTTACACCAGCTTGAACTAGAGTATTTTTTGCACCTTCAGTTAATGCACCAGTAATTTCATCATTCCATTCCGATTGAATAATCGCTATTTTTTTTGTTAACATGAATTTAAATTGCGACAAATCAACTTGAGATAAATTTTTATTTTCTGTAGCCATTTTAAATATTCACTTTAGCACGGTTTAACAACTGAATCACCTCATCGCGTTCACGAGAAAGTTCTTGATTTTCTTCAAAAAAGTATTTATCTAAAATTTCTTCGTAAATACTAACTGCTGTTGCAAAGTCGTTATTTTGCTCCAATAAAATACCTGCTTTTTTTAAATATAAACCAGATAACACCTTAGAATCGGCAGCTTTAGCAGCTTTTTTATAATTATCAACAGAATTTTCTATATCATTTAATTCGCTGTAAGCATCTGCTAATAAACCAAAACGCATTGCAGGAAAAATTTCACCTTTTGCAGAAAAACTTTTTAAATTGGTAACAGCATCATCAAAATTGCCTAAATTTAAATGAATAATCCCTAAATACAATAATGCACCATTTCCTGCATCAGTACTTCCATATTCCTCAACAATTTGCTCAAAAATAGGCAAAGCTAATTCAAAAGAATCCTTCTCAAATAAAGCTTGAGCTTCAAATGCTAAATTTTTTGCTTCAATCTCATTAGGTTCCCAAACTTGCTTTTTTAGAAAAATAAAAACAGATAATAAAATTACAACACCTAATAAAATATTAGTAATTCTTTTTTTATTTTTTAATATAACTTCTTCAGTTTTCGCAAGTGTATCAACTGATTGTTGCGTATCATTTGAATTGATAACTTCTTCGTTGTTTAAATCTTTATCGCTCATAATTTATTTTTTAATATAATAATCTAAATTTTATTGTTTGTGGTATATTTTTTAAAGCATCAATTACTTCATCGTTATAATTAGTATCAATATCAGTAATTAAATAACCAACGCTTTCATCGGTTTTTAAATTTTGCCCAACTACATTAATTCCATAATCTGCCAATATTTTATTTACCTGCGCCATTACACCAGCCACATTTTGATGTATATGTAAAAAACGATGTGCATTTTTTTGAGGAGCTACTCTAATTCCAGGTAAATTTACACTATCGAAAGAATTACCAGTATTGATATATTCAATCATTCTTTTAGGAACGAAATCGGCAATATCTACCTGAGCTTCAATTGTACTTCCTCCAATGTGTGGAGTTAAAATCACATTAGGTAAACCTTTTAATTCCGATTCGAAAGGTTCATTATTTGATTTAGGTTCTTTAGGATAAACATCCACAGCTGCACCAGATAATTTCCCAGATTTAATTGCATTAACCAATGCAGGAATTTCAACTACTTTACCACGAGATAAATTAATTAAAATAGCACCATCTTTCATTGCATTTAATTCTTTTTCACCTATTAAACCATGATTTTCGTTGCTATCATCTACATGTAATGAAACAACATCAGCAGTTGATAATACTTCATACATCGAATTTAATTTCTGTGCATTACCCAAAGCTAGTTTTTCTAATACATCGTAAAAAACTACCTTCATACCTAAAGCCTCTGCTAAAACACTTAACTGAGAACCTATATTACCATAACCTAAAATACCTAAAGTTTTTCCTCTCAACTCACGAGCACCTTCGGCTGTTTTTTTCCAAATACCTTGGTGTAATTCGTTACTACGCACAAAAGTTCTACGCATTAATACAATAATTTCGCCAATGGCTAACTCTACCACCGAGCGCGTATTACTATAAGGTGCGTTGAATACGGCTACACCCTGTTTTTTACATGCCTCTAAATCAATTTGTTTAGTACCTATACAAAAAGCACCTACTGCTAATAATTTATTAGCCGATTGTAAAACTTTAGCTGTAACATTAGTTTTGGAACGAATTCCTAAAATATGAACATCTTTGATGGCTTCGCATAATTCTGTTTCGCCTAAACTTCTATCTAACAATTCTACAGTATAACCCTCATTTTTTAAAAATGCTAAAGCATCGGGATGAATACTTTCTAATAACAAAACCTTAATTCGGTTTTTAGGATAAGATATTTTCATTGGTAAATTATTAACGTATAAAAACTCCTCTAAACTAGGTGTAATATAATCTGCAACTGGTAAAACTTTTTCACGTGCAACATTCTCTGTATACGCAAAAAATTTATGAGCAATTCCTGCTTCACGCATAACAAAATCACTGTAACCATCGCCAATAACATGAATTTCTCCTGGTAAATTCATTGCTTTTAAACAAGCAATTTTTCCATTGTGTTGAGATAAATAATTATTTGTATCAAAACCAATAATATTTCCTTGTGCATCAAATTCAAAAGTATTGGCATATACTCTTTCGGGAGCAATATTATAATCGGCAACTATTGGAATAATAAATTCCTTGAAACCAGCAGAAATAACATAAATTTGATTGGCATGATCAATAAAAAATTCTTTATTTCTTTCAATTGATTTAGAAATTTTACCTTTTAACAAAGTAATTAAAGCCTCCAAATCGTTTTTATGTGCTTTTAATAAATCTATTCGTCTTCTTAATGAATCCGTAAAAGATATTTCACCATCAATACCTAAATCTGTTATTTCTTGAATTTGTTTTACAATTTTACTTCTTTCCTCTGCAGGTTTATTCGCTAAGGAAATCTCAGCTAAAACATCCAAGGCTTCCACTTGAGTTAAAGTACTGTCAAAATCAAAAACAAAAAATCTTTTTTTACCCATGGAACTCCACTTAAATCATAATACTAATTGTAAAAGCGCAAAATTAGGAAATTAAGAGGAAATATAACAACTTAGTTTAAAAAAGTATTAAACATTTTTACTTTGGCTGATTAGGTAAGGGCATCCAATGGCTAACTTCCTGAAAAAAATGATTAGATAAGCCCTCTCCTGTCCAGAAATGAAAACCTTCATTGTTCTTATGTTTAAGCTTATGTTCACCATAAAAATTTTCTTCAAAAACTAAAATTTTAACCGCACGTAACTCCACTTCTCCTCCTCCACCAGGTATAGGTACATAGTTATTTGGCACAAATGCCAAAACTCTTTGTTGGTTTTGAGGCAAACTATTTTTACACGAAATCCACTCCATAAAATTGCTTATTTTAATTCTATCACCGCATCCTGATGGATTAAGTACTCTTTATTATTTTGTAAAGATTTACACAAATATTTAACACGTAACTTTTTAACCTTTACAAACTCTCCATATTTCTGAAAAACAAAAGATTTACCTATTTCAATATCTTTTAAACGCAAAACTTGTTTGGGTTCCTCACCCACCATTAAGTGATGTTGAAATTTAATAGTTGGGCTTCTCCAAGTTTGTTTTAAATAGTTAATTTCTTCGGGAGTGTACAAATCCTTTTTTTGTAAAATTTCGTTCTCTAATAATTTCCTATAATTGTTTTTCCACTCTATACCATGCGGCATCACCTTTTTATTTAAGTTTTGCATTTTGGTTAAATAATGAGCGTACTCATGCAAAAAAACTAACCAAGTAAAAAAAACAGTTAAATTATTATTTACAGTTATTTTAGATACACCATCCTTTTTCCAAAAAGTATAATCCCCATAACGAGTATTACGGGGATATTTTATTGATAAGTATAATTTATTTTCCTGCTGTACAATGCTTTTCATCCAAGCATATACCAAGGTTTTCTCCATTTATTTACTCGAAAATCGTGGACACTCGTTACATTTGTTTTTAGATTTACACGAAACCACTGTAAAAGCTAAACCTAAAACCAATAAAATTGAAACTAATTTTCTCATATATTCACTATTTATAATCAATTACGACAATCTATTTTTAAAATCTTCATAAGAAAATTCTTTTATTATTTTAAGTTCACCCTTTAATGTTACAGAAGCTAAACCAGGCTGAGGAACTCCATTAAATGTAGTAGTTTTTACAAAAGTATAATGCATCATATCTTCAAAGATTACATCATCCCCTTCTTTTAAATTATTGGGTAACTTAAAACCATCTAAAAAATCACCACTCATACAGGTATTTCCACCTAAAACAACTTCAGGATTTTTATCATCTTCACCAACTACAGCTGGCTGATATGGCATTTCTAAACAATCTGGCATATGAGCAGAAAAAGAAACATTTAACATATATATTTTTTGATTGCCAGAATATACTACATCTTCAATTCTTGATAACAAAACCCCAGTTCTCCAACCCATTGCTTCACCTGGTTCAATCATCAATTCTTTTAAATTGTAATTTTGTTTAAAATTAGCCAGTGTTTGTTCTAATAATTCAGTATCATATCCTTCTTTAGTAATATGATGCCCTCCGCCTAAATTTACCCATTCACATTGATGAAAAAGATGTCCGAATTTTTCATCCATAAAATCTACTAAATTTGCCAATTCCTCCGATGAACTCTCACATAAAGCATGTACATGAATTCCTGTGATTCCTTCGGGTAGTACCTCTGGAAATAAATCTGGAGTAACACCAAATCTAGAACCCGGCATACATGGGTTATATTTTTCAACTCCTACCTGGGAAAATTGGGGATTTAAACGAATAGCAAATTTAATTTCTGGATTTAAGGCAATATATTTCTTAAACTTATTGTACTGAGACAAACTATTAAAAGTAATATGACTAGCTATCTTTAAAACTTCTTCAAATTCTTCTTCCAAATATACAACAAAACAACAATGTGCTTTTTTTCCAAATTCCTCAAAACACAATTTTGCCTCGTTTAAACTACTGGCTGTTGCACCAGATATATAATTGCGCATAATTGGAAACATACTCCACATTGCAAAACCTTTTAAAGCACATAAAATATTTACACCACTGTTTTTTTCAACAGATTGTAAAACTTTCATATTCTCAACCAACGCAACTTCATCCATTACATAGCTAGGATTAGGTGCTTGCTTTGCAATTTTCAAAAACTCTTCTCGTGCCATTTTATTCTTTAGTTGGAACATCATCACCAGAAATTGAACTTCTCATATCTGTATCCGCTTTGATATTTTCCATTTTATAATAATCCATTATTCCTAAATTCCCTTTTCTAAAAGCCTCAGCAATTGCCATTGGAATATCAGCTTCCGCTTCAATAACTTTAGCTCTCATTTCTTTTGCTTTAGCTATCATTTCTTGCTCTAGTGCAATAGCCATAGCTCTTCTTTCCTCAGCTTTTGCTTGAGCAATTTTTTTATCTGCCTCTGCTTGATCAGTTTGTAAAATTGCACCAATGTTTTTACCAATATCAATATCTGCAATATCAATAGATAAAATTTCGAAAGCAGTACCACTATCCAACCCTTTAGATAAAACCACTTTAGAAATTGAATCTGGATTCTCTAAAACTTTTTTATGATTTTCGGCTGAACCAATAGAAGAAACAACCCCTTCTCCTACTCTTGCTAAAACTGTTTCTTCTCCAGCACCACCCACTAATTGACGAATATTAGCTCGAACTGTAACTCTAGCTTTTGCAATTAACTGGATACCATCTTTTGCAACTGCTGCAACAGGAGGGGTATTAATTACCTTAGGATTTACACTCATCTGAACTGCTTGTAACACATCTCTACCTGCTAAATCTATAGCCGTTGCAGTTGTAAAATCCAAATCGATATTAGCTTTATCAGCTGAAATTAACGCATTAATTACAGATTGTACATTTCCACCAGCCATATAATGCGCTTCTAAATCATCTCGTTTAATAACTAAACCTGCTTTGGATGATGTAATCATAGCTTGTACAATAATTCTTGGTGGAACTTTACGCCAACGCATAAAAATTAATTGAACTAAACTAACCCTAACACTAGATAATAAAGCTTGAAACCACAAACCTAGCGGTACAAAATAAAAAAATAAAATTAGGAAAACAACCGACCCTAAAACTATTCCAAAAGTCCCAATTGGAAAATCACCTTGCATATATATATAAATTTAGTTTTTAATCTTTAATTTGTGCAGAAATACCTCTATCTAACAACGCTTCACACATTGGTTTTAACTCTTTAAAATCACCCACTTTAACTGTGCAATTACCTTTGTGATGAATTAACCAAGTACACTGTTCGGCTTGAATAGGTTCGTGTTTACACACTTTTATCAATGATTCAATTACAAACTCAAAAGTATTCACATCATCATTGTAAATTACCAAAGCTTTGTTTTGTTGAACTACTTCTTTTTTTTGTATTAATTCTTTAGGCTCTACCATATTTTTTTGTTTCAAATCTACAAAAATATTTTTCTAATCAATTAAAAATAATGTTAACAAAAAATTAATTATTTACCCCTTCCTTGGAAAACTACCAAAACAGTATGAATCATAATTTTTAAATCTACAATTAGCGACATATTTTCAAGATAAATTAAATCAAATTTTAAACGTTCAATCATTTGTTCAACATTTTCCGCATAACCATATTTTACTTGCCCCCATGATGTAATTCCAGGCTTTACTCTATGTAAATAATAATACTCTGGAGCATGAGCAGTAATTTGATCAATAAAAAATTGACGTTCTGGTCGTGGCCCCACAATAGACATTTCACCTTTAAGAACGTTAAAAAATTGTGGCAACTCATCTAATCTTGCTTTTCTTAAAAATTTACCAATTGGCGTAATTCTATTATCATTATCCTTAGATAAAGCCGGACCGTTTTTTTCAGCATCAATATACATAGTTCGGAATTTTATTATTTTAAATACTTCACCTCTATAACCTACTCTATCTTGCTTAAAAAATATAGGTCCTTCAGATGATTTTTTTACCAAAAAAGATAAAGCTAAATACAATGGTGAAAATATAATTAGAACTAAAAATGAAACCAAAATATCAAATATTCTTTTAAAAAAAGCTTGAGCAGTTCCTTGTTTACCTAAATTTAAATCAATTAAAGCTTCATGTAAAATGGAACTCATTTTAATTTGCCCAGATAAAATATTAAAACTATCAGGTAAAACTTTCACATTTATATCTTTGCTTTTTATCGATGCTAAATATCTATGCGTTAATGATATATTTTTTGGTTTTACAGCTATAATAAGTTCCTCAATATTAAGATTTAAGATACATTCATCTAATTTTTCTACATTACCTAAAAAAGGAGCATATTTTTTCATTTTCTCTAAATCCTTTGGATGATGCGTTAGTGAAACAAATCCAACAATTTTATATCCAGCAGATTTTTTAGCCGAATTTAATTTTTGTACCAATTGAATAGAACGATCATTACACCCTACAACCAATGTATTAAACCCTATGATACGATTATGAACTTTATGAGCTATTAACGAGGTAATTATCAGTTTAGGCAATGCCAATAACACAAATTGAATCAAAAATAAATAAGAAAAAGATAAATAGTATTGAATATGCGCATCCAATACATCATCTAAAATCAAAACAAAAAACAATATTATTGTACCAAAAAACACTACCCAAAACAATAACACAAGTTCTTTAAGACGAGATTTTCTAAAAACCTTATTATACATTCCGTGCAATGCAATTAACGAAATCCAAAAAAATGCAACTAAAAGTGCACCTTTGTAAAAAACTATCGAATTAAGAGTATCTGTTACAGCATAATTTTGAAGGTTTTCGATTTTTAATTTACGAAAATTAAAAAAGAAAAACCAAGCAATTATTGATGCGATAAAATCGAATAAAATTAACGCGAATACAGTATTTTTTTTAGTCAACTTGCTTAATTATATGTAGATTATCTAAAAAAACCTCTTGTGTTTGATTACTTACATACACTAACACATAAAATCTAAAATACCCCTCGGACATAGCATCTTTTAAATAAGGCATTGGATTAAAATATGTTTTTTGCCACTTATTAACTGGAGGCATATTTAATAAGATTGGATAATCATCCCAAACTCCGTTTTTAAAAACTTCAACACCAAATTCTACAGCTCCTTTATTCAGGTAATCTAATTCTATCAACCAATTTTCGGTTGATTTAAAATATATAGAATCTTTTAAAGTTATTTTTGATCTTTTTTGATTGTGTGATATAAATCTTCCCGAATAGTTACCAAAAGATTGATTGTTCGCAAATCTATATTCAGGAAATGAATCTTTACCATTAAAAATTAATTTCAGTAAGCCATAATCTTGTTCAAAATCTTCCCTCACTAAAAAATTGGAAGTATTACTGTATTTCAATTTAGGAGTTAATTTTGTTTCGCTTTTTTCGGTAAAATTTAATATTGTATCGTTAGCTACTAAAAAAGGATGTTTTACTCTAATTCCTTTTTGCTCAAATAAAATTATTCCTGGTTTAATTTCCACATTAGCTTCACCATTTAAATAAACTGGTATTTTTGCAGGTAAAGGATAAGTACCTTTAAATTCATTGTTAACATAAACCCAAGCATCTTGTAATGCTAAATTTGAACTATCTCCCTCAAAATCAAATTTATCTACAACTAAATAAGAAGGAATATCTGCCTTTTTATTACAAGAAATTAAAAAAACACTAAAAATTGTAATAAGGTTTAATAAATATTTACGGGACATACAAAATAGTATTAAAAATAACTTTAAAGGCGAATTTAAAACATTTTATGCACAACTCCTAAATGGATTAAATTTTCGAGTAGCTTTTGATTAATATTGTTAATTTTTTAAACAATTTGTTTCTTGTGAATAAAAAATAATAGAATTTTGAATATTGATAAATTAAAAAAATTACTTTAGCGTTTTAAACACGGAAAGTTTTCCAATCTTTTAATATAGTTTATGCAACAATATTTAGATTTAATGAAATTGGTTTTAGAAACTGGAACGGATAAAACCGACAGAACAGGAACAGGAACTAGAAGTATTTTTGGGCATCAAATGCGTTTTAATTTAAACGATGGATTCCCTTTAGTTACTACAAAAAAATTACATCTTCGTTCTATCATTCACGAATTGTTATGGTTTTTAAAAGGTGAAACCAATATTAAATATTTACAAGATAATCAAGTTAAAATTTGGGATGAATGGGCGGATGAAAAAGGTGAATTAGGCCCGGTTTATGGGTCACAATGGCGCTCATGGCCAACACCAGACGGAGGTCATATTGATCAAATTGCAAAAGTGATTGCCCAAATTAAAAACACACCTGATTCCAGAAGATTGATTGTAAGCGCATGGAATGTTTGCGAAATCGAAAAAATGGCTTTACCACCTTGCCATACTTTTTTCCAATTTTATGTTGCCAACAACAAATTATCTTGTCAGCTCTACCAACGTAGTGCCGATATTTTTTTAGGTGTACCATTTAATATTGCTTCGTATGCTTTATTAACTATGATGGTAGCACAAGTTTGCAATTTAGAATTGGGAGATTTTGTACATACATTTGGTGATGCTCATTTATACACTAATCATTTTGAGCAAGCAAAATTACAATTAACTCGAGAAACTCGTCCGTTACCTGTTATGAAAATTAATCCAGAAGTAAAAGATATTTTTGGTTTTAAATATGAGGATTTTTCACTTGAAGGTTACAACCCTCATCCACATATTAAAGCACCTGTTGCTGTATAATTATGGAAATTCACTTAATAGTTGCTGTTTCAAAATCCAATTTAGGAATTGGTAAAAACAATGAATTATTATGGCATTTACCTGCTGATATGCAATTTTTTAAACAAACTACTATTGGTTTCCCTGTTATAACTGGAAGAAAAAATTACGAATCTATACCTGAAAAATTCCGTCCTCTAGCAGATAGAAAAAATATTATACTTACGCACCAAAAAAACTATGCCGCACCTGGTGCAATAGTGGTAAACAATATAATAGATGCAATACAAGAAGCTCAAAAAGAGAAAAAAGAGAAATGTTTTGTAATTGGAGGTGGAGAAATATACAAATTATTTTTAGCGCAAAATTTAGTAGATAAGCTAATTATTACTTGGGTAAATACAGATATTGAAGCAGATACATTTTTTCCAGAATTAGATTTGAATATATGGAATTTAGAAAATATAAAGGAATTTCCAAAAGACGAAAAAAATAAATACGACTTTACTATTTGTAGTTATACAAAAAATATTTAATATGTAGGATTTTCTGAATAATTATTTCCTACTTGATGAATTATCTTCTGAATAAAAGGAATGGTGTTTTTTGAACGTAAATGTAATTTTATAAAACTTCCTTTAGAATGAATGTTTATCGAATTAGATTGAATAATAGATAAACTGTAAAATGGAATAATCCACGAAAAATGTTCTGTAAACTTTTTAAAATGTACAATTACACCTTTTGGTCTTAATTCGATACTTGCAAAATTACCCGAAAAACCACTTGGTAATAATTGTTTGATATCACTACTACAATCCACAATTTCCATTCTAGCTGATCCGATACCTTTCATTTTTAATCTATCCAAAAAACTGTAGCTTTTACCTAAAGTCTCGTCAATTATTTTTTTAATTTCAGGATCGTAATAAGAAGTATCAAAAATCATTTTTCAAAAACATTTTCGCAAAAATAATATCGATTTGAACACGAATGCTGTTAATTATTATCAAAAAAACAAAAGATAATTTTAACTAAAAATCCAACTTAAAACCAACACCATGGATATTTTGCAATTGAATAGAAGTATCTACCTGAAGATATTTTCGAATTTTGGTAATAAAAACATCCATACTTCTACCTTTAAAATAATCGCTCTCGCCCCAAATAAGCTTTAAAACTTGATCGCGTTTTACCGTTTGACCTTTGTAACTTATTAAAACCTTTAAAATATCGCATTCCTTTTTGGTTAATTTTTGAATGTAATTATTAGGACCTATTAATAAATTATTTTGAGTATCCAAACTTAATATACCAATTTGCAAAATAGCATTATCTGTATCGTTAACAATATTATTTGCTCGTTTTAAAATGGATTGTATGCGTAATAACAACAAATCAAAGTTAAATGGTTTAGTTACATAATCGTCTGCTCCATCTTTAAAACCTTTAATTTTATCTTCATCTAAACTTTTTGCTGTTAACATAATAATCGGAACTTGATGATTGATTTTTCGAATATCAGATAACAAAGTAAATCCATCCTTTTGCGGTAACATAACATCCAAAATACACAAATCAAAACTTTGCGCACAAAAAGCATCTAAAGCATCCTCTCCTCCTTTTTCCCAATGTACTTTAAAACCAGCCTCTTCTAATTGGTCTTTGGTAATAAAACCCAAATTAGCATCGTCCTCTACCAATAAAATTAGTTTTTTTGCCATTTTATATTGTATTTAAAGTAATTAAAAAACTAGTTCCTTTATTCATTTCACTTTCAATATCTATTTTACCTCCATGTTGTTCTATCATTAGTTTTACATAGCTTAAACCAATTCCAAAACCTTTTACATTATGAATATTGCCAGTTGGCACTCTATAAAACTTTTTAAATACATGAGGCAAAAAATCATGTCCTATACCCATTCCATTATCTGTAAAATTAACAAACAATTTACCGTTTAATTCTTTAACAACAATTGTAATCTTTAAAGGATTATTTAGTTGTCGGTACTTAATCGCATTATCAATTAAATTACTAAAAACCTGAGTAATATGATGTTGATCGGCATGTATTTTACAATCTAAATCTCCCAAAACCTCCACAACAGCATTAATAGCTTGCAAACTTTCCTTGTAAGGCTCTAACGCTTTATCAATAACATTTTTTAATTGCATATCCACAAAATCCAAAACCAACTTATCATTTTCGTAATATGCAATTTGTAATACCCGTTCTACCTGATTTTTCAATCTGTTATTTTCATCTAATATTATTTGAGCATACTTTTTTAAACGCTCGGGCTGATTAATTATGTTATCTTGATTTAAAACCTGAGCTCCTAAAGCAATGGTTGAAATAGGTGTTTTTAACTCGTGCGTCATATTATTAATAAAATCGTTTTTCATCTCATCCAATTGTTTTTGTTTATAAATTACAAAAACAGCAAATCCTAAAATCAAAGTAATTAAAATAATTACACCAATTGCAATTAACCACAATTTAAAGTTTTGTAGATACAATTTAGTTTTTGGAAATACAACGCCAAAATTATAACTATTTATATCCCAATCTATTCCATAGTCATCTGCTGCAAACCTTTCTTGCAAAAAAGTACCACTTTGAGTATGTACCACACTATCGGTAAAACAATCATAAATTGCAATTTTATAAGGAAAATCTATCTCATGTTTTTCGAACTCTTTTTGTAAAATCGAATCAATTTGAGTAGGATTTACAATATCCTGAATTTCAACTACAAAAGAATTATTGTCTATTTGTTTAACTGGGTGAGTAGTATTAATACTTTCGTGCTGTATCAAACGCAACTCATAACCAGCATTGGTTAATGCCATTTTAACTTTATGATTAAACTGCTGATTTTGTAAATTAATTAAGTTATTTGCCCATATAATTTGTACCCAAACTAATGAAATTAAGGACATTATACTTAACCCAACAATAGCAGGAATGGTAAATCTACGCATAAATTACTTTAACTTTTTCTCATTTTTTTCACGCATTTTTTTATATAATTTGGTCGCCAACATCAACAAAATTACCATAGCAAAAAATGCAATAACACCTTTATAAAAATTTAAGCGTTGGTATACCACTAAAAACACGATAAAAACCAATAAAACGGTTGCTACCTCATTCCACAACCTTAATTTCATAGAATTCCATACCACCTCATCTTTTTGCAATTGACTGTAAATTTTGTGGGTTATTAAATGATAAATAGCTAAAACCACTACAAATCCTAATTTCAAATGCATCCACCCAAATCTTAAGTATTCAGGATGTTCTTGTATCAACAACCACGGACCCAAAATCATTGTTAATATAAAGGATGGCCATGTAATTATATACCACAATCTAAATTCCATTAATTTATATTGTTTAATCAAAATAGATTTATCTGGCTCTATTTTATCATTGGCTTCGGCATGATATATAAATAAACGAACTATATAAAACAAACCTGCAAACCAAGTTACTATAAAAATTATATGTAAAGCTTTTAGTAAATAAATATCCATGATTAAAAATTAGATGCTTAAAGTTAACATTTAAATTACTATTTTAAAGTCTTATTTGTTAATTTTTAGAATTTATACTATATCAACGAAACAAAAAAAATAGAATACCGTACCCAAATCGCGTTTAATTAATAATATTTGTTAAGTTTACATTTAAATTGGAGCATAATTTAATATGAGTGAAAGTATATTACGTGCCTTAATGCAATTGTTTGCTTTGGTTGCCAAAGTAGAAGGGGTTTCTAAAGATGGTCGTTCAATTGTAAAATTATTTTTAAAACAACAACTTAGCGCAGATTTAGTACAAGATTACTTAAATATTTTTGAAGAATATTTAGAATTACACCAAAAAAACAACTCTCAAGAAGGCAAAGCGCGTAAAAAAACCTCTGTAAATTCGGTAAAAGTTTTACGAATTTGCACCCAAATAAACGAAGAACTTAAACAAAATCAAAAAATTGTTGTTTTAATTCGCTTAATGGAATTTTTATTTAGCGAAGATTATGAAGAACAAGAATTTGAATTTGCCTCTACTGTTGCTAGTACTTTTAATATTCCTAATGAAGAGTTTTTATTGGCTTTTAATTTTCTAACTTCAAGTCATTTACCAATTTTAGATCATGATAATTGTTTATTAATTTCAAATAATAAAGCTCAATTATCTTTTGCAAAAAATTTAACAGATGACCATATAAAAGGTTATATTAAAATTTTAAAATTAGACAGCACTCATGTTTATTTAGCTGTTAACCATTGTGATGAAGCAATGTATATTAACGGACAAATTATGGCGAAGAATAGAGCTTATTTTTTACGCCACGGTTCATCTATTCGAAACACAAAAGTTAACCCAATATATTTCTCTGATATCACCTCAGCCTTCCGAAAAGAAGAAGAAACTCAACTTATTAATTTTATTATCGATGATTTAGAATATAAATTTCCTGCTGGAAATATTGGAATTCATAAAATGTCATTAAATGCTCAATCAGGTAATTTAATCGGTATAATGGGCGCTTCTGGTGCTGGAAAATCTACTTTTCTTTCTTTACTAAATGGTTCATTAACTCCTACAAGTGGTAAAGTAACAATAAATGGAGTAGATATTCATCATCAAGCCAAAGAGATAGAGGGTATCATCGGACATGTTTCTCAAGATGATTTGTTAATGGAAGACCTAACAGTTTTTCAAAACTTATATTTTAATGCACAATTGTGTTATGATAACCATAGTGATGCATTCTTAACCAAAAAAACTTTAGAATTACTTAAATCTATTGGTTTATATGAAACCAAAGATTTAAAAGTGGGAAGTCCGTTGGAAAAGACGATTAGCGGCGGTCAAAGAAAAAGGTTAAATATTGCATTGGAATTAATTCGTGAACCTCAAGTTTTATTTGTAGATGAACCCACTTCGGGTTTATCTTCTAGGGATTCCGAAAACATAATGGATTTACTAAAAGAACTAGCTCTTAAAGGCAAATTAGTTTTTGTGGTTATTCATCAACCATCTTCGGATATCTTTAAATTATTTGATAATTTATTAATTTTAGATACTGGTGGTTACACTATTTATTACGGAAATCCAGTAGATTCTGTAATTTATTTCAAACAAATCATCAATCATGTAAACGCTAACGAAAGCGAGTGTTTCCATTGTGGTAATGTAAATCCCGAACAAATATTTAATATAATCGAAACCAAAGTGGTAGATGAATTTGGGGATGTTACCGATAAACGAAAATTTTCGCCCAAAACTTGGAGTACGCATTACTTAGATGAATTTGAAAAACCAAACACTGAAATTTTAAACACTGAAAAACCAAAAGGTAACTATATCATTCCTAAATGGATAACCCAATTTAAAGTATTTTTTAATCGTGATATCTTATCCAAATTAGCGAATAAACAGTACATGTATATCAACTTTTTAGAAGGTCCATTTTTAGCATTTATTTTATCCTTTATGGTTAAATATTTCTCCACAGAAGCTGGTCCAACTTCTACCTACGTATTTAGATACAATGAAAATTTATCCGCATATATTTTCATGAGTGTTGTTGTAGCTTTATTTATGGGGTTAACTGTTAGTGCAGAAGAAATTATAAAAGATAGAAAAATTTTAAAAAGAGAATCCTTTTTAAATTTGAGCTGGTTAACCTATTTAACTTCAAAAGTTAGTATTTTATTTATAATCAGTGCAATACAAACATTATGTTATGTGCTAATTGGTAATTTAGTTTTAGGGATTCAAGGTTTGTATTTAGATTATTGGTTAGTTTTATTTGCTACAAGTTGTTTTGCTAACTTGTTAGGTTTAAACATTTCATCTGCATTTAACTCGGTAATTACCATTTATATTTTAATACCAATATTATTAATTCCTCAATTATTATTAGGTGGTGTTATTGTAAAATTTGATAAACTTCATCCTATATTAGCATCTCAAAATGTTGTGCCTTTTAGTGGTGATATTATGGTTTCACGTTGGGCTTTTGAGGCTTTGTCTGTTAATCAATACAAATCCAATGCTTTCGAAAAGTTCTTTTATCCCTATGATAAAGTAATGAGTATTGCATCCTATAAAAGAAATTACTGGCAATCGGAATTAAAAAAACGTTTAGAAACCTGTAAAATTTATCATGATGATACTGAAAAAAAAGAATGGGTACAGCAAAGTTTTAAAGTTATTCAAAACGAAATTTTAAAGGAAATAGAAACAAATCCTTATGTAGTTTTAAAAATGGATATAAACAATTTTATTGCATTATCTAATTTTGAAATTTCAATAGAAAACATCATCTCTATTTATTTGTCAGAAATTAAAAATTACTATAACAATTTATACAATGCAGCCTCGGTTGCTCGAAATAAAATGATGGGAGAAGTTCAAAAATCAATGCCAAACAAGGAGGATTTTATACTTTTTAGAGACAATTATCAAAATGAAAATTTATCAGATTTAGTTAAAAATGCCAATACCGTTAATAAAGTAATCGAATTTAACAACGAATTGATTCAAAAAGTTGATCCTATTTATTTGGATGGACAAGGTTTAAGAGCACACTTTTTTGCGCCAACAAAAAAAATATTTGGTAAACAAATAGATACATTTTGGGTTAATTTAGGCGTAATTTGGCTACTAAGCACGCTATTATTTGTTACTTTATATTTTAACACTTTAAAAAAACTTCTAGATTTAATTGATATATGGAGTAAGAAATTTAGTTATGCTAATAAAAAATAGCAATATTAAACACATAAATTATTCAAAGATTTTTAATTAACATTACTCTTATAGCTATTTAAATTAGTTTCATTTTAATAAATTAAGTTTGAATAAATTATTCTAGTAATTAATTTAACAAATAAATCTGTAACGGTTTAGATATCCATTAATTATAGATATCCATAATGAACAATACTTTGTTGTAACTTTTTGTGTAAAATTTGTTTTTATAAAATAATAATTCGTTACTTTGCACCAATATCCCATTTTCTGTAAGGAAACTATATTTATTTATAGTTAACGAATTTTTTTATACAAATGAAAGCGATTAAATTAATATTTATTTCTCTATTAATAAACTCACATTCTTTTTTTGGACAGACTACAGTAGATTTAAGTGCAAGTGATGATACTTATATTGACAGAAATTCTGGTTCAGGAGAAAACAATACAAATTATGGTAATGCCACAACTATAAGAGTAGAATACTCGCGATGGAATCCATGGGATGAATTTTCATTGGTAAAATTTGATTTATCTAGCATTCCATCAGGCGCAACAATTACTTCTGCTACTCTGAAATTAGTTAAAACTGGAGGAGACAATGGAGCTAAAAATGTTGCTGCACATAGATTAACTAAAAACTGGGTTGAGAATCAAGCAACTTGGAATATATTTTCTACAGGTAATAATTGGACAAATATTTTAAATGTTACTTCTGATTATGCAGCTGCTTCAGCAACTACTTCTGTTTCAACTAATGCAACATATTCTTGGAATGTTACAACTGATGTTCAAAATTTTCATAATGGCACACAAAACAATTACGGATGGTTAATGCGTTACCCTTTTGATAGCAATACTGATGATGGTGTTGGTACTTCATTTTCTTTTGTATTTGGTTCAAGTGAAAATGCTACAGTTGGAAATAGACCAGTATTAACTGTTGTTTACACATCATCACCAACAATTGCTAATCAAACTGCTACAATAAATAGCTGTACAGGACAAAACATTACGTTTCAGGCAGAAATTACTTCAGATGGAGGAAGTGCTGTAACCTCAAGAGGTTTTATTTATTCTCAAACTCTAGCAGATGTTAACTCAGCAACTATTGATGCTCCCGGTTCTACTACATTACAAACAACTGGTTCTGGAACTGGTGTATTTTCATATGCAGCTACAAGCTTAGCCACAGGTATATGGTACTACAAATCTTTTGCTAGATCTGCTCTTGGAGACACTTATGGAGCAACAGCGAGCTCAGGTTGTACAACACCAACTGTTACTACATCAGCTAACCCTTTATCTACGTTTTGTCAAGGAGCTCAATTATCAGTAAATATTACAAATACAGGCGGACAGGATATTACATCAAAAGGAATATTAATTGGAACAAATGCAACAGATGTAGACAATGCTGTAATTGGAACACTATTAACTACAACTAGAAGAAATAGTGGAAATAGTGATGTAACTACTGGTACATTTAGTGTTGATGCACCAAGTTTAAGTGCAAATACAACTTATTACTTTAAAGCATTTGCACAAAATGCTAGTGGATATTCTTATGGAACTAGACAAAGTTTTACAACACCTGGTTTGTGCGCTTCTTATGGTTCTTATGTTGGTGATGGTGTTACAGGTAGAGAACTAGTAGGCTTAGGATATGATGCTGATTTTTTAATAATTAAATCTGAAGGAACAACAAACGCAATTATAACATCTAGCACAATGCCTTCTGGTGAAGTGAAACTAGGTTTTGGAAGTAGTGCCTTACAAACCGGGTATGTTACTTTAATTACAAATGGTTTTGAAATAACTGACAATAGCGCTGTAAACGCTAATGGAACTGTTTATCATTTTTTGGCATTTGAAGCTGGTTCTGAATTAGCTGTTGGATCTTACACTGGTAATGGAGGAGCAAATTCAATTACTGGTTTAGCTTTTGACCCGGAAGTTGTATTTTTAATGGGTGATGATGGTACTTTTACTGGATCTCCAACAGCTGGAGATAAATTTGCTATGCACATGTCGACAATTCCAGGTAACGGAGTTACGGCAGAAGGTTCTCCAAGAAATATAGTATCTAGCTTTAATGCTGGCGGTTATACAATTGGGAGTGAAGCGAATAACAATGGAAGCACTTACCATTATGCGGCATTTGGTATAACCAATAACCAAAAACAAAATGTTTATGCAGCTGGAAACAATGTCAATAATCATGAAACAGTTGTAGAAGCAGATTTTAGTCCAAACATAGTATTTGCTACAAGTAATTTAGGAAATAGACCTTGGTATTTTAGATCACAATCTATGAATACAAATGAATCTTTTGTTTTTGGACCATCAAGTTCATCAACAACTGCAATTAGAAACTTTACCGATGATGGATTCACAAAAGGTGTAAATAGCGATATAAATGCTTCGGGAACTGGAAATGATCACTCATACTTTGCTATGAGAGGTTTAAGAGAAACCGTTCTTCCTGTAGAATTAATTAAATTCAAAGGGGTTTATCATAACTCAGCTGTTGAGTTAACTTGGCAAACTGCTATGGAAATTAATGCTAGTCATTTTTTGATACAAAGATCTAGCGATGGTAAAAACTTTGAAACCATTGGAAGAATAGAAGCTGCTGGTAATTCAACTAGAGTAATTTCTTATGCATTTATAGATTACAATCCTTTACAAGGAAATAATTATTACAGATTACATCAATTTGATATTGATGGTAAAAGTGAGAAATTTAAACCCATAGTTGTAAATACTAACCTAAAAAATAATGGTTTTATAAACTTATTTCCTAACCCGGTTGATGATAAGGCAAATATTGGGATACAAAGCGATAGAAATGAGAATTTTACTATTGAAGTATTAGATTCGAGAGGTAGAACGGTATTGATAGAAACTTTTAAAACAGCAGAGGGATATAATACGATTCAATTAAATGTTCAAAATTTAGCAAATGGATTGTATCATGTAAGAGCTGTTTCTGAAAGCAACATTTTCTTAAATACAAAATTTATTAAACAGTAAATTTATTTCATTTAATTGAAAAAAGGCTGGACAAAAAATCCAGCCTTTTTTTATGCAATAAAACAAAAAACACCTAAAAAGTTTTAAAAACCTCTTAGGTGTTTTTTTACAAATTACAATACCAACAAACTTATTATATAAATTAGAATTATAAAAAATGCACCAGAGAAAGTCCATAGAGGTGTTTTATATTGTTTTTTTAACGATTTAAACACATTTAAATACTCAGAAGAAAGACGTTTTTTATAAATTACATTTCTACACTTTACACATTGCGCCGCAGCGGTTTTATTTACTGGTAAAATTGGAATTAAAAATATATGGAAATAAGATTGGAAAATACTTAACACGGTACTTTTATTTCCACATTTTTCGCAGGCAATATTGGTTTCTGTTAATCCTAAATGCGTACCTTTTCGTCCGAATAAAATCATACAGTTAAACGTTTTATTAAATCTTCCTGATTTTTAATCCACGATTTTAAATAACCGCTATCTTCATATAAAGCCCTAATTTCACTTTCTTTTAAAATTAAATCTATTCCTGTAATACAATTTTTAAAAATAGAAGCATCCAGTTGGGTATATTTTTTCTCAATCCAATCTTCCAATTCAATAGGCATTTCCTCTGGTGGATTACCAACTAAAGCTGCAAATGTTTCGCAAGCTGCTAAAAACCTAGAGCATTGTTCAATATCTGTTTCTTCTGGATCGAAATTTTCTAAAAAATTCATCACTGTTTCCTTTAATAACTCAGCACTCTTATCGTTTATCAAATCATTAACCCATGTTAAAGCAGCATCGTTTTCAAAATTACTAATTCCCCAACTCATATTATATTATAATTTTACAGTTTTATCTATACTAATTTTTAATCCATCATAGGCTAAAAAAACATTGGAAGGCAATTGTTTTTCCACCTCATCATATTTTCCTAACAAATGACTTATATGCGTAAGGTAAGCCTTTTTAGGTTTTAAATCGGCAATCACCTTTAAGGCCTCCTCTAAATTAAAATGCGAAATATGTTTTTCGATACGCAAAGCTGTGAGCACCAAAACATCTAAGTTTTTTAATTTTTCCTTTTCCTCTGCATCAATTTTATTTACATCCGTACAATATGCAAAATTACCTAAGCGATAACCAATAACTTTTAATTTGTAATGCCACAAATACACTAAAGTAAACGGAATGTTTTCAACCAATAAAGATTGTTGATTTTCCTCGATTAATTTAAAATTTAATTGTGGAACCCCAGGATATGCTTTATTATTAAAAGCATATTCGTATTCACGCGTTAAAGTTTCTTGCGTATTTTTATTTACATACAAATCCATAGCTTTATTTTGCAAAAAATTAAAAGCTCTTACATCATCTAATCCAGCAGTATGATCTTTATGTTCATGTGTAAACAAAATCGCATCTAATTTTTTTACATTTTCGCGCAACATTTGTTGCCTAAAATCCGGCCCAGTGTCCACCACCAAAACCTTATCCTCAATTTCAATTAAAATAGAACTTCGCAAACGTTTATCTTTTGGATTTTCTGATAAACAAACCGAACAATCACAAGCAATAACAGGAACACCTTGCGATGTTCCTGTTCCTAAAAAAGTTATGTGAAATACGTTGTCCAAAATAGATTATTTTGAAATTTTCAATGCGTTTTCTATATCTGCCAAAATATCAATAATACTTTCTAAACCAACAGAAACACGAATTAAACCAGGCGTAATACCTACCGCCAATCTTTCTTCTTCAGTTAATTTAGCGTGCGTAGTGGATGAAGGATGTGTAACAATTGTTCGAGTATCTCCTAAATTTGCGGTTAATGAACACATTTTTATTGCATTTAAAAAACGCTTACCTCGTTCTAAACCTCCTTTTAACTCAAATGTAACAATACCTCCTCCACTCTTCATTTGCTTTTTAGCTATATCGTATTGTGGATGCGAAAATAAATATGGATATCTAACTTTTTCAATTTCTTCATGATACTCTAAAGCCGTCGCCAATTTTAAAGCATTTTTACAATGACGCTCCATACGTACATCTAAAGTTTCTAAACTTTTGGATAAAATCCAAGCATTAAAAGCGGATAAACTAGGACCAGTAGAGCGACAAAATGCATATACTTCATCGATATATTTTTTGCTTCCCAATACAATTCCTCCTAAAACCCTTCCTTGTCCATCGATATATTTTGTAGCCGAATGAGTAACAATATCAATCCCAAAGTCTAAAGGAGTTTGCACAAAAGGTGTAGCAAAACAATTGTCTACATTAGTTAAAACCCCATACTTTTTACCTATACGCGCAATCATTTCTAAATCTATAATTTCAACCGCAGGATTAGAAGGCGTTTCTAAAAAAATCATTTTAGTATTTTTTTGAATAGCAGCTTCCCATTGCTCTTCTGAAGAATTTGCATCTACATAAGTATGCGTTATTCCAAAACGAGTTAAAATTTTGGTTATCATGGTATGCGTAGAGCCAAAAATACTTCTGGAAGCTACAATATGATCTCCAGCACCAACAACAGCAACAATACTAGCAAACATACTACTCATTCCACTTGCCGTTGCGTAACCAGCTTCAGCACCTTCTAGTGCAACCATTTTTTGAACAAACTCGTCGGTGTTTGGATTTACAAAACGAGAGTAGATGTTTATATCAATTTCCGAAGCAAAAGCAGCACGCATTTGTTCCGCATCCTCAAAAGTAAAACTTGAAGTTAAGTACATAGCTGAGGAATGTTCTCTATTGTGTGTACTCTCGGACTGGATACGTATTGCTTGAGTTTCTTTTTGCATAATCAATTAAATTAACAATTATTTTTTTTGTTTAGCCTGTATTTCCTCTAACTTTTTTTGCCATTTAGATTTTTGCATTGGCTTAGCCATGTGCTCATTTATTTTTGATAAAATTCTTTCTTCATCAATAATATAATGTTTAATTACTAAAGTTTGCGCTATAGTAATCATGTTAGCTAAAAAGTAATAAAAACTTAAACCAGCAGCAAAACCATTAAAGATGAACAACATAAAAAATGGCATAATATTCATCATGATCTTCATATTTTTTTGAATAGCTTCTTGAAGCTCACCTCCTCCAGTTGCCCCTGTTGATGGGGTCATTTGCTGATTAAATCTCATGTAAAAAAACATCGAAATTGCCATTAACAATGTAAATAAACTTACATGATTTCCATATCCCCAAATGTTAAAAGGTAAATCCAAAACAGAATCAAAAGATGATAAATCCTCTGCCCATAAAAAAGGTTGATGACGTAACTCTATACTTGCAGGAAATAATCGATATAAGGCAATTAAAATAGGCATTTGCAACAAAGCTGGAATACACCCAGCTAAAGGATTTACACCTGTTTGTTTGTACAAAGCCATCATTGCTTGCTGTTTTTTTAAAGGATCGGCATTTTTATTTTCTTCATTTAATTTTTCTAAATGAGGTTTAATTACTCTCATTTTTGCCGAGCTTAAATAGTTTTTGTAGGTAATTGGAAACAAAACTAACTTAATTGCAAAAGTTAATAAAATGATACCTAAACCTATAGAAACACCTAAATTGTTTACCAACAAACTAAAAATTGGATAAATAAAATACTCGTTTACCCATCTAAATATACCCCAGCCTAAATTTAACTGCTCATTTAAATGTAAATCTTCGTAATTGGACAATAAATTAAAATCATTTGGTCCAACAAAAAAAGTTAAGTTGGCACTTGAAGTATTGTTTCCTAATAATTCTAACCCAAATTTAGTATTAAACTTTTTTACATAAGTTGTATCTTCCTGATTAAATGCAACTGTCATTTGAGGTTTTTGAATTTCACTAGTTTTAGAAATTAAAACTGTTGAAAAAAACTGTTGTTTAAATGAAATCCATTTAACATTACCTTCGAAAGTGGATTGATCATTGGAAGTTTCACTTAAATAATCTCTACCTTCTTTATCCGAAAAATAAAAAATTGAAGCGATTTGTCGCTCTTGTTTTAAACTTTTTTCTTGTTGAGGAGCAATTTGTTCCCATTCCATATTAATTTTATTTCCATCACCAGTAATATATCTATTTAGATCTACCATACTGATATTAAAATCTACTAAATAATCTTTTGGATGTAAAGTATATGTATATTCCATATTTCCACCATTACTAGCTTGAAGAATAAAACTTACACTTTGATTTTCCTCGGTAATATAAATTGAATCCACAGAAGATTGGAAAAAATAATCGGCTGTACTAAATGATTTTCCATCATGATTAAAACTTAAAAAATACTTTGAACTATCCTTTACAAAAACATTTAAGTTTTCCTGAATATTTTTGGTATAAGCATCATAAGTACGGAAATTCTTAAGTTGTGCTTGAGCCAAATACGCACCTTTTTTTGCAATCCACAACTTCACCAAATCATTTTCGATAATCACATACTCATTTTTACCCTGTGCTGCAGTGTAAAAAATACCATGTTGTTCTTTTAATTTCTCTGTCTCAAAAACATTTCTTAAACTATCTGGAAGTTTTTGATTATCAAACAATTTTAAACTATCTTTTTCAACATGAGTTTTAGTGTTTTTTTCTTTAGAAGATGCAGTATTCCCAACATTTTCTTTAGTGTTTTGCGGTTGAGGTAAAGGTGCTTGAGAGGTTTGATAAAATACAAAACCTACAATTATTAAACCTATTAATACCCAACCAATTATCTGATTCCTATCCATTTTTTCTTATTTATTATCGTATTTTTTATTTAAACTTGCTTGAACAAAATCCACAAATAAAGGCTGCGGATTAGCTACAGTACTTTTATATTCGGGATGAAATTGAACACCAACAAACCATCTATGAGATGGAATTTCAACAATCTCAACCAAACCTGTATCGGGATTTAAACCTGTTGCAACCATACCTTTATCTTCAAATTGTTGAAGATAATTGTTATTAAATTCGTATCTGTGACGATGACGCTCCGAAATCAATTCGTTTTTATATGCTTTATGCGACAAACTATCCGCTTTTAGCTTACAAGGATAAGCACCCAAACGCATTGTTCCTCCATAATTAGTAATCTTTTTTTGCTCTTCCATTAAATCAATTACAGGATGTTGTGTATTTTTATCTGTTTCACGTGAGGAAGCATTTAAACCTACAACATTTCTAGCGAATTCAACAACTGCACATTGCATTCCTAAACAAATACCAAAAAACGGAATATCGTTTTCGCGGGCAAATTTAACTGCACTTAATTTTCCTTCAATTCCTCTTTCTCCAAAACCTGGCGCAACTAAAACCCCTGTTAAATCCTTTAGTTTTTCACTTACATTTTCGTCGGTAATTTGCTCAGAATGTATCCAATGTAATTTCACCTCACATTCATTTGCTACTCCTGCATGAATAAAGGATTCGGCGATAGATTTATATGAATCTTTCAACTCGATATATTTACCAACCAATCCAATATTTACAGTATGCTTAGGATTTTTTAATTTTTGTAAAAAGTTTCGCCATGTTAATAAAGGTGGCTCTTGCTCTACTGGAAGATTTAATTTTTCTAATACTACTTTATCCAACTCTTCTTCCATTAACAACAAAGGTACATCATATATAGTTTGTGCATCCAAAGATGCTACAACAGCTTTAGGTTGTACATTACAAAATCTTGCTAATTTATCTTTTAAGTCTCTAGATATTGGATGTTCTGCTCTACAAACTAAAATATCTGGTTGTAAACCGTACTCCAATAATTTTTTAACGCTATGTTGTGTTGGTTTGGTTTTTAACTCACCAGAGGCAGATAAATAAGGAATTAATGTTAAGTGTATAACAATAGAACTACTTCCTAACTCCCATCTTAACTGACGAACTGCTTCGATATATGGTAAAGATTCAATATCACCAACTGTTCCCCCAATTTCTGTAATAACAAAATCGTATTTATCCTGAAATTCTGTAATACTATTTTTAATTTCATCTGTGATATGAGGTATAACTTGTACAGTTTTACCTAAATATTGTCCTTCTCTTTCTTTAGTTATAACATTCAAATAAACTCTACCAGTAGTTATATTATTAGATTGTGAAGTTGGTTCGTTTAAAAAACGCTCATAATGCCCTAAATCTAAATCAGTTTCTGCTCCATCATCTGTAACATAACATTCGCCGTGCTCATAAGGATTTAAAGTTCCTGGATCTACATTTATATATGGATCTAACTTTTGAATCGTTACCGAAAAACCTCTAGCTTGTAATAATTTGGCTAATGATGCTGCTACTATTCCCTTTCCTAATGATGATGTTACACCTCCTGTAACAAAAATGTACTGTGTTTTGGACATATTATCGATTGTTTACAGGTTGCAAAACTACTAATAATTAAAGCGAAATGGAAAAAGAATTTTAATTTTGTTTGTTATTTATAAAAAATCTAAGCTTTTTAAGCTTTTTAAACCGCTTAAAAGTATAACAAATACTGCAAAAACAGCAATTAATTATTTTAATTTTAAAAAAATAATACAAAAAATTAATTTAAAATTTTATAATAAGATTATTTTGTTTAAAATTGCACAAAAAATAAATTAAAAATGGAAAGTTTAACATCTTACGATTTAGCATATAAATTTATCAATCAAACGCATAAAAATGTTTTTTTAACGGGTAAAGCAGGAACTGGAAAAACAACATTTTTACACAAAATAACTCAGGAAACACATAAAAAAACAATGATTATTGCACCAACCGGTATTGCTGCAATAAATGCTGGAGGAGTTACTATCCATTCTTTATTTCAATTGCCTTTTGGTAGCTTCATCCCAAACGAATCATTTATCAACACCGAAAATAATTTTAAATTATACACCAAAAAGGATTTATTTAAAAACTTTAGAATACACGCTAAAAAAAGAGCTTTAATTAATAGTTTAGAATTGTTAGTTATAGATGAAGTAAGTATGTTAAGAGCAGATTTGTTAGATGCTATCGATTGTGTTTTAAAAACCTTACGCAAAAAACAACATTTACCTTTTGGTGGTGTACAAGTTTTATTTATTGGAGATTTATTGCAATTACCGCCTGTTGTTAATGATATCGAATGGAACGTTTTAAAAAATTATTATAATTCTGCTTTTTTCTTCGATGCTAAAGTTTTACAAGGAAATTTACCTGTTTATATCGAATTAGATAAAATTTACCGTCAAAAAGATGAAAAATTTGTATCACTTTTAAATAATTTCAGAAATAATAAAGTGAGTAATGAAGATATTCAGTTGTTAAATTCATTATATTTTCCGCAAGCTACACAAAATCCAAAACCTGGATATATTATTTTAACCACGCACAATCATAAAGCCAATACTATCAATAGCAAAAAATTAGAGGAAAATACGAATAAAAGCTTTTACTACAAAGCAATTATTAAGGGAGAATTCCCCGAACACAATTATCCAATAGAAAAAGAATTGGAACTTAAAGTTGGTGCACAAGTTATGTTTATTAAAAACGATCCTAAAGGACTTAAACGTTTTTTTAATGGTAAAATTGGTGAGGTAATAGAATTAGGTGAAAATAAAATTATTGTTCAATTTGAAGACAAAACTAAAGTTCCTGTTGAGGAATATACTTGGGAAAATATACGTTACGACAAAGATGATGTAAGCAACGAAATTAAAGAAAAAGTTGTGGGCGAATTTAAAGCTTTCCCTCTTAAATTAGCTTGGGCTATAACTGTACATAAAAGTCAGGGATTAACCTTTGAAAAAGCAATTTTAGATTTAGAAGATGCTTTTGCAGCCGGACAAATTTACGTAGCTTTATCACGCTTAACTTCTTTAAATGGTTTAATTTTAAGCACACCAATCAATTACAAATCCATTCAGTTAATTACAGAAATTGAAGATTTTAGCAAACAAAAACTACCCTTACAACAATTACAAACTATAGCTACTACAGAGGAAAAATTATATCTTTTAAACAGTTTAATGCTTTGCTTTAATTTTGAAGATTTAGTTTTAAACTTCAAAGAACATACTTTATCGTACAATAAAAAAGAAAATTTATCGATTAAACAAAAGTTTCAAGATTGGTCGATGGAAATCTACAACGAAAGCAACAATTTACTTGAGTTTTCTCAAAAATTTCAAAAACAAATATTCAATCTATTTTACAATTCCGAAAACATTAATTACAGCACAATTTTAGAAAGATTAAAGGCAGCAGACAATTACTTTAATCCAATTTTGGAAAATCTTTCCAAAAAAATTAAAGAACATGTAAATGAAATTAAAAATTTACCAAAAATAAAGGAATATCTGGACGAATTAAAAGAATTAGAATTAAGTGTTTTTGAAGCAATTAAAAATATTAAAAAAGCTTTAGTATTGAGTGAAAAAACTTCTAAAAATGAAATTGCCACTCGTAAAGATATTTTGGATAAAGTAAATATTGAAGAACGTAAAAACGAATCTATTTACGGCATAAGTAAAACACCTAAAATAAAATCGGAGGAATCCGAAACCAAAGAACAAAGTTTTTACTTATTTCAAAAAGGAAAAAAAATAGAAGAAATTGCACTTATTCGAAACTTACAACCCTCTACAATCGAAAGTCATTTGCTAGATTATGTAAAAAATAAAAAATTACATATTGAAAAATTAGTCTCGAAAGAAAAAATTGAAAACATTATTAAAACCAAAACCGAACTCAACACTCAAAAATCTAGCGAAATAAAAGCAGTTTTAGGAGATGAATATTCCTATGCCGACATCAGATTTACAATCGCTTACTATTTTTAAAAAGATTCATATATTATAATAAACTTGAATTTTTGCTAAACTATTAGTATATTTGCGTGTTTGTAGTAACACAATTTATCTACTTAAAATGCGTTTTTAAATTTTTTACTCTATTTAAGCGCAAAAAAGTTTTGAATATGAAGAAAAATAGAATTCTATTTGTAACACAAGAAATGAATCCTTACATGGAGGGAGGCGAAATAGCAAAAATTTCGAGAAATCTTCCACAAGGGGTTCAACAAAGAGGGAAGGAAATCAGAACTTTTATGCCCAGATATGGGATGATTAACGAAAGACGTAATCAATTACATGAAGTGATTAGATTATCTGGCATGAACCTAATCATTAACGACGACGATCATCCATTAATTATTAAAGTTGCCTCTATACAATCTGCTCGTATGCAGGTTTATTTTATAGATAACAATGAATTTTTTAGCCGAAAACATCCTTTAACTGATAAAAGTGGGAAATATTTTGCTGATAACGACGAAAGATCAATTTTTTATTGCAGAGGTGTTTTGGAAACAGTAAAAAAACTAGGTTGGACTCCCGATTTAGTGCACTGTCACGGATGGTTTACATCTTTGGTTCCTTTATATATTAAAAAAGCGTTTAATGAAGATCCTAATTTTAAGGATACTAAAATTGTTACATCTTTGTATAATAATGGATTTGATGGAGAATTAAACAAACAATTTGGTAATAAAGCTGTTTTAGATGGCATTGATATTCCTGATGTTGAAAGTTTAAAAAAACCAAATTTTGAAGCGCTTAATCGTTTTGCCGCAGAATGGTCCGACGGTGTAATTATTGGTAATAAAAATGTGCATCCCGACACTATAAAACATGTAGAAAGCTTAAATATTCCTGTTCTAAAAGATTTTACTGAGGAAAATTATATTGAAGCATTTGATAATTTTTATGATACTGTTTTAAATGGCATTACAGTAGATGCTAATTTATAAGTATATTTGGGCTCAAAAAAATAGTAGATGTATAAATTATTTCTTTCAATTGTAGTTTTTAGTGTATTTTTTTCCTGTAAAAAAGATAATTTTAACGAAGGTTTTAACAATCATGATAATAATTTGAATGTTTTAAAAACCGATACATTTACAGTTGTAACTTCCCAATTAAGCTCCGACACAATTGTAACATCCAATAGAACAAACGTGTTTTTAGGTGCTTACCATAGCGATGAAACCGGATTTATCCAATCAAATTTATATTTTTCACTATCTCCTGTAACCAGCTCATTTGTAAGTGGATTAGATCCTAAATTGGATTCCTTAGTTTTAGAGTTCCGTATTGCAGAAAGATATGGAAAAGAGCCTTTAGAACTTGAATTATACGCCACAACACAATCCGTAACCACAAGTAAAACTTACACCAATTTAGATTCTTTATCTTTTGGAAATAAAATTACAGAATTTACTATTGGACTAGATACTGTTATAAAAATTAAATTACCTAATGATTATGCTCAAAATTGGTTTAATAATCGCACAACTATATTTACTAGCTCTACTAATTTTTTAACCCAAAATCCAGGATTTGTTTTAAAACCTAAAAATGCAAATACATTAAGCAACAATGGCGCAATGTACAATATTGCAGCAACAAGTATTCGTATCAACCTGCACTACAGCAATATAACAACCAATCACTTAGCCATAGCAACTGTTAGTAATCCATCTTGGAGCTTTTTTCAAACTAAAAATAATTTTACAGGAAGTAGCATTGCAAATAACTTAAACAACCAAAGTTTAGCAAACAATAATGTTATTGTACAAAGTTTAGGTTCTGCTAGCGCTCAAATCAACTTTCCATTTTTATTGAGTTGGTATACTAAAAGTAATAAAATTATAAACAGAGCGGAAATCATTGCAAAAACTCAAAACCCTACTCAAGTTAATTTCACTCCCGTATCAAGCTTAAGTTTATACAAACAATACAACGCTTCTACAACAGGGGTAGAAAGTATTTATAATAGCACCGATAATAAATATATCTTTAATGCTACAAGTATTGTTAGAGATTATTTAACTAATGGTGATTTTAATATAGTAATTGGAGTATTAAACCCTCATTCTCGCTCTAGTTTTAGTAACATACTAGGGGGAAACAACTCTACCCCTATGCAACTGGTTATTTATTATACCGAGTTTTAAATATAAATCTCAGTTTATAAAATTATTCCAAATTTTCTATTGATTATTTTTTTAAACAAGTGAATTCGATTAAAATTTGAATTCAAAATTCAGTTTCACACTGTACCTTAAGGATTTAAAATTTTAATATTAAACAAAAGCCTCAGAATCAAAAATCAGGCAGTTTTTTTTTAACATTTCATTTAAAAACATCATTAAAGCTTACACAAGTATTTTAAACATTGATTTTTTTAAGAAAAAAAACAAAATATTAACTTTTAACTTTTAATATCTGTTGAATATTTTTTCACTATTCACTCAAAAGCTATCGTAACTTTATAACTCCAAAATTTAATAGTTCATTGAAAATATAGTTTTAATTTTTAGTTAGCACAGTGTTAATTTTGTAACTATCTTTATTATCAAAAGGATAGCACATAAATGGATAAATCAAATAATTTACCATGTATATTTATTAACATTTTAAGCTTAAAGTACCTTACTTATACTTTGCAAATACTTAACTAATAATACTTAAACTTTTACTAAGTAAAACCTATGTTAAATTACTTTTAATTAATAAGTTACATAAGGTGTTTAAAACTATAATTAAATGTGAAAAATTATGTCTTGGTACATCCATAAATTTTTGGAATTTTTGCAGTCCCTCTTTTCGAAAACCATCGAAAAAATTTGGATTGATTAATACAACATTAAATATATACAGTTATGATTAACGAAAACAAAAACGTAGTATCGCAAAACAATGAGGTGAATTTAAACGAAATTCTACCAGCGAATACGCCTATACAAAATTCGGCTTTCGAGCCTATTTTGGAACCATCTAACGATCGTTTTGTATTGTTCCCTATCGAACACAACGATATTTGGGAAATGTACAAAAATCAACAAGCAAGTTTTTGGACTGCAGAAGAAATCGATTTATCTGGCGATATCAATGATTGGGAAAATAAGTTAAACGATAACGAGCGCCACTTTATCAAACATGTATTAGCATTTTTTGCTGCATCAGATGGTATTGTAAACGAAAATTTAGCAGAAAATTTCTTATCCGAAGTTCAATATACCGAAGCTAAGTTCTTTTATGGTTTCCAAATCATGATGGAAAATATCCATTCCGAAACTTATTCGTTATTAATTGATACTTTAATCAAGGATAAAAAAGAAAAAGATTATTTATTAAAAGCAATCGACAATGTAGATTGTGTAAAGAAAAAAGCTGATTGGGCTTTACGTTGGATATCTAACGGAAATTTTGCTGAACGTTTAATTGCTTTTGCAGCAGTGGAGGGTATTTTCTTTTCTGGTAGTTTCTGTTCTATTTTCTGGTTGAAAAAACGTGGTTTAATGCCTGGTTTATCCTTCTCTAACGAATTAATTTCTAGAGATGAAGGTTTACACTGTGATTTTGCTTGTTTATTATACAACAAACATTTAGTAAACAAATTGGATCCTAATGTTGTTAGAGAAATTATTGCAGATGCTGTAGAGATTGAAAAAGAATTTGTATGTGATGCTTTACCTGTAAGATTAATTGGTATGAATGCCGAATTAATGTCTCAATACATCGAGTTTTGTGCTGATAGATTGTTACAAGAATTAAACATTCCTAAATTATACAATGCAACTAATCCATTCGATTTCATGGAGTTAATTTCATTACAAGGAAAAACTAATTTCTTCGAAAAACGTGTGGGTGAATACCAAAAAGCTGGTGTAAAATCCGATAAAGAAGATAACGCATTTAGAATGGATGTTGATTTCTAATCAAATAAAAAACAAAACAATTCATTATATTACTAAATTAAATATCAAAAAAAATTATGTTCGTTGTTAAAAGAGATGGCCGTAAAGAGTCGGTTAAATTTGATAAAATAACTGCCCGAATTACTAAATTGTGCTATAATTTAGATCCTATTGTGGATTCTACTTTAGTTGCCATGAGAGTAATCGAGGGTATTTATGATGGTGTAACTACTGTTCAATTAGATAATTTAGCTGCCGAAGTTTGTGTATCTTTAACTACCAGACATCCAGATTATGCTTTATTGGCATCCAGATTAGCTGTATCTAATTTACACAAAAACACTAAAAAATCTTTTGCCGAAACTATTAGTGATTTGTATCATTACATCGATCCAAAAACTAATAAAAATGCTGCTTTAATAGCACAGGATGTATATGAAATTATCATGAAAAATGCTGAAGAATTGGATTCGGCTATTATTTATGATAGAGATATGGCTTACGATTATTTTGGATTTAAAACTCTTGAGCGTTCATATTTATTAAAAATCAATGGTAAAATTGTAGAGCGTCCTCAACACATGTTGATGCGTGTTTCTATTGGTATTCACAAAGAGGATATTCAATCGGCAATCAAAACTTATCATTTAATGAGTGAGCGTTGGTTTACACACGCTACACCTACTCTATTTAATGCTGGTACACCTAAGGCTCAAATGTCTTCTTGTTTCTTATTAACAATGAAAGAAGATAGTATTGATGGAATTTACGATACATTAAAACAATGTGCTAAAATTTCACAATCTGCTGGTGGAATTGGTTTAGCTATTCATAATATTCGTGCAACAGGATCCTATATCAAAGGAACCAACGGAACTTCTAACGGTATTATCCCAATGTTGCGTGTATTCAACGATACAGCAAGATACGTAGACCAAGGTGGTGGTAAAAGAAAAGGTTCTTTTGCTATTTATTTAGAGCCTTGGCATGCGGATATATTCGACTTTTTAGATTTACGTAAAAATCATGGTAAAGAAGAAAATAGAGCAAGAGATTTATTTTTTGCTTTATGGACTAATGATTTATTCATGGAAAGAGTAGAATCTGATGGAGATTGGACATTAATGTGTCCGAACGAATGTCCGGGTTTATCAGATTGTTATGGCGATGAGTTTAGAGCATTATATACCAAATACGAAAGAGAAAACAGAGGTAGAAAAACTATTAAAGCACAAGAATTATGGTTTGCTATCTTAGAATCTCAAATCGAAACTGGTACACCTTACATGTTGTACAAAGATGCTTGTAACGAAAAATCTAATCAAAAGAATTTAGGTACAATTAAAAGCTCTAACTTATGTACGGAGATTGTAGAATATACAGCGCCAGATGAAGTTGCAGTATGTAATTTAGCATCTATTGCTTTACCTAAATTTGTTGAAAAAGGTAAATTTGATTTCGATAAATTGTTTGAAATTACTTACCAAGCAACAGTTAACTTAAACAGAATCATCGATAACAACTACTATCCTGTACCAGAGGCTAAAAACTCTAACTTACGCCACCGTCCAATTGGTTTAGGTGTACAAGGTTTAGCAGATGCTTTTATTTTAATGCGTTATCCTTTTACTTCAGATGAAGCAAAACAGTTAAATAAGGATATTTTCGAAACTATTTATTATGCAGCTTTAACAGCTTCAAAAGATTTAGCTAAAGCAGAAGGTCCTTACGAAACGTATAAAGGTTCGCCAATTTCTCAAGGCATTTTCCAATTTGATATGTGGGGCGTGCAAGCATCTAACAGATGGGAATGGGATGTATTGAGAGACGAAATTAAGGAGCATGGTGTTCGTAACTCTTTATTAGTTGCACCAATGCCAACAGCATCTACTTCACAAATTTTAGGAAACAACGAGTGTTTCGAGCCTTATACTTCAAACATTTATTCGCGTCGTACTTTATCTGGTGAGTTCCCTGTGGTGAACAAACACTTATTAAAAGATTTAGTAAAATTAGGCTTATGGAGCGATAGTATGAAAAACAGATTAATTGCTGCAAATGGTTCTATCCAAGACTTCCCAGAAGTGCCTAATAATATCAAAGAATTATACCGTACAGTTTGGGAAATTAAACAAAAAGATATTTTAGATATGGCGGCAGATCGTGGTGCGTTTATCGACCAATCTCAATCATTAAATATCTTTATCGATAGCCCTAACTTTGCAAAATTAACCTCAATGCACTTTTACGCATGGAAAAAAGGTTTAAAAACAGGTATGTACTACCTAAGAACAAAAGCTGC
>JACCEE011914286.1_pt1 | contig 79523 bp, 76 predicted proteins | sample 7449931 | NCBI WGS metagenome assembly JACCEE01 (sample SAMN15323457, study PRJNA562643) | freshwater metagenome | isolation source: river surface water | place: USA:Blue River Watershed | collected 2017-08-19
GTGTTGTCGATGAACCAGGGGGCGACCTTGCCGTCGATCGAGATGCCGTTGTCGTCGTACAGGGCGACCAGCTTGTTGAGCTTCCAGGCGCCCGCCAGGGCCACGGCTTCGTGGCTGATGCCTTCCATCAGGCAGCCGTCACCCAGGAACACGTAGGTGTGGTGGTTGACGATGGCGTGGCCGGGCTGGTTGAACTCGGCCGCCAGCATCTTCTCGGCCAGGGCCATGCCCACGGCGTTGGTGATGCCCTGACCCAGCGGGCCGGTGGTGGTTTCCACGCCGGGGGTGATGCCCACTTCGGGGTGGCCGGCGGTCTTGCTGTGCAGCTGGCGGAAGTTCTTCAGGTCGCTCACCGACAGGTCGTAGCCGGTCAGGTGCAGCACCGAATAGATCAGCATGGAGGCGTGGCCGTTGGACAGCACGAAGCGGTCGCGGTTGGCCCAGCCGGGGTTCTTGGGGTTGTGTTGCAGGTGATCGCCCCACAGCGCCACGGCCATGTCGGCCATGCCCATGGGGGCGCCGGGGTGACCGGAGTTGGCTTGTTGAACGGCGTCCATTGAAAGGGCGCGGATGGCGTTGGCCATTTGTGGTTGGTTTGCCATGAAGGGCAGCTCCGGTCTGTAGATGCGGGAAAACCCCGGATTTTAACGGCCGCTGGCCCGATCGCAGCCGTAACGCCGGTTACATCGCCGCGTCAGAAGGCGTTCCAGGTCCAGGGCTTAGCAAAGGGGCAATGCGATCCCAGGTTTTGCGAATGTGCTCACCCATGGCCCGGCTCAGGGCCTGGCCATCGCGTTGGCGCAAAGCCTGGGCCATGGCTTCGTGATCTTGCACAGCGGCGGCCCAGTTCTCGGGGGAGCTGTTGCCGCTGTAGCGCAGGCTACGCATGCGCTTGCTCATCATGTCGTGGGTCAGGCGCAGGCTGTCGTTGTCGGCCAGGGCGATCAAGGCGTGGTGGATTTGCTGGTTGCGCTCGAAATACGCGCGCCGGTCTCGCAGCGCATACAGACGAACCATGTCCTGGTGCAGTGCCAACACAGATTCAATGCGCTCTTCACTGGCCAAACAGGCTTGGTGGCCAGCGTACTCCTCAAGCAGCGCAATGACCTCCAGCATGTCGCGCGCGTCCTTGGCGCTGAATTGCCGCACCACGGCGCCCCGAAGTGGCAGTAACTGGACCAGGCCTTCGGCTGTGAGCACTTTCAGTGCGTCCCGAATGGGGGTGCGTGAGACCTTGAGTTGCTGGGCCAGTGCCATTTCCTGGATGCGCTCGCCTGGCGCCAATTGACCCTGCACGATCATGTCACGCAGACGATGGGTCACTTCTTCGTGCAGTGTCATGCGTTCGATGGGGGCAGCGCTGTTCATCGGGATTGGGGAAAACGAGGGTTTGAGGTGAGGGTTTTGAGGCCTAGGATATCCGTAATTACGGATTACGATAAAACAAACACCAATAAATGACATGAAATACCCCGTTATTGCGCTTTTTACAGGCGATCCGGCAGGCATTGGCCCCGAATTGGTGGAGAAATTTCTGGCTCAGGGCGACTGGCGCTCGCAAGCCGAGATCTTGCTGATTGGTCAAAAAGGGGCGCTGCAAGCGCCGTCTGACCTGACCTGGCTGGAGTGGTCAGGATGGGATGCTCCCGCTTTCGAACGCGGCCAGGCCACTGCCGACAACGGCCGCTTCATGTTGCAGGCCCTGGCAGAGGGGCTAAAGTGGGTTCGGGCTGGTCAGGCGCATGCCTTGTGTTTTGCCCCGCTCAACAAATCGGCCCTTCGCCAAGGCGGCATGCACGAGGAAGACGAGTTGCGCTGGTTCGCCAAGTTCCTCCAGCACGAGGGGGTGTGCGGGGAACTCAATGTGTTGCGCACCCTGTGGACATCGCGCGTGACATCGCATGTGGCCTTGCGGGATGTGGCCGATCTGCTCACGCCCGAGAAGGTGGTAGATGCCATCTGCATGATCACGGACGCACTGCGCCGCGCTGGCGTGGCGAAGCCGCGAATTGCCGTGTGCGGCCTGAACCCGCACAACGGCGACAACGGCAATTATGGGGATGAAGAGGGCCGCATCATTGCGCCAGCGGTGGCGCAAGCGGCGGCAATGGGTTACCCGGCCGATGGCCCGTTTCCGGCAGATACCGCCTTTGTGCGGGCACTGCGAGAGCACGACGGTTACGACGGCGTGGTGACGATGTACCACGATCAGGGCCAGATTGCGATGAAGCTGATGGGCTTTGAGCAAGGCGTGACGGTGCACGGTGGACTGCCTTGCCCAATCACTACGCCTGCGCACGGCACGGCCTACGACATTGCCGGCCAGGGCCGGGCGAATCCGCAAGCCATGGCCAATGCCTTTGCACTGGCGGCGCGCATGGGCGCGTCACGCATGTAATTCCCCCTACGTTCACACCCTGAGGAGCCGCTCATGAAAATCCAAGTCTGGTTGACCACACTGTTGCTTTGGCCTGCCCTGGCGTTGGCCCAAAGCTACCCCAGCAAGCCCGTTCGCATTCTGGTGGGGGCCAATGCAGGTGGGGGCACCGACATCATTGCCCGCATGCTGGCCGAGAAAATGGCCGAGGGACTCAAGGGCACCTTCGTGGTCGAGAACCGGCCTGGAGCGTCAAACACCATTGCCGCCGACTTGACCGCCAAGGCCGTGCCCGATGGCCATACCTTGCTGGTGGCCACCAATACCGGGCAAGCCATAGCGCCCCACTTGCTCAAGCTTGGCTTTGATCCGCTCAAGGATCTGGCGCCGGTGGGCCTGGTGGTGACTGTGCCCAATGTGCTGGTCGTGGGCAGCCAAGTGCCTGCCAACACCGTGGCGGAGCTGGTTGCAGCCATGAAAGCCAAGGCCGGAGACTATAAATATGCCTCTTCGGGTGTAGGCAGCACGCAGCACATAGCGGGTGAAGGCTTCGATCTGGCCGCTGGCACCAAGAGCCTGCATGTGCCCTACAAAGGCTCCAGCCAGGCGCACCTGGACATCATCGCGGGCAATGTGCAGCTCATGTTCGACACCACCTCATCGGCCATGGGCCAGATCAAGGCGGGTAAGTTCAAGGCCTTGGCCGTGACCACGCCCAAACGCAGTGCCGAACTGCCGCAGGTGCCGACATTGGCTGAGGCGGGTGTGGGCGGTTTCGAGATGAGTACTTGGTACGCCATGTTCGTGACCGGCGGTACTCCCACTGACACCGTGCGCCGCCTGCAGGCCGAGCTGCAGCGGGTGGTGCAATTGCCGGACGTGCAAGCCAAGCTCAAGGCTTTGGGTGGCGAGCCGGGAGGCATGACGCCCGAGCAATTTACCGTCTTCAACCAGCGTGAATTCGAAGGCTTTGGTCAGCTCATTCGCCGCGCAGGCGTCAAACTCGAGTGACAGGGTGAGGCGGATGTGGGTGCCGATTCTGGCAACATCGCCCCATGTCTGTTCTCACCGATTGCCCTGAAGGCTTCGCCGCCCAGGCCATGGTGCTGGCCGCTGGACGCGGCGAGCGCATGCGCCCACTGACCGACGCCACCCCCAAACCCCTGCTGCGCGTGCGCGGCCAGCCGCTCATGCAGTGGCCCATGCAGGCGCTGGCGCGTGGTGGCTTCACCCGCCAGCTGGTCAATACCGCCTGGCTGGGCGAGCAGATTCCGGCGTACTTTGGCGACGTGGCGCACTGGCTGGGCTTGCCTGGAGTGCAGATCGCCTATTCGCACGAAGGCCAGGACTTTGGGCAGGCGCTGGAGACGGCAGGGGGCATCTTGCGCGCCTTGCCTGCTTTGGACGAGGTGTTTTGGGTGGTGGCCGGTGACGTGTACGCCCCCGACTTTGTGTTCAGCCAGGACGCGGTGCAGCGCTTTGTGGCCAGTGGCATGCAGGCGCATTTGTGGCTGGTGCCCAACCCGGCGCACAACCTCAAAGGTGACTTTGGCCTCAATGCCGATGGCGAAGTGCTCAACCTGCCCGCGGGTGATCCGGGTCGTCAGTACACCTTCAGCACCATGGCGCTGTACCGCCGCCGTTTTTTCACCCGGGCCGATGCGCCCGCGCCTGCGGGCAACCCACAGGGCGTGGCGGTGGCACTGGCCCCCCTGCTGCGCGCCGCGATGGACCGGGGCGAAGTGAGCGGCGAGGTGTACCTTGGCGCCTGGACCGATGTGGGTACGCCCGAGCGGCTGGCGCAGCTCAACACCATTGGGTAGCTTGCCCTGCAAGCGATGGGACGCGGGCTGCGAGCGCATGATCACCAGCGGGGCTGGCTCCTCCATAATGCGCCAATGACCACATCCCTCTACGTCGCGCGTCGCACCCGCCTGGCTGCTCAGTTGGGCGCTGGCGGCATTGCCATCATTCCCACTGCGCCCGAGCGCGCACGCAACCGCGACAGCGATTTCCTGTTCCGGCACGACAGCTACTTTTATTACCTGACCGGGTTCACCGAGCCCCACGCCTGGCTGGTGATCACCGCCGAGGGTGAGAGCACTTTGTTTTGCCAGCCCAAGGATCTGGAGCGCGAGATCTGGGACGGCATTCGCCTGGGTCCGGCTGCGGCCCCCGCTGCCTTGGGGGTGCAAAAAGCCTTGCCGGTCACCGAGCTGGATACGCAGCTGCCCAAGCTGCTGGAAAACCGCAGCACCGTCTGGTTCCCGTTCGCCACCCACGATGGGCTGGAAAGCCGCATCGAAGGCTGGCTCAGGCCAGTGCGCGCCCGCGTGCGCTTTGGTGCGCTGTGCCCCGACCAACAGCGCGATGTTTGCGCGCTGCTGGACGAGATGCGTTTGGTGAAAGACGCGCACGAGCTGGACGTGATGCGCCGCGCCAGCGTGATCAGCGCCCGTGCCCACATCCGTGCCATGCAGCGCAGCGCCGCCATGCTGCGCGCCGGGCAGGAACTGCGCGAATACCACCTGGACGCCGAGTTGCTGCACGAGTTCCGCCAGCACGGCTCCCAGTACCCGGCCTATGGCTCCATTGTGGCCGGGGGCGCGAACGCCTGCATCCTGCACTACCGTGCCGACACCGCGCAGATCCGCGATGGCGATCTGGTGCTGATCGACGCCGGTTGCGAGCTCGATGGCTACGCCAGCGACATCACCCGCACCTTCCCGGCCAACGGCAAGTTCAGTGGTCCTCAGCGTGCGCTTTACGAGCTGGTATTGGCCTCGCAGGACGCGGCGGTGGCCGCGACCCGGCCCGGTATGCGTTTTGTCGATCCGCACAACGCCACGGTGGCCGTGCTGGCACAGGGTCTGCTCGATGTCGGCCTGCTCGACAAAAACAAGGTGGGTCACGCGCAGGACGTGATCGCCAACCGCAGCTATTTCCAGTTTTACATGCACCGCACCGGCCACTGGCTGGGCATGGATGTGCACGACTGCGGCAGCTACGTGGAGCCTGCCGAGGTGGGGCAGGTCAGTGAGCGCAAAGACCCGCTCAGTGGCGAGCTCATCAAGGACCGTCCGAGCCGCATCCTGCGGCCTGGCATGGTGCTGACCATCGAGCCCGGCCTGTATGTGCGCCCCGCTCAAGGCGTGCCCGAGAAGTTCTGGAACATCGGCATCCGCATCGAAGACGATGCGGTGGTCACCGCTGACGGCTGTGAACTCATCACCCGTGGCGTGCCGGTGGCTCCTGATGAGATCGAAGGGCTGATGCGTGCCTGAACAACGCGGGCGCATCGTGTCGGTCCAGGTGGGCCGCTCGCGTTTGCTGCGTGTGGGTGAGCGCACCATCCGTTCGGCCATTGGCAAACAGGCGGTGGACGGGCCGGTGGCTGTTGCTGTGCTGGGTCTGGCGGGCGACGAGCAAAATGACTTGAGTGTGCATGGCGGGCTGTCCAAAGCGGTGTATGCCTTGCCCCACCAGCACCTGGCCTGGTGGTCGGCGCAGCGGCGGGCCGTGGGCCTGTCCATGCTCGACGAGTCTTTTGTGCCCGGCCAGCTGGGTGAAAACCTGAGCCTGGAGGGCGTGGACGAACGTAGGGTCTTCATCGGCGACCGGTTGCAGTTTGACGGTGGCGTGGTGCTGCGCGTGACCGAGCCGCGCCAGCCGTGTTCCAAGTTCAACGCCGTGCTTGGCTACGAGCGGGCGGGTAAGGAGATGGTGCAGTCGGGCCGCTGTGGTTTTTATCTGGCAGTCGAGGTGACTGGCCAGCTGTCTGCAGGTCAGATGTTCGAAGTTTTGCCTGGTCCGAGCGAGATCTCCATTGCCCAGGCCCTGCAGAACAAGGCGTTTAAACACCTGCGTTGATGTCGCGTTGATCTTTGCGCTCAGGTCAAAACCGCTGCCACCGACTGCGCACTATTACTTAGACCAAGAGCCCCTGCCCCCCGCCTAAAATGCCCCGAAGGCGCGCGCCACAAGCGCCGCGCTGCCCAGAACAACAGGAGAACCCATGAGCAACAAGCTCCATGCCGAAGAAAAACGCCAACTGCTGCGCCAGGCCGCGCTCGAGTACCACGAGTTTCCCACCCCCGGCAAGATCGCCATAGCCGCCACCAAGCAGCTGGTCAACCAGCACGATCTGGCACTGGCTTATTCGCCCGGTGTGGCCGCGCCCTGCGAGGAAATCGTCAAGGACCCGTCTGCGGCTTTCAAGTACACCAGCCGTGGCAACCTGGTTGGCGTGGTGACCAACGGCACCGCTGTGCTGGGCCTGGGTGACATTGGCCCGCTGGCCGGCAAGCCGGTCATGGAAGGCAAGGGTGTCCTCTTCAAGAAGTTCTCGGGCATCGACGTGTTTGACATCGAGATCAACGAGAAAGACCCTGAAAAACTGGTCGAGATCATTGCCGCCCTGGAGCCGACGTTTGGCGGCATCAATCTCGAAGACATCAAGGCGCCCGACTGCTTCTACATTGAGCGCAAGCTGCGCGAACGCATGAAGATTCCAGTCTTCCACGATGACCAGCACGGCACCGCCATCGTGGTGGGTGCGGCCATCTTGAACGGCCTGAAAGTCGTGGGCAAGGACCCCAAGAAGATCAAGCTGGTGACTTCGGGTGCAGGCGCGGCCGCACTGGCCTGCCTGAACTTGTTGGTCAAACTGGGCATCCCGCGTGAAAACATCTGGGTGACCGATCTGGCAGGGGTTGTCTATGAAGGCCGCACCGAGCTGATGGACGAAGACAAGATCCAGTTCGCGCAAAAGACCGAGCAGCGCAAGCTGGCCGAAGTCATTGAGGGTGCAGACGTGTTTCTGGGCCTGTCGGCAGGCGGCGTACTCAAGAGCGAGATGGTGGCCAAAATGGCCGATAAGCCTTTGATTCTGGCGCTGGCCAATCCGAATCCGGAAATCATGCCTGAGGACGTCAAGGCGGTGCGCGACGACGCCATCATGGCCACGGGCCGCACCGACTACCCCAACCAGGTCAACAACGTCCTGTGCTTCCCCTACATCTTCCGCGGTGCGCTCGACTGCGGGGCGACCACCATCACACTGGAGATGGAAATTGCCGCTGTGCACGCGATTGCCGAACTGGCCCAGGCCGAGCAAAGCGAAGTGGTGGCGGCTGCTTACGTGGGCGAGCCGCTTGCCTTTGGTCCGGAATACCTTATTCCCAAGCCCTTTGACCCGCGTCTGATGATGAAGATTGCGCCTGCTGTGGCGCAGGCGGCGTTTGATTCCGGTGTGGCCGCGCGTCCGATTCGCGACATGGACGCCTACCGAGATCAGCTGCAAAGCTTTGTCTATGCCTCGGGCACGACCATGAAACCGATCTTCACGGCGGCCAAGCGTGCCCTGAAAAAGCGCGTGGCCTACAGCGAAGGCGAAGAAGAACGCATTCTTCGTGCCGCGCAGATCGTGGTGGACGAGGGCATCGCCCGTCCTACCCTGATCGGCCGTCCAGCGGTGATCGCCAAGCGCATTGAAACCTTTGGCCTGCGCATGCAGGAGGGGCTGGACTACGACGTGGTCAACGTCGAGCTGGACGACCGCTACCGTGACTTCTGGCAGACCTACCACCGCATGACCGAGCGCAAGGGCGTGACCGAGTCGATCGCCAAGATCGAAATGCGCCGCCGCCTGTCGCTGATCGGCGCCATGCTGGTCCATAAAGGCCATGCCGATGGCCTGATCTGCGGCACCTGGGGCCACAACACCATGCATCTGACCTATGTGGACCAGGTGATCGGCAAGCGCCCGGGCGTGACGACGTTTGCCGCCATGAACGGCCTGATGCTGCCCAACCGCCAGGTCTTCATCGTCGACACCCACGTCAACTACGACCCCACCGCCGAACAGCTGGCCGAAATCACCATGATGGCAGCTGAAGAAATGCGCCGCTTCGGCCTGGCGCCCAAGGCGGCTTTGCTCAGCCACTCCAACTTTGGCACCTCCGACCAGCCCAGCGCGGTCAAGATGCGCCAGGTGCTGGAATTGCTGCAGCGCAATGCGCCCTGGCTGGAGGTGGACGGTGAGATGCACGGCGACGTCGCCCTGGACGAAGCAGCCCGCAAGGCCATCATGCCGCACAGCGGCCTGAGCGGCAGCGCCAACCTGCTGGTCATGCCCAACATCGATGCGGCCAACATTGCCTACAACCTGCTCAAAACAGCAGCAGGCGGCAACATCGCCATTGGCCCGGTGCTGCTGGGCGCCGCCAAGCCGGTCCACATTCTGACGCCCAGCACCACGGTGCGCCGCATCGTCAACATGACCGCCTTGACGGTGGCCGACGCCAACGCACACCGCTGATCGACCTGCCTCTTTATTGGAGGTTGGGGCTTCCGGTGAGAGCGTGTACTCACTTGATGGGGTGACAAAACCGCAAAGACTTGCCTGTTTTTCGGGCAAGCCCTTGCTTTTTTTTGTGCAATGCATCACACTAGCGCCCTTGAGCTTACGGGTTAACCCGGTGCGCTTGAAAGGTGTTTTGTGTGGCTCGACTTGCCGTGACTTCCAGGCGCTTGGCGCTGACGCTGCTGTGGCTGGGATGTCTGTTTTGCACTCCATTGGTGCATTCCAGGTCAGAGTCCGGAGCCCCGGACCGGTCTGTCCTTGCACTGACCGCGTTGCCTCCAGAAGGTCAGTCGACCTACCGACTCATCCATCAGGGTGGTCCTTTTCCCTACGAGAAGGACGGATCGGTGTTTGGCAACCGGGAACGGCAATTGCCCAGACAGGCACGAGGCTATTACCGCGAATACACCGTCAGTACACCCGGCGCAAAAAATCGCGGTGCCCGTCGCATTGTGTGCGGTGGCGAGGTGCCGGTCCGTCCGGAGGCTTGTTACTACACCGCTGACCATTACGCGAGTTTTCGCGTGATTGTCGCGCCACAGAATTGATTTTGACTTTCAGGAAGACCACGAAGATGGAAACCGTGCAGCGCACCCAGGACACGCCCCTCAAAGGCGTACGTACGAACATCGTGCAATCGATCCGCGCCCACCGCGTGAGCGACTTGCAGGAAGCCGCCCAGAAGCTGGGCCACCACTTCCTGTATGCCAACCTGGGCGATGCCCAGAGCAAGCAGGACGTGCTCGACATGATCGGTGCCCAGTTCACGCTGCCGACCCACTTTGGCAAAAACTTCGACGCCTTGTACGACTGCATGACCGACCCGCTGCACAAGTCGGGTCCGCAGCCAGGCTTCATTGTGGTGCTGGAGCAGATCCCGGCCAACGTCAAGTTTGACAAAGAAGCCCGCGAGCAACTGCTGGACATCTTCCGTGACACCGCCGACTACTGGGGTGACCGCAAGATCCCGTTCCGCTGCTTCTACTCGTTTGCTGTGGCCCGTGCAGCCCAGACCAGTCAAGTTCGTGCCGAAGGCGAAACGGTGGAAGCCGAGGTCGAAGAAGGCGAGAAAATGCCGACCGACAAACTGGTGGATGTGTCGCCGCTGGCCCTGCGCATGAGCAGCCCTTTCAACGCGGGCTACTGGCTGGCTGCGGCCTGATCTGGCGCCTCAGCGGCTGTCAAAACAAAGCCCCGCACGCGGGGCTTTGTTGTTTCTGGACAGGCTCAAGCGACTTGTTGTGCCAGTGCAATGTATTCGTCCACTGGCACCTCTTCGGCGCGGCGTTGTACATCAAAAGTGCCGCCAAACTGCTTTTCTTCGAGCCATTTGCCCAGGGTGTGGCGCAGCAGCTTGCGACGTTGGCTGAAAGCCACCTGCACCAGCGTTTCCAGCAACTTGCGATCCAGCGCGGCCGGCTGTGCATGCGGCACCATGCGCACCACGGCGCTGTCCACGCGCGGCGGCGGATCAAAGCATTCGGGCGGCACAAACAGCACGTTCTCCATGGCGTAGCGCCACTGCAGCATGACCGACAGGCGCCCGTAATCCGACGTCGCGGGGTGGGCCACCATGCGGTCGATTACTTCTTTTTGCAGCATGAAGTGCTGGTCTTCGATGGCGTTCACATGGTCCAGCAGGTGGAACAAGATGGGGCTGGAGATGTTGTAGGGCAGGTTGCCGACCACGCGCAGTTTCAGGCCTGAGTTGGCTGGCGCAATGTCGCGCGCCAACGCGCTGAAGTCCACCCTGAGCACATCGCTTTCCACGACGCGCAGGTGCGGGTGTTCGCGCAGGCGGCGTGCCAGATCTCGGTCCAGCTCGATCACGGTGAGTTGTCCCAACCGTTCGACCAAGGGCTGGGTCAGCGCCGCCAGACCGGGGCCGATCTCGACCATCACCTGGCCCGGGGCGGGGGCGATCTCGTGCACGATGGCGTCGATGATGCCGCTGTCGGACAGGAAGTGCTGACCGAAGCGTTTGCGGGCGATGTGTTTCATGGGCGTGTGCGAGGGGTGTCGTTGACGACCTCGGGGGCTTCGCGCATTTCCACATAGGCACGGCCGCGCACGTCCTCCACCCAGCGCTCATAGCTTTCGTCCATGCGCTTTTCGCGCAGGGCGGCGCGGGCCATGTCGCGTTGCTCCTTTTCGGGGACGGCCACCTTGCGGCGCTCTGTCACCTCCAGAATGTGCACGCCAAAACGTGACACCAATGGCTCACTGAGTTGACCTGGCTGCAGACGGTTCATGGCCTGCTCGAACTCGGGCACAAACTGACCCTGCACCGTCCAGCCCAGGTCGCCGCCCTGCGCGGCACTGCCGTCTTGAGACGTCTCTTGCGCTGCACGGGCAAACGAGGTCTTGCCTGACAGGATTTGTTGTCGCACGTCCTGCAGGCGGGCCACTGCCTGGTCGCGTGAGAGTTGCGCACTGGGGCGCAGCAGGATGTGGCGCGTGCGCGTTTGCACCACCGTCATGGTGGGGGGCGTCTGGCGGCGTTCGAGCAGCTTGAGCAGGTGAAAACCAGCGCCGGAGCGTACGGGCTCGCTGATGCCCAAGGGCGGCAGTTTGCTGACAGCCTCTACGAAGATTTCGGGATAACGGTCGGCCGGGCGCAGCCCCATCTCGCCGCCTTTGGCGCCTTTGTCAAAAGCCTGGGAATGGGCTTTGGCCAGTTGTGCAAAATCCTCTCCGGCTCGTGCGCGGCGCAGCAGTTCGCGGGCCTTGTCTTCGACGGCCCTGGATTCGGCGGCGCTGGCGTTTTCGGCCACGGTCAGCAAGATCATGGCGATGTTCAGCTCGGGGGGGCTGCTTTGGCCACTCTGGCCCTGCTCTTGCAGGTAGCGGTCAATGTCTTGCTCGGACACACGGGTGCGTGACTCCACCTCGCGCTCGCGCAGGCGCGACAGGATCAGCTGGTTCTTGAGTTGCTTGCGGTAGGTTTCAAGGCTCACACCATCCTGGGCCAGTCGCTGGTGCAGGGCCTCGCGGGTGAGCTGGTTGCTGGCGGCCACATTGGCTTCGGCTTGGTCCACCTGGTCGTTGTCGACCTTGATGCCTTGTTCTTCAGCCTGTTGCAGTTGAGCCTTCTCGTTGATCAGCATGTCCAGCGCCTGCTGGGTCAGTTGAGCTGCAGGGGGCAATTGCGCGCCACGCCCGCCCAGCTCCCGCACCAGGCGCTGGCGCATGGCCTGGACTTCGGCATTGGTGACGGGTTCGCTGTTGACCACGGCGACGATGTAGTCGGCCGAGCGGATGGGGGCAGTGCTTTGAGCCTGGGCTGCAGCTGTGCAAGCCAGCGCCAGCCAGAGCAGCAGCGGTGACACCAGGAGAGGAATGCGGGGCAGCAATTTATTCATATTGCAGGAAGCGGCTTGGGGCCGACTGAGGTTCACGCAGGAATTGGTAGCGCTGGATATTGTTGCGCAGACTGTCAAGCGGGCTCACGCCCACCCGGGCAAAGTCCACCAACTCCAATTGGAACATCAGACGGGTGGTGGCCGAGGTGGTGGTGCTTTGCAGGCGTTCGAAGGCAATTCTGCCCAGCCAGCAACCGGCATCGTATTCAAGCCCCAGCAGCATGTTGACGGGTTTTTTGTCCGTCATGCTGTAGTTCATGCGGCCCACGCTGTACCAGCGCTCTGAGCCCAGGCCCTGCCCCACAGCCTTGACGCCGGAGTCGTCTGGGCGTTGACCCCAGCGCAGATCGCTCAGAGGCCATTGCCAGCCCACGTCGATCGATTCACTGGGTGTGGTGGTGGTCTTGTTTTGCCGGTAGGCCAGGTTGAGCAAGCGGTAAGGCCCTGGGTTGTAGCGGGTTTGCAGTGTGGTGCGGTTGACCCGATGGGTCAGATTACTCAGCTGTACGGTGCCGTCCAGCGACAGTTGTTCGCTCCAGCGGGTGCTGGCACCCAGCAAGAGGTCACTGAGCCCTTTTTGGTCGTCGGCCGGGTTGGGGTTGATCGAAACCCGCTGGTCGCGCAGGCGCATCCGCTGTGCAACGCCCAGGCGCATCAGTTCCGAGCCACTGAGGGTATCAAAAAAACGGGTGTTGACACCGAAGGTCAGGATGTTGTTGTCCACAATCCGGTCCTGGCCCACATAAGGGTTCTCGCCGAAGATGGTCGACATGTTGAAGTCGGTCATGCCCGTGTCGTAGAGCGGCAGCATGTCCTGATCCACATAGGGGGTGCGCACATAGACCAGGCGTGGCTCCAGGGTTTGGGCCAGGTCACGGCCAAACCAGCGGGTCTCGCGTTCGAACACCAGGCCCGAGTCCAGGCTGAACGTGGGCAAAACCCGGTTGACCGTGGTGCTGCCATCGCTCAACGGGGCTTGCATGTCGTAGCGTGTGGCGTGCAGCTGCACCTTGGGGGTGATGTGGCCCCAGGGCGCCACCCAGGGGCGACTGACCTGCGCCTGGGTGTAGCTGCGCGTGCCGTTGCGCAGCGTCGCTTGCCCAGGAGGAATGCGGCTGTAGTCGGCCTCAAAGCGTGTGGTCTCGCCCAGCACCGACCAGTCAAAGCCGCTGTCATTCCAGCGTGCATAACGCAGGGTCAGTTGCGGCAGGCGGTCATAGGGCGGCGTGATGGGGGCGTTGACATCTTGTTGCGTTTGCCAGCGCTGTACCAGTCCGACCGCCGAGAAGGCGCCCCGTCCCCAGGACACCATGCCGGTGCTGGGCAACACCCGCTGTGTGAGGGACACCACCGCGCCTGGCAGACCCAACTGGCTGAGATAGCTCCTGGGAAAGTCGCGCCAATACATGTCGTCGCTGACCCGGTTGATGGACAGTGCAGTGCCCAGTGTCCCAAGGCCCTCGATGCCCGTGTCCATTTGGCCCGCGTGTTGTGTCATCAGGCCCCAGCGCTGGGATTGGGTCAAGGTGTCGTGTGGCATCCAGTTCAGGCGGGCCAGGCCGTTGTACTGGTTTTCAAGGTAGCGGAACTCGCTCTCAAACGCCACCCCCCGTCGGGTCATGGCGTGGGTCACCAAGGTGGCATCGCGGTTGGGGGCAATGTCCCAGTAATAAGGCTGAGTCAAATCGATGCCGCTGGTCGAATCGATTGACACCAAGGGCGTCAGAAAGCCCGAGGCCCGCTTGGATTCGATGGGAAATTGCATTTCGCTCAGCACTGGGGAGTTGAGTCCCAGGAACTCAATTCGAACGTCTTTGGCGGTGCCCATGCCGCTGGTCATGTCGGTGCCGATACTGCTGGCCTTGAGCAGCCATTCGGGCAGCCACTCTGGTCCGGGCGTGGCGCGACAGGTGGTGTAGCGCGCCTGGTGCGCCGTCATGCGTCGTTCGTCAATGAATTCAATTTGACGGGCATCGCCGTGGCCGCCCTGTGCGAGCCGAAAGCGGGGGGTTTCAATCTGCCCCTGAAAGCTGTCGAGTTGCAGTTCGAGTGTGGGTCCCTCGAACACATGGCCTTGCCGGTTGACGTGGACATGGCCCTGGGCGTCCATGTGTTCGGTGGACTGGTCGTAACGCAGGTGGTCGGCACGCACCACCAGGCCTGGTCGGCGCAACACCACAGCGCCGTCGAGCCTGGCATCCAGGTCTGGGCGCACGCTCATGTGCTGGGCTTCGATCTGGGTGCGCCCTTGCGTGCGCTCTGCCGGGGACAGGTTTTCTTGCAGGCGTGGGCTGTTTCTGAGCACCAGCCCCTGTGCCTGAGCAAAGGCCAGGCATGGAAGCGCCCCCAGGCAAACCAGCAGGGCAATGGGCATCAGCGAGAAGGGATGGCGTCGCGACAAGGTCAGAAATGAGGGGTGTTCGAGGCGCCGAACCGGCGGGGGCATTGAATAAAATGGGATTATCCATGAGCCACTCCGACACCGACCGCACCGTCCCCTGGTCCAGCCCCGAGCGCGAAAGTCTTTTTGCCCGCTGGCTGGCGGGCCAGACCTCCCCCCACGCGCTGTTGCCGCACACCCTGCGCATCGCCTCGGCCGATGCCAGTTTCCGCCGCTACCTGCGCCTGGACACCGCTGCCGGCGAGACCCGCATCGTCATGGATGCGCCGCCCGACAAAGAAAACTGCCAGCCCTTTGTGCAGGTGGCGGGCCTGATGCAGGCCGCCGGCCTGCACGCCCCCGAGGTGCTGGACTGGCAGCGCGAAGACGGCTTCATGCTGCTCACCGACCTGGGTGACCGCACCATGATGTCGGCCATCGATGCCGACAAGCCCCAGGCCAACCAGGCCCTGTACTTGCAGGCGGTGGACGCGCTGGTGCAGTGGCAACTGGCCTCCAAACCCGGCGAACTGCCACCCTATGACGAGGCCCTGCTGCGCCGTGAGCTGAGTTTGTTTCCAGATTGGTACCTGGCCCAGCACAAAGGCCTGGTGGTGGAGGGCAAGGTGCGCGAAACGCTGGACCAGGCGTTTGACGTGATCGTGCAGCGCAACCTGGCCGCGCCCAGCGTGTACGTGCACCGCGACTTCATGCCGCGCAACCTGATGATGCCCTTCCGAAATGAGCAGCTGGGCGTGCTGGACTTCCAGGATGCGGTGCATGGCCCGGTGACGTATGACATCGCCAGCCTGATGCGCGACGCCTTCCTGAGCTGGGAAGAAGACTTCGTGCTCGACATCACCATCCGCTACTGGGAAAAGGCCCGCAAGGTGGGCCTGATGGATTTTGAAGACTGGCACAGTGACTTCGGCGCCTTCTACCGCGCCGTCGAATGGATGGGCCTGCAGCGCCACCTCAAAGTGGCTGGCATCTTTGCCCGCCTGACGCTGCGCGACGGCAAGCCCAAATACCTGGCCGATGCCCCGCGTTTTATCCACTACATCCGTGCCACTGCCAGCCGCTACCGCGAGCTCAAGCCCTTGCTGCGCCTGATCGATGAGGTCGAAGGCACCACGCCGCAGGTCGGCTTTGCCTACGGTCGCATGTAAAGCCATGCCCCGCTTTTACTGCCCCGCACCGCTGGCCACGGGTCAGGCACTCAGCCTGCCCGCAGGCGCTGCGCGCCACGTGCAGGTGCTGCGCTTGCAACCGGGCGCCGTGATCACGTTGTTCAGCGGCGAGGGCGGCGAGTTCGAGGCCACGGTCACGCGCATGGGCCGCAGCGATGTGGACGTGGACGTGGGCGCGCACCACGCCATTGAACGCGAAGCGCCGCGTGCCATCCACCTGTTGGCGGGCATCACGGCCAATGAGCGCATGGACTGGCTGGTGGAAAAAGCCACCGAGCTGGGTGTGGCCAGCATCACGCCCCTGGTGGCCGAGCGCAGTGTGCTCAAGCTCAAGGGCGAGCGGGCCGACAAAAAGCTGGCGCACTGGCAGGGCGTGGCGGTGGCCGCAGCCGAGCAGTGCGGGCGCAACCGGGTGCCGGTCATTCATCCGGCGGTCTCATTGAGCGACTGGCTGGCGCGCCCCTCGGCAGAAGGTCAGCGTTGTGTGCTGTCGCTGGCGCCGGGCACCCGTTCGCTGTCTTCTGCAGTGGGTGGTGGTGAGTCGCTGGTGGTGCTCAGTGGGCCTGAAGGTGGGTTGAGCCCTGCTGAAGAGTCGCTGGCTTTGTCGTCGGGTTTTGCGCCTGTGACTTTGGGGCCGCGCGTGTTGCGGGCTGAAACGGCGCCTTTGGCTGTGTTGGCGGCTTTGACCGTCTGAGTGCTTTTCCTGGGTGGACGCCTGGGGCTTGCACAGGCCTCATGCTGGGGTACCAGAAATCGGCCCGCGCAAGCCCCAGGCGTCCACCCTTGCGTTAGTGCCTCTTTCCAGTATTGACCTCCGAAGGTCCGAACGGGGCAGGGGGCCGGTCGCCGATTTCTGGTACCCCAGCATGAGGTGACCGGCCCCCTGCCCTGTTCGGACCACCCCGGAGTGCTTTTCCGAGACAGCGAATTCCACGAGACTCGATACACTGGGGGGCATGAACGCCAACCTCCTCCTTCTCACGCTCTGCCAGGGCCTGTTCCTCACCAACAACGTCACCTTCATCGCCATCAACGGCCTGGTGGGCCTGTCCATGGCGCCGCTGGGCTGGATGGCCACGCTGCCCGTCATGGGCTATGTGGTGGGCGGCGCGCTGTCAACGGGGTTGGTGGCCAAGAGTCAGAGCCGCTGGGGCAGGCGCGTGTCTTTCCAGTTGGGCTTGCTGGTGGCGCTGGGCTCGGCCTTGCTGGCGGCTTATGCGGCCTGGAGCCACAACTTCTGGTTGCTGGTGGGCTCCACCGTGATTGCCGGCTACTACAGCGCCAACGGCCAGCTCTACCGCTTTGCGGCAGCCGAACTCTCGGCGCCTGATTTCCGCGAAAAGGCCGTTTCCTGGGTGATGGCGGGTGGGCTGATCGGCGCTGTGATTGGCCCCAACCTGGCCTCGCGCACCCGCAACCTGCTGGACATCCCCTTCGTGGGCGCTTATCTGGCGCTGGCCGGGGTGGCCGTGCTGGGCCTGGTGCTGATGCACTTCATCCGCTTTGCGCAAGAGACCGCCCCCAAGGCCGGCGTTGCCAGAGGTGGTTCGCTCGCCGAGATCATGCGCCGCCCGGTATTCATCGTTTCAGCCATTACCGCTGCCATGAGCTACGGCGTGATGAACCTGCTGATGGCCGCCACGCCACTGGCCATGCAAGTATGCGGCTTTGGTTTCAGCGACGCGGCGTTGGTGCTCGAATGGCACGTGATCGGCATGTTCGCGCCAGGTTTTTTCACGGGCTCGCTCATCAAGCGTTTTGGCGCGCTGCCCATCATGGGTGTGGGCGTGGTGCTTAACCTGGTGTGCATCGCCGTGGCGCTCTCGGGGGTGGACCTGCACCAGTTCCTGGTGTCGCTGTTCCTGCTGGGCGTGGGCTGGAACTTTCTGTTCACCGGCAGCACCACACTGTCGATGAAAGCCTGGTCACCCGAAGAAAAGGACCGTGGTCAGGCTGCCATCAACTTTTGCGTGTTCGCCACCATGGCCGTCACCTCGTTTGCCTCGGGGGCACTCGTCACCACGCAAGGCTGGACCCTGCTGAACATCGGCTCCATCGTGCCGGTGGCCATTGCCGGACTGTCGTTGTTATGGCTGTGGCTCAGGCAGAAAAGCGCGCGTCCAGCCAGCGCCTGAGCAGCGCCAGCACCTGTTCGCGCTCGGGGTCATGGAAGACCTCGTGGTACATGGGCTCGAAGCGGTGCGCCTGCACGCAGCCTGCCGGCGCTTGCCGTGCAAAGGCATCGCTGGCCGCTGCGTCCACCAATTTGTCCTGACCCGCGTACAACAGCAAGGTGGGGGTCTGCCATTGGGCCGCTGCGGCAACGGTAGGCGGCCCTTCGTGGTCAATCCAGGCACCCAACCGGGCTGAGATGCGGTCATGCACCAGCGGGTCGGCCAGGTAGGCGCGCACCACATCGGGGTCACGCGCTACCCATTGCGGATCCAGGCCGTTGCCCACCGTCAGGTGCGGCAGCCAGCGGGGCAGTGTGGCCAACAGCCATTTTTGCACCGCGTTGGTCCGCACGCCCAGTGCGGGCGAGGACAGGACCAAGGCCTGCACCGGGCGCAGCTGTGTGGCCACGGCACGGGCGGCCAGCAAGCCCCCCATGCTGTGGCCCAGAAGAACCAGCGGCCGTTCGGGTGCTTGGGCGCGGGTGTCGTCGATCACGCGGGCCAGGTCCTGCAGCAGGCCGTCGGGCGTGTGCAGGGTGCCACGCGCACCTTGCGAGCGGCCATGGCCCTGGTGGTCATAGGCGCGCACGGCATAGCCCGCAGCGTGCAAGGCCGTGGCCACCGGGTCGTAGCGGCCGGCGTGCTCGCCCAGGCCATGCACGATCAAGACCGTGGTCCGTGCCGACAGGGGCATCGGCGCGTCGTAAACCGCCAGATCACCGGCCTGCCCCTGCAGGTGTGAGTGCGTCCATTTCATGGCATGCGCGCCATCACCTCGGCCACCGCCGCCGTGAGCTTTTTGGCGTAAGGCACATGCAGAAACTCGTTGGGCCCGTGGGCGTTGCTCTTGGGGCCGAGCACGCCGCACACCATCATCTGCGCCTTGGGAAAACCGGCACTGAGCATGTTCATCAGCGGAATCGTGCCGCCCTGGCCGATGTAGCCCACACCGGCGCCAAAGTGCGCCTGGCTGGAAGCGTTCAGGGCCTGTTCGAACCAGGGCAGGGTGTCGGGGGCGTTCCAGCCGGTGGCGCCGCCGTTCGATTCAAACGTCACCCGGGCCTGATAGGGCGCGTTGTCTTCGAGCAGGGTCTTCATCTCGGCCACGGCCTGGGCAGCGTCCACCAGCGGGGGCAGGCGCAGGCTGAGCTTGAAGGCGGTGTAGGGACGCAGCACATTGCCCGCGTCTTTGAGTGAGGGGAAGCCCTCGGCCCCGGTCACGCTCAGCGTGGGCGTCCAGGTGCGATTGAGCAGGGCCTGCACCGGGTCGGTGGTGGTGGGCAGCGCAAAGGCGGTGGCGCCGCCACAGTCGTAGTGCGCCCAGGGGAAACGCTTGTAGACCTCGTCGCCCAGAATCGCTGCCGTGGCTTGGGCTTGCGCGAGGCGCTCGGCAGGCACCTCGCAGTGGAAGCTGGCGGGCAGCAAGCGGCCAGTGGCGCTGTCTTCCAGGCGGTCGAGCACCTGGCGCATGATGCGAAAGCTCGACGGCACCAGACCCGAGGCATCGCCTGAATGGATGCCCTCGGTCAGAATCTGCACCTTGAGCGTGCCGCTGGCCATGCCGCGCAGGCTGGTGGTGAGCCACAGCTGGTCGTAGTTGCCCGCGCCGCTGTCCAGACAGATCACCAGGCCTACATCGCCCAGGCGCGTGCGCAGCGCGTCCACATAAGGCAGCAGGTCGTACGAGCCGGACTCTTCGCACGTTTCAATCAAACCCACGATGCGCGGGTGGGGTGTCTTTTGACTTTTGAGCGCCTGCACGGCGGCGATGCTGGCGTACACCGCATAACCGTCGTCGGCACCACCCCGGCCATAGAGCTTGCCGTCCTCGTACACCGGTGTCCAGGGCCCCAGGTCGTTCCTCCAGCCGTTGAACTCGGGCTGCTTGTCCATGTGGCCGTACATCAGCACGGTCTGGCCGCTGCCCTCGCCTGCGCTGCGCGTGGCGTCAACTTCAAAGAACATGACCGGTGTGCGGCCCGGCAGGCGGATGATTTCGAGTTTCAGGCCTTCGACCTTTTGCGCCAGCACCCAGTCGGCCGCGTGGCGCAGCACGGTCTCGATGTGGCCGTGCGCGGCCCAGTCGGCATCGAAGGCGGGCGATTTGGCCGGGATCTCGATGTACTTCCTGAGCTCGGGCAGGATGGTGCTGTCCCAGGCCTGGGTCACATGGCTCAGGGCCTGGTCGCTGTCAAGCTGGGCGGCGGGCATTTCGCGGTGCAGGGGGGCGTTCATGGGCAAACTCCGGGACGGCAAAGATGCCAATTTAACCGCACTTGCTGCACTGTGCTGTCCGCTCGGCGGCATGCCCGGTGCCGTGTGCCGGGCGGTATGGGTCAGCGGTATTTTTGCATCCAGGCCAGGCCGCGCGAGGTGCCGCCGGCGCTGGTGTCGGCCGGGATGTATTCGCAGCCGACCCAGCCGTTCCAGCCCGTTTCAGCGCTGATGCGGTCGATCAGGGCAAACAGGTGGTCCCAGTTGAGTTCGCCCGAGCCCGGCTCGTGGCGTGCCGGCACGTCGGCAAACTGGAAGTGCCCCACGCGCCCGGTGGGCAGGTACTGGCTGATCTTGGTCGAGAGGTCGCCCTCGACGATCTGGCAGTGGAACAGGTCCATCTGCACCTTCACGTTGTCGGCACCCACCGCGTCCAGGATCGCATGCGCATGGTCCTGGCGCTGCAGATGGAAACCCGGAATGTTGCGCGTGTTGATGGGTTCGAGCATCAGATCGCGCCCGGCCTTGGCGGCTTCCTGCGCGGCCCACTTCAGGTTGGCCACCAGCGTGGCATCGGCCTGCTGTGCGCTCAGGCCCTCGGGACGCACGCCCACCACGGTGTGCACATGCGGGCAGTCCAGCGCCTCGGCGTATTCGAGCGCCCAGGCCAGCCCGGTGCGGAACTCGGCTTCACGGCCAGGCAGGCAGGCGGTGCCACGCAGGCCACGGTCCCAGCCGCTGGTCATCTCGTCTTTCGTCATGCCGCCCGGAGGCATGTTGAAGAGCACCTGCTGCAGGCCGTTGCCCTTCAGGCGTGCGGCCAGTTCGGCGGCGGGGTGGGCGTAGGGGAAGAGGTATTCCACGGCCTGAAAGCCATCTTTGGCTGCCGCTTCAAAGCGGTCCAGAAAGGGCATGTCCGGGTACATCATGGTCAGGTTGGCGGCAAAGCGGGGCATGTTTTTCCTTGGTTACCAGCGCGCGCCAAAGGTGCTGCGCAGTTCTTCGATGTCGGCTTCTGGCAGCGGCGCGGTGTGGGGCGCCAGCAGCATCAGCCGCGCGGTTTCTTCCAGTTCTTCGAGCGTGGCCATGGCGGTGGCTGGGCTGTCGTGCCACACGTTGGGGCCCAGGCGCGGCAGCATCACGGCGCGGATCGGGGTGCCGCGCGCGGCGTACTGGCGGATCATGGCGGCCACCTCGTCAGCCGCCACCGGGCTGCCGGGGCGGTGGTACCTGACCACGGGCACATGGCCGACCTTCATCACGAAGTAGGGCGTGAGGGCGGGCAACAGTTCGGGGCCTGTTGCGTTCAGGCTCAACGCCACCAGGTGTGTGCTGTGCGTGTGGATCACGCAGCGCGTGCCGGTGTCGGTCTCGCAGGCGGCTTCGTAGATGCGGCGGTGCAGGGCCAGCGTCTTGCTGGCGCGGTCGCCGCTGAGCTGCTGGCCGTCCAGGCCCACCTTGGCCAGGCGCTCGGGGCTCAATTGGCCCAGACAGGCGTCGGTCGGCGTGATCAGAAAGCCATCATCGAGCCGCACACTGATGTTGCCGGCCGTGGCGTGCACATAACCGCGCTCGAACAGGCTGCGGCCGATGCGGCACACCTCTTCGCGGAGTTGGGATTCGTTCATGCCAGCACTGTAAAAGCTTTGGTGAAGAAATCGTCGGTGCCGAAGTTGCCCGACTTCAGGGTGATGTGCAGCGGCCCGGCCTCGCCCTGCGCATGGCACCAGGGCACGCCCGGGTCGATCTGTGGGCCAATTTGCAGTTGCGAAATGCCCAGTGCCTGCACGCAGGCGCCCGAGGTCTCGCCACCGGCCACCACCAGCTGTTGCACACCGGCCTGCGCCAGCGCATGCGCCACGGCGGCCAGCGCGTGTTCTACCAGCGCGCCGGCTTGGGCCACGCCCAGCCGGGCCTGAATCGCTTTCACCGCTTCGGGCTCGGCGGTGGAATACACCAGCACTGGGCCTTGGGCCAGCAGCGGTTTGGCCCAGGCCATGACCTGGGCCACCAGCGCAGCGGTGTCGCCGCTCAGTTGCAGCGGATCGAGCGCAAGTGCGGGTCCGCCCTGCGCCTTGAAGTGCGCCACCTGCCGGTTGGTGGCTTGCGAGCAACTGCCCGAGACCACGGCCCGCAGGCCCTGTGCGGCAGGCAGCTGGCTGGCCGTGCTGGACGGCGCCAGCCCCCAGTTGGCCGGCAGGCCAATGGCCACGCCCGAGCCGGCGGTCACCAGCGGCATGCCCTGCAGGGCCGGGCCCAGACGCAGCAGATCGTCGTTGCTGGTCGCGTCCACGATGGCCACGCCCACCCCGTCTGCACGCAGTGCGGCGATGCGTTCGCGGATCGCCTCGGGGCCGCGCCCCACCACCGTGTGGTCGAGCAGGCCCACTTTGCGTTTCGTCTGTGCCTGCAGGACGCGCACCAGGTTCGCATCCTGCATGGGCGTGAGCGGGTGGTTCTGCATGCCCGACTCATTGAGCAGCACCTGGCCCGCGAACAGGTAACCCTTGAACACCGTGCGCCCGTTGTCCGGGAAAGCCGGTGTGGCGATGGTGAAGTCGGTCCCCAGCGCATCCATCAGCGCCTCGGTCACCGGGCCGATGTTGCCTTCAGGGGTGCTGTCGAAAGTGGAGCAGTACTTGAAATAAAACTGCTGCGCACCCTGTGTCTGCAGCCAGCGCAGCGCCTGCAGCGACTGGGCGATGGCCTCAGCCGCCGCAATGGTGCGCGACTTGAGCGCCACCACCACCGCGTCCACCTCGGCATTCAGGGGGCCGGTGGGCACGCCAATGGTCTGCACCACGCGCATGCCGCTGCGCACCAGGTTGTTGGCCAGATCGGTGGCGCCGGTGAAATCGTCGGCAATGCAACCCAGCTGGATCTTCATGTTTTGCCTTTCGGCAGTTCAATGCCCGGGAAGATCTTGATCACCGCGCTGTCGTCTTCCTTGGCAAAACCAGCGGTGCTGGCCTGCATGAACATCTGGTGCGCGGTGGAAGACAGCGGCAGCGGAAACTTGCTGGCGCGCGCCACGTCCAGCACGATGCCCAGATCCTTCACAAAAATGTCCACCGCCGAGAGCGGCGTGTAGTCGCCCGCCAGCACATGGGCCATGCGGTTCTCGAACATCCAGCTGTTGCCCGCGCTGTTGGTGATCACCTCGTACAGCGCCTCGGCGTTCACGCCCTCGCGCAGGCCCAGGGCCATGGCCTCGGCGGCCGCAGCAATGTGCACCCCGGCCAGCAGCTGGTTGATGATCTTGACCTGGCTGCCCGCACCGGCACTGTCGCCCAGCTTGTAGACCTTGCCCGCCATGGCGTTCAGAAACGGCTCGGCCACGGCAAAAGCCTCGGGTTTGCCGGCGGTCATCATCGTCATCTGGCCGCTGGCGGCTTTGGCGGCGCCGCCCGAGATCGGTGCGTCGATGTAGCGCAGGCCCAGGCCTTCCAGTCTGGCCTCCAGCGCCACCGACCAGTTCGGGTCGACGGTGGAGCACATCACGAACACGCTGCCCGGCTTCATGTGGGCCGCACAGCCCTCCTGGCCGAACAGCACCGCTTCGGTCTGCGCGGCATTCACCACCACCGACACCACCACATCGCAGGCCGCGCCCAGCTCGGCCAGGCTGGCGCAGGCCACGCCACCGTCTTTGGCAAAGGCCTCGGCGGCTTCGCGCCGCACGTCAAACACATGCACCGAATGCCCGGCGCGGCGCAGCGAAGCGGCCATGCCCGAGCCCATGGCGCCCAAACCGATCAAACCTACTGTGGTCATGGGAGTTTCCTTTTCGCGTGGTCTTGCAACAGGGGATGGCCCTGCTCCCCTTGAAATTCGTCATGTCATCATACAAATAGTCGAAAAACAAGAAAAGAGGGTTTTCGCCAGTGTGAGCCGTTGTCGCTCAAGCCGGATCAGATCGGGCGGCGAATGGATCGTGTCTCCTGGCCCCGCTGCGGACACATGAGAAAGCTAAACTGCCGGGCTGTTTCGAATTTGACCTCCACCCCCGATGAACACCCACCCGATTCGCCGGCAGGCGCTGCAGCTCTGTGTCCTTGCTCTGGGGCTGCTCCATGGCCTTGCTGCATACGCCAACACGCCCGGAGCCGCGCCACGGCCTGTGCTGACGGTGCAGGTGGTTTCGCCCACGTCGGCCAGCCTGGAGCGCAGCGTCAAGGCCAATGGTTCGCTCGCCGCCTGGCAAGAGGCCATCGTTGGCGCCGAAGCCCAGGGCCTGCAGATCAGCGAGGTCCGCGCCCATGTGGGCGATGCGGTGCAGCGCGGGCAGGTGCTGGCCACGCTGCAGTCGGCATCGGTGCGTGCCGAGCTGGCGCAGGCCGAGGCCGCGCTGGCCGAAGCCACGGCCAACGCCGCCGAGGCCGCCGCGCAGGCGCAACGCGCCCGCAGCTTGCAGCAGCAGGGCTTTTTCAGTGCCGCGCAACTGACGCAGGCGCTCAGTGCCGAGGCTGCTGCCGCCGCTCGACTGCAGTCGGCGCGTGCGTTGGTGCAGCTGCAGCAACACAGGCTGGCGCAAACCGAGGTGCGCGCGCCCGATGCTGGCCTTATTTCAGCGCGTGCGGCCACGGTGGGTGCCGTGGTCTCTCCGGGGGGGGAGCTGTTCCGCTTGATCCGTCAGGGCCGTCTGGAGTGGCGCGCCGAGGTCACCGCCACCGAGCTGGGCGACATTCGTGCGGGCGCCAGCGTGCGCCTGACCGCCGCCAGCGGCCAGACGCTCAGTGGCCGCGTGCGCACCGTGGCCCCTTCGGTCGATCCGCAAACCCGCCAAGCCCTGGTCTATGTCGACCTGCAGGGCCCCACTGGCTCGGCACGCGCAGGCATGTTCGCGCGCGGCGAAATCGTGCTGGGCAGCAGCAGCGCCCGCACCGTGCCGCAGTCGGCAGTGGTGGTGCGCGATGGCTTCAGCCATGTGTTCAGTGTGGGCGCCGACCAGCGCGTGGCCCAGCACAAGGTGCAGACCGGGCGCCTGCAGGCTGGGCAGATTGAGGTGCTGTCGGGTTTGCCCGATGGGGTCAAGGTGGTTGCCAGTGGCGGTGCCTTCCTCAACCATGGCGATGCCGTGCGAGTGGCCGATGCCCCCGCTGCGACGCGCTGAGGGGCCGCCATGATGAACGTCTCTGCCTGGTCGATCCGCAACCCGATTGCGGCCGTCATGCTGTTTGTGCTGCTCACGGTGGCCGGTTTCATCGCCTATGGCTCGATGAAAGTACAGAACTTTCCGGACCTGGACTTGCCCACCATTTCCGTCACGGCCAGCTTGCCTGGCGCGGCGCCTGCGCAGCTCGAAACCGATGTGGCCCGCAAGCTCGAAAACGCCATCGCACCGCTGCAGGGCCTCAAGCACATCACCACCAAGGTGCAGGACGGCGTGGTCACCCTGACGAGTGAATTCCGCCTGGAAAAGCCGGTGCAGGAGGCACTCGACGAGGTGCGTTCGGCGGTGCAGGGCGCCCGTGCCGACTTGCCGTCGGACCTGCGCGACCCGCTGGTGCAAAAGCTCAACCTGGCGGGCACGCCGGTGCTGGCCTACACCATCCGCTCCAGTCGCCTGGACGACGAAGCCTTGTCTTGGAAGGTGGACAACGAGATCACCCGCAAGCTGCTGTCGCTGCGCGGCGTGGGCGCGGTCAACCGCGTAGGCGGCGTCACGCGCGAAGTGCGGGTGGCGCTCGACCCGGCGCGCCTGCAGGCGCTGGGCATCACGGCGGCCGAGGTGTCGCGCCAGCTGCGCCAGGTACAGCAAGAGTCCTCAGGTGGTCGCATGGCGCTGGGCGAAGGCGAGCAGCCCGTGCGCACGCTGGCCACGGTGCAGACGGCCGAAGAGATTGGCCGCATCGCGCTGGCCACCAGTCGGGGCGCGCGCGTGCGGCTGGACCAGCTCGCCACCGTCAGCGATACCTTGGCAGAGCCGCGTGCCTATGCCAGCCTGAATGGGCAGCCGGTGGTCGGCTTTGAGGTGGTGCGCAGCCGTGGCGAGAGCGAGGTGGCTGTGGGCGCGTTGGTGCGCCAGGCGCTGGCCGACTACCGCAGCGCCAATCCCGACCTGGAAATCACAGAGGCTTTTGACTTTGTGACGCCTGTGGCCGAGGAATACGACGGCTCGCTGGTGCTGCTCTACGAAGGCGCCATTCTGGCCGTCATCGTGGTCTGGCTGTTTCTGCGCGACTGGCGTGCCACATTCGTGTCCGCGGTGGCTTTGCCGCTGTCGGTGATCCCGGCTTTCATCGGCATGGCCTGGCTGGGCTTTTCGATCAACGTGGTCACCCTGTTGGCGCTGTCGCTGGTGATCGGCATCTTGGTGGACGACGCCATCGTCGAAGTCGAAAACATCGTGCGCCACCTGCGCATGGGCAAGACGCCCTACCAGGCCGCCATGGAGGCGGCCGACGAGATCGGCCTGGCCGTGATCGCCACGACCTTCACCCTGATCGCGGTGTTTTTGCCCACCGCCTTCATGAGCGGCATTGCCGGACGGTTTTTCAAGCAGTTCGGCTGGACCGCGTCGCTGGCGGTGTTTGCCTCGCTGGTGGTGGCGCGGGCCCTCACGCCCATGATGGCGGCCTACCTGCTCAAACCGGTGGTGCACGCCGAGCGCGAGCCGCGCTGGCTCGCACGCTACATGGCCTGGGTGGGCTGGGCCGCACGCCACCGGCTGGCGACCATGGTGGCCGCCACATTGTTCTTTGTGGGCTCGCTGATGCTGATCCCGCTGCTGCCCAAAGGCTTCATTCCGCCCGACGACAACTCGCAGACCCAGGTGCATCTGGAGCTGCCCCCTGGCAGCACGCTGGCACAGACCCGTGCAGTGGCCGAGCAGGCCCGCCAGGCGCTGGCGGGCGTGAGCACGGTGCGCAGCGTCTACACCACCATTGGCGGCGGCAGCGCCGGCAGCGACCCCTTTGCCGGTGGTGGTGCCCCCGAAGTGCGTCGCGCCACGCTCACGGTGCAGCTCACGCCGCGTGGCGAGCGACCCCGCAAGCAGCCCATCGAACAGGAAATCCGGCAGGCTCTGCAGGGCGTGCCGGGCGTGCGCACCAAGGTCGGTCTTGGCGGCTCGGGTGAGAAGTATGTGCTGGTGCTCACCGGCGATGATTCGCAGGCCTTGCAAGACGCGGCACGCGCCGTTGAACAGGACTTGCGCACCATCGACGGCCTCGGCTCGATTGCCAGCAGCGCCAGCCTGGTGCGGCCCGAAGTCACCGTGCGCCCGGACTTTGCCCGTGCCGCTGACCTGGGCGTGACCACTGCAGCGATCGCAGACACCTTGCGCGTGGCCACGCTGGGTGACTACGACGCGCAACTGGCCAAGCTCAATTTGGCACAGCGGCAAGTGCCCATTGTGGTGCGACTGGACGACGCCAGTCGCCAAGACAGTGCGCAACTGGAGCGCCTGATGGTGCCTGGCAGCCGAGGGCCCGTCATGCTGGGCCAGGTGGCCGAGATTGGCGTGGGCGGAGGGCCTGCGGTGATCGACCGCTACGACCGTCAGCGCAACATCAACTTCGAGATCGAGCTCTCGGGCATGCCGCTGGGTGACGTGACACAAGCCGTGCAAAAGCTGCCTGCCCTGCAGAGCCTGCCGCCGGGTGTGCGTGTGGTCGAGGTGGGTGACGCGGAAGTGATGGGTGAGTTGTTTGCCAGCTTTGGCCTGGCCATGCTGGTGGGGGTGCTGTGTATCTACATCGTGCTGGTCCTGCTGTTTGGCAGCTTTTTGCATCCAGTCACCATTTTGGCGGCGCTGCCACTCTCGCTGGGCGGTGCCTTTGTCGGCCTGCTGCTGGCCGACAAGAGCTTTTCCATGCCGTCCCTGATCGGTCTGATCATGCTCATGGGCATCGCCACCAAAAACTCGATCCTGCTGGTTGAATACGCCATCGTGGCGAGGCGTGACCACGGCATGACCCGCTGGGATGCGCTGATGGACGCCTGTCACAAGCGTGCGCGGCCCATCGTCATGACCACCATCGCCATGGGCGCGGGCATGCTGCCCATCGCCATGGGTTGGGGCGCGGCAGACGCCAGCTTTCGCTCGCCGATGGCGATCGCCGTGATCGGCGGACTGCTCACCAGCACGGTGCTCAGCCTGCTGGTGATCCCGGTGGTGTTCACCTACCTGGACGATCTGGCGCAGTGGACGGGGCGGGTGTGGCGGCGCGGGGCGGTGGCGTAGGACTTTCTCGATGCGCATGCTGAGCTGGGCTATGGCCGGGTTTGCTGCATGTAGCCAAGGCGTCAGAAGGGGCCGCAAGCGCTGGCTAAACTGTTTGCTCCATTGCCCCTTGAACTTGCCCCATGAAACTCCACTACATCGCTAACCAGTACCTGGCCCCCGACTCGGGCCAGGACATTCCCGTCCTCGACCCCTCCAACGGTCTGCAGTTTGATGCGATTGCCCGTGGCAATGCGGTGGACATTGACCGTGCCGTGGTGGCGGCACGAGCCGCCTTCAAGGGCGCCTGGGGGCAACTCACGGCCACCGAGCGCGGCCGCCTGTTGCAGCGTCTGGCGCAGCACATGCTGGCCCACATCGACGAACTGGCCGCCATCGAATCGCGCGATTGCGGCAAGCCCACCACCCTGGCACGCGGCGATGTGACGGCGGTGGCACGCTACTTCGAGTTCTATGCCGGCGCGGCCGATAAGCTGATGGGCGAAACCATCCCCTTCTTCAACGGCCACACCGTGTTCACGCTGCGTGAGCCCTTTGGCGTGACGGGGCATGTGATCCCCTGGAACTACCCGCTGCAGATTTTTGGCCGCAGCGTGGCGGCGTCGCTGGCGGTGGGCAATGCCTGCGTGGTCAAGCCCGCCGAAGACGCCTGCCTGTCCATCTTGCGGGTGGCCGAGATGGCCGCCGAGGTGGGCTTTCCCGCCGGGGCGCTCAACATCGTCACCGGTTACGGCCACGAGGCGGGCGACCTGCTGGTGCGCCACCCGGGTGTGGACCATGTTTCTTTCACCGGTTCGCCGCGTGTGGGCCAGCTGGTGGTGCAGGCTGCCGCCGGGCACCATGCGCCCGTGACGCTGGAGCTGGGCGGCAAGTCGCCGCAAATCATTTTTGGTGACGCCGACATGGACGCCATGACCACCGTGGTGACCAACGCCATTGTGCAAAACGCCGGGCAGACTTGCTCGGCCGGCAGCCGCGCGCTGGTGCACCGCCCGGTGTACGAAGCGGTGGTCGAGCGCCTGGCCAAATCGTTTGCCGCCACGCGCACCGGCCCCGCCGCCATGGACCTCAACTGCGGCCCGCTGATCCGCGAGTCGCAGATGCAGCGTGTGCGCAGCTTTGTCGAGCTGGCCAAAAGCGACGGCCTGCCGATCGCCGCACAAGGCCAGTTGGTGCCCGAGGCGCCCCAGGGGGGCTTCTACCAGGTGCCCACCTTGATCCGCGACGTGCCCATTGAGCACCGCATCGCGCAGGAAGAAATCTTTGGCCCCATCCTGGCGATCTCGCCCTTTGACGACGAAGACCACGCCATTGAACTGGCCAACGGCACCGAATACGGCCTGGCGGCAGCGCTGTGGACACAGGATGGCGGGCGCCAGCTGCGCATGGCGCGCAAACTGCAAAGCGGCCAGGTGTTCGTCAACAACTACGGTGCCGGGGGCGGCATCGAGCTGCCGTTTGGTGGCGTGAAAGCCAGCGGCCACGGTCGCGAAAAAGGCTTTGAAGCGCTCTACAGCTTCACCACACTCAAGACCGTCACCATCAAGCACGGCTGACCGCCGCTGGAGCCCCGCATGAGCAACCCCCGCATCGGCATGATCGGCCTGGGCCTGATGGGCCTGGGCATCGCCACCAACATCGTCAAAAAGGGCTTCTCGCTGACCGCGATGGAGCACCCCGGCAACCAGCCCCTGGCTGACCTGATCGCCGCTGGCGCCCAAACGGCACCCACTGCGCAGGCCGTGGCGCAAGCCAGTGACATCGTCATCCTGTGCGTCAACGGCTCGGCCCAGGTTGAAGCCATCTTGGCCGGTGACACCGGCCTGCTGGCGGGCTTGCGTCCCGGTATGACTGTGATCGACTGTTCCACCAGCATCCCGGGCTCCACCCAGCAGGTGGCCGCCACGCTGGCCCAGCAAGGCGTGCGCTTCATGGACGCGGCCATGACCCGCACCCCCAACGAAGCCATGCAGGGCCGCCTGAACCTGCTGGTCGGTGGCGATGCGGCGCTGCTCGAAGAAGTGCGCCCACTGCTGGCCACCTTTGCGGAAAACATCGTGCACGCAGGTGGCGTGAGCGCGGGCCACAGCATGAAGCTGCTGCACAACTTTGTCTCGCTCGGCTCGGTCACGCTGCTGGCCGAAGCGGCGGCCTGTGCGCGCCGCAGTGGCATTGACGATGCGGTGTTTGTCGAGGTGCTGGAAAAAGGCGGCGGCTGGGGCGCGGCGCTGGAGCGACTCAAGCCCTACCTGCTGCGCGGCGAGACTTCGGGCCTGCGTTTTTCCATGGGCAATGCCTTGAAAGACCTGGGTTACTACGCCGACATGGCGCGTGACAGCGGTTCGCACGATGCGGCCGCCCAGGCCATGCACGGTACCCTGGCCGCGGCCTGCCAGGCGGTGGACCCGCAGACCCTGCTGCCCGAGTTGGTGGGGCAGCTGGCCAAAGGTGCACTCAACAGTCCACGCAAGGGATAAGCCATGGCCTACGACATCGTCACCATCGACGGCGACGGCATCGGCCCCGAGGTGTGCCAGGCCACCATTGCCGTGCTGCGCGAAGCCTGCGGCAGCGATCGCCTGAACTTCATTGCCTGCCAGGGCGGTGCGCTGCATTACCAGCGCACGGGCCAGGTGCTGCCCGATGACACGCTGGCCGCCTGCCGCAGTGCCCATGCCATGCTGCACGGCGCGGCGGGTTTGCCGGGCGTGACCTACCCCGATGGCACCGAAGTCGGCAACGACCTGCACCTGCGCCTGCGCTTCAAGCTCGACCTGTTTGCCAATGTGCGGCCCATTCGTTTGCTGCGCGGTGTGCAATGCCCGCTGGTGGGCTGGCAGCCCGGCCAGATCGACTACGTGATCGTGCGCGAGAACACCGAAGGCCTGTACGCCAGCCGGGGCGCAGGCGTGCGCCTGCGCGACGAACTGGCCACCGACACCCTGGTGGTCACGCGCAAGGGCGTCGAGCGCGTCACACGTTTTGCATTCGAGCTCTCGCGCCAGCGCCAGGGGGCGCCGCGCGACGGCCAGCGCCGCGTGACCGTGTGCGACAAGGCCAACATCCTGAACAGCTATGCCTTCTTCCGGGCCATCAGCACCGAGGTGGCGCAGGCCTACCCGGATGTGGAAATCGACTACGCCTATGCCGATGCGATCACGGTGCACATGATCAAGAAGCCCGATTTCTACGACGTGATCGTGGCCGAAAACATGTTTGGCGACATCATTTCTGACCTGGGTGCGGGCACGGTGGGTGGCCTGGGTGTGGCCAGTTCGGCCGAACTGGGCGAACACCATGGCCTGTTCCAGGGCGCGCACGGCTCGGCCCCCGACATCGCCGGACAAGATGCGGCCAGCCCGGTGGCCACCATGCTCTCGGGCGCGCTCATGCTGCGCTGGCTGGGCGAACGCCATGCCGACACGGCCTTGCTGCAGGATGCCGCCCGCATCGAAACCGCGGTCGAAGACGTGCTGGCGCAGGGCATTGCGGTGCCCGCCGACCAGGGCGGCACGGCCCGCTGCAGCGAATTCACCCTGGCGGTGCTGAGGCAGTTGCGCTGAAAACCTGCAGGGACTGGCCTTCGGGTAAGTCTCTATTTTTTTGGCCGGTCAACTCGTCATACCATCACACCAGTTCTAACGAAAAGCATTCATGACCTCTATTGCATTGTTTGGCGCTGGCGGCAAGATGGGCGCCCGGCTCGCCAAAAACCTCCTGGGTTCGCCCTTTGAAGTTCGCCACGTCGAAGTCAGCGAGGCGGGTCAAAAGCGCCTCAAGGACGAATTAGGTGTCAGCTGCTGCAGCGTGGACGACGCGCTCAAGGGCGTGGACGTGGTGATCCTGGCCGTGCCCGACACGCTGATCGGCCGCATCGCCGCCGACATTTCGCCCAAGCTGGCCGCAGGCACCATGGTCATCACACTCGACGCTGCTGCGCCCTTTGCCGGTCACCTGCCCCAGCGCGACGACCTGGTGTACTTCGTCACGCATCCCTGCCACCCCAACATCTTCAACCCGCAGGTGCATGTGGAAGGCAACCCCGACTACTTTGGCGGCGTGCGTGCATCCCAGTCCATCGTCAATGCCCTGATGCAAGGCCCGGACGAGGCCTATGCCCTGGGCGAGTCGATTGCCAAGCTGATTTACCAGCCTGTCGAGCGCTCGTACCGCGTCACCGTCGAGCAGATGGCCTTGCTGGAGCCGGGCCTGTCCGAAACCGTTTGCGCCACGCTGCTGGATGTGATGCGCGAAGCCATGGACGAGGTGGTTTCGCGTGGCGTACCCGCCGAAGCTGCCCGCGACTTCCTGCTGGGCCACATGACCATCCTGTCGGCCGTGATCTTCAAGCAGATCCCGGGGCAGTTCTCGGACGCCTGCAACAAGGCCATCACCTTCGGCAAACCCCGACTGATGCAGAGCGACTGGAAGAAGATTTTTGAACGCGATGAGATTGCCGACAGCATCCAGCGCATCACCTGATTCATTGGCTTGAGTTCCCCCTTCCATAAACACAGGAGACATTCGATGAAAACATGGAAATTTGCAGCGACCGCGTTGTGCGCGGTCATGGGTGTTGGGGCGCAAGCCCAGACGGTTGTGAAGATTGGCTACACCCCGGCCGCGACCTCGCACTACGGCGTTGGCACCAATGTTTTGTGTGACGAGATCGAAAAGGGCACGCAAGGTCGCTACAAGTGCCAGCAGTTCCCCAACGGGTCTCTGGGCGGTGAGCGCGAAATGATCGAGGCCGTGCAACTGGGCACCCTCGACATCGTCAACACCTCCACCGGCCCGGTTGGCAACTTCGTGCCCGAAGTCAAGATCGTGGACATCCCATTCCTGTTCCGTGACTACGACCATGCCCGCCGCTACCTCGATAGCGCTGCAGGTCAGGAGTTGCTGACCAAGTTTCCGTCCAAAGGCTTGGTGGCCCTGGCCTGGACCGAGAACGGTTTCCGCCACATGACCAACAGCAAGCGCGCCATCGTCAAACCTGCTGACACCTCGGGCCTGAAGATGCGCACCATGGAAAACAAGGTGCACATGGAGGGTTACCGTGCCTTCGGCATCCAGCCCACGCCCATGGCTTTTCCCGAAGTGTTTGGCGCGCTGCAGCAAGGCACTGTGGACGGTCAGGAAAACCCGATCCCCGTGATCCTCGCCTCCAAGTTCTCGCAAGTCCAAAAGCACCTGTCTCTGACCGGCCACGTTTACTCGCCAGCGCTCTACATCACCTCGCCGCGCTTCATGAACAAGCTCAGTGAGGCCGACAAAAAAGCCTTTTACGAAGCTGCCAAAAAGGCCACAGTGGCCCAGCGAAAGAAGGTCAATGAGGACGAAGACAATGGCATTGCACAGCTTGAAAAAGAAGGCATGAGTGTGGTGCGCAAGGTGGATGGTCCGGCCTTCCGTGCTGCCCTGGCCCCGGCCATGGCGTCCTTCGTCAAAGAGTTTGGTGCCGACAACATCCGCAAGATCCAGGACTTCAAGTAATCGCTTCAAGTCGGATGCACAACGGCCTGCGTGGATGTTTCGCGCAGGCCAATTTTTTGGGCAGGACCATGCAAACCTTTGAAAAATATTTTCTGGCTTTCAACCGATGGGCGCTCATCGTGATGTTGGCCGCCATGTCCGCAATCATCTTTACCAATGTTGTTTTACGTTACACCACCAGTCAGTCCATCGAGTGGGCTGAAGAAGTAGCCCGACACCTGATGATTTGGCTGACGTTCATCGGTTGCGGGCCGGTGTTGCGTTACGGTGGTCACATCGCCATTGACAATCTGCAGGACGCCTTGCCCGATCGCGCAGCACAGGCCTTGCGAGTACTCATCGCAGTGCTGATCACAGGTTTTTGTGTGTTTTGTATATGGTTCGGTCTTGAGTACATGGATCGCACGCAGTTCCAAAGTACGCCCGCCACTCAAATTTCCTTTGCCTGGATCTACATGGCCTTGCCACTGGGGATGGCCATGACGCTTGTTCATTGGCTGTTGATTCTGCGCCGCTACGTCATTGGTCGTGAATTTGCCAGTGACGCTCACTTCGATGCAACTGCGAGTGCTTCCCTATGAGTCCCAGTCTGATCCTGCTGATTTCCGTCTGCATCTACCTGGCCATCGGCGTTCCGGTGGCTTTTTCCCTTGGCCTGGCGACCGTGACGGCTTTGCTGATCTCCGATGCTTATCCCATGCTGGTTCTGCTCAAGGAAACCTTCACCGGCATTGACAGTTTTCCGCTGATGGCGGTGCCGTTTTTCATATTGGCGGCCGAGTTGATGAGCGGGGGGTCGCTTACCGAGGTGTTACTCAAGTTTGCTGGGCAGTTTGTGGGCCACAAACGAGGGGGTCTTGGTTACACGAATGTGGTTTCTTTGACCTTCTTTTCGGGCATTTCGGGTTCGGCGCTGGCCGATGCCGCAGGGCCAGGGTCCATGCTGATTCGGATGATGGACAAGGCCGGTTACGACCGGTCGTATGCGGCCGCCCTCACCGCATCGACCGCCATCGTCGGACCGATCATTCCCCCTTCGATCATCATGATCATTTATGCGTTGGCAGATGACAACGTTTCGGTCGGTGCACTTTTCATGGCCGGTTTGGTGCCTGGCCTGTTGATTGCCGTGGCCATGTGCGTGGTCAATTACTGGGTATCGAAAAAACGCAATTACCGAGGTGATGGCGAATTTCCCACAACAGGTGAAATGCTGCACACGACCTGGAAGGCCTTGCCGGCTATCTTGTTGCCCGTGCTGATTCTGGGGGGGATGCGGGCCGGCTGGTTCACGCCGACCGAGGCTTCGGTTGTCGCTGTGTTCTATGCGTTGATCTGCGGCAAATACATTTACCGCACGTTGGAGTGGAGGGCTGTGCCTGACATCCTCGCACGCTCTGCTTTATTGACGGCTTCGGTGCTGTTGATCATCGGTACATCGGCGTCATTTGCCTGGATTTTGACCATTGAAGGGATGCCGCAAACCGTGGCCAACTGGATCTCGGCCATGAATCTGAACGTCTGGGGCTTTTTGATCGTCATCAATATTTTTCTGTTGATCTTTGGCATCTTCATCGAGCCCTTGCCCGGCGTGATGGTGCTGGTGCCTATCCTGGCGCCTGTGGCTGCCAAATTGGGTGTTGATCCGATTCACTTTGCCATGGTGGTGATCTTCAACCTCACCCTGGGCATGATCACCCCCCCGGTGGGCGGCTTGTTGTTTGTGACCTCCAATGTGTCCAAAGTCCCTCTGGCTGAGCTCACCCGGGAACTCAAGCCATTCTTGTGGGCACATGGTGTGGTGCTGGTGCTTTTGACTTTTGTGCCTGCTTTGTCCAGCTGGCTTCCGCGTTCATTGGGATTCAAATGATGGCCGACAGAATCTTCGCCCGCTATTGGCTGGAAACCGGCGACGATCCGATGCGCGCGGCAGAGACCATTGCCGGCGAACAGTCCAGCGGCACTTTCCTCAAACTCGCCGCCGAAACACCCGAACTCAAACAGCGCTCGGGTGCACGCGTGGAAGCCCTCGACATTCTGGAGGTGGTGGACACGCCCAGCCTACCGCACGGCATGGCGGCAAAGCGTTACACGCGCTGCCTGCTCACGCTGTCGTGGCCGCTGGAGAACATGGGCACCTGCCTGCCCACGCTCATGGCCACGGTGGCGGGCAACCTGTTCGAGCTGCGCCAGGTCTCGGGCCTTCGCCTTCTCGAATTGCAATTGCCCGATGCCTTTGCCAAGGCCTACCCCGGCCCGGCCTACGGCATGGAAGGCACACGCCGTCTGAGTGGTGTGAAGAGCGGCCCGCTGATCGGCACCATCATCAAGCCCAGCGTGGGCCTGAACCCGCAAGAAACCGCCGAGCAGGTGAAGATGCTGGTCGATGGCGGGATCGACTTCATCAAGGACGACGAGCTGCAGGCCGATGGCCCGCACTGCCCGTTCGAAGAGCGCGTGACGGCGGTCATGCGCGTGGTCAACGAGGCCGCACAGCGCAGCGGCAAGAAGGCCATGGTGGCCTTCAACATCACCGGCGAACTCGACCAGATGCAGCGTCGCCACGACTTTGTGATGCGCCACGGCGGTACCTGCGTGATGGCCTGCCTCAACTCGGTGGGGCTGGTGGGCATGACGGCACTGCGCCGCCACAGCGCGTTGCCCATCCACGCGCACCGCGCGGGCTGGGGCTACCTCGCCCGCAGCCCGGCACTGGGCTGGGACTTTGCGGCCTGGCAGCCATTCTGGCGTCTGGCGGGCGCCGATCACCTGCATGTCAACGGTCTGCGCAACAAGTTCAGCGACCCGGACGAAACGGTGATTGCCGCTGCACGCTCGGTGATCGCGCCGCTGTTCAAGGACAAGCCCATGAAGGCGGTGCCGGTGTTCAGCTCGGCGCAGACGGGCTTGCAGGCGCAAGATACTTTCAATGCCTTGGGCAATGCCGACCTGATCGTGACCGCAGGCGGCGGCATCTTTGGTCACCCGCAAGGCGTGTCGGCCGGTGTGGCCGCGTTGCGCGAGGCCTGGGACGCGGCGCAGGCCGGGGTGGACTTGCAGACCTATGCGGCCACGCGCCCTGCGCTCAAAGCCGCGCTGAACTTCTGGTGAGCATGGCATGACGCAAGACACGCTGCCTGGCCGCCAATTCGAGGGCCTGTGCCTGGCCTATTACGGCGACGACTTCACCGGCTCGACCGATGTGCTCGAAGCCTTCACGGCAGCGGGCGTGCCCACGGTGCTGTTTTTGCAGCCACCGCGCCCGCAGGATCTGGCGCGCTTCCCGGATGTGCGTTGCGTGGGGCTGGCTGGGCAGTCGCGTGGCAAAAGCCCGGCCTGGATGCGCGCGCATTTGCCGCAGGTGTTCGAGAGCCTGTCCGCGCTGGGCGCGCCCATCGTGCAGTACAAGGTCTGCTCGACTTTTGATTCTTCGCCCGAGGTCGGCTCGATCGGTCAGGCGATTGACCTGGGTGTGCAGCACAGCCTGGCCCACTGGTCGCCCATGGTGGTGGGCGCGCCGCGCCTGCAGCGTTACCAGGTGTTTGGCCATCTGTTTGCTGCGGCCCAAGGCGAGGTGTACCGCATTGACCAGCACCCGACCATGTCGCGCCACCCGGTCACGCCCATGCACGAAAGCGATTTGCGCGTGCACCTGGCGCAGCAAACGCCCCGCCGCATTGGCCTGGTGAACCTGGCGCAGATGACGCAGGGCCAGGGCGATGCGGTGCTGCAAAACACGCAGGGCGCGGACCAACCGGTGGTGATGCTCGATGTGGCCGATCCGGTTTCGCAGCGCGAAGCGGGCCGCCTGGTGTGGCAGCAGCGCGGGCAGGGCGTGTTCAGCGCTTCGTCTTCAGGCTTGCAGTACGCGCTGGCCGAGTACTGGCGCAGCCAAGGCTGGCTGCCCGCCACGCCTTCTTTGCCTGTGGGCGAGGCGGTGCCCTGCATCGCGGTGGTCAGTGGCAGTTGCTCGCCCATGAGCGCGGCGCAGATCGAATGGGCCGAGCACAACGGCTTCATGACCGAACGGCTGGATGTGGCCAAGTGCCTGGATGCGGCGTCCATGGAGGCGGAGATCGAACGCCTGGTGGCGCTGGCGGTGGATGCCGTCTCGCGCGGGGTGTCGCCTGTGGTCTATTCGGCACGCGGCCCCGACGATGCTGCGGTCACCGGCTTTGACGCGTTGGTGCAGCACGCAGGCACGGGCAAAACGCAGGGCGCCGAGCGCATCGGCATGGCGCTGGCCGAAGTCATGCACCGCCTGCTGGACCGCACGGATTTGCGCCGCATCGTGGTGGCGGGGGGCGACAGCTCGGGTGCAGTGGCCAGCCACCTGGGCATTCAGGCCTTCACCGTGGCAGCCGGCATGGCGCCGGGGGTGCCCCTGTGCCGCGCCTGGTCCGATAATCCCCGCCGTGACGGTCTGGAAATTGCCCTCAAGGGGGGGCAACTCGGTGCAGTGTCTTTTTATGGCGATGTGCGTGCAGGCCGTGTGGGTTAACACGATATGAGCGAACAACCCATCCAGCGCCGCAAGTTGTACCAGGAGGTGCTCGACCGCCTGATGGCGCGCATCGAATCCGGCGAGATCCCGCCGGGCGCCCAGCTGCCGTCCGAGCGCGAGCTGATGGAGTTTTACGGCGTGGGCCGCGTGGCCGTGCGCGAGGCGCTGCAAGAACTGGCGCGCTCGGGCATTGTCGAAATCTCGCACGGCGAACGCGCCCGCGTGGTGGTGCCCACCGCGCATTTGCTGATCGAGCAGATCGCCGGTGGCGCCCGCCACCTGCTGCGCATGCAGCCCGAAACATTGGAGCACCTCAAGGATGCGCGGGTGTTCCTTGAGGTGGGCATGGTGCGCCTGGCCGCCCGCAAGGCCAGCCCCGACGATGTGCAGCGCTTGCGCGAGCGGCTGGAAACCCACCGGGCCTCGCTGGCCACGCTCGACCAGTTCCTGCAGTGCGACATGGCCTTTCACCGCGAGATCGCACGCATCAGTGGCAACCCGATCTTTCCGGCCATCGTGGAAGCCCTGTTTGGGTGGGCCAGCGAGTACTACCAGACCATCGTGCGTGCGCCTGGCGCCGAAGCGCTCACCCTGGCCGAGCACCAGCGCATCATCGATGCGATTGCCTCGGGCGATGCCGATGCGGCGGCGCAAGCCATGTCAGACCACCTCACCCGCGCCAGCGACCTGTACCGGCAGGCGGGGCTTTAAGCGTCGACCGACAGCCTGCGTGCCAGGTGCTCAATGAGCGCGCTCACGCGGTGCGGGATGTAGCGGTTGCTGGGCAGCACCGCGTAAATGCCCAAGGGCGGAATTTCAAAATCCTGCAGCAAGGCTTTGACCCGGCCTTGTGCCAGGTAAGGCGCGGCGATGAAGTCGGGCTGACGGGTGATGCCCATGCCGCGCGCAGCCGCCTCCAGCAGCGCGCTGCCGTTGTTGGCCACAATGCGCCCGCGCACCTGCACCGGCAAGGTCCGCTCACCCTCGCGGTAGGGCCAGGTGGTCACCGCGTTGTCGCTGGCGTAGATCAGGCATTCGTGGTGGCGCAGGTCGCTGGGGTGGCGCAGTTCACCATGCAGGGCCAGGTAGTCGGGCGAGGCCAGTGTGAGCAAATGGCACTGCCCGAGCTTGCGCACGATGTCGCCGGGCTGCAGTTCGGCGGTGATGCGGATCGACAGGTCCAGTCCTTCCTCGATCAGGTTGGCGCGCTGGTCCGACAAATCCATGATCAGTTCGACAAAGGGTTGTTCACGCGCAAAGTCGAGCAGGGCGGGCATGAGCTCCTGCAGGCCGTACGACAAGGGCAGGCCCAGGCGGATGCGCCCGCGTGGCACGGCTTTTTCTTCGGTCAGACTCGATTCGGCCGCGTCCACCATGTTGAGGATGAGGCGGCATTTTTCGAGGTAGGCCGAACCCGCCGCCGTGAGCGTGAGGCTGCGTGTGCTGCGTGTGATCAGCTTGGTGCCCAGGTGCTTTTCCAGGGCGGCCACCTGGCGCGTCACCACCGAACGGGCGACCTGCAACTGGTTGGCCACGGCAATGAAGCTGCCCGCTTCGGCCACCCGCACAAAGGTTTGCATTGCATCGAGTTTGTCCATTGTTGCTGATTGTGCAACAAAGTTGTGTTGATTGGACGCTTTTTCTATTTGCCCAGCCCGCCTACAGTCCACCCCCATGAACTCCTTACGCAATGTTTTGTTTGTGCCGCATGGCTCGCCGATGTTTGCGCTGCAACCTGGCGCGGCCGGTAGCGCCATGAGCGATCTGGTGGGCCGCCTGAGCGCACCGCGCGCCATCATCGTGGTCAGCCCCCATTGGGAAACGGCCGCGCCGACCGTGGGCACCGCCACGCGTCTGGAAACGATCCACGACTTTGGCGGCTTTGACCCGCGACTGTTTGAAATCCAGTACCCCGCCACCGGCTGCCCCGAGGCTGCCCAGCAAGTGGTGGCTGCCTTGCAGGCGGCAGGCTTGCCGGTCCAGACCGATGCCCAGCGCGGCCTGGACCATGGCGCCTGGGTGCCGCTGCGCCAGATGTTCCCCGACGCCGATGTACCGGTGGTGCCGCTGTCGGTACAACACCACGGCGGTCCGGCGCATGCCTACCGCGTGGGCCAGGCGCTGGCCCCGTTGGCCGAGCAGGGTTTCCTGATCGTCGCCTCCGGCAACATCACGCACAACCTGCGCGACTGGCAGATCATCAGCATGACCGGCCAAGCCACGCCCGACTATGTGCAGCAGTTTGCCGACTGGGTCCACACGCAAATGACTGGCCACCACACCGACGCCTTGCTGGGCTACCGTCAGACCCAGGCCGCAGGCAGCCGCGCCCACCCGCGCGACGAACACCTGTTGCCGCTGTTCACCGCTTTGGGCGCGGCGGGCGCTGGTGCCCAAGCCGAGGCGTTCTACCGTGGCATTTACGACCATGTGATCGCGATGGACGGCTACGCATTCATTTGACTTTGCGGGACAGATCTTCAGCGCTGTCCCCAACTGACCAAAGTAAAGGACAAATCGTGAGCACCACCTACACCCCCGTGGCCAAAGGCCTGCACTGGCTGATGGCCGTGATGATCATTGGCCTGTTTGTGCTGGGCGTTTACATGCACGAGCTGCCGCTGTCGCCCCAGAAGCTCGAACTCTATTCCTGGCACAAATGGGCCGGTGTGACGGTGTTCCTGCTGGTCTGGCTGCGCCTGGCCTGGCGCATCACGCACCGCCCGCCCGCACTGCCCGAGTCCATGTCTGCGCTGATGAAGCTGGCGGCGCACGCGGGGCACCTGGCGCTGTACGCCCTGATGGTCGTGATCCCGCTGAGCGGCTGGCTCATGAGTTCGGCCAAGGGCGTGCAGACCGTGTGGTTTGGCGTGCTGCCCATTCCTGATTTGCTGGGCCGCGACAAAGCGCTGGGCGACCTGCTCAAGGAAGTGCACGAAGCCCTCAACTGGCTGCTGATGGTCACCCTGGTCGGCCATGTGGGCGCCGCCCTGTGGCACCACTTTGTTCTGAAAGACGACACCCTGCGCCGCATGCGTTAAGGAGAAACACCATGAAACACCTGATCACCACTCTGGCATTTGCCGCCACCGCACTGGGCAGCGCCCAGGCCGCCACCTACCAGGCCGTCGTGCCCGAAAAGAGCAGCGTCACCTTCAGCTACAAGCAGATGGGTGTGGCCATGGACGGCAAGTTCAAGAAGTTCAGCGCCCAGGTCAGTCTGGACACGGCCAAGCCAGGCAATGCCAAAGGCAGCATCGACATCGACCTGGCCAGCATCGACACCGGATCGAGCGAAGCCGATCAGGAAGTCGTGGGCAAGGCCTGGTTCAATGTGGCTGCGCACCCCAGAGCCAGCTTTGTGCTCAAGGGCCTCAAGGCCACGGGCGCCAACCAGTACGAAGCCACGGGCCAGCTGACCATCAAAGGCCAGACCCGCGAACTGCACGCCCCACTCAAGCTCTCACCGCAAGGCGCCTTGAGCGGCAGCTTTGTGCTCAAGCGCGGTGACTACGGCATCGGTGAAGGCATGTGGGCCAAGTTCGATGTCGTGGCCAACGAAATCACCGTCCATTTCAACCTCAACCTCAAATGATTTTTCAACCAGGAGCAACCATGAAATCCTTCAAGCACATCACCCTCGCCACCGCCCTGTTCGCCGCTCTGGCAGGCAGCGCCATCGCCGCCCCCGTGACCTACGGCGTGGACGGCAGCCACACCTTCCCGCGTTTCTCGTACTCGCACTTTGGCTACTCCACCCAGCTGAGCAGCTTCAAGAACACCAGCGGCAAGGTCGTGTTCGATGCCGAAGCCAAAACCGGCAGCGTGGACATCACCATCGACATGAAGTCGGTCAACACCGGCTTTGACGACTTCAACGGTCACCTGCAGGGCGAAGACTTCCTGGACACCGCCAAGTTCCCCACCGCCACCTTCAAGTCCACCAAGGTGGTGTTTGAAGGCGACAAGCCCAAGGCCATCGAAGGCAACCTGACCATCAAAGGCGTGACCAAGCCCGTCACCCTGACGGTGACCAGCTTCCAGTCCATGCCCCACCCGATGATGAAAAAGCCGGCCCTGGGCGCCAATGCGTTCACCGTCATCAAGCGTTCCGAATTCAATGCCGGCAAGTACGCGCCTTACGTGGGTGACGAGGTGCGCATCGATGTGGCGATTGAAGCCGTGGCGCAGTGATCCACACCCAGCCATGAAAAAACCCGCCACTGGCGGGTTTTTTCATGCGCTCAGCCACTGGTTTCAAACCGCCGATGGCTCGGTTGTCTGTTGCACCAGACCGAATTCCGAGCGCAGGCTGCTGCCATGCTGGTTGAGTGTGGGCGTGGCCGCAAACCGATCCGAATCCCATTCCATGCCCCAGGGCGAAGCAGGGACCTCCACTTCACGGCCCTGCACGGGCATGCGGCGCGTGCGCAGCTGTGAATGCTGGATCAGGTCATAAACCGAATTGACCTGGCCGTAAGCGGTTTGTGCTTCGGTCAAGCGGTCCACCACCACCGCGCTGGTCAGACTGCCGAACACCTCCGAGACGGTGCCATCGACGAAGGGCCGGTTCTCGACGCGGGCCGCATTGCCGTGGCAACGCGGGTCGCTCAGCAACTCTGGGCGTCGCAGCACGACCTTGCAGAAGTCTGTCCACTCGCGTTCGTTCTGGATGGAGATCACGATGTCGCGGCCATCGGCGCAAGTGAAAGCACCATAAGGCGCGATGGTCGGGTGTTTGAGTCCCACACGCTCGGGTGCTTTGCCCCCATAACGTGTTTGCAGATAAGGCACGCTCATCAATTCGGCAGCCGAGCCAAAGAGTGACACCTTCACGGCAGAGCCCTGCCCGGTGCGCTCGCGTTGCATCAGTGCTTGCTGGATGCCGATCAGGGCGTTCATGCCGGCGCTGATGTCGCACACCGACACGCCGATGCGGCCCAGCGATTCGACACCTTGGCCCGGTGCCCCGCTGATGGCCACCAGTCCGCTCTCGGCTTGCACCAACAAGTCGTAGGCCTTCAGACCAAAAAATCGCCCATCGTCACCATAACCGCTGATGTCGCAGGTGATGAGCCGGGGATGACGGGCGCGCAGCGCAGCTGAGCCGATGCCCATGCGATCGGTCGCGCCCGGGGCCAGGTTCTGGATGAACACGTCGGCTTTGGCCAGCATGCGTTCGAGCAACTTCAGGTCTTCGCTTTCCTTGAGGTTCAGGGCCACCGATTCCTTGCCGCGGTTGATCCAGACCCAATAAGACGATTCGCCGTGCACGGCGCGGTCATAACCGCGTGCGAAATCGCCTTCGGGGCGTTCGATCTTGATCACACGTGCGCCCGCGTCGGCCAGGCGGCTGCTGCAGTAAGGGGCCGCTACGGCTTGTTCAAGCGCAACGACCAGGATGCCATCCAGTGGGCGCGTGTTGTGGGGGGTACTGCTCATGCTGTCTCCGTGACTGCGGTGTCTGCGTATGGACAGCGATTGTGTCGCGCATCGCCGAAAAGCGGTATTTGAATTGCACGAAATCAGCATTGCGATGGCTGCAACACGCCCGTTGCAGCCATCGCAACACAGCGTGAATGTTTTTGAAATTGCGCGGATGCAGGGCCTCGCGCACAGTACGCCCCCATCACTCAACCTGGAGACAAAACCATGAAATCCACTGCGATCCGCCGTGCCCTCACGCTCGTTCCGATGGCCGTCGCCCTGCTGTGCGGCGCTGCGCAAGCCCAGAACCGCGAAGTCAAGATCTACGCCTTTGGCGCCAAGAGCGGCGTGGTCCGCATCTTCGGCCTCAACAGCGAAGCCGCCATGAAGGCCGCTGCCGAGCAGATCAACAAGGCCGGTGGCGTGACCCTGGGCGATGGCACCAAGGGCAAGCTGGTCATCGAGTACCTGGACGACCGCTGCAACGCCGAAGAAGGCATCAACGCCCTGCGCCGCATTGCCGCACAGAACGACGCCTTTGTTGCCGTGGGTCCCACCTGCTCCAATGTGGCCGAACCGGCCTTCGGCATCCTGCAGAAGAAAGCCGGCGACGCCAGCGACTCCGGCCTGCAGTTCCCCATCTACACTGATGTGGCTGCCAAGGGCGGTCTGGCCGGCATGTCGCAGTGGGCTTTCCGCAATGTGCCCAGCGAGTCGAACATGTACAAGAGCCTGTTCGAGTGGGTCAAGGCCACGCACCCCGAAGTCAAGACCATCTGGGGCGGTGTGGAAAAAGACTTCGCCCACAGCAACGCCACTTACAACGTGATGAAGGACCATGCCGGCAAAACCGGTTTCGAGGTCAAGGGCCAAAGCGAGTGGCTGCTGGCCGACACCACCTTCTCCACGCAGGTGCGTGAAATGCGCCGTGCCGAAGCCGATCTGGTCATGATCTCCGCCCACCCCTTCACCACCTGCGGTGTGCTCAAGGAGATGCAGCGCCAGGGCGTCAAGCCCAAGATGCTGGTGGGCCTGACCAGCTCGTCGAGCATGGAAACTCTGCAAGGTTGCGCCGCACAGGCCGAAGGCATGCTCATCCCGACCAGCTTTGCGCCTGTGACCGCCGAGGCCCGCAACGCCGCCAAGGCCGTGCAGACGCTGGGTGCCAACATGGACCTGCACAACGCGGCCGCCTGGGAAAACATCTTCACGCTCAAGGACCTGATCGAGAAGGCCAAGATCATGGCCAAGCCCGACACCACGCAGGCCGACCGCAACAAGATGCGTGAAGCCCTGGCCAGCATGAAGGACACCAACGGCCTGCTGGGCAAGATCGGTCGCACCGATGACCGCGAGGCCGTCAAGCCCTTCCTGTTCGTGCAAGCCAAAAAAGGCGAGTGGGCCGTGGCGCACACCCCCAAGTGATGGCGAAGGGGGCGGTGCCTGGCGCTGTCCCCCTTTCAACCGTCTTGTCCCAACCGTTTAGGGAATAACCATGTCCTGGATCGACCTGCTGGACCTCGTGCAGTCGCTGTTTGACGGCGTGATGTTCGGTGCCACCTATGCACTCATCGGCATCGGCTTCACGCTGATTTTCGGCGTGATGCACAAGATCAACCTCTCTTATGCGGCCGCTTCGGTGGGCGCAGCCTACCTGAGCCTGCTGGTCGTCCAGATCGCGCCCACGCCGCTGGTGTACCTGGTGGCGGCCCTGCTGGGTGGCGTGCTGGGGGCGCTGGTGTATTTCGTGTGCTTCCGCTTCCTGCCGCTCAACCAGCCGCTGGCCACGCTCATGTCCACCGTGGGCATGCTGCTGGTGCTCGAAGAAGCCATCGTGCATGCCACCGCCGGCATGCCGCAGAACTACCCGGCGGCGTTTGCCGGTGTGGTGTTTGACGTCGGCCCCTTCATGCTGCGCGGTGACCTGATGTTCGTGTTCGCACTGGGCTGCGCGGCCATGGTCGGCCTCAAGCTCATGCTCGAAAAAACCCGTCTGGGTCTGGCCACGCGTGCCGTGGCGCAGCAATCGGTGGCGGCACGCCTGTGCGGCATGAGCGTCTCCACCACCAATGCCACCACCTTTGTGATCGCCGGTTTTCTGGGCGGGACGGCAGGCGCCATGACGGGTGCCGCCATTGGCGTGCTCTCGCCGCTGCTCACGTTGCCACTCACCGTCAAGGGCCTGGTGGTCACCGTGATCGGTGGCCTGGGCAGCATCCCCGGCGCCATCATCGCCGGTCTGCTGGTCGGTGGCTTCGAGAACCTTTTCCAGTTCCTGCGTGGCGTGAGCGAGCGTGACATCTACGTGATGCTGATGCTGTTTGCCTTCCTGGTGTTCCGTCCGGGCGGTTTGTTCGCCCCGGCCGGTGGCCGCGACTGATTTCGGAGTTTGCGTCATGGATTTTTACATTGGCTTGTTGCAGGTCATTGGCGTGCACTCGCTGCTGGGTCTGTCGGCCTGGTGCGTGCTGCACACGGGTCAAGTCAGTCTGGCCCAGGGCGGGTTCTTTGCCATTGGTGCCTACGTGGCCGGCATGTTGACGGCCATGTTCGGCTGGCCGCTGGGCGCCGCCTTGCTGGTCGCTGCCTTGTTGTCTGGCGTGGTGGCGGTGGCCGTGGGCTTTCCGGCCCTGCGCGTCAAGGGGCTGATGCTGGTGGTGGCCACCACCGCGTTTGCCGAAATCGTGCGCCTGGTGTTCTTCAACTTCAAGTGGCAGGTGCAGACCGCCCAGGGCCTGGTTGGCCCGGACGGTGGTCTGGGCTTCGGTGGCATCCGTTACTTCCAGTCCAATGCCTGGAGCGGCATGCAGGTCATGCTGCTGATCTGGGTGCTGGTGGCCAGCGTCATGCTGCTGCTGTGGTCTCTGGACCGCACCCGCATCGGCACGCTCTGGCGCGCCGTGGGCGAAGACGAAGTCGCTGCGCAAAGCGCCGGCATCAGCCTGACAGCGGCCAAGGTCTCGGCCTTTGGCATCGGTGGGGCCATCGCGGGTCTCGCCGGGGGGCTGTTCAGCCACAACACCACCCACATTGAACACGGCAACTTCACCATCCTGCTGGCCACCTTTGCCATTGCCTATCCGATTCTGGGTGGCCTCAAGAGCCTGGCGGGCACGCTGCTTGCCGTGGTGTTCATCCAGGGCGTGCTGGTCGAAGGCCTGCGCTTTCTGGGCGACTGGCGCAGCCTGCTGTTTGGTGCACTGATTTTGCTGGTCATGCTGGTGCGCCCGGGTGGTTTGCTGGGGGCGCCGCTGCGACTGCCCGCTTTCCTGTGCCGCCAAAACAAAAGCACATCCTGTGCCGTGATGCCTGCCGAAAGGACCCGCCATGCTTGAGTTGCGCAACGTCTCCCGCCACTTCGGCGGTGTCCGGGCCGTGGATGGCCTGAACCTGAATGTCCGCCAGGGCGAAATCCTGGGCCTGATCGGCCCCAACGGTTCGGGCAAGAGCACCACCGTCAACCTGATTTCGGGCCTGTACCAACCCACTGCCGGTCAGGTCGTGTTCCAGGGCGAAGACATCTCGGCCCTGCCCACGCACCTGCGCGCCCAGCGCGGCATCGCCCGCACCTTCCAGAACATCCGTCTGTTCTCGCAGCTGACGGTGTGGCAGAACCTGTGGGCCGCACGCGTCGAGCGCGGCACGGGCTGGGCAGGCTTCAAGGCCCGCTGGCTGGCCGGTGCCGACCAGGGCCGAGAGCAGGCCGAGCAGATCCTCGAATTCAGTGGATTGCAAGGCAAGCGCGATGTGCTGGCCGGCAATCTGGCCTTTGGCGAGCAGCGCCGCCTGGAGCTGGCGCGTGCAGCCGTTTCCGGCGCTCCACTGCTGTTGCTCGACGAGCCTGCGGCCGGCATGAACGCCGAAGAAATCGAAGACCTCGACCAGCGCATCCGCGCGCTGCGCGATCAGGGCCGCACCGTGGTGCTGATCGAGCACCACATGGAGCTGGTCATGGGCGTGTGTGACCGCGTCGCGGTGCTCAACTTCGGTCGCAAGATCGCCGAAGGCCGCCCCGAAGAAGTCCAGAACGACGAGCAGGTGCGCGCCGCCTACCTCGGCTCGGACGACAACGATGAACTGATGAACGCCGCGCTTGCGGCTTGAGGAGGCATGCCATGTTGGAGATACAAGGTCTGGCTTGCGCCTACGGCAAGATCGAGGCGCTGCGCGAAGTGTCGCTGTCGGCCAGGGCCGGTGAGGTGACCTGTCTGCTCGGCCCCAACGGTGCCGGCAAGACCACATTGATGATGACGCTCGCGGGCATCCTGCAGCCCACGCGCGGCAGCATCACCTTTGAAGGCGAGAACCTGCTGGGCCTGAGCCCGGCACAGATCGTGGACCGCGGTCTGGCGCTGGTGCCCGAAAACCGTCTGGTGTTCCCGGCCCTGAGCGTGCGCGAGAACCTGATGGCTGGCGCCTACCGCCGCAAGGACCGCGCGGCGATTGCCAATGACATCGAACAGCAGCTTGACCGCTTTCCGCGCCTGCGCGAACGCATCGACCAGTTGGCAGGCACGCTGTCGGGTGGCGAACAGCAGATGCTGGCGCTGGCGCGCGCCCTCATGTCGCGCCCGCGCCTGCTGCTCATGGACGAGCCCTCGGTCGGTCTGGCGCCCAAGGTGGTGGCCGAGATCTTCGGCATCATCCGGCAACTGCACGCCGAAGGCACCAGCATCTTCCTGGTCGAGCAGAACGTGCACATGGCGCTCAAGGTGGCGCAGCACTTCTTCCTGCTGCAGCAGGGTCGGGTGACCTTCTCGGGCACACCCGCCGATCTGGCTGAAGACGACGTGATCCAGCGCGCCTACCTGGCGGGCACCGATCACTCGCGCACTGCCGCCGCCGTGGCCTGATATGGACTTCCTCCAGCGCTCGCTTGACGGACTGCTGGAGGCCGGTCCCTACGCCCTGGTCGGTCTGGGGCTGACGCTGGGCTTTGGCATGTTGCGCCGTGTGAACCTGGCCTACGGCGCCGGGGCCATGCTGGGCGCCTATCTGGGCTCGTGGTTGCATGTGCGGCTGGGCTGGCCGGCGCTGGTCGTGCTGCCCTGTGTGGTGCTGGCCACCGCGCTGGCCGGTCTGTATGTGCAGTGGCTGTGCTTTCACGACGCCGACCGCAGCATCGGCACACCGCAACGTGCCAGCATGACCGTGAGCGGTGCCGATGCGCGCGAGGTGGTCGCGCTCGCTTCGAGCTTTGCGGTCTGGATGCAGCTGGAGCAGTTGTGCGTGAACCTGCTGCCGCGCCACCTCAACCCCTTTCCTGATTTCGCCGCCACGCACGAGTGGACGCTGGGCACCCTGGGCTTGCGCCCCGATCGGCTGGGCATGTGCCTGCTGGCGGTGGCGCTGGTGCTGGCCATGACGCGCTGGATGAACAAGAGCCGCACCGGTCTGGCCCTGCGTGCCACGGCGGACCACCCGCTGGCGGCGCACCTGTCGGGCCTGCGCGTGCCCGCCCTGCAGCGGCTGGGCTTTGTGCTGGCGTGCGGCCTGTCGGGCGTTGCTGCCTGCGCGGTGCTGGCGCTCGAAGGCCAGGTCACGCCGATGTTTGGCATGTGGATGCTGATGAAAGGTCTGGCGGCTGCTGTGATCGGCGGACTGGGGCACTTGCGCGGTGTGCTCTTGGGTGCGGCCTTGCTGGGGGTGGTGGAAGCCCATGCGCAGGCGCTGTGGGGTCCGCTGGGGCGCGATGCAGCGACTTGGGGCCTGTTGTTGCTGGCTTTGCTGTGGCGAGCGCGAAGCCCTGCGTCTGTCCTTCCCGGAGGTCTGCATGCGTGATGCGCTGTGTGCCAGTGAGCCAGGCATCGGTCTGGTCATCCAGATGGTGGTGCTGTGTCTGGTCGCCTTGTCGGCCTGGCTGGTGCTGCGCGTGGGCCGCATCTCGCTGGGTCAGCAAGCCTGGTTTGGCATTGGCGCTTATGGCGCCGCCCTGCTGACCACTGTGGGCCAGTGGCCGCTGGACGCTGCCTTGCTGGCGGCTGCGCTGGCCGGGGCTTGTGCCGCCGCCTTGCTGTCCTGGCCGCTGCTGCGCCTGCCAGGCCTGCACTTCGCGGTGGCCACTCTGGCGGTGGCCGAACTGGTGCGGCTGGGCCTGTCGGGCTGGCGCTATCAGGTGCCGCAGGCCAAGGGGCAAACGGCTGGCCCCGATGGGGTGCACGGTTTTCGCGACATCCGCTGGCTCTTCGACCATCAGCTTGGCCAGACCGAATACATGCTCTGGGCCTTGCTGGCTCTGACGCTGGTGGTGATCGCCTTGCTGCTGCTTTCACGCACTCGGCTGGGCCTGGCCATGCAGGCGGTGGGCCACGACGAACTGCTGGCCGATAGCCAGGGCCTGCCGGTACAGGGCATTCGCCTGCTGGCCATGACGCTGGCCGGTGGGGTGGCGGCGTTTGCCGGGGGCCTCTATGCGCACCAGCTCACCTACATCGAGCCGGCCATTTTCGATCCGATGCTGGGCATCCATGCCGTGGGTTATTCGATGCTGGGTGGTCTGGCCACACCGCTGGGCCCCTTGCTGGGTGCGGTATTCGATCTGGGCCTTCTTGAAGCCACGCGCCTGTTCGAAGGCTGGCGCATGGTGCTGTTCGGCACGCTGGTGGCGGTCTTCCTGCGCTGGCACCCACGTGGCCTGCTTGACGAAGCCATGGCCCACCGTTTTTCCCGCCTCGGTTCACGAGCCTGAGGTTTCACTCTCACTTTCCGAAAGAAGTTCCATGAACAAGAACCATCTGCTTGACCAGCGCACGGTCATCGTCACCGGCGGCGCCACCGGCATCGGCCAGGCCTTTGCCGTGCAATCTGCCGCCCAGGGCGCCAACGTGGTGGTGGCCGACATGAACGATGCCGATGAAACCGTGAAGCGCATTGAAGCGGCTGGCGGTCAGGCGATTGCGGTGCGCGTCGACGTGTCCGACCAGGCTTCGGTAGACGCCATGGCCGCTGCAGCCCTCAAGCGCTTTGGCCGCATCGACGGCCTGATCAACAACGCCGCCTACTTCCGTGAAGTCAAGCTCACCCCCTTCGAGGAAATCGACCCCGCCATCTGGGAGCGCATCTTCCGCGTCAACGTGCAGGGGGTGTGGAACTGCTGCAAGGCCGTGATGCCCGCCATGCGTGCGCAAAACAGCGGTGCCATCGTCAACATCGCCTCGGTGGTGGCCGTCGCTGGCCAGCCGGGCTACCTGCACTACGTCGCCTCCAAGGGCGCGGTGCTGGCCATGACCAAGGGTCTGGCCAAGGAGTGCGGTGCGGCCAATGTGCGCGTCAATGTGATCGCGCCCGGCTTCGTGATCACCGATGCCACCAAGAACCGCCCTGTCGAGTGGCAGCAGAGTTTCCTGAAAGCGCGTGCCATCTCGCGCGAGCAGCGCCCGGACGACCTGGTGGGAACAGCCATGTACCTGCTGTCGGACCTGTCCGCCTTCGTATCTGGTCAGACCATCGTCGTGGATGGCGGCCACATCATGTACTGACCCCCTCCCGCATTCCAGGAGACAAACCATGCAAGACATCATCCTTCACCACTACGAGTTCTCGACCTTTTCGGAAAAGGTTCGCACCGCACTGGGCCTCAAGCAGCTGGCCTGGCGCTCGGTGGACATTCCGGGTCTGCCACCGCGCCCGCTGCTCACGCCACTCACGGGCGGCTACCGCCGTGCACCGGTGCTGCAGGTCGGGGCCGACATCTATTGCGACACGCATGCCATTCTGGGGGCACTCGACCGCATTCGCCCCGAACCTTCTCTGTTCCCGGCGGGCAGCAAGGGACTGGCGCGCGGTCTGGGCTTTGCCTGGGAGCGCCAGATGTGGATTCCGACCATTGGCGTGCTGGTGCATTACATCGGTGAACACATTCCGCCCGAGTTCATCAAGGACCGCAAGGAAGGTTATCTGGGCGTGGACATTTCCAAGGACGCGATGGCGCCTCAGTTTGAAGAACATGTGCAGTTCGTGCGTGCCCAGATCGCCTGGCTGACCCAGGCCCTGGCAGGCCGGCAGTTCCTGTTTGGCGATGCGCCCAGCGCGGCCGACCTGGCTTGCTGGCAGACCATCTTCTTGTTGCGCAAGAACTGCCCGATCGAAGTCGATGCCCTGCTGGGCCTGGATGCACTGCGTGCCTGGTACGAGCGCATCCTCGCTTTCGGCCACGGCCAATCGACGGCCATGACGTCCGAAGAAGCGTTCGACATGGCCTGCAAGGCCACGCCTGCGCCGGTGACCCACCTGCCTGCCAACGGTGATCCGGGTGGCCTGAAGGCCGGCACCACGGTGCGCATCACCCCCGACGACAACGCCCGTGTGCCGGTGACCGGCACGCTGGTGGCGGCCGATGCCTTCGACATCGTGATCCACCGCCGTGACGGGCAGGCAGGCGACCTGCATATCCATTTCCCGCGCCTGGGCTACACCGTCGAGGCCGTTTGACTTTCACCCACAAGTTCACACAGGAGACCCCCATGAGCATTCAGGAAACCAACAAGCAACTTTGCCGCGACTATTTCCAGGCCTTTCTGGCCAAGGACACGGCCTGGATGGCACGCCACATCGCGCCCGAGTTTGTGCGCCATGACCCCGGACTGCCTTTTGAAGTGCGTGGCCCCAAAGGGGTTGCGGAACTGCACGACGCGCTGCTGCCGGCTTTCCCTGACATGGCGCTGCCGCTGCTGGACTTCGTGGCCGAAGGCGACAAGGTGCTGGTGCGACTGAAAGTGCAGGGCACACACACGGGTGCTTTTGGCGACATGGCGGCCACGGGCAAGAAGATCGACATCGATGTGCTCGACCTCTTTCAGTTCAAGGATGGCGTGCTGGTTGAACACTGGGCCTTGCTGGACAATCTGGGCATGCTCAAACAGCTTGGCGCCTTGCCGCAATAAACCCCATCCGGAGACTGCCCATGCAATTGCTGGCCAACACCACCTCGCCTTTTGTGCGCATCGCGCGCATCGCCATGATCGAAAAAGGCCTGGAGATCGAGCCCACCACCGTCGATCCCTGGGCCGACGATGCGCGTCTGCGCGAAGCCAATGCCGCCACCCGCGTGCCCTCGCTGGTGCTCGACAACGGCATCCCGCTGACCGAAAGCCTGCTGATCGTGCAGTGGCTCGAAGCCACGCGTCCGGCACCGCAGTGGCCCAGCCTGCTGGGCGATGCGCAGCGCATCGCGGGCGTGCTCTCTCGTGCGGGCATCGCCATCGGCGCCATCGAGGCTTCGGTGCACACCATCATCACGCGCAAGGTCACAGCGCCTGTGCTGTTTGATGAAACCCCGGTGGGCCTGCGCCGCCGCCGCAGCATGGTCGAGGGCATGCTGCGCCTGGAAGCCGTGGCGGCCGAAATGGTGGGCAGCGATCCGGCTGCTCAGGCCCCCACCCTGGATGTGGTTTGCGCCGTGGTGCTGTACGACTACCAGCAGCTGCGTTACGGCGACCAACCGTGGCTGCCTGCCACGCCGGCCCTGAAAGCGCTGGCAGAAGCCGTGCGTGCACGGCCATCCTTTGCGCAGACACTGCCGCACATTTGATGCGCTGGTGAAAAACCGCTGACGCTCAGGCCTGGGTGTCGTCGTCGGCTGCGGCGACCGCCTGAAGGTGGGCGGCAAGCTGGCCCAGCGGCGTTTGCTGCGCGGGCCGGCTTCGGGTGCAGATCTGCATGCCGCGCAAGGCCCATTCGTCTGACAGCGGCAGCACCTTGAGCTGCATGGCCTCGGCAAAACTGCGCGCAGCGGCCATGGGCAGAATGCCCACGCCCAGGCGGGCCTGAACCGCACGGCACACCGCCTCGAAGCTGCGCACCTGCACGCGCAACGCCATGGTCTGCATCTGCAGTTCGGCCTGGGCGGTCAACAAACGGGTGAGCGTGCTGCCACCCTCCAGACCCACCAGGTCGCGCTCGATCAGATGGGCGAAGGGGATGGCCTCGCCACCCAGTGGATCGTCCTGGAGCAGTACGGCAGCCAGCCTGTCGCTGCGGTAGGGCTGGCACCACAGGCCTTCGGTGTCGCCACCCTCGACCACCACGCCCAGATCGGCATCACCGGAGCGGACGCGGCGAATCACTTCGTCGCTCCAGGATTCTTCGAGCACGATGCGCACGTTGTCGTGCTGGGCCTGGAACAGGGCGACATCGGATGGCAGAAACTGTGCCATGGCCGAGGTGTTGCCCAGAATGCGCAGCACGGCATTGCGGCCCGAGGCGTAGTTGACCATTTCGGCGCGCATGTGGTTGACCGAGGCAATCACCTCGCGCGCATGCTTGAGCAGGTGTTCGCCAGCGGGCGTGAGTTGCAGACCGCGTGAATGGCGCTCAAACAACTGGGCCTTGAACTGGTGCTCCAGCAAGGACAGGCGCCGACTGGCCGCAGGCACCGTGATGAAGCTCGCCTCGGCGGCACGTGTGAGGTTGTGCAGCTCGGCGGCCTTGACGAACAGGGCCAGTGAGTCAATGTCTGGGAGCATGGCCGGATTCTATAGATCCCGTCGGAATCTGGCTTGCATGCGAAGCAACACGCCGTTGCCGGTTTTCCAATTCACCAAAGCTGCTGCGCTGCCTATAGTCGCGCCATCTTGTATTGAACCTGTCAGGAAACCACCATGAAGAAGATGTTGATCGGAGACCAGTGGACCGGTGCCAGCGATGGCCGCACCTTGCCCGTGATTGCTCCAAGTAACGGCCAGCCCTTTGACGACATCCCGCGGGGCACGGCCAGCGATGTCGATCAGGCTGTCCAGGCCGCACGCGCCTCCCTCAGCGGCCCCTGGGGGCAGCTCAATGCGGCAGAGCGCGGTCGCATCATGCTGCGCATCTCGCAGAAGGTCCTTGACCACGAGGAGGAGCTGGCGCAGATTGAAGCCAAGGACACTGGCAAACCCCTGACCACGGCCCGCAACGACATCAAGGTGCTGGCGCGCTATTTCGAGTTCTATGCCGGCGGTGCCGACAAGCTGCATGGCGAGACCATCCCTTTCCTGAACGGACACCAGGTCAGCCTGGTTCGCGAACCGCTGGGCGTGACCGCGCACATCATTCCCTGGAACTACCCGGCGCAGATGCTGGGCCGCACGGTGGCGCCCGCCCTGGCCATGGGCAACGGCACCGTGCTCAAGCCTGCCGAAGACACCAGCCTGTCGGCCATCCGTTTTGCCGAATTGGCGCTCGAAGCCGGTCTGCCGCCCGGTGCGCTCAACATCGTCACCGGTCTGGGTGAAGAAGTCGGCGCTGCCTTGTCGGGTCATCCGGGCATCGACTTTGTGTCCTTCACGGGCTCCAACGAAGTCGGCACCCTGGTGCAACAGGCGGCCGCCAAAAACGCCGTCAAGTGCGTGCTTGAGCTTGGCGGCAAGTCGCCGCAGATCGTGTTCGACGATGTGGATGTGGAACGCGCCGTGCCCATCATCGTCCGCGCCATCGTGCAGAACGCGGGTCAGACCTGTACCGCCGGCAGCCGTCTGCTGGTGCAACGCTCGATCTACGACAGCTTTGTGGCCAAAGTGGCCGAAGCCTTTGCCAAGGTGCGTGTGGGCACGCCCGAGATGGACTTCGATTGCGGTCCGGTCATGAACCCGGCGCAGCACCAGCGCGTGCAGCGTTACATCGACCAGGCACGCGCACAAGGCATCCCGGTGCTGGCCGAAGGCCAGATCGCAGCTGATGCGCCCAAGGACGGTTACTTCGTCAAACCCACCCTGTTCGGCCCCGTGCCCCGCACCGCCGCACTGGCCTGCGAAGAGGTGTTCGGCCCGGTGCTGGCGGCCATGCCTTTTGAAGACGAGGCCGACGCCATTGCCCTGGCCAACGGCACCGACTACGGTCTGCTGGCCGCGGTATGGACCGAAAACGCCGGTCGCCTGCACCGCGTGGCCAAGGCCGTCAAGGCTGGCCAGGTGTTCATGAACTGCTATGGCGCCGGTGGCGGCGTGGAGTTGCCCTTTGGCGGCACCAAGCGCAGTGGCCATGGCCGCGAAAAAGGCTTCATTGCCCTCGAAGAAGTCAGCACCACCAAGACCCTCGTCCACTACCACGGCTGAAGAACGACATGGCACAACTCAAAGGCAAGATCGCCATCGTCACCGGTGGCGCTGCAGGTTTCGGCGAAGCCATCGTCCGCCTGTATGTGCAGGAAGGTGCACGCGTTGTCATTGCCGACCTGGCGCAAGACAAAGGCAGCGCCCTGGCCAGCGAACTGGGCGCCGACAAGGCCTGCTTTGTGGCTTGCGATGTGGCCGATGGCGCCGCTGTGCGCCATCTGGTGCAGTCCTGCGTGTCGGTTTTTGGCACGCCCGACATCGTGGTCAACAATGCGGGCACCACCCACAACAACCAGCCCATGCTGCAGGTGGACGAGGCCACCTATGACCGCATGTTCAACGTCAACGTCAAGTCCATTTTCCACATGGCCCACGCCGTGGTGCCGCTCATGCGCCAGAAGGGCCGTGGCGTGATCCTGAACGTGGGCTCCACAGCCGGTCTGCGCCCGCGTCCGGGCCTGACCTGGTACAACGCCTCCAAGGGGGCAGTGAACCTGCTGTCCAAGTCGATGGCGGTGGAGCTGGGGCCCGACGGCATCCGCGTCAACGCGATCTGCCCGGTGATCGGCGAGACCGCTTTGCTGGAGAAGTTCATGGGCGTGCCCGACACCCCCGAGAACCGCGCCAAATTCATCGCCACCATCCCGCTGGGCCGACTCTCGCGCCCCAGCGATGTGGCCAATGCCGCCCTCATTTTGGCGACCGACGCCTCTGAGTTCATCAGCGGTGTGGAGTTTCCGGTGGACGGTGGCCGCACAGTCTGAGTCCCAGCCATGCAGTACATCGACACTTCGGTTTTGCGCATCGGTTACCAGGAATGGAACCCGCAGGCCGAACGGGCGGTGGTGTTGCTGCACGGCTGGCCTGACAGTCCGCGCACCTGGGCCAAGGTAGCCCCCGCGCTGGCCGCAGAAGGCTGGCGCGTGATCGTGCCAGCCTTGCGTGGGTTTTTGCCCACCCGTTTCCTGCAGGCCGACACGCCGCGCAGCGGACAGTTGTCGGCCCTGGGTCGGGATGTGCTGGAGCTGATCGAGCGCCTGCAATTGAAATCCCCCGCCCTGGTCGGGCATGACTGGGGCGCACGCGCTGCAGGCAATGCCTGTGGCCTGCAGCCCGGCGTGGCCAGCCACCTGGTGCTGCTGTCGGTGGCCTACGGCACCAACCTGCCGACACAGGCCTTGACTTTGGCCCAGGCCCGCAACTACTGGTACCACTGGTACATGGCCACGCCCCGAGGTCAGCGCGCCGTGCGCGAAACGGGCGATGCGTTTGCCCGAACCCTGTGGGAAACCTGGTCGCCACCAGGCTGGTACAGCGCCGAAGAGTTCGAGACCACCGCCCAGGCCTTTGCCCATGCCGACTGGGCCGAGGTGACCCTGCATTCTTACCAGCACCGCTGGGGGCATGCACCGGGCGACAGCCGTTACGACGAAGATGAGCGGGCGCTGGCCGAAGTGATCCCGTTGAACGTGCCCACCCTGGTGTTGCACGGGGGCGCGGATGCGGTCAATGCACCCGAATCGTCCGAGGGCAAGGAGCGGTATTTCCGTGGCCGCTATGTGCGCAAGGTCTTGCCGGGCGTGGGGCATTTCCCTCAGCGCGAAGTTCCCGAAGCTGTGAGTGCCGAGTTGATTGAATTTCTGAGGCAGTGATGCAGGCCGACTTACCCATCCTTGAAGGTTCGGTGTCTATTTCAGTACAAACGGATTGCCTGTGACTGCACCGCTGTTGATCCAGACGCATTTGGTCTGCAGGTATTCGCGCACGGCATCCTGTCCGTTTTCACGCCCCAGGCCCGAGTCCTTGTAGCCACCAAAAGGCGCCATGAAGCTCACGGCCCGGTAGGTGTTGACCCAGACGGTGCCGGACTGCAGCCGGTCGGACATGCGGATGGCGCGACCGATGTCTTTCGTCCACACGGCAGAGGCCAAACCAAAGCGCACGTCGTTGGCGATCTTCAGGGCTTCTTCTTCGTCCTTGAAGCGGATCACCGACAGCACCGGGCCAAACACCTCTTCTTGCGCGATCCGCATCGTGTTCTTCACTTCTGTGAAGATGGTGGGCTCAACAAACCAGCCTTGACCGCATTCAGGTGCCATGCCTTTGCTGCCCCCCAGCACGGTTTTTGCGCCTTCGTTTCTGGCGATGTCGATGTACCCCAGAACCTTGTCGTATTGCGGCGGTGTGGTGACAGGGCCGACTTGGGTCTCCATGTCCATCGGGTCCCCCATGCGCGCTGTCTTGGCCACAGCCACCAGTTTTTCGACAAAGGCATCGTGGATGCTGTCTTGCACCAGCAGACGTGAGCCGGCAATGCAGGTCTGCCCCGTGGCCGCGAAGATACCGGAAATCGCGCCAAATACCGCTTGGTCCAGATCGGCGTCCTCGAACACGATGTTCGGCGACTTGCCACCCAGCTCCATCGAGGTGTGCTTGAGCAGGCGTGCGGCTTTTTCGTTGATGAGGCGACCGGTGGCGTCCGAGCCGGTGAAGCTGACCTTGGCCACCAAGGGGTGCTCCACCAAAGGGGTGCCCACTTCCTGGCCAAAGCCGGTCACCACATTGAACACACCGGGTGGAAAGCCCGCTTCTTCAAACAGTTCGGCAAATTCCAGCGTTGAAGCCGATGTGAACTCGGAAGGCTTGACCACCACCGTGCAGCCAGCGGCCAGGGCGGGGGCGATTTTCCAAGTGAGCAGCAGCAGCGGCGAGTTCCATGGCGTGATGGCGGCCACCACGCCCACGGGCTCGTGGCGCGTGTAGGCCAGGTAGCCCTTCTTGTCCAGCGGCAGCGTGGCGCCCTGGATTTTGTCGGCCAGCCCGCCAAAGTAATGGAAGTACTGCGGGATGTAGCTGAGCTGCCCCAGCATTTCGGCCAGCAATTTGCCGTTGTCGCGCACCTCGGTGGCGGCCAGTTTGGCGGCATCGCGGGCGATCAGGTCACCCAGCCGCCGCATGAGTGCGCCGCGCTGCGTGGCGGTCATCTCAAACCATGGACCCCTGGTCAGGGCCGCGTGGGCCGCGTTGACTGCCGTATCCACATCACGCGCGTCACCGCGAGGAACCTGCGCCCAGGTCTCGCCCGTGTAGGGGTTCTGCGTGTCAAACCATTGCTGGCTTGCAGGCGGCACCGACTGACCATTGATCTTGAGGGCGTATTGCTTCATGGCGGGGGCTTCAAATGGGTCTCAGAAAGGCTTCAAACCCAGCGCCGAGCGCACCCGGTTCTTGATGAAGGGACCATCGCGGGGGGGCAGTGCGCGGGGCGGTTCATTGGCTTCAATGAACACCTGCACAAAGGCGGTGCCCTGACGCGCGCGGATGCTTTGCGCCACACCGTCTCCTGCTTCCACGCTGTCAATGGCCTGTGCATTGGCGATGCCAAAGCCCTTGGCCACGGCCACCAGATCGGTGCCCAGGCTGGCGTGGCTTTGCTGCATGCCGGTTTCGCCAAAGTGCCCGTTGTCCAGCACCACGATGGTCAGGTTCTTCGGTTGCTTGGCGGCAATGGTGCCAAGGCTGCCGATGCCCATCAGCATCTCGCCATCGCCGGTAATGACCACCACCGATTTATCCGGCTGTGCCAGGGCCAGGCCCAGGCCAATCGAGGTGGAGCCACCCATGGCGCCCCACAGGTAATAGTTGAGGTCGCGGTCACCTGCGGCATACACGTCGTAAGCGGCCGAGCCCAGACCGGTCACGACCAGTGCATCGGGGGCCTGCGACAGCAGATTGGCGACAAAGGCGCGGCGGTCCGCGCGTTGGCGTTTTGGAATATGGCTCATCACTTGCGCTCCCACTTCTTGCGACCGATCAGACTCTGGCTGAGCAGAATCGCCACTTTTTCCCCGGCTTCAAAAGCCGCATCCAGACCGGCACTGACGATTTCTGCTGTTTCTTCTGGCTTGGTCACGCGCAGCACATGGATGCCCATCAGCTCCAGCGCGGCTTGTGTGGCTTTGCCCATTGGGCCTTGCCAGGGGTTGAACTCGGCGTATTCGCCGCGCATGGTGACCAGCGTCAAGAACGGGAAATCAGCCGCCTGCAGCAAAGAGAACATGTTCACGCAATTGCCCACGCCGCTGCTTTGCATCAGCACGGCGCAGCGCTGGCCGCCGAGCCAGGCACCACACGACACCGCCACACCTTCTTCCTCGGTGGTCAGCACCACGTCCTGGATGTCCGGATCGGCAATGGCGCTGCGGATCACATGGGCATGGCCCGCATCGGGCACGTAGGCGATTTGCTGGATGCCGCCTTCCTTCAACACTCTGAAAACATCCTGCTGCCATTGCGGCGCAGTAAGGGTGGCTGTCATGGGGTCTCCGTGTTCAAGCGATAGGTGAAGCAATCATAAAATTGAATGCATATATAGAGAAAATAGAATTTCTTGATGGCAAAATCACTGTTCAGCATGGAGTAACCCATGGATTTCCGTCAGCTCAAAACATTTCTCACCGTGGTGGATACGGGCAACATCACCCGCGCTGCCGAAATACTGCACATCGTCCAGCCAGCGGTCTCGCGCCAGATCAAACTGCTTGAAGAAGACCTGGATACGCTGCTGTTCGAGCGCCAGCGTCAAGGCATGGTGCTCACCGAAAGTGGCAAGCTGCTGGTGGACTACGCTCGCCGTGCCATGCTGGAGTTGGACCGCGCGCGTGCCGCCATCAGCGGCGCACAAAAGGGAGTTGGAGGCCTGGTGACGTTGGGCCTGCTGCCCAGCACCATCGATGTGCTTTCAGGCCCCTTGCTGAGCGCCATCGCCCAAGAATTTCCGGGCATCAAATTGCGGCTGACCATGGGCTACGCGGGCACCCTGCTGCGCTGGCTTGAAAGCGGCGAGATCGATGCGGCCTTGCTCTACGGTGCAGAACGCTCGCCTGATATCCAGATCGAGCCCCTCATCGAAGAACCTTTGTGGGTGGTGTGGTCCAACCATTTCGACATCAAGCGCGGCAAATCCTTCGCACTCAAGGACTTGACCAAGTACCCTGCCATCTTGCCCAGCACGCCACATGGCATTCGCACACTGGTAGATCACGCCTGCGCCACCAGCAAGTTGACGCTGAACATCGTGGCCGAAGCCAATGCGCTCAGTTTGCAAAAAAGCCTGGCTCTGACAGGGCATGGCTTGACAATACTTCCACCGATTGCGGTGGTGGACGAGCTTCAATCCAAGCAACTCACAGGTGCACCGCTGTCGGGGCCTGCTATCTCCCGCACCATCGTGCTGGCGCTGCCCTCCAACCGGGCGACCAACCAGCATGTGCGGTGTGCTTTGGACGTGCTGACCGAGTGTGCGCGCCAAGCGGTCAAGCAAGGTACCTGGCCAGAGGGCCGATGGCTGGCCTGAAGCGTCTGTGTGCATGCCGTGGATTGATAGAGGCATCACTTATTTCTAATTTACACGGGGTTCAATAGCGAAATAAGATTTCTCATCGAAATAAAAAACTGGAGACCTCCATGACCGCACGCCGCAAAGCCCTTCTTGCATTGACAAGTTGCGCCGTCGCACTGACTTTGAGCATGCCGGTCTATGCTCAGTCCACTTTGCCCAAAGGCCCCATCACGCTGGTGGTCCCGTTTGCTGCGGGCGGTGCGACCGACATCGTGAGCCGCCTGGTGGCCAAGAAGGTGACCGAGAAGTCGGGCGTTTCCATCGTGGTGGACAACGTGGGCGGTGGTGGTGGCGTGGTGGGCGCGCAGAAAGTGGCGCGCGCAGCCAAAGACGGCACGGTGCTGTTGATGGGCACGGTGTCCACACATGCCATCAACCCGATTGCGCGTGGCTTTTCAACGTACCACCCCCTCAAGGACTTCACGCCGGTGTCCCTGGTGGCCACTGTGCCCAATGTGATTGTGGTGAACCCGGGCGTGTCTGCACAAAACGTGCGGGAGTTGATTTCATTGATCAAGTCTCAACCCGGCAAGATGAGCTATGGCACCTCGGGCGTGGGCACACCACCGCACCTGTCGGGTGAACTGTTCAAGTCAATGGCCGGTCTGGACATTGAGCATGTCCCTTACAAAGGCGGCGGTCCGGCCATGACCGACCTGATCAGTGGCAACATCCCCGTGCTGTTTGACGTGTTGACCGGTGCAGCCAGCCACATCAAAGGCGGGCGTGCGCGTGCCATTGCTGTGACAACGCCCCAGCGCTCTCCTTCTTTCCCAGATGTGCCCACCGTGGCCGAATCTGGTTTGAAAGGTTATGAAACCTACACTTGGAATGCCATCTTCGGCCCGGCGGGCATGCCCCCGGCCGTGGTGGCGGCCTTGGCCAAAGAGTTTCAACGTGCTGTGGCCGAGCCCGATGTACAAGAAAAGCTCAAGGAACTCAGCGCCATTCCGGTGGGCTCCACACCCGAAGCATTGGCCGCGCATGTGAAGGCAGAACTGGACAAATGGAGCCCCGTCATCAAGACCATCGACCTCAAACTGGAATGACCGGGCGACATGTCGTTTGACGCTGACACCTTTCTCCAGAGCGCAGCAGGCATCGTCGGGGCCAGCCGTGTTTTAACCGCCGCGCAAGACACCGATGGCTACGAACGCGACTGGCGAGACCGGTACCACGGCAAAGCCCTGGCGGTGATCTTTCCGGGTTCGACCGAAGAGGTCGCTGCTCTGGTTTGCTTGTGTAAGTCCTGTGGGGTGGCCATCGTGCCGCAAGGGGGCAACACGGGCTTGACAGGCGGTGCTGTTGTACCGGCGGATCGGCTTGCCATCTTGCTGAATGTCTCGCGCATGAACCGCGTGCGCGATGTCGATGTGCGCAACAATTCCATGACAGTGGATGCGGGCTGCATTTTGGCCCATGTGCGCGCGCACGCCGAAGAACATCAACGCCTCTTTCCCATGCTGCTGGGCAGTGTGGGCAGCTGTGAAATCGGTGGCCTGGTGTCCACCAACGCGGGCGGCACCGGGGTCTTGCGTTACGGCAATATGCGCGAGTTGGTGATGGGCCTGGAGGTGGTGCTGCCGGATGGCGAGATCTGGCACGGGCTGCGCGCCCTGCGCAAGGACAACACCGGTTACGACCTCAAGCAGTTGTTCATTGGTGCCGAAGGCACTTTGGGCATCGTCACGGCAGCCGTGCTCAAGCTGTTTCCCATGCTCACCGTATCAGCAACAGGCATGCTGGCGCTGGATTCGGTGGAGCAGGCGGTGGACTTGTTGCGTTTCCTGCAGGACCACATTGGCAACCGGATCGAAGCGTTCGAGATCATGTCGAAAACACAGATCGACATCGTGCTGCGGCATGGACATGGCCTGACGGCACCCATGGTGCTGGACCAGCCTTGGTATGTGCTGATTGAAATTGCCGACAGCGCCGCGCACTGGAACCCTGTCGCGCAAATGGAAGGGGCGCTTGAAGCCGCCATGGAGGCCGGGCTGGTCTGCAATGCGGTGGTGGCCAGCAGCCAGGCCCAGGCCGAGCGCATTTGGGCATTGCGTCACACCATTTCAGAATCCAACAAGCGCGCGGGCTTCACGGTTTCCAACGACACCTCGGTGCCGATTTCGCGGCTGCCGGACTTCATCGCCCATGTCGATGCCCGTATCCAGCAAGAAATCTCAGGCGCCACCATCTGTCACGCGGGTCATATCGGTGACGGCAACATCCATGTGATTGCAGTGCTGTCGCGCGAAGTTTATGCCTCTCCCGACGCTTGCGAGCAGGCGGCGGCGCGTGTCAACCTCATCGTCCACGAAGAGAGTGTGACCCTGAACGGCAGCATCAGTGCTGAGCACGGGATTGGCAAAATGCATGTCGCCCGCCTGGAGCAGTTCAAGCCCGCGCTCGACCTGGCGATGATGCGCAGCATCAAACAAACCTTTGATCCATTGAACCTCATGAACCCCGGAAAGATCCTGCGAGCCCAGTGATCGTGGGGCGAGGGCACAATGGCGCAACCTTTTTGAGATTGCCATGATTGACCACCTCGACCATCTGGTTCTGACAACGGCGCGGCCCGAAGCCTGCATTGATTTCTACACCCGTGTCATGGGCATGGCGTTGGAGTCGTTTGTGGGCGGGTCGCCGCCCGTGGAGCGCAAGGCATTCAAATTTGGCAGCCAGAAAATCAACCTGCACATTCAGGGTTCCGAGTTCGAACCCAAAGCCTACCTGCCCGTACCAGGCAGCCAGGACCTCTGCTTCATCGCTGCTGTGCCGTTGGCACAAGTGGTCGAGCGGCTGGCGCAAGCCCAATGGCCCGTCATCGAAGGGCCGGTGCAACGCACCGGCGCCACGGGCAAGATCATGTCGGTGTATGTGCGCGACCCGGACTACAACCTGATCGAAATTTCGCAGCCACTCTGAGCCTGAAACAACCAAGAGGCCTTTCGGCCCCTTGGTGTGCATCGGCAGATCAAATGCCTTTGTTGTTCGGGTTGCGGTAAGCCTCTTTGACCGCTGCAGGCATGGCGTAGTTCAGGTTCACGTTGCTGGGTGGTACGGGTTTCGTAAACCACTTGGCATAGATATCGTTGATTTCACCGGACTTCATCAATTTGCTCAGAGTGTCGTCCACCAAGGCTTTGAATGCGAGATCGTCCTTGCGCATCATGAACGCGTAGGGTTCGTCGCGCAGGCGCTCGTTCAGCAATTTGTAGTCACCCGGGTTCGGGGCGTTGGCGATTTGGCCAGCCAGTTGCACGTCTTCCAGAATCATGGCCACAGCGCGGTCCGACGAAAGCATCAGAAAAGTTTCGGCAATGTCTTTGCCGGACACTTCGCTGAACTGCACATGCTCGTTCTTGCGGTAAGCCCGCAACAGTTGAATGGATGTGCTGCCCGTGACCGTGGCGACGGACTTGCCGTCGAGTTGTGCCATGTTGTTCAGGCCAGAGTTCTTTTTGACGGCGGCTGCAATGCTTCCCACAAAGTGTGTTGGGGCAAAGTCCACTTGCTGTGCGCGGGCAACGGTGTTGGTCGTGGTGCTGCACTCCAGGTCAACCGTGCCGTTTTGCACCAGAGGAATTCGGTTGGTGGGCGTGACGATCGTGTACTGCACCTTCAAGTTGGGCATGCCCAACTTGGCTTTGACGGCATCGACTACTTTGGCGCACAGATCGGCAGAGAAACCGATGGGGTTGCCATCGGCGCTGAGCTTGTAGGAGAAAGGAAAAGAGGCGTCACGACCCCCCAAGTTGATCACGCCGGATTCCTTGATCTTTTGCAGCGTGTCTTTGGATTGGGCTTGTGCCGCTGAAAAGACCTGTGCGCCCATGAGGGCCGTCAGCAGCAGGAATTTGAATTTCATGAATGCTCCATTGGGGAAAGGGTTGGAGCCATTGTGGATTTCGATGGTGAATTGTGAAAATGCTCTTTTCTGATTCCACCATCAGCAACGGGCATACGCCCATGCTGTATCAGCGAACCCGGGCCAGCAAACGCTGCGCCTGCAGCACCACCGGCAAATCGACCATCTTGCCATCCAGTTGCACAGCCGAGCCGTTGGAGGCTGCCATGGCCGCCAGCACCCGTTGGGCCCAGTTCACCTGCTCGGGAGTTGGCGCAAAAGTGGCATGCACCACAGGCACTTGTTTGGGGTGAATGCACAACTTGCCGCCAAAGCCAAAACGCAGCGAACGCTCGGCATCGGTGCGGATCAAGGCTTCGTCGTCCACCGACACCGTCACGCCGTCAACTGCAGGTGCCAGATCGCCATGGCGTGTGCACATGGCCACTTCAAAACGCAGGCTGTCGAGTTCGCGTTGGTCTTCCGAGCAGTTCATGCCGGTGTCGGCCAGAAAGTCGATGTGCCCCACCACCAGACGGCTGACCTGAGGTGCGCGCGCAATGTCGCGCAAGGCCAGATAACCCGCAGCGCTTTCAATGATGGGCAAAGCGGCCATGCCCGGGAAGGCCCGAGCCACCGCTTGCAGTGTGGCCGCAGATTCACACTTGGGCACCATCAGTCCTGCCAGGCCTGACAAACCTTGCAGTCCTTCCAGGTCCTGTTGGCCCCACGGCGTTTCGGGGCTGTTGATGCGGATGACGACCGCGCAAGCGGCTTCCTTCAGGGTGTCCCAGCTTTGTCGAATCGCCTGACGCGCTTCAGCTTTGGTTTGCAAAGGCACGCTGTCTTCCAGGTCCAGGATCACGGCATCGGCGCCGCTGGCGAGGGCTTTGGCAAAACGTTCGGGTCGATTGGCGGGCACGAAGAGAAAGGAGCGTGCAGAGGCCAGCTTGTCATTCAGACGCATGTTTGGGTGAGAAGCGTTGGGTCAAGAAAATTCAGGATCAGGCTGCGCAGGATCGGCAGCTTGCCTGTGAAGAGGTGATCGGCGCCCGGGACCACCGACACCACCTGCGAAGCAGGGCGGGCCCAGTCCAGCACTGATGTCAGGGGCACGCGTTCGTCGAGTTCGCCGTGGACAACGAGCGCTTTGTCGATGTTTTGCGGAGTGTCGTAACAACGGCCACCTTCGACTTCGCCAAAGGGCATGGCCGCAAGCACCACACCTTGTGCCGCATGGCCCTGGTTTTGCAACTGCGCTGCCACCCGCGCCTGCACAAAGCCTCCGAAAGAAATGCCGATCAGGGCCAGCGGCAAGCCCTGCGCTTGTGCGCGTGCGGCATCCACCAGCCAGAGCAGGTCTTGGGTCTCGCCTTCGCCCTGGTCGTGGTGTCCCGCTGATCGGCCCACGCCTCGAAAATTGGGACGCAGCACGCACCAACCTGCATCGGCCAGGGCTTTGGCCAGAAAGTGCGGCACCTTGTGCTGTGCGCTGCCCCCCAAGAGTGGCTGGGGGTGGGCCATGATGGCCAGACCCCCTGGCTGGGCAGGTGCATCTACCAGTACTTCCATTGCACCAACGGGTCCCTCCACCAGATGGGCGCCGCTTGTCAGCCAGGGGCACGCCATCCGGCTCAATCTGCAAACTGCCCCGCCGCCTTGATGACAGGGCCGTAACGCTGCGTCTCTTGTTGCAGCCAGGTTTGCAGACCCGCAGGGGTTTGCTTGTCTTCGGGCACGATCACCGAGCCCAGCTCAGCCAGTTTGGCCACCACGTTGGGTTCTTTCAGTGCCACGCGCAAGGCGTTACCGAAGGTGTCTACCGCGGCTTTGGGCGTGCTCTTGGGGGCGTACACACCATGCCAGACCACCATCTGAAAGCCCGTCAGGCCTTGCTCGGCCAGGGTCGGTACCTCGGGCATGGTTTTCAGGCGGGTCGATGTGGTCACGCCGTAAAGCTTGACGTTGTTGGCCTTGATCTGCGGAATGGTCGAGGTGGTTTGGTCGCACAGCAGATCGACCTGGCCGCCCAGCAGCGCGTTCATGGCCGGGCCGGTGCCTGAAAACGGGATGGTGGTCATGTCCGCGCCAATAGCCTGGCGAAACAACACGCTGCACAGGTGCGATACGGCGCCCAGGCCGGCGTGGGCCACGTTGATCTTGTCACCGTTGGCCTTGATGTGGGCCACCAGCTCCTTGAAGTCTTTGGGTGGAAAGTCCTTGCGGGCCACCAGGGTCATGGGTACGTCGATCACCTGGCTCACATACTCGAAATCGGTCAAGGGGTTGAAGGACAGCTTGCGGTACAGCGCAGGGGCAGTGCCCATGCCGTTGTGGTGGATCAGGAAGGTGTAGCCATCTGGGTTGGCACGTGCCGTGTAGGCAGAGGCAATGGTGCCGCCGGCACCCGCCTTGTTCTCGATCACCACGGGCTGGCCCAGTGTTTTGGTCATGGTGGCGCCCAGCAGGCGTGCCACCACATCGGTGGGGCCGCCAGCGGCAAAGGGCACCACCAAAGTGATGGGCTTGCTGGGGTAGGTCTGGGCGAGGGCGGCGCTGCCGATGCAGGTGCTCAGCAGGGCAGCCGTTGCGGCGCGCAGGAAAAAGCGGATATGGGTTTTCATGTGTGTCTCCGTCAGATCACGCCGGACTGGCGCAGTTGTTCGATGGCCTCGCCAGAGTAGCCCAGATTGGCCAAAATCGCATTGCTGTGTTCCCCTAGGGCAGGCACGGCGTCCATGCGGGGGGCAAAGTCGCTGTTGGCGCCCGGTGGCAGCAGGGCCGGAATCGGGCCGGCCGAGGTCCCCACCGTGGTCCAGCGCTCGCGCGCTTGCAGCTGCGGGTGCGCCCACACGTCTTTCATCTCGTTCACGCTGGCGTTGGCAATTTGTGCCCGCTCCAGGCGCTCGATCACCTGCTCGGCGCTCAGGTCTTTGAAGACCGTGGTGATGATCTGCAGCAGCTCTGCGCGGTTGGCCACGCGCAGCGCATTGGCCTTGAAGCGCTCGTCGGTGGCCAGTGCGGGCTGCTGCAGCACGGTGGCGCAAAACGCCGCCCACTCGCGCTCGTTTTGCAGGCCCAGCATGACCGACTTGCCATCGCCCGCTTCAAACGGGCCATAGGGGTAGATGGTGGCGTGCGCGGCGCCTGCACGCGGCGGTGGCGCAGCGCCTTCAAAGGCGTAGTACATGGGGTAGCTCATCCACTCGGCCATGCTTTCGAGCATGGACACGTCGATGCGGCTGCCGCGCCCGGTCTGGCCGCGTTGCAGCAGCGCCGACAAGATGCCGCTGTAGGCGTACATGCCGGCGGCAATATCGGCGATCGAGCAACCTGCTTTGGATGGGGCCTCGGGCGTGCCGGTCACCGACAGAAAGCCAGCCTCACTCTGGATCAAGAGGTCATAGGCTTTCTTGTCGCGGTAGGGCCCCGGGGCCTGCGGGTCGTCGCCGTAGCCCGAGATGTCGCAAACAATCAGCCGGGGGTACTGTTTGGACAGTTCTTCATACGACAGGCCCAGGCGGGCCGCCGCGCCGGGCGCCAGGTTTTGCACCAGCACATCGGCCGTGGCCAGCAATTGGTGCAAAACCTTTTGGGCCTCGTCGTGTTTGACGTCCAGCGTCAGGCTCTCTTTGGATCGGTTGGTCCAGACAAAGTGCGAAGCCAGGCCGTGCACGCGCGTGTCGTAGGCACGCGCAAAGTCACCGCTGCCTGGGCGCTCCACTTTGATCACGCGTGCGCCCAGATCGGCCAGTTGGCGTGTGCAGAAGGGCGCAGCAATGGCGTGTTCGAGCGTGACCACGGTCACGCCATCGAGGGGTCTTGTCATGGCAGGCCTTGAATCAATAAGACTTGGGCAAGCCGAGGATGTGCTCGGCCACATAGCTGTAGATCATGTTGGTCGAGATGGGGGCCACCTGGTACAGGCGCGTCTCGCGGAACTTGCGCTCGATGTCGTATTCGCAGGCAAAGCCAAAGCCGCCGTGCGTTTGCAGGCAGACGTTGGCCGCCTCCCAGCTGGCCTTGGCCGCGAGGTACTTGGCCATGTTCGCTTCGGCGCCGGCGTTCTGGTGGGCGTCGATTTTTTCGCAGGCCTTCCAGCGCATCAGGTTGGCGGCTTCGAGTTCGATGAAAGCGTCGGCGATCGGGAACTGCACGCCCTGGTTCTGGCCGATGGGACGGCCGAACACCACGCGCTCGCTGGCGTATTTTCGGGCGCGCTCGATGAACCAGTAGCCGTCGCCAATGCACTCGGCGGCGATCAGGGTGCGCTCGGCGTTCAGGCCGTCGAGCAAGGTCTTGAAGCCCTTGCCCTCTTCGCCCAGCAGCGCGTCTTCCGGAATCTCCAGGTTGTCAAAGAACAGCTCGTTGGTCTCGTGGTTGACCATGTTCAGGATGGGGCGCACCGTCAGGCCGTTGCCGATCGCCGTCTTCAGGTCGATCAGGAAGCACGACAGGCCCTCGGACTTTTTCTTCACCTGGTCCACCGGTGTGGTGCGCGCCAGCAGGATCATCAGGTCGCTGTGCTGGATGCGCGAAATCCAGACCTTCTGGCCGTTGATGACCCAGCGGCCGTCTTTCCTGACGGCGCTGGTCTTGAGTTTGGTGGTGTCGGAGCCGGTGGTCGGCTCGGTCACGCCCATCGACTGGATGCGCAATTCACCGCTGGCGATGCGGGGCAGGAATTTTTCCTTCTGTGCCTGCGAGCCGCCGCGCACGATGGCGTTCATCACATACATCTGGCCGTGGCAGGCGCCCGAGTTGCCGCCCGAGCGGTTGATCTCTTCCATGATGACCGAGGCCTCGGCCATGGACAGCCCGGAGCCGCCGTATTCCTGCGGGATGAGGGCAGCCATCCAGCCAGCCTGGGTCAGGGCGTTGACGAATTCTTCGGGGTAGGCGCGGGCCTCGTCCACCTTGCGGTGGTATTCGTCGGGAAACTGGGCGCACAGCGCGCGCACCGCGTCGCGGATGTCCTGGAATTGGTCGGGATCGTTGAACATGTTCAGTCTTTCAATCAATGTTTCAAGCCAGCTCGGCGCTGGCGTCCATGGCGATGTGGCCTTCGGGCGTGACGGCCCACAGCTTCACGGTCTTGTCACCGTCCAGGCGGCCGCAGACGTGAAAAGGGGCGATGTCAAAAATCGGCTTCATGGCCTTGAACGAGAAGTGGCGCACCTGCGCGCCGGGCAGCTGGCGGCGCAGCAAGTCCAGCAGCAGGGTGGCGATGAGTGGGCCATGCACGATCAGGCCCGGGTAGCCCTCAACCTCGGTCACGTAACGGCGGTCGTAGTGGATGCGGTGGCCGTTGAAGGTGAGCGCCGAGTAGCGGAACAGCAGCACATCGTCGGGGCGGATCTCGCGTGTCCACTGGGCGTTCGTGGGGGCGGGTACACCGGCGGGGGCACTCTCGCCAGGCGCGGGCATGTCTCGGTAAACGATGTCGTGCTCTTCGTGGATGGCCAGTTGCCCTTCGGCGCGGATCTCGTGGTGCACGTTCACAAACACCAGCGGGCCGGTGCGGCCGTCCTTCATGCGCACATCGGCAATGCGTGAGGTGCGGTTGATGGCCTGACCGGCGCGCACTGGCGCCAGAAACTCGATGCGGCTGCCGGCCCACATGCGCCGGGGCAGTGGCACCGGGGGCAAAAAGCCGCCGCGTTTGGCGTGGCCGTCCGGCCCGATCTCAGACTGGCGGTGCAGTGGCAGAAAGTACAGCCAGTGCCAGCAGGGTGGCACCTCGGTGCCCAGGTCTGTGGTTGGGTCGTCGCGGTCCAGCGTTGCGCTCAGGGCGCGCAGCGGTACCACGGTGGCCACATCGTGGACCGATTCGGTGCGGTCGATCCAGGTGCGCAGGTGTTCGATGTCGAGGGTGGTCATGGGCAGTTTTCAGCGGAAGTGGCGCGATTGTGGCGAGCGCATGGATATCCGTAAAATACTCATTCAAGCTATTCGATAGCTGTTTTTTGTATATCAAAACCTGTGCCCATGGAACTTCGGCAACTGCGTTACTTTTTGGGTGTGTGCGAAGCGGGCAGCTTGCTCAAGGCGTCTGCCCGGCTGCACATTGCCCAGCCTGCACTGGGCCAACAGATCGCGGCGCTCGAAGACGAGCTGGGCGTCCAGCTGTTTGTCCGCTCCACACGTGGCATGGCGCTCACCCCGGAAGGGCGGGTTTTTCTGGAGCACGCCAAGGTGGTGCTGACCGATGCGGACCGGGCCAAGGCTTCGGTGCGTGACGCGGCCACTGACCCGCAAGGCCAGGTGGTGCTGGGCTTGCCCACCACAGTCGCCCTGGCCGCCACTGTGCCCATCGTGCAGGCGTGCCGGGCACGCTATCCGGGCATCCGCCTGCAAGTCATCGAGGCCTACAGCGGCTTCCTGCGCGAGTGGCTGCAGACGGGTCGCCTGGACCTGGCGCTGCTGTTCGGCGACGAACCCGATCCCGACATGCTCAAGCGTGTGTTGCTCGAAGAGCCTCTGGCGCTGGTGGCGCCGCCGGGCGCAGCGGCTTTCAGAAATCCGCTGCGCCTGCGCCATCTGGAAGCGATGGAGCTGATCTTGCCCGGTCGGGAGCACGGCCTGCGCCGCATCATCGACGAGGCCTGCGCGCAGCAGGGCCTGGCGCTGAACGTGGTGGCCGAAATCGATTCGCTCACCAGCGTGAAGAAAGCCGTGGCTGCTGGGGTGGGGCACACCATCCTGTCGCCTTCCTCGATCACCGAAGAAGTGGCCGCCGGTCAGTTGCAGGCCGCCACCATCGAAGAGGCCAGCATGCGCCGCCGCGTGGTCTGTGCCACGCGCATCACGCGGCCCACCAGCCTGGCCTGCGCCGCCGTCATTGGCCTGGCCACCGACCTGATCCGGGGCATGGTGGGCTCGGGGGTCTGGCCGGGCAAATGGATCGGCGAGATCCGCACCCGCTGACCTGCACGTCACGTCACTCGATGCGGATGTGCGTTTCCTGGATCACCCGTGCATTGGCCGCCGTTTCGGCTTTGAGGAGGGCCGCCAGCAGCATAGCGCCCTGTGTGGCAAGGCATGCGGGCGACAGGCGTGTGCCCCGGCCCGGTACACACTCGATGGCGTTGATCTGTCCTTCACCCTTTACACCATGAGCACAATGCGCAACGTTTTCATCACCGGCGGCACCAGCGGCATTGGCGCCGCCATTGCCCGCGCCTTTGCCGCTGCCGGCGCCCACGTCACCGCCACCGGCGCCACCGCAGCCGAGGTGCAGGCCGCACAGGCGCATGGCCCCAACGCGGGCATTGCTTTCGAGGCGCTGGACGTGCGCGATGGCGACGCCGTCAAGGCGCGCCTGGGCCAATACGACGGCCTGGATGTGCTGGTCAACTGCGCGGGCATCATCCAGCGCCAGGTCGAGCTGGAGCCCGACGCCTTTGCGCGCACGGTGGACATCAACCTGAACGGCACCATGCGCGCCTGTGCCGCCGCGCACGAGGCGCTGCGGGCGCGTGGCGGCTGCATCGTCAACACGGCCTCGATGCTGAGTTTTTTTGGCGGCGGCCTGGTGCCCGGCTACAGCGCCAGCAAGGGCGGGGTGGCGCAGCTGACCAAGTCGCTGGCGATTGCCTATGCGCCAGACCGGATCCGGGTGAACGCGGTGGCGCCGGGCTGGATCGCCACGCCACTCACCCAGGCCCTGCAAGACGACCCGGCGCGCAGCGGGCCGATTCTGGCGCGCACGCCGCTGGCCCGCTGGGGGCGGCCCGAAGACGTGGCCGACCCGGTGCTGTTTCTGGCCAGTCCGGCTGCGCGCTTCATCACCGGTGTGGTGCTGCCGGTGGATGGTGGGTACCTGATTTCCTGATGTCGTGTGGGCTTCGATTGTTGACTTCAGGTTAAGTGCAGATTGCATCCGAGGGCGAGAACTGGTGGCGTGCGATCCCAGAATCGCTGTCAACGGATCACAACCCTTTGTTCACCATGAAAACCTACCGCATCGCCACCATCCCCGGAGACGGCATTGGCAAGGAAGTCATTCCGGCCGGCCAGCAGGTCATGCAGGCGCTGGCGCAGTCCAGCAAAACCTTTGCCTTCGAATTTGAAAACTTTGACTGGGGCGGCGACTACTACCGCCAGCACGGTGTGATGATGCCCGCCGACGGTCTGGACGCCTTGCGCGGCAAGGACGCCATCCTGTTTGGCTCGGCCGGCGACCCGCACATCCCCGACCACATCACGCTGTGGGGCCTGCGCCTGAAGATTTGCCAGGGCTTTGACCAGTACGCCAATGTGCGCCCCACCCGCATCCTGCCGGGCATCGATGCACCGCTCAAGCGCTGCGCGCCCAAAGACCTGGACTGGGTCATCGTGCGCGAGAACTCCGAGGGCGAATACTCCGGCGTGGGTGGGCGCGTGCACCAGGGCCACCCGATCGAAGCGGCCACCGACGTGTCCATCATGACCCGTGCCGGTGTGGAGCGCATCCTGCGCTTTGCCTTCCGACTGGCGCAGTCGCGCCCGCGCAAGCTGCTCACGGTCATCACCAAGAGCAACGCCCAGCGCCACGCCATGGTCATGTGGGACGAGATCGCGCTTCAAATTTCCAGAGAGTTCCCCGATGTGAAGTGGGACAAGGAGCTGGTGGACGCCGCCACCGCCCGCATGGTCAACCGCCCTGCCACACTCGACACCATCGTGGCCACCAACCTGCATGCCGACATCCTGAGCGACCTGGCCGCCGCACTGGCCGGCAGCCTGGGCATTGCGCCCACCGGCAACATCGACCCCGAGCGCCGCTACCCCAGCATGTTCGAACCCATCCACGGCTCGGCCTTCGACATCATGGGCAAGGGCCTGGCCAACCCGGTGGGCACCTTCTGGTCGGTGGTCATGCTGCTCGAACACCTGGGCGAGCACGCCGCTGCCCAACGCCTGATGGCGGCGGTCGAAAGCGTCACCGCCAACCCTGCGCTGCACACCGGGGACCTGGGCGGCCAGGCGCGCACCGTGGATGTGACGCAGGCGGTGTGCCAGGCCTTGGCCTGAGGCCGACGCGGCTTTCCCCTGTTTGAAAACTTTTCTCAACAAGGACTTTTCATGAAAATCCAATTCCCGGTTATTTCGATGGTGCTGTGCGGTGTCGGCTTGTTGGCGTCTTCCAATGTGGTGGCGCAAGACTATCCGGCGGGCAACCGGCCCATCAGTTTCATCCTGCCCTATGCCCCAGGTGGCCCGACCGACAAGGCCGCACGCGATCTGGCACAGGCCATGAGCAAGGCCATGGGCGGGCACAGCATCGTGGTTGAAAACGCGCCGGGGGCCTCAGGCTCCATCGGCGTGGCCAAGGTGGCCAAGGCCGGCAATGACGGCTACACCCTGCTGTTCACGCACATCGCGCAGGCCACACTGCCCACCTTCTTTCGCAATCTGCCCTACAACGTCGAGAAAGACTTTGAATACCTGGGCCTGGTCAGCGAGAACCCGATGAACCTGATTGCCCGGCCCACGTTGGCCGCCAACAGCATTGGCGAGCTGATCAGCTGGGTGCAGTCCAACAAGGGCAAGGTCAGCATCGCCAATGCGGGGCCGGGTTCGGCCTCTCACCTGTGTGGCATGCTGTTCCAGTCCACCATCAAGGCGGACATGCTGTCGGTGCCTTACAAAGGCACGGCTCCGGCCATGACCGACCTGATTGGTGGGCAGATTGATTTGATGTGCGACCAGACCACCACGACCATCCCGCAGGTCGAGGGCAAAAAGGTCAAGTCGTATGCGGTGACCACGCCCACGCGCCTGAGCTCGCCCGCGCTCAAGGACATGCCCACCATGCAGGAGGCAGGTCTCAAGGACTTCACCGTCACCATCTGGCAAGGCCTGTATGCGCCCAAGGGCACGCCCGCGCCGGTGCTGAAAAAACTCAACGATGCGCTGCGCGCAGCCGTCAAAGACCCGGATTTCATCCGCAAGCAAGAGGCCGGTGGCGCGTCCGTCATCACCGACAACCGCGTGGAACCCGTCGCGCACAAGGCCTTTGTGCTGGCCGAGCTGGCCAAGTGGGCACCGGTCATCAAGGCCGGCGGGGTTTACGCGGACTGACGATCAGTCAGATGACGATGGGTGTGGCCGCGCCGTCCATCGTCATGCACACGCCGGTCACGTAGCTGGCCGCGTCGGACGCGAGGAACAGCGCCACGCGGGCGACCTCTTCGGGCTCGGCCATGCGGCCCAGCGGGATGCGGGCGACCGAGCGCTGCATGGCCTCGTCGGCCGTGATGCCCTGCATGCGGGCATCGGCCGCCAGGCCTTCCTGCAGTCGGTCGGTGCGGGTGGCGCCGGGGTTGATCGCGTTGACGCGAATGCCCTGCGGGCCATAGGCCGCGGCCAGCCCGGCGCCGGCCAGCATGAGGGCCGCATTGGCGGCGCCACCGGGCAGGTGGATCGGGCTGGCCACCTTGCCGCCATTGCCCACCACGTTCACGATGCTGCCACGCCCCCGCTGCGCCATGCGTTTGATGGTCGGGTCGATCATGTGGATGTAGCTGAAGTACTTGGCCTGCATGGCGTCTTGCCAGGCCTGGGGGGTGAGTTCGGGTGCGGGCGTGCGCTTGGCCGCGCCCGCCGAATTGACCAGCACGTCCACAGCACCGAATGCGGCTTCTGCCGCGTCCAGCGCCGCATGCGCTGCGTTGGCGTCGCGCAGGTCGGCCGCGTGGGTGTGGATGCGGCTGGCGTCGTGGGCGGCCAGCTGCTGCCGGGCGCGTGCCAGATTGGCCGCGTCGCGCGAGACCAGCGTGACGCGGGCGCCCTCGGCCAGAAAGGCTTCGGCGCAGGCCAGGCCAATGCCTTTGCTGCCGCCGGTGATCAGGATGTGCTTGTCGCGCAGGTGAAGGTCCATGGGGTCTCCGTTTGGTTCAATGCCACAAAGCTTGCCATTCAACCACCGAGAAACAACCCTTGCTGTCATGAACGAATCACTGCGCGCCAGGCTGCGACAACGCCTGAACCAGCCCGGCCTGGTGGTCGCCCCCGGGGTGTTTGACATGGTCTCGCTGCGCCTGGCCGACACCTTTGGCTTTGACGCGCTGTACATGACGGGTTACGGCACCGTGGCCTCGCACATGGGGCTGCCCGATGCGGGTCTGGCCACCTACAGCGACATGGTGGGCCGTGTCACGGCCATGGCCGGCATGGCCCATGCACCGTTGATTGCCGATGCCGACACCGGCTACGGCGGCTTGCTCAACATGCGCCACACCCTTCGGGGTTACGAGGCCGCAGGCGCAGCGGCCATCCAGCTCGAAGACCAGGAGTTTCCCAAAAAGTGCGGCCACACGCCGGGGCGCCGCGTGATCCCGATGGAGGACATGGTGCGCAAGATCCGGGTGGCGGTGGATGCGCGCACCGATCCGAACTTTCTCATCATTGCCCGCACCGACGCCCGCACCTCGCTCGGCCTGGACGAAGCCTTGCGCCGCGCCGAGGCCTATGCCAAAGCGGGGGCCGACATCCTGTTTGTGGAGTCACCCGAGTCCGAAGAAGAAATGCGCCAGATCGGCCGCAGTTTTGACGTCCCGCTGGTGGCCAATATGGTGGAGCGGGGCCGCACACCGGTACTCACCCAGGCCGAACTCGAATCCATCGGCTACAAGCTGGCCATTTTTCCGGTCACGGCGCTGTTGGCGGCGGTGCAGGCCATGACGCAGGTGTATGGCCAGTTCAAGGCGCAAGGCTCGTCGGCCGGGGGCAGCACGCCCTTGTACGACTTTGGCGACCTGACAAAATTGATGGGATTTGAGGATGTGTGGGCGTTTGAAAAGCGCTACGCCGAGACCGATTGAGCACAACAGCACAGGAGACAGACATGCCCAACCCCCTTCGTCGCCAGTGGCTGCTGACCGCTTTTGCAGCGGCGGCAACCGTTTTCACCGCAGGCGCCCACGCGCAGACCTACCCGGCCAAACCGATCCGGCTGGTGGTGCCCTTCACGCCCGGCGGCGTGACCGACACCAGTGGCCGCCTGATTGCCGAGCAGCTGGGCAAGCGGCTGGGCCAGCAGGTCATTGTGGACAACAAGCCCGGAGCCTCGGGCAACATCGGTACGCAGATGGTGGCCGCCGCCGAGCCCGACGGCCACACCTTGCTGCTGGGTTTTGACGGCACCCTGGTCATCAACCCGCATGTGTTTGCCAAGGTCGGCTTTGACACCCTCAAGGACTTTGCGCCGGTGGGCAAGATCGGGGACGCGGTGCTGATTCTGGTGGCGCATCCGGGTTTTGCGGCCAAGTCGCTCAAGGATGTGATCGCGCTGTCCAAAACGCAGCCCGGCGGCCTGTCGTATGGCACTTCGGGCACGGGCGGCACGCCGCACATCGCGGGCGAACTGCTGGCGCAGCGCACGGGCGCCCACCTGGTACACGTGCCTTACAAGGGCGGTGGCCAGGCCATGACCGATGTGCTGGGCGGCAACATTCCGCTGGTCTACACCGCCATCGCTGGCGCCATGCCGCACGTCAAGTCGGGCAAGCTGCACCCGGTGGCCGTGTCCAGTGCCAAACGGGCGACATCGCTGCCCGATGTGCCGACCTTCATTGAAAACGGGGTGGCCGACTTCGAGGCCAACTCCTGGGTGGCGCTGCTGGCGCCTGCGCGCACGCCCAAAGCCATCGTGGACAAACTCAATGCCGAACTGAACGCGGTGCTCAGCGACCCCGAGGTGCGCGACAAACTCAATGGCATGGGCATCACGGCCACGCCCGGCACGGCCGAAAAATTCGGCGATGAGATGAAGCGTGATCTGGCGCGTTATGGCCAGGTGGTGAAGGCGGCCAACATCAAGGCCGAATAAAAGCGGGCTTCAGCGCGAGGGGCGCTGCGCCGCGACCAGGGTCTGCGCCAGTTGCTCGCCCTCTTGCGCCCAAAAGCCGGGGTCTGCGCTGCGGATCCGCACGATGGCGTTGCCCATGTGGCCCGCCGCTGCCTGGCGGGCGGCTTCGGCGTCACCGGCTTCAAGCGCCTGCACGATCGTCGCGTGTTCGTTTTGCACCTGCAGGGCAAAGTCCAGGCGGCGCGCTTCGTTGGCGCGGGTGACCTGTGTGGCCCCGTGCAAAAACTGGCCCAGGTATTCCAGGGTTTGCAGCAAAAAGGGGTTGCGTGCGGCATCGGCAATCGCACGGTGAAACTGCACGTCCTCGCTCACGCCGTTGCCCCCTTGTTCGACAGCGGTCTGCAGCGCCTGCACGGCGGCGTGGATGCGCTTCATGTCGGCAGCGGTGCGGCGCTGCGCGGCCAGGGCGGCGACTTCGGCTTCCAGCGCGCGGCGCACCTCGACCATTTGCACCACGGCCTCTTGCGAGGCCGCATGCCGGGCCTCAAAGTTCAGGGGGGTAAACGACGCGCTGGCCGTGACGAACACGCCGCTGCCCTGGCGCGAATCGACCAGGTCCAGCGATTTGAGGCGCGACACCGCCTCGCGCACCACGGTGCGGCTGACGCCAAACTGCAGGGCCAGCTGGGCTTCGGTGGGCAGCTTGTCGCCAGGGGCCAGGCCGCCACGGCGGATTTCGGCGGCCAGTTGCCCGGCCACCTGGTCCGACAGGCGGGCGCCACTGGAGACGGGGGTGAAGGTCTGGCTCATGCAGTTGTCATACAAAAAACAGATCAAGCATAGCCGCAGCGCCTGCGCGTGGCCATGCGGTCAACCCGAGGTTGGGGATGCATTAAAATTACGATTAGGTAAATTCGTTTATCTATAGTAAATTACGGCTTTGGCCAGCCGGGCAGGGGTCCGGTGCGGCTTTTGACCACGACAGGAGACACCCGATGGGGGCTTACGTCAACCCGATTTATCCGTACAAGGCGCCAACCGACCTGAAGGTCACGCCGCCGTTGCGCAAACCGCTGATCGTCATCGGCGCGGGCCCCGTGGGCCTGGCCGCCGCCGTGGATGCCCGCCTGCAGGGGCTGGACGTGCTGGTGCTCGACGACGACAAGACCGTGTCGGTCGGCTCGCGCGCCGTCTGCTACGCCAAGCGTTCGCTCGAAGTGCTGGACCGCCTGGGCGTGGCCGATCCGGCCTGTGCGCTGGGTGTGAGCTGGAACATCGGCCGCACCTTCCTTGAAGAAGACGAGGTCTACCAGTTCAACCTGGTGCCCGATGCCGGCCACAAGCGCCCGGGCATGATCAACCTGCAGCAGTACCACATCGAGGAAATGCTGATCGCCCGCGCCCTGGAACTGGGCGCCGACATCCGCTGGCAGCACAAGGTCACCGCCGTCACCCGGCACAGCGACCACGCCACGCTGACGGTGGAAACGCCCGACGGCACCTTCGACATCGAGGCCGACTGGCTGGTGGTGGCCGATGGCGCCCGCAGCCCCGTTCGCCGCCACCTGGGGCTGGACATCGAGGGCCGCGTGTTCCAGGACCGCTTCCTGATCGCCGACGTCATCATGAAGGCCGACTACCCGGCCGAGCGCTGGTTCTGGTTTGACCCGCCGTTTCACCCCAACCAGAGCGTGCTGCTGCACAAGCAGAGCAACAACGTCTGGCGCATCGACTTCCAGCTGGGCTGGGACGCCGACCCCGAAGAAGAAAA